>OIWS01000280.1_pt1 | contig 70662 bp, 54 predicted proteins | sample 1587611 | NCBI WGS metagenome assembly OIWS01 (sample SAMEA3888919, study PRJEB22519) | human gut metagenome | biome: human gut; feature: human-associated habitat; material: faeces | place: Denmark | collected 2010 | reverse complement strand
CCTCCCATATAATCGCCGTAGACCTCCCACAATCCCCTGGTCTCCGCAAACTGCCCGGTAGTTTGACACTTTAAAATCCGAAAAAAGTTAAAAATATTTGATAGAGTTCGTCCAGAACTCTTTTTTTTGTCAAATTTATTTTCTATATTTGTGGTATATATCGGTAAATATTACAAATATGAGGCTTGTAGTTAAGCAAAGCGGACGCTTTACATACTTGTATGCCATCAAGGGATACCGCACAGATGAAGGAAAAAGCACCACGAAGGTCGTCGAGAAGTTCGGGACCGTCGAGGAGCTTCGCGAGAAGCTGGGAGGCGAGGACCCCATTGAGTGGGCGCGCGCCAGAGTCGCGGAGATGACGGCCTCAGAAAAAGAAGAGAACCAGAAGGTCGTAGTGGAATATAACCCGAAGGCGTACATACAGAAGGGCGAACAGCGCAGCTACAACGGAGGCTACCTGTTCCTGCAGAAGATATACTATGATCTGGGGCTGGACTATATCTGCAAGAAGATAGCGAAGAAGCACAAGCTGCTCAAGTATGACCTGAACGGCATCCTTTCCATGCTTGTGTATACCAGGATACTGTATCCAGGATCAAAGCGGTCCTCTCTTGAAGATGCCGGGAAGTTCTTCGAGCAGCCCGAGTGCACTCTGGAGCAGGTGTACAGGGCGCTGTCGCTGCTTGCCGAAGAGTTCAATGAAATCCAGGCCGACGTGTACAAGAGGAGCCGGAAGCTCTGGAAACGCAACACGCAGGTGGTGTACTATGACCTGACGAACTACTTCTTCGAGTGCGAGGAGGAAGGCGGCCTGGTACAGTTCGGACACTGCAAGGAGGGACGTCCGCTGCCTGTCGTGCAGATGGGACTGTTCATGGACCATGACGGCTTTCCGCTGGCGATGTGCATCGAGCCGGGGAACAAGGCGGAGACCAGCACGCTCAAGCCTATGGAGCAGATACTCAAGGACAAGTTCGGCCTGTCGAAGCTGGTGGTGTGCACAGACGGAGGACTGTCGTCCTACGAGAACCGCAAGAACGACAGCGTCGGTGACAGGTCATTCGTTACCGTGCAGTCCCTCAAGAAGCTCAAGGAATATCTTCAGGAATGGGCACTGGACTGCAAGGGGTGGCGCACGGCCGGCTCTGACAAGGAATACGACATCAGTACCTTGGACTCCAAAGAGCATTGCGAGACCCTTTTCTATAAGGAGCGTTGGGACCCTACCCAGATGTCCACCGGAGAGACGCTGGAGCAGCGCATCATCGTCACGTTCTCATTCAAGTACAAGGCGTATCTCTCTTATGTGCGCGAACGGCAGGTGAGCCGTGCGGTCGCCCTGCTGCAGAAAGGGCAGGGGGTGACCTCCAAGCGCAAGAGCCCTAATGACGCCAAGCGCTTCATCAAGGCCGAGCACTGCACCGCGGACGGAGAACTCGCGCAGATAGAAAGCTACTCACTCAATCAGGAGATGATAGACCAGGAGGCCCGCTTCGACGGCTTCTATGCCCTGTGCACTGACCTTTGGGATCCTGCGCCGGACATCATCAGACTGAACGGCGGCCGGTGGATCATAGAAAACGGCTTCCGCATCATGAAGACGGACTTTGACGCAAGGCCGGTCTACGTTAGGAGGGACGACCGCATCAAGGCCCACTTCCTCACCTGCTTCCTTGCCCTGCTCATATACAAGTATCTGGAGAAGAAGGTCAACCGGGGAGGCAGGCACTTCACGACAGAGGAGATAGTGGGCACGTTGCGTTCAATGGACTTCCTCAGCATTGCCGGAGAAGGATATGTCCCGGCATATACCAGAACGGACCTCACAAACCACCTGCACGGCAGCGCAGGGTTCAGAACCGACACGCAGATAGTCACAAGACAGAAGATGAGGAGCATCATCGCCCAGACTAAGAAACGCGAGAAAGATGATGACGGAAGCGACAAGCACTAGGGACGGATGGCCGAGGGACTTCGGACGGCGTAGCCGCCCGTGGCTTCGTGAACGGGAGGGGCCCGCGCTTAAGGCGCGGGAGGGATAGCACCGACAGGTGCGTACCGGCCCGAAGTCCCTCGGCCGCAGACCACGAAAGGGCTTGTCTACTACAAAGTCAGAAAAAATCCAAAGGCCCCAAATCGCCAACTCAGCGGTCTGGAGCCTTGAATTATCCTTGTTTCTACAAAATCAAAGTGTCAAAGACAGGAATATACGACTATTTTTTCATTACGCAAGTGTTTTCCCAGATTTTTCTGAAAAAACAACATTGCGCAGAGGATTACTTAACCTTTACAGTTCCACGGAAAGCATCATTGGCCCGATAATGAGGAGCATAGAGCGACTCGATTACCGGAACGGGAGCCGTAAATTCACCGGCCTGGGTCACGAAGAACGCCTCGGAAATCACGGTATTCTCCTCCGGATAAGAATCGAACATATACTCGGTACGGTCAGCCTTAACGTTCCTATATCCCTGAGGAGCAAACGAATACCAATCATTGACACGAAGCGGGGCCATCCGCCAGCCATAGTAGCCTGAAAGCTGGTCCACCGGACGGAAGGCAGCTTCACGCGGAACCGTCAGCCTTACGAAACTGCGATTCTCATCATTGTGGATGCGATACTCGGCAATCACCTTGTCACCCACATCAAGCATCTCGCCTTCAGCAAGTTCCACCTTTTCAACATTGCCGGACTCAGAAGCCGATTCACGGAAGAAACGCCTCTGGAGAGTAAATCCGTTGCCGGATGCGGCAATCTCCGCGAAAGGCTTGTTATAAGTCTTCGTCAACACGACCACGCTCGTAGACTTGATCTCGGCACTGCCGTTCATCACGGAATTTACGGCATCCACGAATGCAGGTTCGGCATCCCAATGCTGGGTTTCCTTCTGGAGCATAAGCCACAGACGGATGCCGTCAGCGATATGAGGCGCATAATCCGTAAGCAAATCGCAAAGCATCGAATGCGCATAAGCCTCACTCTCAAGCAATCCGCGGAAAGGCATCACCGCATTAGGATAATACATGCCGCCGTCCTTGTGCTCCACTGCATATTCCATAAGCGAAACCACATCCGCTTCCAATGACTTTGTCAGTTTCTTGTCAATGTTGAAGCAGCCTAGTCCCCAGGATTTCGCGAGACGGCAGCCTTCTTCAGAGGCTGCAAGATTGCGCAATGTCTTGAGTCTGCGCGCCTTGCCGAGGATATATCCATTCATGCCACGCACCTTCTTCGGCACGAGATATTCCTTCGCATCCTTCCGGAAAGCATCCAATCTCTTGCCCGCAAAAGTTCCTGTCAACTGATTCACTTCGAAAGGAACATAAGCGAACATTGACCTGACATACATATATTGTTCATCAGAGACGGCACCGCACCAGAGCGGGCAGAGCGCCGGAGTGCTGAAATGGCTCTTGTCGAGATAACGGACAGCTGAACGGAGTACAGCATCCACATCAGCACATGACGCGGCATCAGCAGATACCGGTGCAGAAGCATCCATGTAACCGGCTGCTATCATCTTCGAGAAGCGTTCCAGAAGCGTCGCCGTGATGACAGGCGATGACTTCATTCCCTCGAACCAGGCAAAGCCACCATCTGCATTGTGGCAAGCGAAGACCTTGGCAAACAACTCACTGTCAGACATTTCCGCTTCAACATCAGAAGGCATGCGTGAAAGCGCGCGCAACTGTGCGGCAACTCCGCGGACATACATTGCCTCCGAAAGCGAAAGCACGTCCTTGCCGGCAGGATCCACTTTGGAAGGAATCGCATCGCGAATCATGTCAATGATACTGATGACCTCAGCCTCTGCATCATCCCCCGCGACATTCACGAACATGCCACGCAGCTGCGCCATCAGTGAATCCTTATCCATACCGGCATGGAGAACAGCGGAATGCGATTCCGTAAGTGTCTGGACAGCAGGATATACAGGAACATTGACAAACATTCCGTCAGAGTATTTCACGCCGTCCGTTTCATCAGCCTTGAACACAAGTTTGAAGCCTAGATCGGCAGGCAATGCTGCACCTGCGAGAAATTCAGAAACATTGACATCGAACATTGACTTGACGGTCTCCCCTCCCGGAACGGTTACCTTACGCTTCATCACCGAAAGCGGCTTGGCACCGGCAGCCTCCAACGCCTTGTAATCCTTCCTGGCATAAACGGACAGGGTCAATGTTCCCGAGACATTGTGTTCCACCACGGAAGAAACCGACGCCGCAAGTCGATATTTGTCGCCATAATACAGGCACGACGGCTCTACCACATTGACTTTCAACGGTATAGTCACCATCATCTCACGACGGAGAGAGGCATTGTGCATCTTCCTGTCATGCGCATAAAGCGAAACGACGTATGTGGAAAGTTTGTCGGAAGTGCTGAACGAAAATGAGATATTCCCATCCTTGTCGGAGCGCAGGAAAGGCTTGAATGCCAACACATTGGCAAACCGTTCACGAATCGGCACGGAAATGTCGGCACCGGCGTCGGCTATTGCCGCACTTTCGTTGCAAACCACCTCAGATTCCTCCAGGCAATCCATCGCGACCGAGCGGGTAGCCATCGCGTAGCTGAAGCGCTTGTCGGAACGGCGCCCATACCCGACGAAATAATCCCCCCTGACAAAACCCGGTGCCGCAGAAACGCTCACCGGAGCCGCATGAAATTCGTTCCTCCGGAAAACATCCCAGACATTCGGGGCAATGATTTCCGTACTCTTGTCAAACACGGCTGCCAGACATTCCACATCAGGCAAAGTCTTGATATTGAACGTATAAGCAGATGCCGGACATGCCTTGTCCTCGAATGTTGCAAACTCCAGAGGCAGGCTGAACAAATCACGTTTTCTGTGGAATTCATAGTTTTCCGAAACCATTGCGGACTTCTTGAAATAAAACATCTGAACAGAAATAGCGTCAGGATAGGTGTCTTTATAATCGAAAGAAAGACGTGTCAGGGAACCTGATTCACCGCGTTTGCCGGACAGCGTTACAAGCCTGGTTTCCAGCAACTTGGCATTCATACCGAAGACTTCCGCCAATGCCCATACAGGGGCGCCGTCAGCAGTTCCGAAAAGCAGTTCCGCATGTTCACCTGCATTGACCTCATCCTTAACAGGAACAATCACATCCTTCACCGGAGCATCCAGAACGCTGTCGGTATCACGCAAAAGAAGGATTTTCAATGTCGTCGTGTCCGAATATTCACGCCCCGAGCCGCTGGTCACAGCCGCAGAAGCCTTCAGTTCATAAAGGCCGGAGCGCAGGTTTTTCATGTCAATGTTTTCCAATGCACCTGACTGGGCCGACGATTCCACAACCACCTCACCAGCCTCATTACTAAGCACATAAGCAATCCTGACAGGAACAGGCTCACCTTCTCTTGACTCCACGGAAAGTTTCACGGCAGCGACATCGGACATCAGAATCGACGGAGCGTCGGCATAGAAACGCTCTTTCCGCTCATCCACTGAACGGACTCTTCCATTCGCCTCATTGGTCAACTCCGCATTGACCTCAAGCCCGCCGGTCACCCACATTGATTTGTTGTATTCGTGAGTCTCGCCGGTCGCATCGGTAATCTTCACCGCCACATTGTAGTAATACCAGTTAAATTTGTCGTCAGCACGGAATTTCACCGAGAAAGTGCCGTCAGCAGCAATTTTCAATGCTCCCGAGGCAAAGAGCTTGTCATAACTCGTCACTTCATAGACAGCATTGTCCGATGAAACGGAATGCCCCGTGAAACTGGTAATCTTTCCGGCCGCAACAATCTCATCACCAGGAAAATACAATTTCTCTGTCTTATCGAAGGCGACATCGAAAGTAGGCAGCACGAACTCATCCACGCGGAAAGATTTCGTAAAGGCGCCACCGAGTTTGTTCGATTCCGCGATTACAGTAATTTGATACCAGCCGTTCCTGCCATCTGAAGGAAGAGCGAATTGTCCGGCAATGGAGCCGAAGTCATTGGTCGCAAGAGTACGTGAATCAATCTTCTTGCCCTCGGCATTGAACAAAGAAACATTATATTTCTCGTCGGCAGGAGCGGTCTCCGCAAAGTTCACGTAATCTGTCTTATATATAACCGCCTTGAAATCAACGGTATCGCTCGGATTGTACGCCCCGCGGTCAATATAGATATTGCAGCATTGCGTCTTCTTTTCAGATGCCGTCCCGTCATCAACGCGTGAATTTCCCCAGATGGAGACATCGCAGCTTTCATGAAGATACCCATTTCCATCGGTAAATCTGCACACCAACGTATAACGTGAAGGGACGTCCATCTGCTTCGCAATCTCCGCAGGAAGAGGTGTAAACCCATTGAAATTCAAATCTTTATATACAGATACAGTCTTGCCTGATTTCCGGAGTTCAATATCGGCTTTCCGTATCGGTTCTCCGGTTTCATAGTCAGCCGCATAAACGCAGATGCCCCGGTTTTCCGTTCGGGCCGCAAAAGAAACTCTCCGTGACTGGAAAGTGATACAGTCTTCCTCCTTGCCGGAAACAGCCTTGATTTCATACTCGCCGTCGTTTATCTGCGGCAAGTCAAGTATCAATGTATCAGCAATATAGAAACTGCATCTTTCATTTTTCAGCGTCTGGTCAATGACTGCACCGGCAGATTTCACAGACGACAGCGCCATGCTCAGGTGCACCGACTTGAGGTTTTTCAGAACGGCGATAATCTTCCCGTCCTCAACTCTCAGTCCAATGTTCTTTTCCGTCAGATTCCGGACAATGTCGCCGACGGAATTCAAGCCCCCGACAATCCTAGCCTCATCACCATTGAAAGCCTTCCTTGCCTTTTCGAAGTCCTGACATTCCTTGTAGAATGCCTCGTAATCAGCTGAACCGGCACCGGATTTTTCCATTTCATCGAAGCGAAAAACCAGGATATCCGCCTTGGCATACATTGAAACAGCCTTGCCCTCATATTTATCTGCAAATTTCTGCAGTTCAGCCAGTTTCGCATCACGTGCCAGGGAATTGAGACTAGCTTCGAGATATTCCAGATATACGCCCAAAGGATATGAATCCCGTTCATAGTCTTTCAATGCGGCATAAATTTCACCCTCATTGACATTAGGATAAGAAGTGAACGGAAGCAACTGCCAAAGCGCATACTCATAGTCATTGGCATAAAACTCCGGCAGGAACGGGGCTAGAGTCGCGCCGAGACCGCCGTAACGGGAGAGCCCGACGCGATAGAAAGCATCATTGCGGCTGGATTTCAATGACTTGGCATGGTCCTGGACATATTTCAGGATGGCAAGAGGCGAATCGCCGCCACGTCTGCCCATCCACGTAAAGGTGACTACCGGTTCATCGAATTTCCTGACATTGTCGGCAAATTCAGCAGACAGAGAGTCTGCAAGTTTCCAGTTCCGATCGGTAACAACATCCACATATCGTGTCGAAGCATCATAGAAATCCCACGCAAGACGCTGGTCCATAGCCCTGTCACGTATTTGTGCAAGAATTTCTTCCTGGAGTTTCGGCCTGTCCTGCTGCACAGCCTTGTTCAAATCAGACCAAAGTCCGGTCAGGACATGACCTTGCTCATCCGTCGCCTGAGATTTGTCTTTTCTGAGAAATGCGTTCATAGTCAATGTGGTTAAAATCAGTGTTATCAGTCCCGTAAAGACCAGTGTCAATGTCTTCCGTTTCATGGCATAATCAGTTTTTACAATATCCGTTTCTATAATGCAACTATTTGGGATTCATTGCATGTCTCAAGTTTCGAAAGTGCCAAGTAATCCTTAAAAAATAACTTGGTAATCTTTGCTCGTCTTTTCGGTCTATATTCCTTTTCTCATCAGTCGTGTACGTCCAGTACACTCCTTCTTCGAAAAGAAATCTATCCTCGAAAATACTTCACAAATCTTTACCAACTTATTATTTAACGCTTACTAAACTTGAGACAATCAGAAACAAGGAACAGCTTCGGAGACCACGAATGTGGATCCTCCTATGTAAATCAGAGGGTTACCGCCATAGGCAGCGGCAGTTTTCAATGCCATCGCCACGGCTTCTTTTACGGAGTTCTGCACATAGAGACGTGTAGCAGGACGCCCGCAGCTTGCGCAATACGCTGAGTATCTTTCTTTTATATCCTCAGCCGAATCAGACCTGCGCGTATGCGGAGTCGTGAAAATCCATGTGGCATTCTCCGGGAACTGAGGCATTATCGCATCCAGGTCCTTGTCTGCCATGATGCCATAAACCATTATCAATGAGGAATATTTCCCCGATTCCAGGTACGAGTTCAGTTGCCCGAAATTATATTTCAATGCCGGTGCATTGTGCCCGATGTCACAGATGACGTCAGGATTGGTCGACAGTCTTTCCCATCTTCCGTGAAAATCCATGCGCACAGCCGTATGTATCAATGAGTCAACAACTTCCGGCGCTTCCATTCCCGAGAAACGCCCACGCAGGATATCCACTGCCGCGAGTGCCGTCCGCAGGTTCCTGCGCTGATATTCCCCCTGCAGATCCATTTTGGAAAGAATATCATCGTGCATGTACCACAACGACGGTTCGACTTCGTCGGCAAAGGTCAATGTTGCCGCACCCTGTGCAGCTTCATTGATTTCGGCGAAATGCTCTCTGAACACAGGCTCTGTTTCAGGCCGCGTCTCCCCTATCAGGACAGGAACGCCGGGCTTGAAAATTCCCGCTTTTTCAAATGCGATTTTCGCCAATGTATCGCCCAGGAGGTCACAATGATCCAGGCCGATACTTGTGACGATACTGAGCTCGGGTGTGATGATGTTGGTACTGTCCAACCTTCCTCCCAGCCCGACCTCAATAACTGCCACATCTACGTCCATATCAGCGAACCACTTGAAAGCCAGACCCGTAGTAATCTCGAAAAAGGACAATTCGAGCTTGTCGAACGTGTCCGACCATTTCTCCAGAAAGTCTTGTACATATTCTTTCTGAACGAGTTCCGCCGTATGTTTTCCACTGACGATACGCATCCGCTCCCGGAAATCCAATATATGGGGCGACGTGTATAGTCCCACTTTCAGCCCGGTTCCGGCTAGTACAGATGCCAGCATGTTCGCCACAGATCCCTTGCCGTTAGTACCGGCCACATGAATCGTGCGGAATGCCTTGTCAGGTCCTCCTAGCGCAGCATTGAAATCCAGCATATGCTGGAGTCCGGGCTTGTACGCATCATTGAAAGAGGATGTCTGTACCGACGGAAACCGCTGAAAGATAGACTGTATCAGTGAATTATAACGCTCTAAATCCATCAAGCAGGACTATTTTATAAACTGCTCTTTAAGTTTTCCGATCTTGGCATCAGCATCATCGCCTTTCGCACCGAAATAGAACTTGATCTTAGGTTCTGTTCCTGAAGGACGTACTGAAACCACGTCACCGGCCTCATCGAAGAACTGGAGAACATTTGATGAAGGAAGTCCGGTCTCCTCAGTCTTCAGATAATCCACCACCTTGTTTACAGGAGAGCCTATGAGTTCCTTAGGAGGGTTCTGGCGCATATCCATCATGATCTGCTGGATTTCTTCAGCTCCGGACTTGCCCTTGCGGACAAGAGAGGTCAAGCCTTCTTTCCTGTAACCATATTCCTTGTAAATCTTCTGCATCAGCTGATAAAGCGTAAGTCCCTGGTCTGCAGCCCATGCCGCACATTCAGCAACCATAGAACAAGCAATCTGGGCGTCCTTGTCACGCACATATTGACCAACATTGAAACCGTAGCTTTCCTCGCCGCCGCAGATGAACTCGCCTGTCTTTTCATTGCGCTTTACGACTTCTGCAATATATTTGAAGCCTGTGAGGACATTGTAAATCTTCACGCCGAAGCTCTTGGCGATTTCCGTGATGAGTTCGGTGGTCACGATGGTCTTGACTACGTATGTCTCAGGGGTGAGCTTGCCGAGTTCCTTCCAACGCGTGAGGATGTAGTAGGTAAGCATTGCACCCGTCTGGTTGCCGTTGAACTGGACCATCTTGCCGTCATTGTCGCGGACTGCGATACCCATGCGGTCAGCGTCAGGGTCGGTGGCGAGCACAATGTCAGCGCCCTCACGGTCAGCGACTTCCAGCGCCATCTTCATGGCTGCAGGCTCCTCCGGATTTGGTGAAGCTACCGTAGGGAAATCGCCGTCGCTCACGTCCTGTGCAGGAACATGGTAGACATGCCCGAAGCCGAGGCGGTGCAGGCACTCAGGAACGAGTCTTACGCCGCATCCGTGAAGCGGAGTGTAAACGAATTTCAGTTCTGGGTGATTCTTGCGGGCTTCCGGTGTAAGCATAAGTGAAAGAATATCATGAAGATACTTCTCGTCCACGTCCTTGCCCATCAGTTCGATTTCACCGCATTCCTCCTTAGGTTCGAAACGCACCTGTGAAGGCTCGGTAATCTTGGCAACTTCTGCAACGATGTCCTTGTCGACAGGGGATGTGATCTGCGCGCCGTCAGACCAGAACACCTTGTAGCCATTGTACTCCTTAGGGTTATGTGAAGCGGTAACCATCACGCCGGCGATAGCTCTCTTCTCCCTGATGGAATAGCTGAGTTCCGGTGTAGGGCGGATGTTGTCGAAGAGGAACACGTGCATTCCATTGGCAGACATCACGTCAGCTGTGATTTTCGCGAAAAGTTTGCTGTTGTTGCGGCTGTCGTAAGAAATGCAGACGCGGACATCCTCAGGATTGATAGGGTCTCCATAAGCGTCAGTGCACTCGGCAGCATGTGCCTTGATGTAGTTTGCAAGTCCCTGGGTAGCCATTCCTACGGTGTACTTGTTCATCCTGTTGGTACCTACGCCCATGATTCCGCGAAGACCGCCGGTACCGAATTCCAGGTTACGGTAGAACGCATCCTCGAATCCTGCCGGATCGTTGTTTCTCAATTCAATGATCTTGCCTTTCGTCTCCGGATCGAAATCTCCGTCCAGCCAGCTCTGAGCTACTTCTCTAAAATCTTTTGCCATAGTTATATTGTTTTTTGATTTTTACACCTTTAATCAAATCATACAAAAATACTAAATTTGTGCAATATTGTGAATAGTCGGGCGGGAAACCGACACAATTCCTGGAATCATGACATTGAAAGAATTCATACAAGAACACGAAAACGATGACACGGCGAGGCTGATGCTGTCCAGAAACAGGTGGCCGGACATAGATATCGACAAGGCGGTGACCATCATAGAGTGCCGGAAAAAGCTCCGCACCAAGCTGCCGGAATGGTATGAAATCCCAGAAATAATCTATCCCGACAGGCTCAGCTCCGAGCAGTCAAGTTCTTCTGCCACAGCCAAATACAAGGCTTCCGTCACAAGCAGGATTGCCAATGGCGGCAGAATCGCCGACCTTACAGGAGGACTCGGCGCAGACAGCCTGGCTTTCTCACGCGTCGCCTCGCAGGTGATGTACAATGAGATGGAGCCCGGACGTGCCGAGGCAGCCCGCCACAATTTCCCGCTTCTCGGCGCTGAAAACATCTCTGTTTCAAGTTTCTGCGTCGAAGAGGCCGGCAAGTCGGAAGACGCGGCAAATTTCTGGGAGACATTGAAAAGATTCTCCCCCGACCTGGTCTACATGGACCCGGCACGCCGTTCCGCCACCGGAAGCAAGGTATTCCTGCTGGAGGATTGCAGCCCAGACGTCCTCACATTGATACCGGACATTTTCGGAATCTGCGGCAACCTGCTGCTGAAGCTCTCACCCATGGCGGACATTTCCATGCTGCTGAAACGTCTGCAGGAACATGGCGCCGGAACGAAGGAACTCCACATCGTGTCCGCAGGCGGAGAATGCAAGGAGCTGCTGCTATGGTGCACGCCATCGACAACCGACGACAACGCATTGATAATCAATGAGAACGGCAATATACTCCGCACCAGCATCGCCGCAGAATCCGCCGCCGTCCCGCAATTCCTCCAGGACGCAGCCCAGCTGAATTCGATGCAATTCCTCTTCGAGCCGGGGAAGGCTCTCGCCAAGGCAGGCCTGTTCAATGCCATCTGCACAATGCAGGACAATGCCGATGACGGGACAATGCTGCTGAAAGCCGGCCGATCCACGCACCTGTATTTCACTGACAATCAGAACAATGCATCCCATTTCGGAAAGACATTCAAAATCATTGGCCTGGCTCCGTTCTGCAAGCAGGGCATCAAGGATTTTTCCGCAAAATATCCCAGGGCCGAGGTATCGGCGCGCAATCTTCCGCTGACAAGCGAAGAACTCCGCCGGAAACTGAAAGTCCAGTCCGGCGGAGATATCCATATCTTCGGTCTCCATATCGATTTCTGCCGTGAAGCATCAGCCAATTATTTGGTCGCAGCTACCAGACAGAAATAATTTTATTTTCCGCAAAGATAGTGCAGCCAGAAGGCGCGGTTGGCCTCATCGAAATGGGCGCCCTGGTAGCCGCGGTAGCCGTGCATGCCGTCCGGATAAATCATCAGCTCTAATTTCTTGCCGGCTTTCTGGAGGGCGTCCACCAGCTGGAGGGTGCTCTGGAAATGGACATTGTCATCACCTGTGCCGTGGGTAATCTTGAGCATCACGGAGCCGTCATAGTTCGCTTCGGTAACGGGATAATTGGCTGCGCTCGCGAGGACGCTGGTCTCGGCATAGCCGTCCGGATTGTTCGCCGGAGTGTCCATGAAACGCTCGGTATAATGGGTATCGTAAAGATTCCAGTCATAGACACCGCCACCGGCAATGCCGTAATGGAAGGCGTCGGAATGGTTCATGAGCAGGAGAGCGGTCATCGTTCCGCCGAAAGAAAAGCCCTCTACGCCTATCTTGTCACCATTGACATAAGGAAGCGTCTTCAGGTATTCGGCCCACTCCACGAAATCGAGTACTTCCCTCTCGTCCAGGCGTTTGTAAATCTGATCCAAGCCCTCGCGACCATTATGGCCGGAAGCGCGGCAGTCAGCAATTATTTCAATGATGCCGTTCTTGGCATACCATTCAAAATTACGCGGAGAACGGAAATTGTCCACCACCTGCGGGGTATCAGGACCGCCATAAATATACATGTATACCGGATATTTTTTCGATTTGTCGAAATTTTCCGGATAGACAATCATTGCCGGAAGCTCCAGTCCGTCCTTGGTCGTCATCGTAATCACCTCAGGCAGAGCGTAATCAGCAGCATTGAAACCGGTACCTGCCATATCAGCGACCTTGAAGGACTTGGCAGGTTTCGCAAGGTCATAAATCCATACCTGCGAAGGCGTCTTGGAGTTGCTTACCGAAGCCGCGGCATATTTCATATCTGGAGACACTCGTACAGACCTGACGTGAAGAGAAGGATCCGATACATTCTTCACCTCGCCACGGCAAACGGAATAAAGTCCGCTGCGTACACGGGAATCACGTTCAGCCACGAAAAGAATCTCTGAAGTGCTGCCGTCGAAGCCCTGTGCAGCCTTTCCTTCTTTCACATCCACTAGCGAAACTCTCCAGTTCTTGCCGTCAGTCAGACGCTTCAGGACATTGCCGTCATAAGAAAGATAATAAATCTGCTGCCAGCCGGTCTCGAAAGAACGTACCATATAGATACCGTCACGGCCGAAAAGCATACCGTCAATCCAGTCCAGCCATGTGGCGTAGGTCTCGTGATAAATGTGCTTCTTGGTTCCGTCATTCACGGAAACGGCGTAAAGATCCAGCGTATTCTGTGTCCTAGGCTCACGCTGGATATAAAAATCCTTGCTGTCAGCACTCCAGAACGGTGTTCCGAAATACTGGTCCTCTTTTTCATTGAAATCAGCCCAAACGATGCCGCCGTCGCCGACATCAGCTATTCCGATGCGTACCTGCGGGTTATTGTCGCCGCATTTCGGGTACCTGGTCATCCTTACGGAACCGCCGGCCGGCGACATTCCCGGCAGTTCTACGGCAGCCCCCGCATTCTGCGAGTAGGAAAGCCCCATTCCGGAACGGGACGAATCATCCGAAAACGGAGAATAAATCGGGAAAACCGGAACATCGGCATTGTCGAAACGGTAGAAACCTATCTTCTTGGAATCCGGAGACCACCAGAAAGCACGGTACATCGACGGGCGACCGAAGATTTCCTCGTAGTAAACCCATGAGGCATAGCCGTTAAGGATAGTATCGGAACCGTCGAAAGTCAGACGTTTCTCTTTCCCTGATGCAATGTCATATACATAAAGGTCATTCTCCCTCGTAAATGCGAGCATTGACGAATCCGGCGAAAATGTCAGGTTCACGGCTCCTGCCGGTTTTGCAGGAAAGTCCGTGTACTTTTCAGGAGCGGTGACTCCGTTGACAATCTTATGATTCCCGGCCTTGACAGCAAACGCGCCGGCATCGGTGTATGTGCCATCGTAAGAGAAGATAACTTTCTCATTGTCAATCCATTTCCATCTCAGCGGAATCCTGTTGAAATCCTGAGAATAAACCGACATTGAAACTACGAGCGTCGCTGCCGCAACTAGGGCCCGGCGCCAAAAAGCATTGATCTGAATCATACGAAGCAGGTATCCTTAAAGTTCACCAGATAAACTTTCTCCACGGCTCTGGTGAGTGCCGTGTAAAGCCATTTATAATCGTCGACCGTGAATCCCTCCTGCCAGAAAGGATTGTCGATAAATACGCATTTCCATTGTCCGCCCTGTGACTTGTGGCACGTAATCGCATTGGCATACTTCAGCTGCAACGCATTGTAGAACAGGTCCTCGCGCACCGCCTCGTACCTCTTCTTCTTCGTGGGAAGATGCGCATAATCTTCCGATACTCCCTGATACAGAGCGTTTTGCTGTTCGTACGTCAATGATGCTGATTCAGAATCCAGGGTGTCCAGACATACCTTGGCAGATATTTCCTGGTCCCCATAATCAGGAAAAGACAGCCGTGCCTGGGCGAAATGCAGACCATATCTGTCTTCATAATGATTGATGGAAATCAACTTGGCAATATCGCCATTTGCAATGTAGTCAATATCCTTGACACCTTCAAGGAACTGATAGCAGTTTTTCACTATCATCAGCTTGTCATTGCGCACAAGACGTTCCTCCTTATACTGTACGGAAGCACGTATACCGGCATTGTACCGGTTCGCCCGCTTGTTCGAACGGCAAAGGACAATGGTCTCGTCCTCGCCGTATTTGTCGTACGCATCTGTCAGTGTTTCAATGAGTTCCCCACCGGAAAGCCGCTGTATGTCATCGAATCCGTCCGTCTTCAATTCGAGCGACTCCACCGGAAAGACATTGCCCCCGGACTCATAATCCTCGGCTATCATTGTCCTTAACATGGTAGCATTGAGCAAGATACCTGATTCTTTCTGCTGGCGCACCACGGTCGTGAGCATTGACCATGACACTCCGCCGAAGGCGTCCATATATTCTTTGGCGAGCGCCGGGCTGTATTCGTGGCCGACAGGCGGAAGCTGGGCTGCGTCGCCGATCATCACCAGGCGGCAGTCCGTCCCGTTACGGACGTAGTTCACAAGATCTTCAAGCAGATTGCCGGTACCGAACATTGCCGTGGACTGCTGACTGCCGGAGTCGATGCCGATAAGCGAGACCTCATCTACGACGAACAACGTATCCTTCGACTTGTTCGGGGCCAATGAGAATTGCCCGAAGCCTTCCGAGCTGACAGATTTTTGTCTATATATCTGTTTATGAATGGTATACGCGGATTGACCGGTATACATTGACAATACTTTCGCGGCCCTTCCGGTAGGCGCGAGCAGGACGCAGGGCACCTCGAATTCTTTCAATGCCGCCACGACGGATGCGACGGCCGTGGTCTTTCCCGTGCCGGCATAACCGTTGAGTATCAATATGTCGCCGTCGTCGCCGGTAAGAAATTCGCCCATCTGCCGCAGGAAATTGTCCTGACATTCTGTGGGTTCATAGGCGAAGTGTTCACGGAATCTGGAGTATAGAAAATCGGCTCGCCCCATGCTATTTCCTCCCGTTGAAAGCCATAGTCACCACTGCCAGGACCGGATAAATCTCCACACGTCCAAGGAACATATCCACGATAAATACGATCTTCGCCAGCACAGGCACACCACTATAATTACCCATTGTACCCGCGGATTCCATCGCAGGCCCGACGTTGCTCAGACAGCTGATGGACGAGGCCAATGAATTCTGCACGTCCATGCCGGAAAGGATGGTCAATGCCATCGAGGCGGCTATCGTGATGAAATACAGGCCGATGAATACGACATGTGGATATATTTCATTATTTCCCAGCATGTGGTTGCCGATATGGACCTGATTTATGGATGAAGGATGCATGGAGCTCTTCACCTGCTGGCCTACCGACTTGAACATCAGTAGCATACGATCCATTTTTATACCTCCGGTAGTGGAGCCTGCCATTCCGCAGGGCACGGTAATCAGGACTGTGATTATGCAGGCGAAAAGCGGCCAGGTATTGTTGTCGGATATGGCGAATCCGGTAGAGGATATCGAACTGACGACCTGAAAGAAACCAGTCATGAACGATTCGCCCCATGTAAATCCGGCCGAGCTCATCTTCAGGGAGAACGCAACGAGCAGAGCCGCCACGAGTATGGTTCCGGCATAGAATTTCAGCACAGGATTGTTCAGCGGCTTGAGGCTCCGGGACGCGAATACCATGTATATTATACCGAAGTGTATCGACGATATGAACATGAAAAATATCGTGACGATATTTATAAGCGGAGAACCGAACGACGCGATGGACAAGTTCTTAGTGCTGAATCCGCCTGTCGCCGTAACGGCAAATGCATGATTTATAGCATCAAACGGAGACATCCCTGAGAGCCAATAGCATAGGAACGCGCAGATTGCGATGCCGAAATACACGGCCGTGAAAACCCATACCGTCTTGTTCGTACGTGTCTTGTACCCTTCACGGGACAATGATGAGACTTCCATATTGGTGAGTCTGAGCCGCACCGGGCTGGAGGACGGGATGATCAGAAGCAGGAATACCACGACTCCCAAGCCGCCGATAAAATGCGTGGATGACCTCCAGAACAGCAGGCTGTCAGGGAGTTGCTCCACATTGGCAAGGACGGTTCCGCCTGTGGTCGTATATCCGGAAACAGCTTCGAACAGGGCATTGATTACAGAAAAAGGTCCGCCCCAAAGGACGTACGGCAGCATACCGAAGATAAAGGACAATGTCCATGAGAGGACAATGATCATATAACCATCTTTCAGGCTGATATTCGGGGACTTACGTACGAAAATGAAGGGAAATATTCCCACTATGAAGGTAATCGTGAAGCTGATTATCAATGCCGCGAGCGCACTGTCGTTGCCGTTCGAGATGGAGACAAGTATGGACAGAAACATGAAGAACGCACTGGCCAGCAGCGCGAATCCAACATTCCTGGATATGACTTTCAGATTCATTTCTCTGCCTCCTGGCCATGTTCATGTTTCTCCAACGTGTCACGCATCATCTTGATGCGCTTGCGGAGCTGGATATTCTCCCCTACCACTTCCGTGACACCGTCATTGAGTTCGGAAAGCTGGTCGTCACCCTCGAAGGTATAGGAGTATTTGCTGCCGAATGACCTGTAATTTTTCAGTCCGGACAGCATCCTGTATATCGGATTCACGTAATAGGCCATGAGGAAGAACATCAGGAGCAGGACCAGAAGCAGTCCGACCGCCACCGCCACGGCTCCCGGGATGATGCTTCGGTAGAATCCGCGTTCAAATGTGGCGGAGTTCTTTTGAAGATCATTGTAAATGGCTGTATTCAAGATATTTATATCGGAACGCAGCCTATTGTACTTAGGCTGCAGCCTGTCGAAATACCACTCTCGTGTATTGATGAAATCTGACAGGATAGCTTGCGGAAGTTCCAGAGTAGTAAGCATATACGCCGAATATGAGTACAATACCGAGTCCGCGAGCGGAAGCATGCTGGCCAATGTCAATGATGATTTCAAGCTGTCGCAATGCGCAATAAAGTCGTTTTGCCTGAGTTCCGGGATGTGTTCCGTGGAGTTGTCTCCGATAACTGCCAGAATGCCAAGGTTATAGGCATTGGCCGCGTCGGCAAGTTTCTGTGCGGCATTGATACTGCCGATATTTCCGGCAATGAGGTTGGACACATAGCTGCTCATCCTGCTGTATTCCATAATGGAAATGAAGCTGGACACCAGCAATATCACGGCTATCGAACTGAGGCTCAGGACGAGCTTCATTTTCATCGTAAGCTTGAATTCACGTATATATGAACGTATTTTTCTGAACATTCCGTCTGCATTAACATGCAAACTTACATAAAAAACGTTTATTCAGCAAACAGATATTTGGAGTTGTAGTCGCGTACAAGTCTTTTCAGTCTGGCTTTCCCCTTGATCATCATCGGAACGCCTACCAGAGTACATGGCACAATCACTGCTACTGCCACCACGGCCGAAGCAGTGAGCACCGCTGCAAAACTGTCTTCCCGCCCTGACGACGCATCCGCTGCCATGAATCCCAATGCTCCTCCAAGTCCGCCGCCTGCTCCAATGGTGGCAATGCTGTTTCCCGTGGAGAACACCTTGGAATTACGCATATAAATCCGCACCTGCTTGGGTGAGAAATACATCTTGGAATCAGAAATGCTCAACGGTTGATTATCAGATGTATATATGCATCCCTTCCTGTAAATCAATGTTCCCTCGACCTTGCCTTGACGCGGATGACGGGAGTCCGTGCGGTAATCGTAAGATTCGGATTTTTCCCGTATTGATCCAGACGAGAGTATGTTCAATGTGTCCGTGTCGGTGCACATGCCGAATCCTGACGTCGCCGCTGCCATGGAAAGCAATGTCTCCGTCAGGATAGCAATAATCAGTTTCAAGTTTTTCATCTTTTATCATTTCTACACACCTTATATTGATGCAATAAGGGAGTGTTTCGTTGCAGCCGGGCCGCTATTTCAGCACTTGTCTGATGATTCTGGTCAGCTGGTCAGTGCAAGATGTGCCGCGTCCATGACAATTTACGCCATCAAGAATTTCCACGGCTTTCTCTGCGGACATGCCTTCAAGAAGGCGGCCTACAGCCTGCAAGTTACCGTCGCATCCGCGCAAATACTTGACATTGTGCAGATTGCCATCCTTTAGGTCGAAATCAATCTGCTTGGAACATACCATTGCGCTAGGCACGGCAGTTATATGACGGACTCCATCTTTCTCACTGTCCGACACGATTCTGTAATCTTCTCCTACGTTTTCCATATATAAAAATTATCAACTTCTTTTTTTCCGGAAGAATTCCGTGACAATGTTTCCGCACTCTTCCGCCAGAATCCCGGTTTCGACCTCAGCTTTAGGATGCAGAAGTGAAGGGGTGAACTTGGAATAGCCGCGTTTCGGGTCAGCAGCACCATAGACGATTCTGCCCACCTGAGCCCACGCAGACGCCGCAGCACACATCGGACACGGTTCCACGGTCACATACAATGTACAGTCATTCAAGTATTTACCGCCCATTGCTTCCGTAGCGGCAGTTATCGCTATCATTTCGGCGTGCGCTGTCGGATCATGCAGACGTTCTGTCATATTGTGTCCTTTGGCAATGACTCTGCCGCCGAATACAATCACTGCTCCTATCGGAATTTCATCCTCCGCCTCAGCCGCCATGGCTTCGCGCAATGCTTCACGCATAAACCGCTCATCCACAGCCATATCCACGACTTTGTCCATCTTAGTCCCTACCTCTTGCGATACCTATATAATATAGCAGTGTGGCAAGTGAGCTCAACGCTGCAATCACATAAGTGTAGGCAGCCCATTTGAGCGCGTCGACAGCCATCGGACGGGTTTCATAGTCGGTAATTCCTGCATTTTCCAGCCAATTCACGGCACGTGCACTCGCATTGATTTCCACCGGAAGGGTGACGAAACTGAACAATGTGGTCATCGCGAAGAGTGCGATTCCGACCCAAAGCAATGCAGGGAACATATTGACCATCAATATTCCCGCGAGGAGTATCCACTGGACGGTGTTGTTCGCGATGGATACGACCGGCACCAATGCCGTGCGGAGTTTGAGCGGCGCATATCCCACCTGATGCTGGACAACGTGGCCGCATTCATGCGCTGCGACTGCCGCTGCCGCCACGGACCTGCCGTTATAGACCGCCTCACTGAGGTTCACAGTCTTGGTTGCAGGATTGTAGTGGTCGGTGAGCTGTCCGGGGATGCACATCACATTGACATCATATATTCCATTCTCCTGCAACATTTTACTGGCAACGTCAGCACCGGACATGCTGTTTCGCAGCGGAACTTTGGAATATTTGCGGAAACGGCTCTGGAGCATATTCTGCACGAATATGCTGAGGATCATGAATAACGTAAAAATTAACCAATAAGTCATAATATTCATTTTTAATAAACCACATCGGTCGGGCAAAAAGCAGACCAACGCGAAGATAACATAAAAATTATTCCCTCAGTCAGATAATTTTGGTATTTTTGCATCGCAAAAAGGGAACGCCGGCCGGACCGGCAATTATTTCTTGACAATGTTGAAGGAAAATGATTTTTCAAGGCTGGAGCTGAAACTCAGCGCATGCCGCGACAACTATAGATATTTCAGAAGCCTGCTGGAGCCGTCCACCAAGCTTCTCGTGCTGGTAAAGGCCAATGCCTACGGACATGGAGCAGTCGAATTCGCTTCCATGATGCAGAAAGAAGGTGCTGATTATCTGGCAGTTGCATACCCCGTAGAGGGCATTGAACTAAGACGTGCCGGCATCAGTCTGCCGATATTGGTGCTGACCGCCGGAACAGATTATTATAATGAAATCATTGACAGCCGCCTGGAGCCGAGCATCCCGAACATGTATTCATTGAGGCTGTTCTGCGAGACGCTGGAGAAGCGTGGAATCACGGATTATCCGGTGCACATAAAGTTGGATACGGGCATGCATCGTCTGGGTTTCATGACAAGCGAAATCCCGGAACTGACAGCGTTCCTGAGGGACTGCAAATTTGTCAGGGTGAAGTCGATATTCTCTCATCTGGCCGCTGCCGAGGATCCTGATTCGGATGATTTCACATTGGGGCAGATACAGATGTTCGAGGCCAATGCGGGTAAGATTGTAGATGAGATAGGCTACAAGCCGATGCTGCATATCCTCAATTCCGCCGGTATCGAGAGGTTCCCTCAGTTCCAGCATGATATGGTCAGGCTGGGTATCGGCATTTATGGCATCAGCGCATTGCCGGGCGTAAAGCTTTCACCTGTGGCATCATTGAAATGCAAGATATTGCAAATCAAACATTTGAAGCCCGGAGACGGCACTATCGGCTATGGCCGTCACGGAATCATTGCCCCGGAGGGGACGACTATCGCGACGATTCCGGTCGGGTACGCGGACGGCATTGACCGTCATCTCGGGTGCGGTCGCGCGTCGTTTTCGCTGAACGGGCATAGGGTGCCGACCATCGGAAACATCTGCATGGATATGTGTATGCTGGATATTACCGGCGTGGATGCGAAGGTCGGGGATACGGTGACGATTTTCGGGGATGACCCTACGGTTTCTGAACTCGCGGAAATACTCGGCACGATTCCTTATGAAATCATGACGAGCATTCCACGTAGAATTGACAGGGAAATTATCCGATAGCAGCTACGCTACGCAAGCATGAGGCCCTGCTTTACTGTAGCTGCAACTTCCTCACCCTTAAGGTGTTCCAGAATTGCCAGACCGAAGTCGACGGCACATCCCGCTCCACGGCCGGTGATGAGGTTTCCGTCTATGACAGCCGGTTTCTGTTCGTATATTCCTCCGCGTGCAACAGGTGCGTCTTCGAAGCCGTCGAAGCATGTGAAGTGCTTTCCGGCAAGGCTAGGGAGCTGGGAGATGACCAGGCCTGGTGCGGCACAGATGGCTGCAAGTGCCCCGCCTTCAGCGTAATGCAGTCTCATGAAATTGATGATTTCTGCATTTTGCGCAATTCTTCTCGTGCCAGGCATACCGCCCGGGAATATCATCACGTCATTTTCTTCTGTTCCGTCGAGCTGCACTTCGGCTTTGAATTCGTCGTAGGTCATGTCTGCGACAACAGTGGCCTTGTGTGATCCGGTAACGTATTTGTCCCTATGGATAGAGACTGTCTTCACGTCTACGCCACCTCTGCGAAGGATGTCGAGCGGCGCCAATGCTTCCATTTCTTCGAAGCCGTTGGCCAGAAAAATATATACTCCTTTCATAATTAATATGTTATGTTGTTCGTTGTCGGGTTACAGGATGAGCATCAATGTGAATGTGTAGAGCATGAAGGCTTCGAAAAGCAGTTTCCCCTTGCCGTCTGCATCGAGCATCACTTCCACTCGGTCATTGCGTATCAGTTTTCCGAGTTTTCTGTTGCTCGGAAGGCTGCGCGCCGCCCATTTGGAGATGATATTGCCGTCGTTGAAATAGACTGCTCCTCCATTCGAGCGGTTCAGCGATATAAGAGTCTTGTAGTCAGAATAATATACCGACGTAAGCAATGTCATTGATTCGGCTTGCGTGTATTTTCCGGATGCGATGAGACTTGAGAATGAGGCCGGGTCGGATGCGGTAAGGAGGAGCGGCGTGAAGCCTGCTTCCGATGCGGAGGCGAGCAGCCTTGCCGCGTTTTTCCATGCCGATTCTTTCATTTTTTCCGGTTCCGGAACTGATACCGCCATCACTAATCCATCGGCAGCCAACGTATCACGGTATTGTCCCGCAGCGTCGCGGAAGGAAAGGCGCGGATATTCGGTTTCATCGATATGGTCTTGTTTCTTGACCGTGCGAGCTTCCACGAAGGTCCAGGTGGAGTCCGGAATATTGTTCAATGTGAACAATCCCGTCTTGCCGTTCTTTTCGTATACAAATGTCGCAACATATTCGTCTTCATCGGCTTCCGGGATTTCAGCCGCGCTTTCCAGTCTTGATGAGAGGTTGAACGGCGTGAGTTCCAGGAGCGGGATGAACATCAGCGAGTACACTGCAAATATCAGGACCGCGACCAATGTCAATGCGAATGTGATGTATTTGCTTTTCTTTGGTTTCCCGAAGTCATTGTACGGAACGAATGCCGCCAGTGTCAGCAGACATAGCACAATATTTTTTGCAAATGACTGGAAATGAGTAAGATGTACTGCCTCACCGAAGCATCCGCAGTCCATGTCAGGGTTCAATATCCAGAGCAACAGGGTAAGCAGGGTGAAGCCGCCGAGGATTATCGTGGTGGCCCATGCGGTCACTTTCCGGAAGACTCCCGTGACTAGACAGATGCCGAGTGTGGTTTCTGCAAATGCGAATGTTTCGGCTATCGGGCCGGCCATTGCACGCAGGAATCCGAGGTGAAGGAAGTTCAGGTATTCCCTGACAATCAGCATTGACCCGACCGGGTCCATCAGTTTAAGGACGCCCGCGACGAAGAATACGAATCCGAGGATGACGGCGCAGAGTCTGCGGAACCTGCTTCCGATATAGTGCAATTTCATATTTATTTAAGTTTCTGTTCTACAACTTCTTGCACGGCTGCCGAGATGGCGTCCGGCGGAAGCATCCTGCCATTTTCATCGCTGCAGTCGATGCGTATGAATCCCGGGTCGAGTTCGCATTGTCTCAGGTATACTTTCCTGACGTTTTTCTGAAATTCGATGTCGGCTTCGTGTATGTCGCTGCGCCCTTCAAGGTAGTTTCTGTCATCGCCCCCGCGTGGATTTTCGAGTTTCTTTTCGACGAATCCTATCGGCACGTCGAGGAAGATGTTCAGGTCGGGCCTGGGAAGTCCGAATTGGCCGAATTCCGTGTCGAAAATCCATTCCCTGAGTTCTTCTCGCCGGGTTTCGTCATTGATTTTGGCGCATTGGTAGGCGATGTTCGAGTAGACGTATCTGTCGAGAAGCACTATTCCGCCCTTGTTCAGGGTGTCCCACATTTGTGGTGCTGCACCATGTCTGTCTTCGGCGTAAAGCAGCGCAACGAGCTGAGGGTGAACGGCGTCAATGCTACCGAATCCGCCTCTCAGGAATTTGCCTATGAGTTCCCCATAGACCGGGGAGTCGTATCGCGGGAAGTGTATGTATTCCAGGTTTCCGGACTTGGTTTCCAGATAATTCCTGAGTCGTTTCACTTGTGTGGATTTTCCGGACCCATCCAGTCCTTCTATTACAATCAGCATATTCGTGTCGGTATTATTCCGATTACAAATATAATAATCTTTCGACGTTTCGCCTAGTGGTGGGGGTCAGTTCTGGCGTCCTGATGGTGTAGTTTTTTTATGGAGGCGTGGAGGTAATTCCGGAGGATGGCGTGCGCGTTAAAACGTTTTTCACGCACGTCGTGTTCATTTTTCGACTTGACGTGCGCAGAAAACGTTTTAGTTTGCACGGGAAAACAATTTTGGCCAGTCTACAAAGATTCGTGCGCGATGGAATAACCGGACACAAATCGAAGTCAAATATGGTTTTTCGCATGTCATTTGGTCGAAATATTTTATATTTAGGTATAATAGGTCTAGTTTTGTCGACGTTTTTACAATATAAAGCGACAAAATGTATAAAAGACTTATTCTTACGGCGGCACTCGCCGCTGCTTCACTCTCCGCTTTTGCCGGCGGTTATGTGACCAACACGAATCAAAATGTGGCATTTCTGAGAAACCCTGCACAAAACGCAGTCATAGGTGTACAAGGAGCATATTTCAACCCTGCCGGTATAGCATTCATGAACAATGGCTGGCATCTCGCACTGGATGTCCAGACAGCAGTCCAGAGACGCTATACGACATCCACCTACGAGCCGCTGAAATACGGCATTGACAATGACGGAAAAGGTTATAAGAAGTATACCGGCAAGTCATTCGTGCCGGCGCTGCCTCACCTGGACCTCGTCTACAAACATAACAACTGGTTCGGCTCATTCCACTTCGGCGTAGTTTCCGGAGGCGGCAAAGCCGTTTATGATCAGGGACTTGGCTCATTCGAAGCGCCTGTTGCCATGATTCCGGCATTGATCAACACTTTGTCCGGAGCCCAGGCAGTCTCAGCATATTCGGCAGACATTGCCCTTACCGGCGAGCAGTATAATTTCGCGGGACAGCTGAACTTCGGATACAAAATCGGCAAGAATTGGAGCGTGGCAGCCGGCGTGCGTCTGAACTACATCTCCAATTACTACGTGGGAAGCCTGAAGAACATCCAGCTGCAACCTACCGACGGCCAGATGATGCCGGCGTCCGCCGTTCTTGCCAATGTCATTTCACAGCTGACAGGTGGCAAGGTCCCTGCAGAGAATGTGGCACCGATAGCGTCTGCTCTCGTGAGTGACAAGGAACTTGACGCCCATCAGAAAGACATCGCCTACACGCCGATCATCTCAGTGGATTACAAGACCGGAAAGTTCAATTTCTCAGCACGTTACGAATTCAACACCAAGGTCCGTCTCAAGAATGACACCAAGGCCAATTCCACCGGCATTTCCCAGTTCGATGATGACAAGGTCATCGCTGCCGACATCCCTGCGAACTTGAATCTCGGTGCGCAATATGCAGTCAAGCCGAATTTCCGCGTAGCGCTCGGCTTCAACTACTATTTCGACAAGCAGTCCAAGCAGTACAATAATGAAACCGGTCTCAATGACAAGCAGAATTATCTGAAACACAATTCCTTCGAGATTCTCGGAGGTCTGGAATATGACGTCTGCAAGTTGTTGACCCTCAGTATCGGTGCAAACAGCAGCACCTTCGGTTTCGGCAATGATGCACGTTACATTTCCGACATGAGCTACACCACGAGTTCCATTTCAGGTGGTCTCGGCGCGCAGTTCCATGTGACGAAGAAAATCAATATCGACCTGGGTGTCTACAAGACATTCTTCCTTCACTTTACCAAGGAGCAGAAAGATTACGGCGGAAATGGTGCTCTCCTTTACAGCAAGCTGGCTCCTGTCCTCGCCACCCTTCCGATCGATCCGTCAATTGTCGGCAAACTTACTCCTGAGGCTCTCGCCGTGGCAGGTCAAGATGATTTCTACCGCACCAGCATAGTAGCCGGCGTCGGCGTCTCCTTCGCATTCTAACTCAAGTTTTGCAAGTTGTCAAACTTGCTGAACGGTAGTGCGAATTTGAGGGTTGTCACTATCCCTTGAAGATTTTAGAGTGGAAACGTGGCCTTTTTGGCTGCGTTTCCACTCTAATGTATGAGAGATTCCCGTGCGTGCTAAAACGTTTTTCACGCACAACAGGTCGAAAAATGAACACGACGTGCGTGGAAAACGTTTTAACGCTCACGAGGGAGTACATGTGGCGCAAGCCCGGGCGGGGACGGAGGGTGGAGCCGGCATTGGCTCCCGAAAAGAGGGGACCCACGCAGTGGGGAGGACCGGCGGAATCCTCCGTCCCCGTCAGGGCGTATAAAAGAAGCCCAGAACGGCTGCATGAAAGACAACCCGCCCTGGGACATGAAGGATAACCCGTACGGCTGCAACAAACTAAATAGTTTCGTCAACCACCACCGAGGATGTATCAGAATCCTCCTCCGAGGAAATGTCGGAAAAATCGTCCAAGGAAATGCTGTCGTGAATCACCGTGATGCTGTCTTTCAGCGCCTTGAGATCATCAATCTCCTTCATGATGGCCTTCTTGTCGAACCTGACGGCACATGAAGAAAGCGACACCATGGCCAGGACTGCAAGAGCAACTATAAAACTTATCTTTTTCATAATCAACACAATAAAAACTTGATAACGATTACTTAATTATCGAATATCTCCGGACCGATTCCGAGAAGCTGCATCTGACGGCGGATCTTCGGAAAGACGTTCTCCATGAACTCTTTACGCTTGATATCCAGCACCTTGTCACGGGCATCCGGGGCGATGAAATAACCCAGACCACGCTTGTTGTAGATGATGCCGTCATTAGTCAGACGCTCGTAGGAACGCATAATCGTATTGGGATTGACACCCAGCTGGGCCCCGTACTCACGGACGGAAAGAATCCGCCCGTCGGGCTCCAACTTGCCGTCAAGAATCTGCTCGCAGATGCTGTCCAGAATCTGAAGATATATCGGTCTGTTACTGTCAAACTGCATAACTGATTAATGTTTAAGGGTTTTCAGACGGAAATATACCGCGGTCGCCAGGGCGGCGAAGACAATGATATCCCACAATGTAGCCAAAGTATTGAAAGCAGGAATCGCCCAATTCAGGAAGTCAGGATTCAAGATATATCTGTCGGCAAGATTCTGGGCAAACAGCGTCAAGTTCTCGACATTGATCAGACCCAATGACACCACGAGGCCGAAAACCATGCTGAGCGCCATCTGGAAGCCCACAATAATCAAGATAGGATACAATATCTTATGCTTCTTGAAGAAAATCGCGCCGAGAAGGAAGAACAATGCCGTCGAAACCGAAGACATGTACATTGAGAAGAGACTCACATGAACAGGGGCATCGCTGGTGAAAGCAAATGTCACCAAAGACTCGAGACCGCGGGCCGCGCATGAAAACAATGAACCGCCACAGGTGCCGTCCAGGAGGCAAATAATTCCGTCAATCGAAAGATAGACAAGCCCGAATGCAAGAGGGACCACTACCACGGTATTCAAAATCATTGACAAGAACTTTTCGAAGACCGAAGCCGGCATCAGGACGAACGTACTGCCCGCGCGCTTCTCGGTAACATAGCCGTAAACACTTGAAGGATAAGTCAGTATCATAACGAAAGTCACCATGCAGGCGATAAGGATCCTGGTAGTTTCGCCCGGCGTCCCCCACTCCCCTGCAAACAGCAGAGAATATACTACCGTAAGTGTATAAAGAATCAGCGGGGCAGCGGACATCAGCAACAATGTCGGTCCGTATGTGGAAACCCAACGCTTGAAATCATATTTGAAATATCTGCCGAAACGGCTGATTGAAAATGTATTGTTCATGATGTTATTTTATAGCGAAAAGACCTTTGATTAATTCCTTGTTCTTATGCACGGCGTTGAACAATGCCTCGATGTTCACCTTGCTCTCCCTGCCGTCCGTATTCGGATAAACTTGGATAAAGCCGCCTGGAAGCTGCTCACTGTAAAGCGATTCCGGATGAAGCTCCGTGCCGTAGTCGAAATATAGTTTCTCCGAAATCGTCTCGACGTCCGCATTCAGGAGCACCTCCTGACGGTCCAATATTATAATAGGGTCAATGATGTTTTCCAGGTCCCTCACCTGATGAGTCGAGATGACAATCGTGCTGTCCTCGGATGTATATTTCATCAATGCGCTTCTGAACTGCGCCTTGGACGGAATATCCAGTCCGTTCGTCGGCTCGTCAAGATAGATGTAACGGCATCCAAGCGCCAGAGCCAGAGAAATATACGCTTTCTTCAACTGACCGGCAGACATCGTTATCAGCTTCTTCTGCGGATCATTCTCGAACAGTTCCATGATTTCCAGGAACCTGTCCTGATTGTAATTCGGCCAGAACTCCCCCGTCATCCTCGCATAATCTTCCGCCTTGATCGGCAATGCCAGCATCTCGTCAGCAAGATAAAACTGCTTCGCAAGCAGCTCAGGATTACGGCTATACGGATCAATGCCGTCGACACTTATGCTTCCTTCCAATGCTTTTTTAAGTCCGCAAAGCAATGTCAGAAGCGTGGTCTTGCCTACTCCGTTTTCACCCAAAAGCCCGTAAATCTTGCCAGGTTCCAGGTCCATCGTTATGTTCTTCAGCACCGGAACTTTTCCGTAGCTGAAACCCAGATTTTCAATTCGTATCATAGTGTATGAGTTTATTAATACACTGCAAAGATACAACAGTTTTTCCAATCTCCAACAGTTTCGACAAAAAAAAATTATCGGCGTGCGTACTAAAACGTTTTCCACGCACGTCACCCCCAAATCAGGGCATGACGTGCGTGGAAAACGCCAAAATACGCACGAGAAATTACTTCTCCCGGAACTCTATGGCAAAACCGCCGCCTCGGGCCATGAACACAGGAACCACACTCTCAGATGTGACATCCTGCTCCGTAATAACGTAAGCCTGAGGATTCTTCTCGTAGTCAGCATCAGGAGCATCAGCGTAAATCTTCGCCACGTATGTCTTTCCTGGGTCTAGGAAGTTCATCGGGATATCCAACGTCCTGCTGTTCTCGTCAGTAACGCCGCCGGCAAACCATTGACCTGACTTCTTCGCCTTACGTGCCACTACTATATAATCACCGGGCTCGGCAAGAAGATATTTGCTCTTCTGCCAATCCACCGCAACATCCTTGATGAACTGGAACGCATCAGCGAACTGGTCGTAATGTTCAGGGAAATCCGCTGCCATCTGGAGTGGCGAATACATTGTCAAGTAGAGCGCAAGCTGGTTGGCTATGGTCGCCTTGACCTTGGAAGTATTCGAGCAGAACGTGGAGAGGTCCATCTCGAAGATGCCTGGAGTGAAATCCATCGGACCGCCATTCAGACGGGTGAACGGAAGAACGGTGACATGCATCGGCTCAGTACCGCCAAACGCCTGGTACTCAGTTCCCCTGGCACTCTCATTGCCGACGAGGTTAGGATAGGTGCGGCACAATCCTGTAGGACGGACCGCCTCATGGGCATTGACCATGATATGGTGCTTGGCAGCCTCCTTTACAGCGTAAAGATAATGATTGTTCATCCACTGACCGTAATGATACTCGCCGAAAGGCAGGATATCGCCCACATAACCGCTCTTCACTGCATCGTAGCCATACTTCTCCATAAGATTGTATGCAGCATCCATGTGGCGTTCATAATTACGTACAGATGAAGAAGTTTCATGATGCATGAGGAGTTTCACGCCCTTTGAATGAGCATACTCGTTCAGCGCCTTGATATCGAAATCAGGATAAGGGGTCACGAAATCGAAGACGTAATCCTTGTTGCAGTTCGCCCAGTCTTCCCAGCCGACATTCCAGCCCTCTACCAGCACCTCGTCAAAGCCATGTTTGGCAGCGAAGTCGATGTAGCGGCGCACATTGGCATTGTTCGCAGAATGCCTGCCGTTAGGCTTGGCCTTAGAATAATCGGAAACACCGAGATGCACGGAAGTGAAGTCATCGGTATATGCCCAAGTGCCCTTTCCGGAAATCATCTCCCACCATACACCGACATATTTCACAGGATGAATCCATGAAACGTCATCGTAGGCACAAGGCTCATTGAGATTCAGCACAAGCCTGGACTCCAGCTGTTTACAAGCATTGTCCACCACCTGAATTGTCCTCCACGGGCTCTTGCACGGAGTCTGGAGACGGCCGCGCCAGCCCTGGGCGTCAGGCGTAAGTTCCGAGCGGAAAGTCAATGTCGCAGGGTCCAGATCGAGGTGCATGCACGCGTAATCCACCAACGCCGCCTCATGGATATTCACATAGAGCCCCTCATCGGTCTTCATCTGCAGAGAGGTCTGCACTCCTGTCATTGAAAATGGCGTCTGTGAAGAGTTGCCGCAAAATGCGCTCTCCATCCTGGACTTGATTTCGCTCAAGCGAGACACGGTGTACTGATATTCCTGAGTATCGTAATCGCCTGGAATCCAGAGCGCTGTGTAATCGCCGCCCATGGCGAATTCCGTCAGTTCATCCTTGATTACGAAATAAGTCAGGCCCTTCTGTTCAGGGAACTCATAACGGAAACCGAGACCATCATCGAAAAGACGGAAGCGTATGGTCATCCGCTTATCGGAAGCAGTCTGTACCAGATTGACAGCCAATTCGTTATAATGATTGCGAATCTCAGATTCCTCACCCCATACAGGCTGCCATGTCTCATCGAAAGAGCAAGTGTCAATGCTCTCGACCTTGAAGCCGTCATGGAAAGACCAGCAAGGCTTATCATCCACTTTCTGGAGATCCTTGTCCCCGAAAACAATCTTCTGGGCCTTGAGCACACCGCGCATCTCATATCCGAGATGGCTCGGCCTAATCACGGCAGTTTCACCGTAATTCAATGAATACATGGGACTTCCGTCAGGCGCAATGCCGAATTTCATGGAGAGGTTTCCGTCCGGAGACTTCAGGACAGAAACATCGGAAAGTGACACCGCTTTCTGGCCCGGGCCGCCGCAGGACTGTACCAATGCCGATGCCGCGCAAAGGGCAACACCCGCAAAAAGGACTTTTCTCAAAAGGTTCATATCAATGTTCATTTACGTTTATACTCTACTACCAATGCCTGACGCGGGCCCACTACTGTAGAATCATTGACCTCAACTGCTTCGCCGGTCATGACATCGCGGCCATCATACAGGCCGTCAGCGATTTCCGCATAATGCGACCACGGAATCGACTTGCGTCCGCGGGAATTGTTGATGAAGACAAACACCGCATCATCAGCATTGTAACGGAAATAAGCGTAAGTGTTGTCTCTGGTCAGGAAATGCAGGGTCTTGCCGTCGTGAATCACGCCCTTGCCCTTTCTCCACTGAAAAAGCTTGCGCGTATAATCATGCAGGTCAGCGACTTGACCAGCCGCAACAGGATTTCCGTCGGTTCCTGTCAATGCTGCCTTGCGGCCTTCTTCAGTGAACCAGTTTTCCTTGTCACCGGCCCAGCCGCCCGGGAAATCCACACGGAGACCGCCATGTCCCTGACTCCTGTCCTTGGAAACGAACATCATCTCGTCACCTGCGAAAATCTGAGGGAAGCCACGCATAGTAGCCATCATGGTCATCACAATCTTCATCCTGTCAGGATTTTGCCTTACCACATCACCGATACGGTCGGTATCATGGTTCCCAGGGAAAATCATCATCTTGGAAAGGTCGTGATATACGAAATCGTGTGAAAGACAGTCATATACCTTGGTCATGCCAGCACCCCACTGAACAGAATCCGTCGGAACGCCGGCGCAAATAGCATCGTACAGAGGGAAGTCCATGATGGACGGAAGATTCGAATTGAATCCGTCCTTGTTCTCGTTATCAGCCTGCCAGTAAGCGAGTTGCGGAATGGATGACGTCCAGCACTCCCCTACGATATTGAAATTAGGATATTCCGTGCGGACAGCCTTGCACCATCGGCTCATCGGCTCTTTCTCATTGTATGGATAAGTATCGACCCTGAAACCGTCCAAACCAGCATATTCAATCCACCAGATGGCCCATTGCTGGAAATACTTGAGAGTGAACGGATTGTCCAGGTTCATATCCGGCATGGAAGGCACGAACCAGCCGCTTTCCTGAAGATTCAGGTCATACTTCGAAGCATTCGGGTCCATATTGGTCGAGAAGCAGACATTGGTTCCGGTATATTCAGGGAACTGATGGATCCAGTCAGCGAACGGAAGGTCCTTCATCCACCAATGCGCTGTACCGCAATGATTTGTAACAATATCCATCACCACCTTCAAGCCCTTTTCATGAGCCTTCGCCACCATCTCGCGGTAAAGTTCATTGGAACCGAAGCGCGGGTCAATATGGTAGTAGTCCGAGCACGCGTAGCCGTGGTATGAACCGCCCGGTTCATTGTCCTCAAGCAACGGAGTGCACCAAATCGCCGTCGCGCCGAGATCCTCAATATAATCCAGATGGTCAATGATTCCCTGAATATCTCCGCCATGACGTCCGAAATATCCGTTGCGGTCAGATTTTTCAGCGGTGTCAGAAGTGGAGTCATTGGACGGATCGCCGTTAGCAAAGCGGTCAGGCATAATGAGATATATCATGTCCGCAGCAGTATAGCTCTTCCTCTGGACCGAGCCGGATTCACGTGCAGCGATCTCATACGGATACTTGAACGCAGGCTTACCGTCCTTGCTGAATACAAGATAATATGTACCAGGTGCGGCATCCTTGAGGATGTTGACATCAATGAACAGGTAATTAGGGCTGTCAGCCTTATGTATTTTATTGATTTTCACCCCGTTGCCGCCCTCGATAGCGACATCGTACCCTGAAATGCCTTCACCTTGTACGAGAAGCTGGAGCGGGGCTTTCATCCCCACCCACCACGAAAGCGGTTCAACTCTACTGACCTGCTCCATATCTGCATCAGCGACAGAATCAGGAACAAAAACTGAATTTCCGACACAAGCCGTAAGCATTACTGCCGTCATAATTCCAAATATTCTTTTCATATGTAAATATATCATTAAATTTCCACATTCCAATTCCAAGGAGGGCAAAGCTGTGCGGTGACAGTCACCACGTCATTGTCAAGCACACGTTTGAAAACCAACGTATTGTCCTCACATGCAACGACTTCGAAGCGTCCGCCCTTTTCGCCCGCGCGCAGCGCCGGATGCTCATGGCGGAGTTTTATCAGATTCTGATAGAACTGGGCGAATTCATTCGCCTCCCATGTAGGAATCGGGTCTTTTTCGAAGAACTGGAAACGATGGTTCCAACCCATTTCCTGACCGGTATAGATCAGAGGCTGTCCATTAGGAAGCGTGAAGGTCAATACTGCCATCACTTTCGCAGCATCGCCCATTCTCTCGAACTCAGTTCCGGCCCATGAATTTTCGTCATGATTCGAAGTGAACATCAGACGGAAAGCATCCTTAGGGAAACGTTCGGCATCATGCTTCACATATTCCAGGAGGTCATCGGCACCCTTGTTTCCCTGTGCAATGTCATTCAGGATATGGTGCAGTTCCCATGCATAAGAAGCATCGAAACCGGACTCATGCAGCTTAGGGTCTTCCCCCTCGGCCAGCATGTACATCTGCGGCCAATCCTCTCTGAGTGAAGAGATTGTCTTCTTCCAAAATTCAAAAGGCACCTCGCATGCCATATCGCAGCGGAAACCGTCAATGCCTTTGGACATCCAGAAACGCATTGCACTTTCCTGCGCGTCCCAGACATCCGCATTATCATAATTCAGTGCGGCAATGTCGGTCCAGTCATATTGAACGACAGTGTTTCCGACGGAATCCCTTTCATACCAGTCGGCCGGTTTCGAGTCAATCCACACCGCATCCGGTGATGTATGGTTCGCCACCCAGTCGAGTATCACGCGAAATCCCCGGGACTTGGCTTCAGTAAGAAAAGCCTCGAAATCCTGCATTGTACCGAACTCCGGATTGACGGCGCAATAGTCCTTTACGGCATAGTAGGAGCCGAGAGTTCCCTTACGCTCCTTTTCTCCGATAGGGTAAATCGGCATAAGCCAGATAACGTCCACTCCGAGTTCCTTCAGGCGCGGGAGCTGGGATTGGGCCGCAGCAAAAGTGCCCTCCGGAGTGTATTGGCGCACATTCATTTCATAAACGACGGCATCGTAAGTCCATGCGGCATGTGGGGACTTTTCCGCACAGGACGCTAACATCAGGACCGCAAGGGCCGCCAACAATATCTTCTTCATAATCAGTAACATTATCTCTTTGCGAATGGTGAAAGTGCAACGGTCGGCTTGCCATCCTTGAATGCACCGAGGTCGTAGCCGTTGCGTACTAGCTCGGACTCAGGCTCCCAATAGAAGATGCCTTTGAAACGCTTCACGTCCTTAAGACCGTTCCACAATGTCTCAAGTGCCTCCTTGCCCTTCTCCGGTTCAGCAGCCGGCATTCCGAACTCAACCAGCATCACATCCTTGTTGTAGGACTTGATCAGCTGAGGGATATTGGCAAGCGCCTGATTCACTTTCTCTTCCCATGGTTCGAATGCCTTAATTTCATCTTTCCAATATGAAGGATACAGCGAAAGGCCTATCATGTCGTATTTAACGCCGTTATTCGCCATGAGAGAATAGAACCACTGGAGGGTATCCATATTCCAGGCATTGTCAATGTGAAGTATTACGGAAGCATTGGGATAAACCGCCTTAACTTGGTCGGCACCGGCCTTGAACAGTTTTGCGAAGCCGGAAGCGCTTTGGTCCTTGACGCGCCCCTTTTCCCAGAGCATACCGTTGGTCACCTCGTTTCCGACCTGCACCCATGTAACATCCACACCTCTGTCCTTCAATGTATTGAGGACATCGGAGGTATGGTCAGCCACTGCCTTTGCCAGCGCTTCGAGGTCATAAGTCGTCCAAGCCGCAGGGACATTTTGCTTGCCTGGATCCGCCCAATCATCAGAATAATGGAAATCAATCATTATCTTCATGCCCAGTTCCTTCGCCCTCAGACATTTCTTGAGGACGTCTTCCTTGCCGTTCCATCTTTCCTCCGGATTGACCCAGACTCTGAATCGCAACGAGTTGAATCCCAGCGACTTCATCAGAGAAGGGCAATCCATCTCCACACCAGATGCGGAATAGAATTTATAGCCTTTGCTTTCCATTTCCGTGTACCAACCGATGTCGGCTCCCTTCGCGAATGCCGGTTTCGTGGGCTTTCCGCCTGAAGGAGAATCAGACTCCCCACAAGAAGACAGGGACAGAACCGCCAATACACACAATGTCTTGATCAAATATTTCATAACTGGTCAGTTTATTCTAATATAAGCAATTTAAAATCACTGGAATCAAGATTCAAGGTAAGGGAATTGTGCCCGTCCGCGTCCGTCGTCACATTGTAAGAACCAGAGCCGATGCCCGGATAAACTTTCCAGGTCCCCGGTTTCGGAAGCCATGCGGTGATATCTTTCTTTTCCAACGAGAAATTGCCGATGACCGCAAATGCCTTTCCGTCAACGGTACAGTAGACAAAGCGTCCGTCATTCCAGTTTCCGCCGGATACATACCATGAGAAGTCAGCATCGGAAGAGAAGAAACGCGGATTCTCCTTGCGGAATTTCATCAATGATGCGTATGTGTCATGAAGGGCCTTGCGGTCAGCATTTTCCAGATATTCCCAGTGAACAGGTTTCTTGCCGGTCCTGCCGTTCTGTTCTAACGAGATGTCATAACCGAGTTCCTCGAACTGCCAGAGCATCTTAGGTCCCGGAACTGTGAGGAAAAATGCAGCATTGAGGGCTTCACGTTTCATTCTGGCAGCCAAGTTCGAGTCTCCGCTGATGCCTGACGCGCCTTCTTTCAGAGCTTTGTAGGCAGTCCTTTCCTCATCGTGGCTTTCCATAAATCCCACATATGCGCCGAACGGCATTGCAGAACCTGTCCAGAGGCCTTCAAAACCGCTTCCCGAAGGCTTGCCCATAGCAGCCTGACAATAAGCATTGTTCAGATTTCTCCAGACTTTCGCCCCGGCTTCGGCAAGAGCCTTTTCCTCCCGCGTCTCGCAGAAATGCTCCAGAATCACTACTGCATCCGGATTACAACTCTTGACGCTCTTCGTGTAGTCAGTCAGAATATCCACGCGGCTCTGGTCGTAGTTTGAAGCGGTACTTTCGTCGCTCTTCTTGTTTGTGAAGCCCTTGGTAAGGTCGAAACGGAAACCGTCCACGTGATATTCTTCCATAAGATACTTCAGGCTTTCCTTGACATGCTGACGGAAAGGCTGGTACTCGTGATTCCAGTCGTGGAACACGCTGTACGGATGAGGAGCATCAACATTGAACCAAGGATTGTCGGATGCGGTCTTGTTGTTCTTCGAATCCCAGTAAAGTTTCGCATATGGATGGGCCCCTGTCGCCTGATTATAAACGACATCCACGATTACGGCCATACCCCTTGCATGACATCCGTCAATGAACTGCTTATACATATTACGCGTACCATAGGCCTTGTCCAGTGCGAAATATGAGCAAGGGTTATAGCCCCAGCTGTCATTGCCGTCAAATTCCTGTATCGGCATGAGTTCCACGGCATTGACACCGAGCGAAGAGAGATAGTCGAGTTTTCCGAGTGCACCCGGGATGTCACCGGTAGATGTGAAATCGCGGAAATGCATCTCGTAGATCACGAGGTCATTCTGGTCGGCGATCTTGAAGCCGGTGCTTGTCCAGTTATAGACATCCTTGTTCACCTTGAACGCAGATACCAGTCCGCTCGTGCCCTTAGGATATGCCGGAAGGTCAGGATATGTCGAGGATGAAATGTATTTGTCGTTCGAGCCGTCGTAAACGATCTCCGTATAAGGGTCATGTACGCGGAAAGCCGAACCATCCTTGTTCACGACATAATATTGGAACATATATTCCTTGTCCGGGTCCACGTTCGTCATCGTGTACCACCAGCAGCCTGCCGCGTCATCACGCTTCATGGCATAGTCGTTCGAGCGCTGCCACTTGGAGAATTCACCTGTCAGATAACAGTATTCGTGGCGTTTGTTCTTATTGTCGAGATCTCGCAGAACCAGGGTCACGCTGCCGTCGGAATTATAATTGATGCCGTAATGGGCGCCCGCAGGCATTGCCTCTTTTACGACCGGCTCTGGCTCGGAAACAAACTGGTCGTCCTTCACTTTGAGGAACAGGTCATCTGTCTGGAGTTTGCCGTCGGCGCTACGCACGACTACACCGATCTTGTTTACAGGTGTATCACCGGAAGCGAACCATTCCCTGACGGATGGCTGGATCGGAAGTTTCCAGAGATTCTTCTCCTCGCACGGCTGCCACTTGCATTTGTCAGTGTTCTTGTCCCAATCGGCCTGGACACACATCCATTCTGCTTCGACAATACCTATGTGGGCGTACATGTCCTTCTTGTAATCATAGAACGGGGACTCCTTGTCTGCCCTGTAATAAAGCACGCACGGAGAATCAGGTTCAGGCAATTCCGGGATAGAAAAAAGCCCTGTAGCAGAAGGATTTACAAGTTCATCCAGAGGATGCTGCGTGACAGGCACGACAACGGTCTTGTATCCGGTCGCGGAAAACGAAATGGTCGCTGTCCTCAGTTCCTTGTTGTTTTCAGAAACTGTGACAACGATGTCGCACGACCCGGTTCCGGATGTCTTGTCGATTTCAAGCCAGTCATTCTTGGAAACTACCGCATTCCATTGCGAAGCATTCGTCTTGAGTTCCAATGTCTGCGAAGCGGCGGCTTTGGTAAAATACAATGCCTCCGGTGTAATCTGCAATTTCTTTCCTTGCTGGACTTGTCCTTCCTTGCTGCAGGAAACGAGTGCCGACAGACACAGAACGAACAGGACAAAAAATCTGGTAATGTTTTTCATGATAAATTAGAGTTTCACAAGTACTGGCTTGAGAATTTTTCAAAAAGGGCAGGCCTTTCTTTAGCGCAGGGCCTGCCCGGATTATAAATTCAGTAAATCCACACTTTAGCTCAGGAGATCGAGCCTGAAATCAGATGTCTCAGTATCGAATACGAACTCGTATTTTCCGGCTGGCGCGGTGAACTTGATATTATCTCCGCCGAAAACGACATTATCCAACTCTCCGCCGAAAGAATATGTCCAGTCAGAATTGAAACGGATCTTGATCTCGTCATCCGGTTTCATTTTAAAATCTATTGCCGCAGCCCATTTTGAACCTTTCTTCGTCATCGGGAAGAATGTACCCCAGCCCGAAGCCGCGAAACTGCCGCCGATTTCGAGGTTCTTCACCTGAACCATCACGAGTGTTCCGTTCTTCTTGTCAAGCTTGATGTAATACAATCCTGAAGGTACTTTGATGTTGGAACCGCCCAGCGTTTTCGATTCTGCATATGCAAATGTGAGGTCCTCAGTGCCTTTGGTTTCTACTGTCACATCCTCGAAGCCGAAATCGGTTTTCGACCATGAAGGAGTCGCACTGAACTTGAATTCCGCATCAGAGCCATCCGCAGTGGAGAGATCTACAAAGCCCTGGTACACGCCTTTCTGCTTGGCTGAAACTGAGAGCGAAGGAGCATTGGCAATGTCCCAACCCGTACTCTGATAGCTTCCAGGAAGCCACATCTTTTCAGGAAACTAAAGGATATAGGTAGTAATCTTGACTTTTACGGCATTTGAAACGACACCTGCAGGAAAGCTCTTGCAATATGCATATACCTTGAATGTCAATTCTGCTTCCTTGCCTTCAGTTGCGCCTGCAGCAATTACAGCTTCATTAAGACCGTCAACAGTGGTCCTGAATGATGTTCCGTCAAGGTCTTTGGCAAGTTCCGTTTCTTTGCCGTCACCGCACGTCATGGTAACCTTGTATGTAACGTCCTCACCATATTCAAGTCTGGCAGCAGCCCAACCAAGGACCTCGATTTCGTCCGCAGCTTTTTCCTTGTCGAGAACGATTGCTGATGCAGGTGCACTCAATACAGGTGCGACAACATCATCATAGAAGTAAACCTTCACGGCTAATGCCGGAGAAGAATACACTTTACCAGCATTGTCCGCAACACTTACGGAGAATGAAAGAGAATGGGTCGCATTCTTTTCCAACTCGAAATTAGTCTTGAGGAAGGTTCTGAGTTCCTCCTTGGAGATGGTGCAGAACGCATCTTTGATCCCCTGTTTGAGGGCTACTTCCTTCTCTCCGCTCTTGACATTCAAGTTATAGAGATATGCATCAGCATCGATGAAGCGCGCAGCGGTCCAGGTAAAAGTCACGGATTCCGCCTTGGTACCGTTGGTAATGAGGATATCCGAATGTGCATCCATCACCGGAGCGACAGGACTCGTCGAGAAGGTGTCCTCACTTTCTATGGTGCAGGCTACTGCCGCAATAGCTACGGCAGAAGCTGCAAATATATTTCTAATCCATTTCATAAGTCAAACCAATTTACTGTTTTTCATAAGTCACCACAATCGGTGTCCTGTTGGCATGCAAGCGGACGATATAGTCACCTGTTCCAGGAGCAGGAATGTTCTCACCTCCCTTGGTGATTTCATATCCGCCGGCTATGTCCGTCGTTGCAACTGCGCTGCCGTACTTGTGATCCCAACTTCCGTTAAGTCTCAGAAGCCACTGGTCGCCGGCTTTAAAACTGATGACTGGAGACTCCCAGACATTCTTCGCAACATTGTACGTGAATTCAGGCTCCTCGCTCTCTTTCCATTCGTTAAAATCTCCGATAAGAGCGACTTTGGATACGACCTCCCTTGCGACAGTCTTAGTCTTGGTGTTGATGGTCAGCCACATGATCGATTCTTTCTCTGCCACGGAGAAGTTTCCGTCAGTATTTGCAGGATCTGCAACTTCCCAGCCTTCCGGTTTATATCCGTCATTCATTCCGACCCATGACTGATTCTCATCGACAATCTTGAAATAATAAGGAGTTTCAGCCTCGTTGGACACATCCACCAGAATCTTGTAGGTGCTGGTTCCTGCCTCGACTTCTATGATTTCAGTTCCGAACTGACTCCAATCCTGATACTTTCCAGGAAGCCAGATGCTCTTCTTAGGAGGAAGATAGGTGTGAACCATGAAAGAAACTTTTTCCGAAGTCAATACCGGTGAGTTCACCACGTCTTTCAGAGTTGCTTCCACATAGGCACTGATGGTAACATCGGAATTCTTTTCACCATTCAGTGAACTGCATACCATACCTACAAAGTCGCCCTTGTTGATGCTGAGCGAGTTCTTGTAGTTCTGTCCTACAAGAGCCTTCTCTTTTCCAAGTTCAGCATAGACGGAGTAGAGGACTTCAGTCTTTGCTCCAAAATCAGCAGGATCCCAGGTAAAGACCACCTGTTCCACCTTGGTGGTGTTCGCATCCGAGAGGACATTGGAAACCGGCCTGAGAACAGGAGCCGTCAACTCCGACGAAATCTGTTCCTTCGGCAAATCCAAGGTGCAGGATGCAGCCAGAGCCGCAACAGCGGCAATTGCCATATATTTCAATGATTTCATAATATCGATTTTAAAATGTTGTCAATCCGATTAATAACCTTCATTCTGGATGAGGTTGTTGTTTGAGCTGAGGTCGCTCTGGATAATCGGGAATATGGTCCTGTATGAAGGAATCGCAATCTTACCGTTCAAAATACCGCCCTTGAGTGTCCAAGGATAGTTCACGTCCGTAAACTTGCCGAAACGGATGAGATCGACACGGCGATGGCCTTCCCACATGAATTCACGTGCCCTTTCATCAAGCAGCCATTCGAGGCTGATCGTCGTCGGCATCGGAACGCCTGCACGGTTGCGAAGTTCCTTTATATATCCCAATGCCTTGGAATCCTTGACAGTGCCGCCGTTCAGACGGGCATCTGCCTCAGCATAGTTGAGATACATTTCGGCCAGACGGAAAACAGGCATGTCGGCAGAAGAAAGTTTCCAGTTTCCCGGAACACCGTCCTGCTGGGCAAGTTTGTCTTTGGAATCAAGTCCGCAGAACTTCCAGCACATCCAACCGGATGAAACTTGTTTTTCGTCAAACTCCTTGGTTGAGCCATAATTCGTAAAGAACGCGCGTTTGTCGCTGGTAGCCCTGTCATATCCGAAGACATTCGTCTTGTCGTTCCAGACTACGTCATTGAGATCAAAACGGGCCACATAGTCATCAGGCACATGGTAACCTGCCCAGTTCTCGGCATTGATCTTCGGCAATCCGAACTCAGCTCCGAGCTTGAGGTTCGCGTCCTCGCTGAGGGATGCTGAAGCGAAGGTGGAAGTACCGCCCCAGCTCTGGGTAGAAACTCTGTCGTAAGCAATTGCGAAGATGAACTCTTTCTCTGCAGAACCGTTCTCGGTATTGTCCTGACGGAACATATCTGAATACTTAGGAGCGATGGTATAGCCCATTTCTATCACCTTCTGCGCAGCATCCTTTGCATCCTGCCATCTTGCTGTTCCAGTATAGACCTCGGCATTGAGATACATACGGCTGAGGAGAGCCCAAACTGAACCCTTGGTAGGACGTGGGTAAGGAACGGCACCTTTTGCAGGCATTGCGCTATTGTCTGAACCAAGGTCAAGAAGCTCTGTTTCAAGCCATTTGAAGAGGTCCGCCCTGGTAATGCGGGATGGATTGTCGCCACCGATGTTCTCAGGCATAGGGAAAGGAGGGTTACCGAATTCGTCCATGAGGACATAGAAGAACATTGCCCTGTGGAAACGTGCTTCTGCTCTGTAACCTGCAATTTCGCCCTTGAGTCCTGACTGTCCGCGGGCGTCGATCTTGCTGTCGGTAGTCTGGAGAAGGAATTCGTTCACAAGAGCGATGGCCTTTACGGCACGGGTATAAACCGCAACCAATGCATCATTGGTACTTGCTCCCCATGAATCGTGCTGAAGTTCAGTAAGATAAGGGTCTCCCCAGACGCACTTGAGACCGTCGCAGGTCATCTCGTTCAGGTTAAACCACTGTCTCAGGAACTCAGACTGTCCCGAATCTGAGAATCCGAGGTCATTTTTGCCCGGATCATCCTGTCCTACAAGCATATAGTATCCGTTGATGTAGGCAAGAGCCTTGAGGTAGCTGCCTTCATCGGCATAAGCGTTTTCCGATGTAAAATCAGTCTTGTTCAAAGGAAGCGTGTCCAGATCCTTCAGACATGATGAAAACAGTATTGCCGCAAATGAAAGTATTAATATTTTGTTTATGATTTTCATATTGTTGGTCCTCCTGCTTAGAATGTGATGTTAAGACGAAGAGTGTAGAGACGAGGACGAGGATATACATAATTATCCACACCGTCGATATTGTTGATTTCCGGATCAAGTCCTGAATATTTCGTGAATGTGCATACATTCTGGACAGAACCTGCAAGACGGATCTTGAGATTGTTCTTCATGTTGAAGGTATATCCGAGATTGATGTCGTCAATCTTGAAGAATGTAGCATCCTCAATCCAAAGGTCTGAGTATTTCTGGTTCTCGCTGTTAGGAGCATGCCAGCCAGGAAGAAGCCACTTTGCACAAAGGTTGTCAATATAACCCTTGGTCCAGTTGTCACTGTAAGATGAAGAATATCCGAGAGCGACCTTGTTGACGAGCTCAGCACCGATGGAGCCGTGTCCGTTGATACCGAAATCCCAGTTCTTGTATCTCACCTGAGTGCTGATACCGTAGTATGCCCAAGGTGTAGCGCTGCATCCGGTCATGTAACGGTCATCAGCATTGATCTTGCCGTCGCCGTTGCGGTCCACGAAAGCATTCTGGACAGGCTTGCCCTCTGCATCGTAAAGCTGCTGGTACATATAGTATGTATAAGGAGCGAAGCCCTTGCGGTGAAGTGAACTGAAACCGACATTGGCACCCATTGAAGGACCTGTCTCGACTCCGAGGTAGGTTTCATCGCTGTTGGTAAGCTTGGTAATCTTCACATCCTGGAAGGTGATGTTTCCACCGATTTTCCAGTTCCAGTCCTTGGTCTCCACAGGTACGAAGTTGGCTGAAAGCTCTATGCCCTTGTTCACCATGGATCCGATATTGGAAATCACCTGCTTGCCGAAGTTGGAACCGAGAGGGATGGAGATATTGTTCAGGAGGTCGAATGTATTTCTGTAGTACGCCTCGACTGTACCGGTGATCCTGTCATTGAGGAAGCCGAAATCCAATCCCACGTTGAAAGTCTCGGTGGTCTCCCATTTGATGTTAGGGTTGTAGGCCAGAGGTGAAAGAAGGTTGTAAGACTTGCCGTCAGCTCCCATAGGGTACTGCATTGTCACAGACGCTGATTCATAATATCTTGCGATATACGGATAGTAGTCGTCTCCGATATCCTGCTGTCCTGTGCGGCCCCATCCGAGACGGAACTTGAGAGCGGAAACAGTCCTGTTTTCTTTCAGGAATTCCTCATTGGCAATGTTCCATGCAAATGCTGCTGCCGGGAAGAAACCCCAACGGTTCGAAGGAGAGAAACGGCTGGAAGCATCACCACGGGCGGTGAATGTGAAGAGATATCTCGAATCGTAGTTATAGTTCAGACGTCCGAAGAATGAAATCAGATAATACTCCTTGGCATTGACCGGAGCGATATGGTACTCGGTCTCCCTGTCGTTGTTGTAGTACTGGGAGTTCTCATACTTGATGTAGTTGTGCTGCCAGGAATAACCTGCCATCGCATTGAAATTATGCTTTCCCCAAGTCTCGTTGTAGTCGAGGTAGGCCTCCAGAAGCATGTTCTTGTTGAAGTTCTGATACTTCTCATAGAGGTCAGGAGCGCTGGTGAGTGAACCGCGGGTACCGACTTTATTGTATTTGGTACCGTTGGTCCTGGCGATATCCATACCCAAGTTCAAGTTTGCTCTCAACGCCTCAAGTCCATGTACCTTGTAGTCGATCTGCAAGTTGCCGACACCACGATAAGTGTGACCGTAGTTCACATAGTCATAAACGGAAGAAAGAGGGTTGGCGGCAGCCATCGTATTAGGCACGCCTGCACTGATCCAGTTCCAGTAACCGTTGGAGATGACAGATTTGTCAATGTTGCCGTCAGCATCCGTGAAATAGATAGGCTTGGTAGGGTCGAATGAAAGAGCGCTCTCCACAGGGTTGTTCGCCCAGTTGGTATGCTGGTATACGCCCTTTGCATTGAGATTGATCGACAGATGATCATCGAAGAACTTAGGAGAAAGGCTTACGTCGATGTTGCCTCTCTGGTTGTCACCGACTTTGATGGTAGCCTGGTCGAGGTTGTAGCCCATGCTGACACGGAACGGAACTACCCCCCCCGAGTAAAGGCTGATGTTGTGGTCGGTATTTATGCCGATACGGTAAATCTGTTTCTGCCAGTCAGTATCGTACATCGTACCGTCCACACCGAGGAGGCCGGCAGCTTCAGGACGATATTCCTGGATATAGTTCGTGAACTGCTCGCCGTTCATCATCTTGATGACATCCTTGTTCTGCTTCGCAGAGACACTGCCGCTGTAACTTACATGGATTCCCTTGCCTGAGCCTTTCTTGGTAGTGATGATGATTACACCGTTGGAAGCGCGGGAACCGTAGATAGCTGTAGCTGAAGCATCCTTGAGGACAGAGTAAGATTCAATGTCATTAGGATTGACAGTAGCCAGAGGGTCACCCATACCTGCGCCGCCATCCTTGGTGACAGGCACGCCGTCAATGACGATAAGAGGGTCATTTGACGCGGTAAGTGACGCTGCACCACGGATTCTGATGGTGGAAGAAGATCCAGGCTGGCCGTTTGCAGGAGTGATGTTCAATCCGGAAACCTTACCGAGAAGCATTGAGCTCGGAGAAGTCACGGCACCACGGTTCACTTCTTCTGCATTGATGGCGGTAACGGAACCGGTCATATCGCTTTTCTTGACCGAACCGTAACCGATGATTACCACATCGTCCAGAAACATTGAATCCTCTTCGATGACGATTTTAACAGGATTCGATTTCGCGACGAAGGTCACGGTCTTGTATCCGATACAGCTGACTTCCACGACAGCGTCGGCCGAAGACACTTTCAGGGTGTACTGGCCGTCGATATCGGTAGACATGCCATTGGTGGTACCTTTCTCGAGAACAGTCGCGCCGATGACTGGCTGACCGGTCTTGTCCGTGACGGTACCCCTTACTTCATACCCGCTCTGAGCGGACATGTCAGGGATGATGAGAAGGAATCCCATCAGTCCTACTATAAAAGATAAAAATCTGTTCATAGGGTCCTTATTGTTATTAGTTTGTTAATATTGTATTTCGTGTCAATTTTCTTTTACAAATGCCACTGAAACAGCCGCGAGCAGCATGAAGACACATGCAAGCGCCAGCATCATGACGGCATTCGAGCCGAAACAGTACTTTACAATAACTCCGCCGGTAAGTCCGATGACAATCTGCGGTATAGTAATCGTAAAGTTAAAAATTCCCATGTAAACTCCCATGCGTTTAGGGTCAACCGCCCTGGAAAGGATGGCGTAAGGCATGGCGAGAATACCTGCCCAGGCGATACCGATGCACAACATCGGGAGCATGAGCGCATATTTGTCTTTAAGGAGAACCAGCCCGGCGAAACCGACGGCACCGAAAAGCAGACAGGTAGCATAAACGGTCTTGTTGCCGAACCTGGAGGCCAATTTCGTCATGAAAAGCGCCGCGATACATGCAGGAATCGGATATACGCCATTCAGAACGCCTACCCAAGTCTGCGTCGCGCCTTCCGAAAGGAGCACTCCCCCGTCAGTCACGGAACCGGTGATGGCAGGCTTCAGATATGTCCACATGATGAACAATGCCGCCCAGGAGAAGAACTGGGTGATGCCCAGACGTATCATTGCCGAAGGGGTATTGCGGAGCAATGTCATGAAACCGGTCTTCTCTGCCGGTCCATCCACCTCTGCCAATCCGTTGTATTCGGCGAATTCCTCAGGAGGATATTCCTTGGTTTTGAATGCGGTGACCAATACGGTAGCAAGCAGGATGGCTCCACCTATATAATATGACCACGCGATGTGAGACGAAACCTGTCCCGGGACTGCCTCGTCGCTCACTCCGACCCAAGTCATGATAAGCGGCAGCACGGCACCGACCACAGCACCGATATTGATGAGAAATGTCTGCACCACATAGCCTTCCGTCTTCTGCGAATCGTCCAGCATGTCAGCCACGAGCGCCCTGAAAGGCTGCATCGTGACATTGAAGGAGAGGTCCATGAAGAGGAGGATGAACGCGCCCATCGCGAGCGGTGCCAATGCCAGAAGAGTCGGGCAGTTAGGCATCAGCATCAATGCTATTGTCGAAATCAATGCTCCCCCGAGTATGTACGGGATGCGTCTGCCGAATCTGGTCCAGGTACCGTCAGAGAACATGCCGACGATAGGCTGGATGACCATGCCTGCCAACGGGGCAGCAAGCCAGAAATAGCTCAGATGACTTACATCGGCGCCAAGTGACTCGAAGATGGTGGACGTATTGGAATTCTGCAGGGAGTATCCTATCTGGACACCCAGGAACCCGAAGCTGAGGTTCCATATCTGCCAAAAAGATAATTTCGGTTTTTTGCTCATTGGTTTCCGTGTTATATCTTGTCCGTGCGGTTGCGGAATTGTCCGTAATCATTGTCATAAAACGTTTGCAAAATTATTGATTAAATATTCATATTTATTATGGAAACTGACGGACGGGCGGAATTGGCGGACGGACGGAAAAAATCAACCGACGAATAAAAACGATTTTTTCCTAATCCGGTCATTTTTTCATACCTTTACGACAATATGAGAAAACGAATCATGAAGCCGTCAGGCATTGTACACATATTCGCTGCACTTCATGCGGCAGTCACGATAGCCTGCCTCGAAGCGGGCATAAGCGATGAATTGTTCCTCACCATCCTCACGATGGCGATGATAATTCTGGTCTGTCTCAAGAAGAACCTGAACCTGGAATTCACCGCCGGAATAGTCATTGTCATAAACGTGACGGGCTACCTGCTCGGCACCGCCGGCGCGAATCTGATAGGCATGTTTTTCAGCACGGATTGGGTCGTCCACGCATGTTCCACGGCATTCACGACGGAATTGCTGGGCTGGGGAACCATATTGGTCGGCAACATTCTCAGTCGGCTGCACCTGTTATCCGGCACTACGCGCATGCCCCGCATGAGATGGCTGATAGCCGTAGTCTGCACCATCTTTCTTTTCAGGCTCGCCATCATCGCGTTCAGCGACATGAACATCATCTCGGACGGCGGATTGTACAGGAACATGATCAAGCTGCTGTACAACATCCCTGTCTGCATCATTCTGCTTTGCCTTAATATATTATATGTAAGGTTCGCCAGGATGCGGCTGTCCGGGAGGCCTTCATACGCCCGTTGGTCCGCGCTCATATGCTTCCAGATCCTGGCCATACTCGGTTCCACTCTTGCGGTCAGCTGCGGCATCCCGTTCTCGATACATCCGCTTCCGTCATTCCATAACATAGCCGAGACTGCCGTTGTGGTCTTCATCGCGGAAATGCTGTTCTACGCATTGACATACATGGCTGATTATGTATGGGTTACGCATCAGGACGTGAAGGCGGAGAAGATGAAACGCCACAAGGCGCAGTTCGAATACCTGAAGCTGAAGCAGCAGGTGAATCCGCATTTCCTGTTCAATTCATTGAACATCCTGGATTGTCTCATCTGCGAAAACAAGAACGAGGACGCGAGCACTTTCGTACACAAACTGGCGGGCGTCTACAGATACATGCTGAAAAACGGCGTGCTGGAGCTAATCAACCTGCGGGACGAACTGGCATTCACCGGAATGTATGCCGACCTGCTGAAAGTCCGCTTCTCATCCGGGTTCGAGGTCAATGCAGATGTCCCTGAGGAGTTCATGTCGTGCCGCGTCGTGCCATGTTCCATCCAGATGCTCCTGGAAAATGCCATGAAGCACAACCGCGTATCTCAGGAGAACCCGCTTCTGATAACCATAAGCGTACACGACGGCATGATAGTCGTCACGAACAACAAGTCACCTAAGATGACGGCGTCGGAAGAGTCCACGAAAGTCGGCCTCAACTACATACGCCAGCAATATATAGACCTGTCAGGCAAGGACATAGAGGTAAATGACAACGGGGACACATACTCCGTATCGCTGCCTCTCCTGCCGGCCCCGAAAACCACATGAAGATATGACAATGAAAGTTTTGATAGTAGAAGACGAGCCGATGGCACAGGCCAATCTGAGCCGCACATTGCAGAAATATTACCCTGACCTGGAAATTGTCGGCATGACAAGTTCCGTCAGTGGCACTGTCGAATGGCTGAAATCCCACAATCCGGATATCATTTTCATGGATGTGGAGCTTTCCGACGGCGACTGCTTCAGCATTTTCCGCCAGATAAACGTGGACGCCAAGATAGTGATGACCACGGCGTATGACAGCTATGCCGTGAAAGCATTCGAAGTCAATAGTGTAGACTATCTTCTGAAGCCGATTGAAAAAGAGGACCTGGACAGGGCCGTGCAGCGCTGCCGCAATTCCGCCGGCGTCACCGACATGTCCGCGCTCCTCTCGTCACTCGCAGGAAACCAGCACCAGACCGGCTACCGCCAGAAATTCATGGTCCGCCTGAACGACAAGATTCTCCCTGTTTCCGTCAATGATATCGCATACTTCCTTTCAGAAGACAAGGTCACATGGATGTTCACCTCCGACGGTTCCAAATACGTCATGGACCAGTCCCTGGACATCCTGTCCTCACAGCTGGACCCCTCACGTTTCTTCAGAATCTCCCGCGGCTGCATAATTTCCTCATCAGCAGTCCAGAGCATAATAAAACTGCAAGGCGGCAGACTACGCATCAATGCCAAGCCGCAATGCAGTTTCGAAATCCTGGTCAGCCGTTCCCGCTCCGATGATTTCCTCCAGTGGATGGAGAACACTTCGTGCTGAGAATCAGCGGTTCATCTCGGAAAAAACGCCTTTCATCCGAAAATACGGACATGTCATTTTCGGATATTGTTAATTGTACGTAATTTTACGGTCGGAAAACCACAAAACCAAACGACATGACACGAAAATTCAAAATCACATATCTGACTTCCTGGGGAGAGGAAATCAAATTCGTATTCGGCGAGGAAAGAGCTGACATGCAATACCTTCCGGGCGGTGTCTGGGAAATCGACATTGACGGCAGCAAGATAAAGGCCGGAACGGAATATCATTATGAATGCTGGAAGGACGGCAGACGGCTCCGCCGCGAATGGAGGGACCATGTCGTGCCTGCAGGAAAAACAGGAACGGTGGAGGTCAATGACCGATGGGCCGACACGCCGGCAGATGCGCCGTTCTACACCTCGGCATTCGCCGACAAGGTGTTCAGCATCAATCAGGACGACGCCAAGTTCAGGGTCAATGCTGATGTGACTCCGCAGGAGATGTACCGCAGCGGATGGAAATGCGCGGGTACGGCAGTCCCTGTCTTTTCATTGAGGACGGAAGACAGTTTCGGTATCGGCGACTTCCATGACCTGAAGAAACTTGCGGACTGGGTGGCTGCTACCGGACAGCGTGTAATACAGCTGCTTCCGGTCAATGACACCACCATGACGGGCACATGGAAAGATTCATATCCATACAGTGCCAATTCCATATATGCATTGCACCCGCAGTTCGTGTATCTTCCGGATGCAGGCGTCCGCAGGGATGCCAAATACAAGGCATTGAAAGCTGAGCTTGAAGCACTTGCGGAGATTGACTACGAAAGAGTGAACCAGGAGAAAGACAGGCTGATGCGCAAGGCTTTCGCTTCCACATGGGAGAAGGTCAGCGGCTCGTCCGAATATAAGGAATTCCTGAAGGACAATGCCGGATGGCTGGATGCCTACTGCGCTTTCAGAATCCTGCTGCACAAGACCGGGACCGGCGATTCCACCAAATGGGGCAAATACGCCACATACAGTGCCAAGAAAGCAGCTGCAGTATTGGCAGAGAACAGGGAAGACGCTGATTATCAGTCATTCGTACAGTTCCATCTGCACAAGCAGCTGGTGGAGGCCAGGGATTATGCGAGGAAACGTGGCGTCGCTTTCAAGGGCGACCTCCCTATCGGTGTCAGCAGGACCAGCGTGGACGCATGGCAGAACCCGTCACAGTTCAACATGAATTCACAGGCGGGCGCACCACCTGACCCATTCTCCGCCGACGGCCAGATGTGGGGATTCCCTACCTATAACTGGGACAAGATGGAGGAGGATAATTTCGCATGGTGGAAAGCCAGGCTGAAGAACATGGAGCAGTACTTCGACTTCTTCCGCATTGACCATATACTCGGATTTTTCAGGATTTGGGAGATTCCGGCGAATGCGAAGAGCGGTCTGCTGGGACATTTCTTCCCGGCGCTGCCGTATAGCGCCAAAGAATTGTCTGACAATGGTTTCGATATCAATTCCGGCTGGTATACCTCCGATGGTGTGGACACGCTTTTCCTGGAAGATCCGCGCAAGCCCGGGTATTGGCATCCGCGCATAGCCGGACAGGACACGGAGCATTACCGCCGCCTTCCGGACTGGCAGAAAGATGCGTTCAACAGGCTGCATGATGATTTCTTCTATAGAAGGCACAATGCTTTCTGGCGCGATTCCGCACTCCGCAAGCTGCCCGACCTTCTAGCCAGCACGCGTATGCTGACCTGCGGCGAAGACCTTGGCATGATTCCGGATTGCGTTCCTGACGTGATGAAGGAACTGCGCATCCTTTCATTGGAAATCCAGCGTATGCCGAAAGACCCCCACAGTGAATTTGCCGACACATGGCACTATCCATATCTCTCAGTATGTGCGACTTCCACACATGACATGAGTCCGCTCAGAGCATGGTGGAGAGAGGACCGCGGTGTGACGCAGCGTTTCTGGAACCAGGTTCTGGGAAGACCGGGAGAGGCTCCCGCCGACTGCAATCCGGAAATTTCCCGCAGCATCATCATGATGCATCTCCAGTCAGCGTCAATGCTGGCAATCCTGCCGCTTCAGGATTATCTCTCGCTCAAGCCTGAGCTCTGCCTGGCAGATCCCGAAAAGGAGAGGATCAATGTTCCGGCGATTTCGCCGTTCTACTGGAGATTCAGGATGAAGCCGACGCTGGAATCGCTTATGAATGATGATATTACGGAATACATACATGGTCTTGTACGCGAGTGCGGAAGGAAGTAGGGATATCGGGGTAGGAATGTAGGAAATATGGAATATCTGTCAAAGGAACGTTACGACGAAATAGTCGCGGAAATAAATTTTCTTATAAATGAGGAGTATCCTCGCATCAAGGATGCTCTGGCGGAGGCTCGTGCACAGGGCGATTTGAGCGAAAACTTCGAATATCGCGCTGCAAGACGTGCCCAGGCGAAGGCCATCAGCAGGATCCGTTTTCTGCAGAAGGTGCTGGATTATTCGAGAATCATCGACACGAAAGCATTGCCGAAGGACAGGATTTCACTGCTCAGCAAAGTGGAATTCACGAATCTCGCGACGAATGTCAGAATGACTTACACCGTCGTGAGTCCCCACGAAATGGACCTCCAGAACGGCAAGATTTCGTGCAAATCGCCGATAGGCATGGCACTGATGGGCAAGAAGCTAGGGGAAATCGCAGAGGTCAATGCCCCGTCAGGTACCTTCCAGGTGAGGATAGAGAAAATAACAATCGAATAAACATGAGACTAGTAATACAGAGGGTCAAGGAAGCGTCGGTAAGCATTGGCGGAGAAGTGGTAAGCAGCATCGGGAAGGGACTTTTCATTCTGGTGGGCGTAGAAAATGGTGATACGGAAGCAGATATGGAATGGCTGGCCCAGAAGACCGTGGGGATGAGGATCTTCGATGACGAGAACGGGGTGATGAACCTCAACGTGACAAGCGTGGACGGCGCATTGCTGGCCGTGTCACAATTCACGCTCACCGCCTCCACCAAAAAGGGCAACAGGCCTTCATACATACGTGCCGCCGGCCACGACCTGGCAGTTCCCCTATACGAAAAATACTGCGCCAGACTGGCAGAAATCGCCGGCCGCCCTGTCCAGAAAGGTGTTTTCGGTGCCGACATGCAATGCGCCCTGATCAATGACGGCCCTGTCACCATAATCATAGACTCTAAAATCAAGGAGTAACGCCGGCGGGACGCGGTAAGCGTCTCCAGGTTTACACCGTAAGCATCTCTAGGTTTACACCGGCGGGACGCGGCCACGCTTCGTTTTTAGAGCCATTGATTATCAATCAGTTATAAATAGTAGCGTGGAAACGGAGCCAAAATAGGTCTGCGTTTCCACGCTATGAATAAAAAGGCATCTGATTATCAACAAGTTACAAATCAGTGCGTGGCCGCGTCCCGACAACAGTACAGAACGGACGAACGTGCATCAAGACGTAACTCCTGAGACGCTTACCTCTCACGAGCGAGCCAAGTAGGAGCGCCGCTCTAATCGGCAAACGTCTCCGTGACTACCAAAAAATTGGAAACGTCTACGGTGGTTACACCAAGACCGGCAGGACGCGGCAAAAAAACTGAACAAGTTGGCAGGCCATCAAAGTCACGGTTTTCATGCTTATCTACTGATTAGCAGCCAGTTACAGCATTCCACTCGGCCAACCGAGCATGCCAAGTCCCATGTTTTTTCATGAGACCTGGCATGGACAAATTTCCACAAAGCACAGTTAATCAATCAGTTATAGAAATCATAGCCTGCCAACTTGTTCAATTTAAAGTACTACCCTCTATGGTTTCCGAATCATAATCAGGACTATTTGGCGCCGCCTATTTGGCAGAAACGAAAAAATGTTAACTTTGCGAAATAGAAGATGCACAAGTTTCGCAAGTGAGATACACCGCTGGTAGAGCCCGACAGGGCGAGGGTAAGTCCCTTCCCTGAGACCAGGGATTTAGGGAGAGGGTAAAGGTGAAGGTGAGGGAGAGAGTGAGGGTAACGTATACAAAAAGAAATAGCGTTGGGCTTAAAACCTTCGAACGGGTGACAACCCTCGAATTTGCGCTGGTGTTCGGCAAACTTGACAACTTTGCGAGATAGAATAGAAAAGATGTTTTGAGAAACTTGCCTATAGTTTGGAAATTTTTTTGGAGATTTCTAAACCATATGGGGCGGGTTGTGTCTAAACTGGGATGATTGTTTAGAACAGTTAAGTGAAAAAGGCAGAGATGTATATTGTGGTCACATTGGCCATGTTTTTCTCTACGCGCGTTCTTTCGGCCCAAAATGGCGGGTCAGGGCGTTCGGGCTCTGGCGTAACCGCAGGCGCAACCACGACCACAGCCACAGCCACAACCACAACCGCAACCGCAACCGCAGCAGCAACCAAAGCCAAAAGCGCAGCCGCGAAAGACTCTGACCGAATCACCGGCATCGACCGCTGGAGCTTCAGGGCCAATGCATTGGAACTGCTATGCACCGTACCTAACTTCAATGTGGAATTCGACGTTTCTTCGTCACCATACAACCGCTGGTCTCTGGGACTCACTGCCAAATACAATTGGGACACATGGCACAGCGTACCGCCGACATTGGTCTTCAACATGTTCGAAATACGCCCGGAATTCCGTAAATGGTTCAGGATGAAGCCGAAAGAAGGGAACGCAAAGCCGACAAGGGAGAGGGCATTCTTCCTGGGAGGCTACGCAAGCGGCGGCACATACTCCATCAAACCGGGCAAATATGGAATCCAGGGACCGCTTTTCGGAGCAGGAGCATTGTTCGGATATGACTTTCCGCTATATACATACAGGCATTTCGCCATTGACTTCGAACTCGGCGTGGCTGCCGGACTCGCTGTGACATCCTACGACGGATACACGATGAACCGCAGCAATACGGACTACATCGAAGCGCCGGGCAAATCCAAGGGATGGCATCTGTGCCCGTTCCCTGTAATCTCGGAGGTCAAGGCTTGCTTCGTATTCAGGACATTGTCCATCAAGGAGAAATACAAGAAAGTCGACTCGCAGAAACTGATTCTGAAGCAGGAGGCGGAAGAGGCCAAGAGGCTTGCAGCCGAGCAGAAGGCCGAAAAGATAGCGGAAAGGAAAGCGGAGAAGAAAGCGAAGAAGAAAGCGGAAGGGAAGGTAGAAGGGAAAGCAGAAAAAGAAAAGGAGGTAGCCGGATGAAACGAATTATGACAGACCTCATTGCGGCAATGCTCTTTTTCATCGCAATGACGACGCAATCCTGCGTCAGACTGGATTTGAAAACCGCTGACGACACATCGGATGAAGCCGAGATCGGATTTGACATTGCCTGGGACAAGGTTTCAGGTACGGCACTCCCCGATTCGGTATACATCGCGATGAACAAGGTCTCGGACATCCTTAAATATTCTTATGAAACGGACTCCAAAGGGGCATTCCTGCCTTACGCCATAGAAAAGGACGACACCGTGGTCACCCACCGCGAATATGCGGAATATGGTCACTATGTAATGCTGGCATATCATTGTGACAAAGACAATTACACACTTTCAGGCGCACAGCGCTTCATGAAGGACAAGACCATTTCGGTAAGAGATTTCAAGGCGACGGTAAAGGACTTGCCGGAAGAAGAACTGACAGCCTTGAGGGGCGATTCGAAAATTGACTTCAACTCGGCTTACCGTTTCATACGTACGCCAGGGCCAGTCTGGGTAGCCTCACGCAAGGACGATATTTCCGACACGAGGGAAAACACTTTCCGCTTCTTCATGGAGCCGCTGCAGCAGAAACTCACATTTGCAGTAAAGCTGGTGCCGGAAAACGGAGTCAGCATCATGTCCGTAACTGCCGAACTGACAGGCGTACCGGCAACTTTCTCACTTCTCACGGGAGAAGTGGAGGAAAATGATTTGGCAAGAGTCATCTTCGCATTGAAAAAATCTTCCTATGGTTACGAAGGCACGGCAGCGGTTCCGGGAATCCTTCCGTCAGCGAACAGCAGCCTGCGTACCGGTCCGGGAATCCTCAGACTGAACATCACAGCCAGGAAAGATGGCGTAACCAAGGTATTGTACCCCGCAATCAATATTGGAAACAAGATAACTTCCGCATCACTGATGGAACCCGTGCCCGGGTCGGACGGACAGCGCATTGCCAAAAAAGAAGCCCGGCTGGAATTGTCAGAAGCATTGACAATAGGCGCAGACAGTTTCAGCAGCGAAGGCGGGAACGACGGCGTAAAAGATTGGTTTGACAGCGGTTACATTGACATTGAAGTATAAACAAAAATTGAAAAAGACACGGTTCATATCCGCATTGTTGGTAATTTTCGCATCCTGCCAGAACTCCTGGCGAGGTGTGACGGACGGCGATTTCGACGATTTCGGCGGCGGGGATCCCGTGCCTGTCCTGGTCGGCGTCAGCAATTCGGGCCTGTCATATACCAGGGGCAGCGGGGCTGTGGATAATGCCGACGGCAGGCAATGGGCCAATGTCAATATATATGTGTATGCTTTCAACCGCGACGGTTCATCATTCGCAAGCACCGCTGTTTCCGGAAACGGCTGTCTGATAGACGCTTCCGTAGACAATTCCAGATGGACGGCAGGAAGAAAGGCCTATTATGACGGTTCCGACGGCTACCTGACATGGGCGGATTCGGACAAGGAAGTGTATTATCCGAATGGCCGCGAAATCTATGATTTCTATGCGTATTACATTGATAATCTGAATATTCCGCAGACAGCCGTACAACGCGGCAAGGACAAGATAACATTGCCGGTCACGATAGACGGAAGCATGGACCTGATGACCGGAAAGGCGCCGCTGAAGGACGACGTCTTCAAGGGGACATTGTATTCCGAAACGGAAAAATCACTCATACGGAAATACGCATTCAGTTCATACACAGCCAGAAGGAACATCAATCCGCGGCTGGAATTCGTCCACCATCTGACACGACTGAGATTCGAGATATACCCGGCTTCCGATGGCTCCAACACCGTAATGGTGAATTCCATAACAGTAAAATCCAAGACATCCGGGACATTCACGGTCGTGAGCCGCGACGAATCGAAACTGGGTGTGGACTTCTCATCTGACAAGAATTACAGAGAACTCAGCCTGAGGGAACGGGACGGCAGTGCATTGAAACAGGATACGTATCATACTGATTATCATGGAGATTTCACAGACGCGCTTTACGGACGGCCTCATGTCCAGGTCGGCGGGTCACTGCTGGTGGCGCCTGACACGGAATATGAGGTAAACATGGAAATGAAAGAAGTGAAGGGGCAGACATATCATACCAAGTCCTCTTTCACCATCCGTTCCGCATCCGGATTCCAGGCAGGAAGCCAATATGTGGTGAGACTTTCGATTTACGGAATGATGGACATCAGACCGAATGTGGAAGTCGAGCCATGGGGCACGGGAGGAAGCATAATATTGGACGAAGAAGATAAATTGAAATAATATAACAACTTTAAAATCAAACATTTATGAAAAAGTATCAATTATTCGCGGCTGCTGCCATCGTAGCGTTGGCATCCTGCACGAAAAACGGACAGACCACTACTCCGGAAATTACGGATCCGCTTGAAGACGGGAAGCCTGTCCCGGTACTCTTCTCTGCAGCATCACCGAAACTCCAGGTGAAATCCGTGGGCGCAGTAGACAAGGCCTGGAACAGCCAGGAACTGAAAATCTACGGCTATGACAGGACCGTCACCGATTTCACCCAGGCTGCATTCATTGACAATGTAAGCGCTACCGCACCGGCTGACGGCAACAAGGGAGCAATCGCAGTCCTCAATCCGGCTTACGACAATGAGCCGTTCTACTATGTTACCGGAAAGAATTACGATTTCTATGGATATCACATCGACGATGCCGCTACCGGAGAGCCTGTAAAGACTGCCGCTTCCGTAGCAGTTCCATTCGAAATCAATGGTTCACAGGACCTTATGCTTGCAAAAGCTGACCAGAAAACTGACATTGACGCAGCCGGCAAGACTGACGAGGTAAGCGTGGACAAGGCATACAGCGCATTCGCCGCACGTCGCGGTGTACAGCCTAACCTCCTGTTCAAACACCAGCTTGCAAGATTCACTTTCGAAATCGTGGCAGGTTCAGAGGCAGGCAGCAACATCTTTGTTACAGGCATCGGAGTAGAATCCAAATTCAAGGGCAATCTCACCGTGGTGGGCGCAAATACCGGCATTACTGATGTCGTTGAAGAGACAGCAAGACTCGCTCTCCAGGAAAAAGGCGGCAACGGCATCCAGGCCCTCACAGAGGTGAAACCAGACGCTTACGTAGCAGGAAAGGCCAACTACAAGGCCATCGGTGAGAGCGTTATGGTAATCCCGGGCGAGGAAAGCTACAAGATTTATGTAAGTACCCGTCAGGATGGCGTGAACACAGAGATTGACCCGCAGGAATGGACCTTGAACATTGCCAATATCGAAAACGCTCCGGAGGGCGCGACCAAATTCGAGGCAGGCTATTCATACAAGATCAAAATTGTCATCTACGGTCTCGAAGAGGTCAAGATTACTGCTGAACTTGAGGATTGGAAAGATGGCGGTTCTACCACTATCGATCCGGATTTGTAGTAATTAATTATGAGAAAACACATTTATACAATAGCATTGGCGGTGATCGCTTTTGCGGGCTGCGGCAAGCAAGGTCCTGAGGACGAGAACGCATGGATTCATGACGAAAGCCGTCAGGTTCCCGTGCTTTTCGGCTCCGCTACCAACATTGACGCCACCACCAAAGCCATACAGAACGGACTCGTCACCGGAAGCGTGATGAACACCCTCGACGTGGGCGTAGTAGGTGTGGCCGAAAAGCAGAGCGACGCGACTCCTGTCACATGGAGCACCGACCTCGACGGCTCCATACTCATTGACAATCTGGGAGTTACGACCACTTCCACAGGCGCGGTGATCTTCTCGCCAAAGATTTACTACCCGTTCGGAAACAAGTACGCATACTCGTTCTACAGCTACTATCCGTACAAGAATTCCGATGAGCAGACTGCCGCTGTCAATGACGGTGCATACCGCCTCACCTACAAGCTCGGCAACACGGACATCCTCTGGGCCAGTTCCGTAGCTGAGGACTACAAGGGCTTAACAGGCTACAACGCAGCTTATTGCCGCGCCGTAAAACTCGACGGCGTCGATTCCCAATACTATCCTAAGCTCCAGTACCGCCATCTCCTGACGGCGCTCGTGTTCCGCATAGTGGGAAAGGACAATGATATCGAGAATTATGATGTAAAGGTGACCGGAATGCAGATTACCAACACGTCTTCCACGGCGTCACTCTGTATCGCGGACAGCAAGGGAGAGCAGTCAGGTGTGCTTACCGGAAGTGAAGATGGCGGAAGCATCGGTTTCACAGACCTCGACGTGGCTCCTACAACCAAGGAATCAGACCTCTGCACTATCTTGGCGATGCCGGCAAGGAATTACACGTCAGCCATCACGCTCACTGTAGACGGCGCCAACAAGAGCACTGTCGAAATTCCGCTCGGAAGCACTGACGGCCGTACGAAATACGATGCCGGCTACATCTACTATTTCACTGTAACAATCAACAATCCGCAGGAAATCACCATCGTGGAGACCGGACTGACGGAATGGATACCCGGAACCAATCCGACCCCGGGCAAAGAAATCTGACATTGGGACAGCTGAAAAAATATCTGATAGCATCCGCCGTGTTGCTCGGAGTCATGATAGGCTTCGGGCAACGCGCTGATGCACAACAAATTGCCATACGTTCCAATGCATTGAACGACATCCTGCTGACTCCTGACCTGGGGTTGGAAATGGTGACCGGCGAGCACAGTTCGCTGTCGCTAGATGTCTTCGGGCATTGGAAACCTTATGGCATTGACTCGAAACTTATTGCGGCGCAGCCTCAATTCAGGTGGTGGCTGGGCGGCAGGCCTCTCGTGAGGGAATTTCTGGGCATTGCGGGATTGTTCACCAAGTATGACATGACCATCGGCGACCGGAGCTACAAGGGCATTGCCGGAGGCGTAGGTCTGACCGGCGGGTACGTGCTTTCGCTGGGACAGCGCTGGGGGCTGGAGTTTTCGGGCGGCCTCGGAGTGGTCGGATTCGGACAGCGACGCGCCAGCCGTTACGACGATTTCGGTGACCTGGACGGCGACACCCACAACTCGAAAGGCTATAAGCTGATGCCGATGAATCTCGGCGTAACTTTCATATACATAATAAGATAGATGAGACAATGCCTGACCATATTGCTGCTGGCACTTCAGCTTTTTGCGCTGCCGCTCGGGGCGCAGGAGATGAAGCGTGTCACCGGGCATATAGTCGACAAGACCACGGGGAAGCCGATTGACCTGAAGCAGGTGTCGGTGAGTGTCTATGGATTCAATACCGTCGCGCAGGCTGAGGATGTGAAGAAGCAGATGGACGGCGATGAAAACACGTTCGTGGCTCCTGACGCACAGGCATTTCCCGACGACAACGGCTATTACGAAATCACCATTCCGGAGACCGGAGCGCTGATTTTCAAGGCTGACATGAAGCCGGCCGTGCTGGAGAAAGTGAACTACCGGCTCGAAATCAATGTGAAAATCGAGATGGGCAACTACATCCGCACCAGTACCATAACCGCGGTGCGCGACCAGGTCGGAGTGCTTGACCCTCAAGGAGATATCGAGGGCAACTGGCTGAAGGCGAGAAGCACCATCGCACTGCCGGAAAACAGCGGCAAGACCAATGCGAGGATGATCGTCCAGCCGATATTGATAGACGGCGTGACCAAGGACACCTTGCGCTACCTGAAGCCGACCGTCATGGACGGCCAGGAGTATCGCGTCACCCAGCTGCGCAGGATGAATTACAATGCTGACAATGACCCGCTCAACAGATGGCTTTCACCTGACACTCTCACTTCTGCCGCACAAATCGTGAACTGGGCAGATACCATCTATCTGGAAAATCCTTCGAAAAATTATCAGGTAAAGGGCATCATCCAGCTGGAGGACTACAATCTCCCCTACTTCAAGAAGGAGTATTTTCTGGCATCGTCGCGCCTGAGACGTCCACTCCGTTTTCTCGAATATTCAATGGAGCCGTATATGCTTGATCCTGAACAATATCGTGAACGTGCGAAAAGGGAGAAACGTAACACGGCGGGCAACATGTCATTGAATTTTATGGTGGGAAAGGCGCAGCTTGCAGCCGATGACGAGGAGGGCCGCCGGCAGATTGATTCTGTAAAATCCGTACTGCTGGACATTATCCATGGCGAGGGCTCACAGCTGAAGGAGTTCCACATCACTGGTACGGCTTCCCCGGACGGACCTTACGCCGGAAACATGAACCTCGCGAAAAAACGAATGGAATACGCTCTGAACCAGATAGTTTCGGTGCTGCCGAAGAATGTGCGTGACAGAGTTTACATGACTACTACGGCTACCGTGGCGCCCTGGACCTCGGTCGCTGAACTATTGGAAGCCGACTCGCTGACGGTGGAAGCGAAAGCCATCAGGGACATTGTCTCGAACAATCCCGGGACACCGGACCGGCAATGGGGGAAAATCCGCGCATTGCCTTACTACCGCAGCCTTATCGTGAATTATCTTCCGCGGCTGCGTTCGGTCCGCTACCAATACGGCTACGAGATTTTCAGGGAATTGACGCCGGAAGAAATTCTGGAGCGCTACCGCAATGATGAGGATTACCGGAGCGGACGCAAGAAATTCGCACTGTATGAGTATTGGCATCTGTTCCAGCTGGTCAAGGAGCCGGAAGAACTGGAAAAGCTATATAAACGGGCCTACGACGAGTCCATCGAAGCGAACGGACGTCCATGGATCCTGGCGGCGAATTCGCTGGCGGCATCATATATCGCCCGCGGCGTGGCGGACACGACTATTCTGCGCAATTTCATTGACCTTCAGACTCCTGTGGTGAATTATCACCTGATGCGAATGAACGGAAACGGGTATGAAATCGTGAATCCGGAGGCGGTCGTCGCGAACCAGATGATCATGTACGTGATGACCAACAATTTCCGTAAGGCGGGTCAGCTCACGAACATTCTTCCTGACAATGACAAGAACCGTCTTGTCCGGGCCTATGCCCTCTGTCTCGGCGGTTATTACAAGGGCGGAAACACTCCGGAGCAGCGCAGACGTGCCAGAGAGGTTTTCGAGACGGTTTCAGAAAGTTCGCCGCTGAACAAGGTCGTGCTTTGTCTTGCGATGAACACGAAGACTTATGACTCGCTGGCGGAGGAAGCCATGTCGGCGCTGCCGGGCGATTCGGCATTGACAGACTACCTCTGGGCGGTGATTTATGGGCGCAAAGGTGCCCGCACCCAGGATTTTATGGATGATATGGCGTCGGAGGACTACCTCGTGGCGTGCTTCCATAAGGATCCGTCGTACATCGACATTGCCGCAGGCGACGGGGATATTGTCGAGACCATAATGAAAAGTGCACGAGACAGATATGAGAACGGGGAATAGAATCATTTTCGCAGCGACGGCGCTGTTTCTCCTGCCGCTTGCCATGTCGGGGCAGTCGGCGCAGGAGATAGACACGACCAGTTTCAATGCATTGGAATACAGCATGCAGAAACGGTATCGTCCTCAGAATGAAGCATTTGTGGCCAATACTTTCATGGACAACACTTTCATCCGGGGCGACATCGGGACCTGCGGACTGTTCCGTAATTCCATATCCGGCTACTCCTCAGGGCCTTGCGTTTCATTTTCCGTGGGAAAGATGTTCACCCCGCTGAACGCCGTGAGCATCGACGGGACTTTTTCCGAGTTCAGGCGCAATGCTGACGGGGTGCGTGTCTGGAGGGCCGGTGTCGGCGCGTCGCATCATTTCGACTGGACTTCCTATTTCTTCGGCTACTCCCCTTCCAGAGTTTTCAACATTTCCAGCATAGAGGGCGCCGAAGTGGGTCTTGTAAGGACTTCCGGCACTTATTCCGCTGCACTCATGGTGAATTTCGGCATTGATTTCCGCGCCCGCATAGCACATGAGACGGACTTGTTCTTCACGCCGAGACTGATGCTGGGAAACGACAGGATGGACGGCACTTCATCCCCAGACCGATGCCACCTCGGCTACGGGTTCAATTTCGGGGTGCACAAATATTTCAACAGGCATACGTCGGCCGCTCCGGAAAGTTTCGGGGCCTGGTTCGTCCGTGATGCGTCAATTTCATTTTCGGGCGGAATCCAGTTCCAGCTTGCCGACATCACCGGCGAGACCGTCGGCTACTTCCCTTCGGCGCGCGAGAGTGTCAACATATCATACACACGTCTGCTTTCAGGACCGCTTTCTCTCAGATTGTCAGGCTTTTACGGCGGCGACATCTGGAAGGGGTTCAATGATGGCAGGCAGCTGAAATGCCACTACGCCGGCGTCAGGGAAGAGCTCATGTTCGAACCTCTCTACTGGCGCAGGCGTAGCAGTCAGGTATTTTCAATGCCGGTTTTTCTTGGTCCCGAAGCGGGTCTGATTTGGAAGCCGGATGACGGATATACCATACGGAGGCTCTATCTCGGGCTCACCGGAGGAATCCAATTCCGTTTCAATCTTGCCCCGCATTTCGGTCTCTTCCTCGAACCGCGGATGTCTCTCGTCCCGTATTCATGGAAGTCCCGAAGCGGCAATGTTCTTGTCAAGTCTTATACCACGTGGTACGATACCTTGTTTTCTTTGCAGGCTGGTGTTGTCGTACCGCTATAATTTACTTCAGATAAGCGTCGCTGACGACCTTCTGGCTGCGGGCAATGAAGTCGCTCAATGCCTTGCCTTTCAGAAGTCCGTTGGCGAGAAGGGCCAGGTCGGCAATCTGCTGGAGTGCTTCATTCTGCGATGCAAATGCCTCGATATCAGCCTTGTGCACAGAATAAGCGGCATCTTTGGCCTCACGTGCGGCAGTCTTGGCATCCTCAGCAGCCTTCTTCTGCTCATCGGTAGCATCCTTGGCCTCGCCAGCCTTTACAATCTCCGGATCAGCATCTGCCACGGCCTCCTGCGGCTTAACCTGAGCTTTCTCCGCATCAAGAATCTGTGAAATGAGAGGATTCTCGACATTGACGGTAATATTGTATGAGGTAGGCAGTTTGCCGTAGAAATTCATACCGCCGCCCATATTGCTCATCTCGCGGTAACGACGCATGAACTCATTCTGTGTTATGAGGATAGGCTCGCCGGTCTTGCCGAGATTGTCCGCCGTCACATAGTAATCGTAGTCCTTAGGCAGCACTGCCTTGAACAGGTCGGAAAGATCGTTCTTCTCGGTCTCGGACAACTCCGGTTTGGTCCTGTCTTCCTTAGGGATGAGATTGTCGATGGCATCGGAATCCACGCGGCAGAACCTGCAGTCCGTGAATTTCCGCTCCAGCAGGCTGATATAGTGTGAATCCAGCTCGCAATCCATAAGGAGCACATCGTAGCCCTTGTTCCTGGCGCCCTCGATGAACGAGTATTGTGACTCTGTATCAGTAGCATACAGATAAACCACCTTCTTGTCCTTGTCGGTCTGCTCCGCCTCGATGGCCTTGCGGTATTCATCGAAACTGAAATACTTGCCGTCCGTGTTCTTCAGCAGGGCGAACTTCATTGCCCTCTCGCAGAATTTCTCATCGGAGAGCATGCCATATTCGATGAACAGCTTCAGATTATCCCATTTCTCCTCCAGGGCCTTACGCTCATTGGTAAAGATATCTTCCAGTCTGTCAGCCACTTTCTTGGTGATGTAGCCTGAAATCTTCTTCACATTGGAATCACTTTGCAAGTAGCTTCTGGAGACGTTCAGCGGAATGTCCGGAGAGTCGATAACGCCATGGAGCAGCGTCAGGAAGTCCGGAACGATGTCGTCGACATGGTCTGTAACGAACATCTGGTTACAATAGAGCTGAATCTTGTTCCTTTCGACGGTCATCCTGTCATTGATCTTAGGGAAATACAGGATACCTGTCAGGTGGAACGGATAGTCCACGTTCAGATGGATATAGAAAAGCGGATCCTCGTATGTCGGGTACAGCGCCTTGTAGAAATTCATGTAGTCTTCTTCCTTCAGGTCGGCCGGCTTGCGTGTCCACAAAGGCTCTACTGTATTGATAATCTTGTCTTTACCCGTGTCGACATATTTGCCGTCTTTCCATTCCTGCTCCTTGCCGAACACGATAGGGAACGGCATGAACTTGCAGTATTTGTCAAGCAGCTGCCCGATTTTTCCCTTAGTTGCATATTCTGCCGAATCATCGTCAAGGTACAATGTGATGGTCGTGCCTCTTTCTGCCTTCCCGCACTCGCCCATCTCGTATTCAGGGCTGCCGTCGCAAGACCACATCACCGGTTTCGCACCGTCTTTCCATGACAATGTCTCGATGGTCACTTTCTTGGAGACCATGAATGCAGAATAGAATCCCAATCCGAAATGTCCGATGATATTGCCGATCTGGTCCTTGTATTTCTCCAGGAATTCGCCTGCTGAGGAGAATGCAATCTGGTTTATGTATTTGTCGACTTCCTCCTCGGTCATACCGATACCGCGGTCAATGATTCTGAGAATCTTCTTGTCTTCATCAAGTTCAATCTTCACGAACAGGTCGCCCAGAACTCCCTTAAAGTCACCGGAAGATGCCAATGCCTTTATCTTTTCCGTAGCATCGACAGCATTTGCCACGAGTTCCCTCAGGAAAATCTCATGGTCCGAATACAAGAATTGCTTGATCACCGGAAAAATGTTTTCCGTGGTGACGCCGATTTTACCTTTTACTTCTGCCATAATATTTATTTTTTTTAATATCAATAATTTCTATCCGGTCAATGCGGCGGCATACAAAAGACCGCCCGGGTGACCGGACGGTCTGTAAAAGGTCAAATAACGTTCCAATAGCGACAATCGTGACAAATTGTCAGTCGCGTTCCGGGCGAGAATCCAGGACAATGATGGACTGGGTTATCGTCTCTACTTGTTCAATGAAGTTTCATAACTGGTGCCGTCTGTTCCGTAAGAAGCAGTTATCCAGTCGGTTTTCTTGCCTTCCTTGTAAAAAGAGATGAGCAGTTTGCCTTCCGGCATGATATCTTCGCTGCTGAAAGTAAGCATGTTGCCCCATCTGACTTTCATCGGAGCCGGCACTGAATAAGTCATTGAATAATCCGAGTTCTCGGTACGGCTGCCTTCGACAGTAACGAGCCACGGATACTTGAGAGCGCCGTCAACATCCTTGTCACAGCGTTCAGCCTTCAGTTCAAACGAATACTTCTGATCATTGTAACCGTAATCATCCTTTCGAGTCACAATCCATTTATTGTCAGGATGGGAGCGGCGCATTTCAAATCCTCGCCTGGAATCAGACCAGATGGTGTCACTCTTTTCAATTCTGTTTTCCACAAGATACATCCAACCTGTCTTGTCCTTGACGGTGTGCAGGCCCAAAGAAGGATTTCCATCATGCGAATCAATGACGCTCTGTACAAAATTCAGCGACATCAGCGATTCCCCTATCACCTCATCGAGAACGTCCTGAGGATAAAGCGTGAATTCATTTCCCGGCTGGCAACGACCCGACCACGTATCTAAGTCATCGCAACATTGGAAAGCCATAAGCGGCAAAACGGCCAACGCCATCAACACTTTAATTTTCATAACATTACCTCCTTTAGAACCTTACACCTGCACCAAATTCCAAACCATTCATAAGGGTACCGAATGTCAGTCCGACTTTACCGTAGACTACCGTACCGATCGAATAAGTAATGGGTCTCAACTGGATATCCGCATAGACTTTATTCTTGAATCCGTCATAAATCCCGAGCCCGATACTGCAAGAGGAAGACAATGTGGAAAGCCGGGTCCTGAAATAATCGAAGCGTATTTCCGGCATCACATAATACACGTCACCCTTCACTTTCCGTTCAGGATATCGATCAAATCCCTTATAGACAGCACCTTGTATATGCTGATATGCCAGATCCACACCGACACAAAGCCATTCGCGGACCTTGAAATCAGCCCTCAAGGACAACATCGGCATCCCGTCAGCAGCAGACTGCAACTGAATATATTCAGCGTACAAATGCTCCACATCAGGGGAATAGCCATGATAGAAGTCATCATCATGCGACAGATAGCCTTCACAGAAACGGTCTTGGAAAGCGGTGCCGTTGACAGCTCCCGTTACCGCAAAGGAAAAGGAGACATCCGCCTTAAATGGCTTCTGTGGACGGAACGCATCTGCGTTCTGATGGAAAAAGCATGCAAGAAGTGCAAGTACAATCAATTTTTTCATAGCTCATCAATATGCAACAATCTATAATATGCAACAATCTATAGATGCAGAAAAAATCACATACGTTGCACCGAACACAACTATTTGTACATGAAGCGCTTGATGCTCATCTTAGGGGTTTTCTCGAACGGCTTGTCCACCACCTCGACTTTCTGGAGCTGGCTGTAGGAAGGCAATGCTTTATTGGCATTGATCCTGATATTTTCCGGAATGTCGGCGATGGTCTCGTCATCGAGGCCGGCCTTGCGGATGGCGTCATGGTCGAGGTAGACGAGGGCCACGAGCTTGCTTGCGCGGTCGACGACGACGGACTCGACTACATAGTCCTGGTTGTTCACGACGGCCTCGACCTCCTCCGGGTAGATATTCTGGCCGTTTGCGCTGAGGATCATGCTCTTGCTGCGGCCCTTGATGAAGATATTGCCGTGAGCGTCAATGATTCCCAAGTCACCGGTCTTCAGGAAACCGTCAGCGGTGAAGGCAGCAGATGTCGCTTCAGGATTCTTGTAATAACCCAGACAGATGTTCGCTCCCTTCGCCTGGATTTCGCCGACCACGTGCTGAGGGTCATCGGAGTCAATGCGTACCGTAGCGCAATCCACGGCTTTTCCGCATGAGCCGGGCACATACGAAGTGCATGGTTCGTAAGCGAGAAGCGGTGCCGCCTCGGTCATGCCGTAGCCCACGGTGTAAGGAAGTCCGATCTTCTTGAACCATTTCTCAACCTCCGGATTGAGAGGTGCGCCACCCATGATTATCATCTGGAGATTTCCTCCGAGGGCGGTCAGGAGCTTCACTCTGATTTTCTTGAATATCAATGACTTGATGCCAGGAATCTTCGTAAGGACTTTCATCACAGGCTTGTCGAGAACCGGCTTGAGGGCACTCTTGTAAACCTTCTCCATGACGAGAGGAACCGTGATAAGGAGATATGGTTTCACGTCGTGCATCGCTGAAAGGAGCAATGACGGTGAAGGTGTCTTGCCGAGGAAGGTGATGCTTGTACCATTGCAGAGCGGGTACAGGAATTCGTACACGAGGCCGTACATGTGCGCCATCGGCAGCATTGAAACCATCGTGAACTTGTCGGATGACGGAATGTACCTCTGACCGAAGTCGATGGTCGCGCTGATGGCCTTGTATGTGAGCATTACGCCTTTAGGGGCGCTGGTCGTTCCCGAGGTGTAGTTGATGATGTCGAGATCGTCCCAGTTTTCGGTATTGTAATTCACGTTTTCGCCGGTGAATCCCATAGGGTATTTCGCGGAGAAGCGTTCCGGAACGGATGCAAATGCCTTGCTGATGGACTCTTCGGCGGCATAGAGAAGCGTAAAGTCATTGACACTGACTACGGCGCGCAGAAGCGGCATCTTGGAAATGTCGAGCTTCGCCCATATATCATTGTCAGTGAACAGGATGACGCTCTCGGAGTGGTCGACGAGGTGGTTCACGCTGTCCGGTGTGAAATCGGAGAGAATCGGCACGACCACCGTCTCATAGGTATTGACCGAAAGGAAGGACACGGCCATTCTGGCAGTATTTTTCGCGCAGATTGCGATTCGTTCTCCTTTCTTGATGCCACAGGCTTCGAAGAATATGTGGAATCTTTCTATTTGTGTGGCGAGTTGCCCGTATGAAAATGTTTCGCCTTTATAGTTGCCTACAGCAGGTTTTTCCCAGTATAGGCGAATTGCGTTTTGAAGTCGCGAAAAATAATGTTCCATAAAATTCTAATTTTCGCAAATTTAACAACTTTTCGCTATATTAGAGCGATTGATTACACAAAAGCTATGAGAAGAAAGCCAATTGTAGCTCTGATTTATGATTTTGACGGGACTCTTTCTCCCGGCAACATGCAGGAATTCGGTTTCATCCAGGCCATCGGCAAGACGCCGGAGGAGTTCTGGAAAATGAGCGACGGTATCGCTGCCGGCCAGGATGCCAGCAACATTCTTGCGTACATGAAGCTGATGTTCGATGAGGCGAAGAACAACGGCATCCGCCTGAAACGCAGCGAGTTCAAGAAATTCGGCAAGGACATCAAGCTGTTCGACGGGGTCACGGGATGGTTCGACCTCGTGAATGAATATGGCAGGTCGCATGGAGTGAAGGTGGAGCACTACATCAATTCTTCCGGACTGAAAGAGATTATCGAGGGCTGCCCGATAGCCAAGGAGTTCAAGCATATTTTCGCCAGTTCTTTCATCTATGACCAGAAAGGCGAGGCGGAGTGGCCGGGAATCGCTGTCGACTACACTGCCAAGACGCAGTTCATCTTCAAGATAAACAAGGGCATTTTCAGTGCACGTGATACCAAGGAGGTGAATGAGAGCATGGCGGAGGACAAGAAGCGTATCCCGTTCACGCAGATGATATATGTCGGCGACGGAGAGACCGATGTGCCATGCATGAAAATAGTCAGCATGTTCGGCGGCCATTCGATTGCCGTGTACAATCCGGACAAGCCTGAGAAACAGGTGGTTGCGGAGAAGCTTCTGCGCCAGGGCAGGGTAAATTTCATCACGCCGGCGAATTATTGCCACTACAGCCGCATCTTCAAGGTCGTGTGCAGCATCATTGACAAGATCAAGGCAGACCACGTGCTTGCGGGACTGTAATAGACACTGCCCCGGAAATTGTTACATTTTCCGGGGCAGTTCATATTCGTTTCGGACGTTATTTCTCGACAAGGCAGGTGTCCAGATCCTTGCAGATCTGCTCTTTATCCATGTTCTGGCCGATGAAGACAATCTTCTGCATGCGGTCGCCATAGTGCGGATCCCAGTCTTTCATGATAGTCGGGTCCTGACGCATCATGCGGATAAGTTCCTCTTCCGGCGCTGTGGCATACCATTGTCCGGCCTCACGCAGCATAATCTGCTTTCCGGCCTGCTCGAAAAGACATGACATGTCGGTATTATCCGAGAAGTAGCAGAGTCCTTTAGCCCTGATGACGCTCTTCGGCAGCCGCTTGCTCACGAACCAGTCGAATTTGTTCAGGTCAAATGCCTGGCGGCGGTAATAGACAAACGTGCCGATGCCATATTCCTCGACTTCGCCTCCTTCGTGATCATGATGATGGTGATGATGGCCTTCGTGGTCTTGGTCATGCTCATGGTCGTGGGCATGGTCTTCGTCATGGTCTTCGTCATGCTCGTGCTTGTCGTGGTCATCGTGCTCGTGTTCATGCTCGTGATGGTGCTCATGGTGATGTTCATCCTCATGGACATCGCTCTCGATACCGCGGATCCAGCCTGCCCCGGCCTCGGTCTGACGGAAGTCAAAAGCATTGGTATCCAACAACTTCTCTATATCGACATTGGCATAATCGCACTCGATAATCTGCGCCTTGGTCTGGATTTCACGGATAATCTTCTTTATCTTGGCAAGCGCCTCGGGCTTGACTTCGGAAGCCTTGTTCAGAAGAATGATGTTGCAGAACTCAATCTGTTGAATGATAAGGTTTTCAATGTCTTCTTCACCCAGGTCCTTGCGTTCCAGCTGTTCTCCGCAACCAAATTCGTCCGCCATCCTCAATGCATCCACGACGGTGACAATGCAGTCCAGCTTCGGCGTGCCGAATTCCGTGTACACTCCCCCGATGGACTTCATTGAACAGATAGTTTGCGCGATAGGTTCCGGTTCGCAGATTCCGCTGGCTTCAATGACAATGTAGTCGAACTTGTCCATCTTCATGATTTCAACCAGCTGATTCATCAGGTCGGTTTTCAATGTGCAGCAGATGCAACCGTTCTGCAGCGCGACCAGACTGTCGTCACTCTGACCGACCACACCGCCCTTCTGAATAAGGGACGCGTCAATGTTGACCTCACCTATATCATTGACAATGACCGCGAAACGGATTCCTTTCTTGTTTTCGAGAATACGGTTCACCAACGTAGTCTTGCCACTTCCGAGATATCCTGTCAGAAGCAGGACAGGCATTTCCTTGTTTTCCATATTAGAGTTATATTGTTTTCAGTTATATATACAAAGTATGCGCCAACAATGCCGGTGACAGAACGGACTGACAATTTTGCAGCAGCCTGACAGGAAACGTTTTACAACAATTTTTCGAAGCCCAATTAAAATTTTAATAAATTTTAGTTACGTTTTAATTCGTTGATTTACAATGCTTATAAAAATGTTTATGAAAATAGTGCTTAAAAATTGTAAGAAATAATTTGCACCGAAACGAAAAAGCCGTAACTTTGCAAACGAGTTGATGATGGAGTTCTTCCACATACAGCTCGTTGGTTATTAGTTTTAGTGTTATTAATTATGTGGTTAGTGTGAGTTTTTGC
>OIWS01000276.1_pt1 | contig 70842 bp, 49 predicted proteins | sample 1587611 | NCBI WGS metagenome assembly OIWS01 (sample SAMEA3888919, study PRJEB22519) | human gut metagenome | biome: human gut; feature: human-associated habitat; material: faeces | place: Denmark | collected 2010 | reverse complement strand
GGTCAGGGAGACCACCATGGAGACCAGCACGGCCGTGGCCAACACCACGGAGAACTCGCGGAACAGGCGTCCCACCACGCCGCCCATGAACAGGATGGGGATGAAGACCGCCACCAGCGACAGGGAAATGGAGATGACCGTAAAGCCCACCTCGCGCGCACCGCGCAGGGCGGCCCGCAGGGGCTTTTCGCCCATCTCCAGACGGCGCACGATGTTCTCCAGCACTACGATGGCGTCGTCCACCACAAAGCCCGTGGCCACGGTCAGGGCCATGAGCGAAAGGTTGTCCAGCGTGTAGCCGCACAGATACATGACCCCGAAGGTGCCGATGAGCGATACCGGCGCGGCCACGGCCGGGATGCTGGTGGCGCGGCCGTTGCGCAAAAAGAGAAAGACCACCAGCACCACCAGGGCCATGGACAGCAACAGGCTCTTCTCCACCTCGTGCAGCGAGGCCCGGATGGTCTGGGAGCGGTCCATGCGCACGGAAAGATCCGCGCTTTCGGGCAGCCAGGAGCGCAGTTGCGGGATCATGGCCTTCACCCTGTCCACGGTCTCGATGATGTTGGCCCCGGGCGAACGGAACACGATGAGCAGGATGGAGGGCTTGCCGTTGGAAAGGGCCATCTGGCGGATGTCCTGGCTGGAATCCGTCACCGTGGCCACGTCGCCCAGACGAATGACGACACCGCCGCGCTCGGCCACGATGACCTTGCGGTACTGGGCCGCGGTGCGCAGCTGGTCGCTGGCCACCACGGTCCAGGAGGTGCTTTCGTTCTCCAGATGCCCCTTGGGCAAAAAGGCATTGGCCCCGGCCAGGGCCGCACGCACGTCTTCCATGCTCAGGCCCGTGCGGTGCAGGGCATCGGGCGAGATGTCCACGCGCACGGCAGGCAGGGCGCCGCCGCCCACGGTCACTTCGCCCACCCCGGCGATCTGGCTGATCTTCTGGGCCAGCACCGTGGACGCGGCATCGTAGAGCTGGGTGCGGCTCAGGACGTCCGAGGTGACGGACAGGATGAGGATGGGCGCGCCCGACGGGTTCACCTTGCGGTAGGTGGGGTTGGACGGCATGGTGGGCAGGGTGGAACGGGCGGCGTTGATGGCCGCCTGCACGTCACGGGCCGCGCCGTTGATGTCCCTGTCCAGGTCGAACTGGAGGATGACGCGCGTGGAGCCCAGGCTGCTGCTGGAGGTCATCTCGGTCACCCCGGCGATGCGGCCCAGGGCCCGTTCCAGCGGCGTGGCCACGGTGGAGGCCATGGTCTCGGGGCTGGCCCCGGGCATGTTGGCCTGCACCCTGACCACGGGGAAGTCCACTTCGGGCAGGGGCGCCACGGGCAGCAGGAAAAAAGCCACCATGCCCGCCAGGGTCACGGCGATGGTCAGCAGCGTGGTGGCCACGGGCCGGCGGATGAAGGGCGCGGAAAGGTTCAGGGGGATGAATTCCGGCCCGAAGCGCTTGCGCCGTTCCCCGGCCAGAGCCAGATCCTGCCCTTCATGGGCGTGGCCGCTCTCCCGGCCGGATGCGGCGGCCCGGGGCGTCTCCTCAGGCCTGCTCATGACCGGCCTCCCCGCCACGGCGGCCCAGCTTCTCGGCCAGACGCGCGAACCAGATATAGATGACAGGCGTAGTGAACAGGGTCAGCACCTGGCTGAGCATCAGACCGCCGACCATGCCGATCCCCAGCGGACGCCGCAGCTCGGCGCCGACGCCGGTGCTCAGCATCAGCGGCAGGGCGCCGAGCAGGGCGGCGAGGGTAGTCATCAGGATCGGCCGAAAACGCAGCAGACAGGCCTGGTAGATCGCTTCCCGCGGCGGCATGCCCTGCTCGCGCTCAGCGGCCAGCGCGAAGTCGATCATCATGATGGCGTTCTTCTTCACGATGCCGATCAGCAGAATGATGCCGATGATGGCGATCACGTCCAGCTCGCTGCCCGCCAGCCACAGCGCCAGCAGCGCCCCGACCCCGGCGGTGGGCAGGGTGGAGAGAATCGTGATCGGATGGATAAAGCTCTCGTACAGCACCCCCAGCACGATATACATCGCCACCACCGCGGCGACCACCAGCCAGACGGTGCTACCGAGCGCCGACTGGAAGGCCAGCGAGCTGCCCTGGAACTGGGTGCGAATATCGGTCGGGAAATCCAGCGACTGTTCGGCGGCGAGGATCGCCTCCACCGCTTCGCCCAGCGAGTAGTTGTCCGGGACGTTAAACGAGATGGTGGTCACCGGGAACTGATCGAGGTGGTTCACCGACAGCGGGGTAAAGCGCTGCTCCACCGTGGCGATGGCGGTCAACGGCACGATGCCGCCGTCGCTGCTGGTGAGGCGGATATTCTCCAGCGCCGCCAGGCCCGGCGTCGCCTCGGTATCCTGCTCGAGCACCACGCGATACTGATTCGCCTGAGTGTAAATAGTGGAGATCAGCCGCTGGCCGAAGGCGTTGTACAGCGCGTTATCGACATCGGCCATTGAGATGCCGAGGCGGCTGGCGCTGTCGCGATCCACCTTGATATAGGCGGCCAGGCCTTTGTCCTGCCAGTCGCTGCTGACGTCGGCCAGCTGCGGCTGGGCCTGCAGGCGGCTGAGCAGCGGCGGCACCCAGGTGCTCAGCGCCTCGAGGGAGTTTGCCTGCAGGGTGAACTGATACTGGGTGCGGCTCACCGTGGTGTCGATGGTCAGGTCCTGGGTCGGCTGCAGGTAGAGCGCCACGCCGGGGACGCCGTCCACCGCCTGCTGCAGGCGGCTTATCACCGTCTGGACGCGGTCGTCGCGTTCATCCAGCGGCTTGAGGTTGATCTGCAGACGGGCGCTGTTCAGCGCCGGGTTGGTGCCGTCGACGCCGACGAAGGAGGTCAGACTCTCCACCGCCGGATCCTTAAGGATAATGCTGGCCACCTGCCGCTGGCGCTCGGCCATGCTGGCGAAGGAGACCGACTGCGGCGCCTGGAGGGTACCCTGGATAATGCCGTTATCCTGGATCGGGAAAAAGCCTTTCGGGATAAAGACCCACAGGATAATCGACAGCGCCAGGGTGCTCAGGGCGACGCCGAGCGTCAGCCACGGATGGTTCAGCACCCGGCTCAGCCAGCGGCCATAGACGGCGATCACCCGTTCGAAGAAACGCTCGCTGGCCCGCGAGAATCGGTTCTGCTTACGCAGCGATTCGTGGCTTAACATGCGGGCGCACATCATCGGCGTCAGGGTCAGGGAGACCACCGCCGAGATAAGAATAGCGACGGCAAGGGTGACGGCGAATTCGCGGAACAGGCGGCCGACGATATCGCCCATAAACAGCAGCGGGATCAGCACCGCGATCAGCGAGAAGGTGAGGGAGATGATGGTGAAGCCGATCTCCCCCGCACCCTTCAGCGCGGCGGCCAGCGGCTTCTCGCCTTTTTCGATATAGCGCGAGATGTTCTCGATCACCACGATGGCGTCATCCACCACGAAGCCGGTGGCGATGGTCAGGGCCATCAGCGTCAGGTTGTTGATCGAGAAGTCGAGGAACACCATCACCGCGAAAGTGCCCACCAGCGACAGCGGCACCGCGACGCCGGGAATAATGGTCGCCGGCACGTTGCGCAGAAACAGGTAGATGATCATCACCACCAGGGCGATGGCCAGCATCAGCTCAAACTGGGTGTCGCGCACCGAGGCGCGGATGTTAGTGGTCCGGTCGGAGAGGACCTGCACCTTCACCGATTTCGGCAGGCTCTCGGTGAGCTGCGGCAGCATCTGGCGAATGCTGTCGGCGGTGTCGATGATGTTGGCCCCCGGCTGGCGCTGGACGTTCATCACGATGGCCCGCTGCTGGTTGGCCCACGCCCCGAGCCAGCTGTTTTCGGCCCCTTGTTCGACGCTGGCGACATCGCCGAGCCGGATCGGCGCCCCGTTCTGATAAGCGATAATCAGCCGGCGATAATCCTCAGCGGACTGCATCTGATCGTTAGCGGAAAGCGTCACCGCTCGGGCCGGACCGTCGAGGCTGCCTTTCGCGGAGTTAACGTTGGCGCTGGTGATAGCGGTGCGCACGGTTTCGCTGGTCAGGCCGAGGGCGGCGATGGCCTGGGCGTTAAGCTTCACCCGCACCGCCGGGCGCTGGCCGCCGGCGAGGGTCACCAGACCGACGCCGGAAACCTGGGAGATCTTCTGCGCCACCCGGGTCTCCACCATGTCCTCAACCTGGGTCATCGGGATGGCGGAGGAGGTGACGGCGAGAGTCATGATCGGCGGATCCGCCGGGTTCACCTTGCTGTAGACCGGCGGGTTGGGCAGATCGCTCGGCAGCAGGTTGGTGGCGGCGTTAATGGCCGCCTGCACTTCCTGCTCGGCGACGTCCAGCGGCAGGGTCAGCTGGAACTGCAGCGTGACTACCGAGGCGCCGCCGGAGCTTTGCGACGACATCTGCTTGAGGCCGGACATCTGGCCGAACTGGCGCTCCAGCGGGGCGGTGATGGCGGAGGTCACCACGTCCGGGCTGGCGCCCGGATAGAGGGTGACTACCTGAATGGTCGGGTAATCGACCTCCGGCAGGGCGGAGACCGGCAGAAAGCGGTAGCCGATGATCCCGGCCAGCAGGATCGCCACCATCAGCAGAGTGGTGGCCACCGGACGCATAATAAACAGCCGGGACGGGCCGCCGGTGCGGCCTGGGGGTAACACCTGCATCAGGAACGCGCTCCGTGTTTACCGCTCTGGCGCGGGGCGGGCTGCGCCTGCTCGCCGCTGCTGGCGGTGACAACTTCTACCTTCGCCCCCTCGGTCAGGCGGTCAATCCCGTCGGTGACCACGCGATCTCCGGCGGAAAGCCCGGCGCTGATGACTACTTTCTGGCTGTCCTGGATGCCGGGCGTCACGCTGTGTTTGCTGACCTTATTCTCATCGTTCAGCACCCATACGAAATGCCCTTCGTTGCCCATCTGCAGCGCGGCGGCAGGGATCACCACCGCGTTCTGCTGGGTGTCCACCAGCAGGCGGGCGTTAACGAACTGATTGGGGAACAGCGCGTCGTCCAGATTGCTAAAGCGCGCCTTCAGCTTGATGGTCCCGGTGGTCGCATCGATCTGGTTATCGAGGCTCAGCAGCTCGCCGACGCTGATTTTCTGCTTATTGGTGCGATCCCAGGCTTCGACGCTAAGCGCTTTGCCCGCTTTCTGCGCCTGCACCACCGTGGCGATGCTGCTTTCCGGCAGGGTAAAGACCACGTCGATCGGGTGCGTCTGGGTAAGGACCACGATCCCGGTGGTATCCCCGCTGGAGATCTGGTTGCCGATATCGACCTGCTTTAAGCCGACGCGGCCGTCAATTGGCGCGGTAATGCGGGTCCAGTCGAGCTGCAGTTGGGCGCTGGCGACGGCCGCTTCATCAGCTTTCACCGTGCCGGCGGATTCCACCACCAGCGACTGCTGAGTGTCGAGCTCCTGGCGGGAGACGAGGTTGGTCTTCACCAGCTGCTGGTAACGAGCGAGATCGCGGCGGGCGTTGGCGAGGGTGGCCTGATCTTTCGCCAGCTGACCCTGCGCCTGGGCGAGGGCGACTTTAAACTGGCTGGGGTCGATCTGCGCCAGCAGGTCGCCGGCTTTGACCTGCTGACCCTCCTGGAAGTGAAGGCTCAGCAGTTGGCCGTCGACCCGGCTGCGGACGGTGACGGTGTTGGCCGCCGTCACCGTACCCAGCCCGGTGAGATAGCGCGGGACCGCTTCTTCGGTGGCGGTGGCCGCCTGCACCGGCGTCAGCGCGGCGCCAAAGCGGCCATGGCGTGCGCCGCCCGGCCCCTGCGGGCCCTGTCCGGCGGCGGGAGCCCCGCTGCCGCTCGTCCCGCGATCGTGCCAGAACCAGTAGGCGGCCCCGGCGATAATCACTACCGCCAGCGCGGCGCCCCAACGACGTATGTTACTGCCTTTCATTAGTTTACGGTCTCATCCTGAAGCGTTTCGCTGAATGATACTAGTTTAGTGAGGGAAGGGGCCGTAAAAATGGAGGAATTATGAAAAGAAGGTTGAGAAATGTCTGGATAACCGCCGCGACGCCGGGCGCTCCCGCGGCCGATATCCGGGGTGATATCAACTTTTAGTTTAAAAAAGCAAAAAATAGTTGTATCCGCGGGGGCTTTAATTAGATTTATGCGGTGAATAAATCAGTGCATTCTCATAATAATAAAATATGCACTTAAAAATCAACGTGTTAAATAATCAGGGGTCATTGCTGTGGCAAACGCAAACAAACTCACGCTCTTCATCGTCATTTTTATGCTGATGGGGATCCTCTCCGGCGCGGCTATCCATGCCTACGCGACGCCAACCACCGTCTCCGCCTGGGCGGACAACATTACGCTGCTCACCGATCTGTTTCTGCGGTTGATCAAAATGGTCATCGCGCCGTTGGTGTTCAGCACCCTGACGGTCGGCATTATGCGCCTCGGCGAGACGGCGACCATCGGCCGGGTAGGCGGGAAGGCGATGGTGTGGTTCATCACCTCCTCGGTATTATCCATTCTCGTCGGGCTGGTGATCGTCACCTTCCAGCACCCGGGCGCCGGGTTAAACCTGGCGGTGCCGAAAGAGGCGGTGGATACCGGCCTGGCGGTCAGCGGCATGAGCCTGAAAGGGTTCCTGTCGCACACCATCCCCACCAGCATCACCGAGGCGATGGCCAACAACGAGATCCTGCAGATCGTGGTGTTCTCGATGTTCTTCGGCATCGCCGGCGCGTCGCTGGGGGAGAAGTTTAATGCTCCGCTGGTGGCGGCCCTTAACGTGGTGTCGCACATTATGCTGAAGGTGACGGGCTATGTGATGTACGTTGCGCCGCTGGCCATCTTCGCCGCCATCTCGTCGGTGATTGCCTCCCAGGGGCTGGGGATCCTGCTCAACTATGCTTCGTTCATCGGCGGCTACTACCTGGCGGTGCTGTTGACCAGCGCGGTGCTGATTGCCGTCGGCTATATGGTGCTGAAAAAAGAGGTTTTCCGCCTGCTGAACATGCTGAAAGATCCGGTGCTGGTGGCCTTTACCACCAGCAGCTCGGAAGCGGCCTATCCGAAGACCCTTGAGCGACTGGTGAAGTTTGGCTGCTCGCGCAATATCGTCTCGTTCGTCCTGCCGATTGGCTACTCGTTCAACCTCGTTGGCTCGATGGTCTACTGCTCCTTCGCCGCGATGTTTATCGCCCAGGCCTATAACGTGCCGCTGAGCTTTAGCGAGATTACGGTCATGATGCTGACCCTGATGCTGGCCTCGAAAGGTATCGCCGGGGTGCCGCGTTCGGCGCTGGTGGTGCTGGCGGCGACGATCCCCAGCTTCAATATACCGGTCGCCGGGATCCTGCTGCTGATGGGTATCGACCATTTCCTCGACATGGGGCGCTCCGCCATCAACGTGCTGGGTAATGGCATCGCCACCGCGATGCTGTCGAAAAATGAAGGGTTGCTGACCGACGAGGAAGCGCAGCCGGACTGGGAAGTGGAGAAAGCGGAAGCCTGATCCTGCCGCGCCCTTTCACTGAGGGCGCTATTCCACACGGAAAAAAGACCCCTGACAGGCACGTCAGGGGCAATGTGACGAAGTATCAGTTTTCCTCGTGTAGCGTGTTTTTTATTATATAAAGACGGGCGGTAACGTCTTTATACCGAGGAAGCGTCAGAGTTTAACGTTATGTCCGCCAGCGCTGGATATTTTTTAGCATCCTGCGACTATTTTCGGATTTACGACAATATAGCCAGGTCAATATCTTATTTTTTTTGTGCTGCTGTTTGCCTACCAGCGCTCACGTAAAAGATTCATAAACTGGAAAAATTCATGATTATTATTCAGGCTGTATTTTTCCATGATCTTATTCTTATGATAGGCGGCGGTGCGGGGACTCACACGCTGCAGTGCGGCGATTTTACTCATATCCAGCCCTTCGAGAATACCGTGCGCTACGGCGGTCTGCGATCGCGATAACACGCGATGCGGACAGCTGGCGCAGCTGAGTTCCCGGCCTGCGGCGTCGGTAGCCGTGGGGGTCATACAATGCTGGAGCTCGCTTTTAATGATCGTCAGCAATTGCGGAATACTGGCCGTTTTTAGCGAAACAAAAATGACCCCTTTCAGGCAATTAATCATGAACTCATCTTCCGGCAGCTGGTCATAGCTATGGAGAATAATCAGCGAGCTTCCTCTTTTTCTGTTCTTAATCAGGGTATTACATAGGTATATTTCCCCGGGGATCACTTCGCAGATAATGATATCTTCAGCTGACAGATCGGTGTTACGCCAGGAAAAACGCGCCCGCAGATCGCCCCGGGTGAGGTCATTGACCATGGCCACCAGCGATTCACGGACAAAGGCGTTGCGGGTGTTGATGGTGACATTAATGTTTCTCATGGCGTTATTTCCTTACGCAAAACATAACGCCATGCTGTGACAAATCCTCCGGGCGTATGCGGTGTGTTGAAGATATAAAAGTACCTACAATAATTTTTTATTATTTTAAAGTGAATTATTTACGACGCATCGAACGCTTATCGTTAAAAGTCAATTTCTGCCGCCTCCTGTCTTTCAGATAGGAAATAAAACTGTATACAGAGATGCTGAAGAAAAAAATGCATAGCAATAAAACTAACCACGTTTGCATGGCCATCGTTTTTACCCTGATTGTGTTGCATGGTGTCAGAATTTGCCGCGAACGGCTAATACGTTTTGTTATATGCTTTTCTGTCCCGTGAAAATCTTACGCCATCATCCTGATGTGCTAGCACTATAAGAAAGTTCTTAAGGTCATCGTCAGTCTCATTCCTCTCATTTCTCTCAGAAAATGAGAAAAATTAACACTTACGAGTTTTTTATATCCCGCACGGCCGCCGACGCGCCCCGTCGTTCAGGAAATAAAGGCCAGTCCCTTACCAAAGATTGCGCGAACGGGCAGGTGGATCCCCTGCTGGCGTGCCTTGTGACGCAGGCGGCTAACCACCACGTCGATCCGGTGCAGGTCAGGCTCGCTTTCATGGGAAAATAGGCAGGCATGGAGATCCAGTTTGCTGCACACTTCGTTGCGATTGCGCATCAGGAGCTCCACCAGGCGATATTCCTGCTGGGTTAACTCCAGCGTCCGGGCGTCGGGTGAAATCAGTTTATCCTCTTGCAGACGCCAGCTGCCGGGGGAGACGGCCGGCGGCGTGCCGATCGCCTCCGCAGGCGGAGCCGCCGGACGGTCCTGGCGCAGGCGCGCGCCGAGGGCGGTGAGGGTCTCGGCAAGATGGGCGAAGTTTACCGGTTTGATCAGATAGGCATCGGCCCCAAGGCTCAGCGCCTGCAGTTTATCCTGCTGCTGACCGCGGGCGCTGACCACCACCAGACCGTAGTGCCCCAGCTCATGCAGATAGTTCAGTACGCTGAAGCCATCCTCGCCGGGCAGGCCGATATCAACCAGCACGATATCCACCGGATGGCTGTGCAGTTGCCGCCAGAAGGCTTCGGCGCTGCGCGTCCCCCACACCTCGAAGCCGCGATAGCCCAGCCAGGCCAGCAATTCATCCAGCAGATCGGCGTTATCTTCAATTATCGCCAGCCGTAAAGCCATACGTCGTTCTCCTCTTAAGCAACCGTGGGGAGGGTGAGAATAAAGGTGCAGCCGTCCGGGCCATGCTCGGCCAGCCACAGTTTGCCATCATGAGCCTGCACTATCTGACGCGCAACATACAGTCCGAGACCGGTGCCGCCTGGCACCGGCGATGTGTGCTCGCCGCGGCGGTAGCGCTCAAAGATCAGTTCCGCCTGTCCGGCGGGGAGTCCCGGGCCGTGGTCGCGAATGCGCAGCTCCGTTTGCCCGGCATCGGAATGAATATCGATGGCGATTTCACCGGGGGGCGAATACTTGACGGCGTTATCCAGCAGATTAGCGATGGCGATGCACAGCAGGCCGGCATCGGCCTGCAGCTGCGGGCTTTCCACCGCGCCGTGCTGGCGGATGTTCAGGTAGTGATCATGGGAGATGGCCACCACCGAGGCGGCCATGTTGATTACCGTCAGCAGGGCGGTCTGCTGGCGCTCGACGTGCAGATCGTGGGAGGCGAGCCGGGCGTCGGCAAGGCAGTTATCGGTGAGCTGCACCAGGCGGGTGGCGGCGCGGCCGATGCGATCGAAGCGCGCCTCCTGGCTGGTCGAGGCCGCCGAGAGGCGAAGATTCTCCAGCGCCGCCTGGATCACCGCCAGCGGGGTGCGGAATTCGTGCGCCACCATGCCCATAAACTGCCGCTGGTGGAAGCTGGCTTCACGCTCAATCTGCAGTTCGCGCGCCAGGCGCTGCTTCTGCTCCAGCTGGCGGTTTTCAGCACGCACCCGCAGGATGGCAATGATCAGCACCGTAATGATATGGACGATCAGCGCGTACTGCCAGAGGGAATAGATCGCCATATGGAACGGGATAATCCCATGGATCGACAACTGCACCAGCACCGCGGCGACGACATAGAACGGCGGCAGCAGACCCAGCAGCAGGGTGGTACGGTCGATAGCTTTTTTGCGCCACAGCCACCAGGAGGTGAACAGCAGCACCGGGGTGATAATGATGAATACTACCCCTTCAATCTGCATCGCGAAGCCGTAAAACCCGAGCGGAATACTGACCTGCAGTACCAGGTTGAGTATCACGGCGGCGATCAGCAGCTGATGAAGTCGCGGCATATTCTTCTTCAGATCAAAAATCTCGCTATGCAGCCAGAGGGCGGTGGCATAGCTGAACAGCGAGAGGCTACTGATCATAAAATCCTGGAAGGGCAGCGCGGCGTGGCCGAAGAACCACTCCGGGAAGCCGTGCAGAGCGGCCACCAGCGGATAATTGAGCGAGAAAAGACAGATGCCCCATAGCAGACGCCGGCGCAGGGCCAGCGCCAGCCAAAGCGCCACACCGCTGGCGACAGCGGCCAGGCCGAAGTAGAAGCTCCAGAAAGCGGTGTCAGCGGTGGCCCGCTGCACAAACGCCTGCGCAGAGGAGAGCGAGGCCAGCAGGATCAGAGTGCTGGTGCTCTGCAGGCGAAAGACCACCTCATAGCCGGCGGCGGTCGGCGGCGGGGGGAGGATCAGCACGCTTTCGCGGTAGTGCAGGTCGCTCTCGCGGGCGCCGTCGCGGTCGCCAAAGGTGCGCTGTGCCCAGGGGGCATCGCTGCCCAGAGGCCGATAGTAAATAGTCAGATGGTCGACAAAAGAGGGGCCCAGCTGCATCCAACGCGGCTCCCCGGCAAACCACGTGCCCGGCAGCTCGCTGCGCAGCCACCAGGTTTTTCGCGAATAACCAAAGGAGGGGATCTGCCGGGTGGTGGCGAGCTGGTCTGCGGGCAGGGCGGCAAAGCGATCGAGGGTCATCTGGCCGCTGTCGTCGGCGTACCACTGGACCGGAATATCAATGCCCACCTGGCGCGTCGCCGCCTGCGCCTGCGGGGCGACCAGCAGCAAGAATAATCCACAGCTGAGCAGCCAGCCTGCCAGGAGCCGCGGCCGGCAACGCCGGACCGCCGCGAAGATCGCAGACACCCTTTTCAATCACGCCCCCTTGCGGCATGCAAAGATTACTGACCGCAGACGTCTGGCTACGGTATGGATAATACGCCCCCGAAAGCGGGGAGAGTGGACAGGCCTGTCCGGACGAACAGGCCATTTTGCGTGGGAGACCAGGAATATTCCAGCGTAATCTGCAGCGCCAGGATCAGGACAGACCTGCTGCGCGGCAGCGCCGGGCGAGGGCTAGCGGAAAACCACCTGCGCCCAGCGGGCCAGTCCGGCGGTCACCGAGCCAAAATCATCGCCGCCGGCCAGCGGAATACCCGGCAGCTGAGCGGCCAGCGCCTTTTTGATCAGCGGCGAACGGGCGCTGCCGCCGGTAAGATAGATCACGTCCGGGGTGGTCTGGCTGCTGTCGAGCGCGAGCTGCACCTGTTCCATAATGCGGGTCAACGGTTGATCCAGCGCGGCTTCCAGACCCTGCTGGGCGATGGCGGTGGCCAGCTCGTCCTGAATAAACGGCAGCGCGGTTTCGACGCTGGCGGCGCTGGAGAGGGCGATTTTGCTCTCTTCGGCGCTGCGCACCAGACGATAGCTGAGACGCTGGCGCCAGACCTTTAGCAGCAGAGCCACCTTGTCGGCATCCCGGGCGCTGCGCAGCAGATCGTTAAGCAGACGGCCGTTGGCGGTGCTGTAGAAATCGCTCTGCGCCGGCACGTCGTTGATGGCCACCGCGTTCCACCACGGAAGGATCGGCAGCGCGGTGCCTTTCTCCGTTTCGCCGCCCATGCCGAGGAGGGGCATCAGGCATTTGAAGGCCAGGGCAATGTCGAGGTCGTTACCGCCGATGCGGCAGCCGCTGTGGCCGAGCAGGCTCTGCTGGCGGTCGGCGCGCTCCCGCCACTGCGGGCCCATCAGCAGCAGGGAGCAGTCGGTGGTCCCGCCGCCGATATCGACGACCAGCACCCGCTTTTCTTCACTGAGGGTCGCTTCGAAATCGAGCCCGGCGGCCACCGGTTCAAACTGAAAGACCACATCGCGGAAACCGGCGCGGAGGGCAGCCCGCTCAAGGATACCCTGCGCCTGGGCGTTCGCCTCATCGCCGCCGAGGCCCTGGAAGTTAATCGGTCGGCCAATCACCGCCTGGTCGATCTGCTCGGGAAGCTGGCTTTCGGCCTGCAGTTTGATGTGCAGCATCATGGCGCAGACCAGGTCTTCAAACAGGGCCACCTGCTGCGGCTTCAGCCCGCTGGCGCCGAGGAAGGATTTTGGCGATTTAACGAAGTAGACCTCTTGCGGATCTTCAACATACTGATGCAGCGAGGCGAGACCGAACTGCACGCTGTTGCGCAGCACCTCGATGTCTTCGTCGCGGTTGGCGGCGATGGCCCGACGCAGCAGCGCCTGGTTTTCGTCGCTGTGGGTGGGGACATCATGATGGCGATAGAGCCACTCGCTGACCGCTTCGCGCGTTGGCGCGCAGAGCATGGAGGGCAGCAGGGCGCTGCCGTTTTCCAGCGTTAACAACTGGGGGGTATTTTCCCGCATCACGGCCACCGAACAGTTGGCGGTGCCGTAGTCAAAACCAATAAACATCGTCTGCAAAATCCCCATGCCGGTGAAGAAGGGGGGCGACTTTAGCGGATCGTCGCCATGCCGACAACCGGAATTTAAAAGCAAGGCGCTGATGGTCAAGGGCGACTATCATTGAAACGCTATATAAAGGAGAGCTTATGGTGCTGTTACCCTGGACCCCGCCCTATGACTGGGCGTGGATGGTTGGTTTTCTGCAGGCGCGCGCGGTTGCCGGCGTCGAGCGTTTTCACGATGGGGGCTACAGCCGCAGCTTTGGCGTGGAAGGCCACCGCGGGCTGATTCATCTGGCGCCGGACGAAGAGGCGCAGGGCCTGCGGGTGACCCTCTCCCCGGGGCTGCAACCGGTGGCGGAGATCTGCTATGCGCGAATTGGCCAGCTGTTTGATTTAGCCTGCGACCCGCGGCAGGTCGCCGGGGCGTTGGGCCCTCTGGCCGAGGCGCGGCCGGGGCTGCGCCTGCCGGGGGCGCTGGATGCCTTCGAGCAGGCGGTGCGCGCGGTGCTGGGCCAGCTGGTGAGCGTGGCGATGGCCGCCCGGCTCACTGCCAAAGTGGCGGCTGGCTGGGGAGAACCGCTGGCGGAGGCGCCCGGCTATGTGTTATTTCCGACGCCAGAGGCGCTGTCCCGGGCCGATCCGCAGGCGCTGAAGGCGCTGGGGATGCCGCTGCGACGCGCGGAGGCGCTGATCCACCTCGCCCGGGCGGCGCTCAGCGGCGAGCTGCCCCTGAAGGCGCCAGCGGACATTGACGCCGGGCTGCGTCAACTGCAGAGCATGCCCGGGATTGGCCGCTGGACGGCAAACTACTTTGCTCTGCGCGGCTGGCAGGCGAAAGATATCTTTTTGCCGGATGATTACCTGATTAAACAGCGCTTTCCGGGAATGACCCCGGCCGCCATCGCTCGCTATGCCCGTCGCTGGCAGCCGATGCGATCGTATGCGCTGTTGCATATCTGGTATACCGATGACTGGATCCCGGCGGCGGAATAGCCGTCCGGGGCGCATACCACTGGTATCGGGACGCTGAAATCCCTATAATTGCCGCGTTTGGCGGTCCGCCGCCACCCTCCATCTCTATCCAGGTTAATCAGGTCGCAAAAATTTATGACTGATATGTCCCATCAGTGCGTCATTGTAGGTATCGCCGGCGCATCGGCTTCTGGCAAAAGTCTTATTGCCAGTACTCTCTATCGCGAATTGCGTGAACAAGTTGGCGACGAACATATTGGCGTCATTCCGGAAGACAGCTATTACAAAGATCAAAGCCATCTGTCGATGGAAGAGCGCGTCAAAACCAACTATGACCACCCGAGCTCAATGGACCACAGTCTGTTGTTCCAGCATTTGCAGATGCTGAAAAGCGGCCAGCCGATTGAACTGCCGGTCTATAGCTACGTCGAGCATACCCGCACGCCGAACACCATTCACGTCGAGCCGAAGAAGGTGATTATCCTTGAAGGGATCCTGCTGCTGACCGATGCGCGCCTGCGTAACGAGCTCAACTTCTCTATTTTCGTCGACACCCCTCTCGATATTTGCCTGATGCGCCGTATTAAGCGCGACGTTAACGAGCGCGGCCGCTCCATGGATTCGGTGATGGCCCAGTATCAGAAAACCGTGCGCCCGATGTTCCTGCAGTTTATTGAACCGTCGAAGCAGTATGCCGACATCATCGTGCCGCGCGGCGGCAAAAACCGCATCGCTATTGATATTCTGAAGGCCAAAATCAGTCAGTTCTTTGAATAACCTGGCCGAATTGTGTAACGTGCAAAGAGTAGCCCTGTTGCCCTCTCCGCCGCGAAGCGTGCGGGAAGCAGCCTTATAAGGAGAAAGCCCATGCGTCTGTGTGACCGAGATATCGAAGCCTGGTTGGATGAAGGGCGACTCGCCATCAATCCGCGTCCGCCCGTTGAGCGTATTAATGGCGCGACGGTTGATGTACGGCTGGGTAATAAATTTCGCACCTTCCGTGGCCACACGGCGCCGTTTATCGATTTAAGCGGCCCGAAGGCCGAGGTCAGCGCCGCGCTGGACCGCGTGATGAGCGAAGAGATCGTCCTGCCGGAAGGGGAAGCCTTTTTCCTGCATCCGGGCGAACTGGCGCTGGCGGTGACCTACGAGTCTGTCACCCTGCCTGCCGACCTGGTAGGCTGGCTGGACGGACGCTCCTCGCTGGCGCGCCTGGGGCTGATGGTGCACGTTACCGCGCACCGTATCGATCCAGGCTGGTCCGGCTGCATCGTGCTTGAGTTTTACAACTCCGGTAAGCTGCCGCTGGCGCTGCGCCCGGGGATGCCCATCGGCGCGCTGAGCTTTGAACCGTTATCGGGCCCGGCGGCCCGGCCGTATAACCGCCGTGAAGACGCCAAATATCGCGACCAGCAGGGCGCGGTGGCGAGCCGAATCGACAAGGATTGATAACGTCAACGGGGTGTTGCTGAGGGTGCCATGAGACGAATACTGACAACGCTGATGATCCTGCTGGCGGTCATTGTCGCCGGGCTTACCTCGTTGGTATTGCTGGTCAATCCCAACGATTTTCGCGCCTATATGGTGCATGAGGTGGCAGAGCGCAGCGGTTATCAGCTTGACCTTGATGGCCCGCTGCGCTGGCACGTCTGGCCGCAGCTCAGCATTCTCAGCGGACGGATGACGCTGACCGCCAGAGGCGCCGAAGAGCCGGTGATCCGCGCCGACAATATGCGCCTCGACGTGGCGCTGCTGCCGCTGCTCTCGCATCAGCTGCAGGTGAAGCAGGTGATGCTCAAGGGCGCGGTGATCCAGCTGACCCCGAAAACCGAGGCGGTTCGCGACAGCTCAGCGCCGGTGGTGCCGCATGATAACACCCTGCCGCTGGCCCCGGAGGATCGCGGATGGTCCTATGATGTGCGTCAGCTGCAGGTGGCCGACAGCGTGCTCTTCTTCCAGCATGAGAACGGCGAGCAGGTGACCGTGCGCGATATCCGTCTGCAGATGGAGCAGGATGAGAATCACCGGGCCACCGTGGATTTCTCCGGCCGGGTGAACCGCGACCAGCGCGACCTGGCGCTGAACTTCTCCGCCACCGTGCAGGGCGGCGATTATCCGCACTCCTTAAAAGCCGACTTTACCCAGCTTAGCTGGCAGCTGCGCGGCGCCGAGCTCCCACCGGACGGCATTAATGGTCAGGGGAGTCTGCAGGCCAGCTGGCAGGAAGATGACAAGACCCTGCGTTTTGACAACCTGAATCTGATGGCTAACCGCAGCACCGTTACCGGCAGCGGCAGCGTGGTGCTGGGAGACCGCCCGGACTGGTCGCTGGATCTGCACGCCACCACTCTCGATCTCGATAGTCTGCTGGCGCAAAGGTCGCCGGCGACGGACAGTAGCGCCAGTCAGCAGGGCCAGAGTCAGACGCGACCGCTGCGCCCGGTGATCGCCGACAGCGATGAGCGCGAAGATTACCAGAGCCTGCGCGGCTTCAACGGCCGAATGGCCCTGAGCGCCGACCAGCTGCAGTGGCGCGGTCTGAACTTTACCCAGGTGCAGAGCGAAATCAGCAACCAGCAGGGGCTGCTGACGGTCAGCAAAATGCAGGGCAATCTTGACGGCGGGCAGCTCTCTCTCCCTGGCACCCTTGATGCCCGCGGCGACACGCCGCTGGCGACGTTCCAGCCGGCGCTGCAGAATGTGGAGATCGGTTCGCTGATCAAAGCCTTTAACTATTCATTAAACCTGACCGGTAAGCTGTCGCTGAGCGGCGAATTTTCCGGAACGCGCATTGACGCCGATGATTTCCGTCGCCACTGGCAGGGACAGGCTCAGCTCCAGATGGCCGATACCCGCACCGAAGGGCTGAACTTCCAGCAGCTGGTGCAGCAGGCCGTGGAACGCAGCACCAACGTGCGGGCGCAGGAAAATTACGACAATGCCACCCGCCTGGATTCCGTGAGCAGCCGGCTGACGCTGGATAACGGGCTGGTGACGCTGAACCGCCTGCAGGGACAGTCCGACGTGATGGCGATGACCGGCGAAGGACAGCTCGATCTGCAGAAAGAGAACTGCGATATGCGCTTCAACGTGCGCGTGCTCGGCGGCTGGAAAGGGGAGGGCAAGCTTATCGACCGCCTGAAACAGACCGCTATCCCGCTGCGCATCTACGGCGAATGGCAGTCGCTGAGCTACAGTCTGCAGGTCGACCAGATCCTGCGCAAACAGCTGCAGGATGAAGCGAAGCAGCGCCTCAACGACTGGGTTGAGCGTAATAAAGGCAGCAAAGACGGCAACGATGCCAAAAAGCTGCTCGATAAGCTGTAATTCCCACCCCCGCGGCCCGGAAGTTTCCGGGCTGTGTTTATCGTCAAAGCTTAATGTCACAATGATGCCGGGTGGCGGCTGCGTCTGACCCGGCCTGGGATGTGCGCAATATCATCCGTTTGCGACGCCACTTAATGTAGGCCTGATAAGCGCAGCGCCATCAGGCAGTGTGGCAGCTACGCCTGGCCCGGTCTGGATTATACGGTGGGCCTCATACCCCGATTAGTTCGCCATCCCGTAGGCCTGATAAGCGAAGCGCCATCAGGCAGTGTGGCGGCTACGCCTGACCCGGCCTGGATTATACGGTGGGTGTCATACCCCGATTAGTTCGCCATCCCGTAGGCCTGGTAAGCGCAGCGCCATCAGGCAGTGTGGCAGCTACGCCTGACCCGGTCTGGATTATACGGTGGGTGTCATCCCCCGATTAGTTCGCCATCCCGTAGGCCTGATAAGCGAAGCGCCATCAGGCATTAAACAGGATACCTGGCTATCAATTTTACTACCCTGGATACCCCGAGCCGTTTTATGCCTGAGAATTACACCTCATAATCCAGCTCATCCTGCTTTACCGGCGGGACGATCTGCACCTTCTGCACCCGATGGCTGTCGACCTGCAGCGTGCGCAGGGTATAGCCGTCAATCTCGATGGTTTCCCCCACCTGCGGCACATGCTGCAAATACTCCATCAACAGACCGGCAACGGTGTGATACTCACGTTTATCATCCAGCGGCAGCGGAACGTACTGCACCAGGTCCTCCAGCGGCATATGGCCATTGACCGTCCATGAACCGTCCTGATGATGCTGAATATCGTGCCGGGCATCGATCTCCTCCACCTCATTGGGCAGATTGCCGGCGATGGTCTCCATCACGTCGCTGAGGGTCACAATCCCCTCGACGGAACCAAACTCATCGACCACAAAGGCAAAATGGGTGCGGGCCTGGCGGAACTGCTCGAGCGCCGAGAGGAGCGGCAGGCCCTCCGGGAAGACCAGCGGTTGACGCACCAGCGCCTGCAGATCCAGCGGCTCCTGACGCAGGGACTGCTGGAGCAGGTCAATAACATGCACCACCCCCAGCAGATCTTCATTATCTTTCCCGCCGGTGACCACCAGACGGGTATGCTGATTTTTCTCCACCAGGCTGCGGATCTCTTCCTCCGGCGCGCTGAGGTTGATGCGCTCGATATCATGGCGCGACGTCATAATACTGCTGACGCTGCGCTGATTAAGGTTCAGCACCCGCTCAATCATCAGTCTTTCCTGCGGATTAAACAGTGGATGTTGATCCTGATCGGCGACCAGCGACGCCGTGTCAGCATCCAGTTCAGCTTTTTCTTTCTGCCCGCTCAGCAGATTCATCACCGCCTCGGTAGTGCGCTGACGCAGCGTCATATTGGCGGAGAGGAAGCGACGGCGGTTAAATTGCGCCAGCTGGTTAAGCGCTTCAATCATGACCGAGAAGCCAATGGCCGCATATAGATAGCCTTTCGGAATAATAAAGCTGAAGCCTTCAGCAATCAGACTGAAGCCGATCATCAGCAGGAAGCTCAGACAGAGTATCACGATGGTCGGGTGGCTGTTAACGAAGCGCGTCAGCGCCTTGCTGGCCATCAGCATCAGGCTGATGGCGATAACCACCGCGGCCATCATCACCGCCAGGTGATCGACCATGCCGACGGCGGTGATCACCGAGTCAAGCGAGAAGATGGCGTCGAGCAACACGATCTGCGCCACGACGGCCCAGAATTTCGCCCCTTTGCGCTGGGTGGGGTTATCGCTGTCTTTCCCCTCCAGCCGCTCATTAAGCTCGACGGTCGCTTTAAACAGCAGAAACAGGCCGCCAAACAGCATAATCAAATCGCGGGCGCTAAAGCTGAAGTCGTGAAAAACAATCAGCGGTTTGGTCAGGGTGACCAGCCAGGAGATAGAAGCCAGCAGCAGGAGACGCATGACCATCGCCAGCATCAGGCCAGTGATCCGCGCGCGGTCGCGCTGGGCGGGAGGGAGCTTCTCGGCGAGGATAGCGATAAAGACCAGGTTATCGATACCCAACACCAGTTCGATAACCACCAGCGTGACGAGACCTGCCCAGATTGACGGATCGGCAATCCATTCCATATGTATTAAAACCTGTACGACTGCGGTATGTGTTACCACGATCATGGATAAGATGAGTCTAAAATGCAATAACGACGCGGATATCGCCCTGCCGTGGGTGGATATATTTCCAGCGGATTAAGCGAACCGATAAGAATTATGTTCCGGAAAAGAACAGTGAAAAAATAACACCATGGCGGCGACCATGGAATAAGCTTGCCGATATCAGAACTTTTTCCGCTGCGTTTCAGCGAGGGCGGCAAAAGGGCCTCCTCCCGCGGATCGTCACGGCGAGCGCGGATGCGCAGAGCAGAAGCGAAGCGCGAAGCCCGCTCACAAAACCGGCATAATTCATATTATGAAGTGAGTGCAGAATAGGGCGGATCGCAGTTCACCGCCGCGGATTCAGGCTAATATGTCGTCATATCCGGCTGTTTATGCTGAAATATATTGCCTGGCGAAATTTATTATCTCTATCTATTCTTTCCGGGCATACGCGCGGCGCGGCGGGTCCGGCGGCCTACAGACTCTGATGGACGGGCCTCTCAGCCACATCGCGCGGCGCAAAGGAACGAGCCGCTGAATAACCTGAACGAGAATAAGATTATTCTCACTTCTAACTGTTGGTAAAAGGGAGTTGTGTGTATTCTTTTACGTGACAGTGAATTTAAGAATTTGGCGGGCAGATGCCCGGGCAGTATCCGTGTATTATCAGTTTCAATGGATTTGTGACATGTACAATTTTGCAAAACCGCGTGTTTTGCAACCAAACAGGTGAAGATGAATATGGCGAATTTGAAAGCGGTTATTCCGGTCGCAGGACTAGGCATGCATATGCTGCCGGCCACAAAGGCAATTCCAAAGGAGATGCTGCCGATCGTTGATAAGCCAATGATTCAGTACATCGTTGACGAAATCGTCGCCGCCGGGATCAAAGAGATTGTTCTGGTGACGCACTCCTCGAAGAACGCGGTGGAAAACCACTTCGACACCTCCTACGAGCTGGAAGCCCTGCTGGAACAGCGCGTGAAGCGCCAGCTGCTGGCGGAAGTGCAGGCCATTTGCCCGCCGGGCGTGACCATCATGAACGTGCGTCAGGCGCAGCCGCTGGGCCTGGGCCACTCCATCCTCTGCGCCCGCCCGGTAGTCGGCGACAACCCGTTTGTGGTGGTCCTGCCGGATATCATCCTTGACGGCGGCACCGCTGACCCGCTGCGCTATAACCTCGCCGCTATGATCGCCCGCTTTAACGAGACCGGCCGCAGCCAGGTGCTGGCGAAACGTATGCCGGGCGATCTCTCCGAATACTCCGTCATCCAGACCAAAGAGCCGATGGTGGCTGAAGGCCAGGTGGCGCGTATCGTCGAGTTTATTGAAAAACCGGACGAACCGCAGACCCTGGACTCCGATCTGATGGCGGTGGGGCGCTACGTGCTGTCGGCGGATATCTGGGCCGAACTGGAACGTACCGAGCCGGGCGCATGGGGCCGTATCCAACTGACCGACGCCATTGCCGAACTGGCGAAGAAGCAGTCCGTCGACGCGATGCTGATGACCGGCGAAAGCTACGACTGCGGGAAGAAAATGGGCTACATGCAGGCCTTCGTCACCTACGGGATGCGTAACCTGAAAGAAGGCGCCAAATTCCGCGAAAGTATTAAAAAACTGCTGGCCTGAGCGCCAGCCTGAAACCGAGCGGCAAGGCTGAAGCATTCGTCCTGCCGCTCATAACGTTATGCAGAAATTATTCATAACGCGAATGTTATAACGATTGTAAAGAAACGTATGGCTTCGGAGACTTCTGGTAGTTTGTTTCTGGCCTCTGTGGTGCAATGGTCGGAGTAGCGGCAATAATGCTTTATGAATAGTCACTTAGTGCGACAATTCCTAAAGCGAAGGGAAAGCGGTCAACGACAGCCAAAAATAAAACTTGACTGCGATCATGTTTCCGCTTTAAACATCTCACTTGCATGCATAAAAATGTGAAATGAATTGGCATGCGAGCTGGTACAGACATTACGGATAATCCCTGAGCACGGCAGTGGACATCATCGAAGGATCACAGGTATATGAACTGGCAACTCATCTCATTTTTTGGCGATAGCACCGTTTTGCTGCCCAGCGCAGCGGCGCTGTTTATTGTCCTGATGCTGCGTAAAACGTCGCGGTTGCTGGCGTGGCAGTGGAGTTTGCTGTTCGGCATCACCGGTGCTATCGTCTGCGCCTCCAAACTGGCCTTTATGGGCTGGGGTCTGGGTATTCGCGAGCTGGATTACACCGGCTTCAGCGGCCACTCCGCGCTCTCCGCGGCCTTCTGGCCTATCTTCCTGTGGCTGCTCAGCGCCCGTTTCTCCGTCGGTCTGCGTAAAGCGGCCGTTATTACCGGCTATGTTCTGGCCGCCGTGGTGGGCTATTCGCGGCTGGTCATCCATGCGCATTCCGTCTCGGAAGTGATTGCCGGCCTGCTGCTGGGCGCTGCTGGCAGCGCTTTGTTCCTGGTGTTGCAAAAACGTACCCCTGATCCGGAAAGCGTGCATATCTCATGGGGCGGTGTTGCATGCCTGGTGATGGTTCCGCTTATCCTTTTACATAGCGGCAGCAAAGCGCCGACTCAGTCCCTGCTGGGACAAATCGCCACCGCGGTGGGGCCGCTGGATAAACCCTTTACGCGTACCGATCTCCACAAGCAGGCCTGGTAATCGCCATTTGTTTTACAGGGGAAATTAAGTTTTCGCCGGTTAATTAGACAAATAAGAAAATAATCTACTATATACCCGGTAATTGATAATTCATATTTATGAAATAATGAAGTGCTACTACATTGTTATTGCATATTTGCCTAGATATAGCCTTGATCAGACGTTTCTTAAATGCGCTGAGACGTTACCTGATGCACATTCAATGAATATCCAGACACAGGAAACTATTAGAAATTGTAGTTGACTAAAACGCCATCATCTGATTTTTGCATGACGATGAGCTATGTAAAAAGACGTTTTTTTACAGTCAGTTAGCTGCATGTGTGATGATGTAGCAGCACCGGGAAGATTTCTAATCCTGGAAATCAGTGAATAATCTTAATTGGTGACCCGCTTATTTTTGTCAGTAGAACGACAGGCGGCATTAATTGGCAGATATTCGGTAACAACACTCCCAATTGTGACCGAAATCCCGTAAACTTAACGCCGCCAAAAATAATGGCCTGACCAATTATTCATCCACAGGTCGATAAAAATTAAGTCGTTCAGGTAGTCAGTGCGCTGGTAGCTGTTAAGCCAGGGGCGGTAGCGTCGCTGAAGCCGCTTGCTGCTGCACAGAGGTTCTCTTCAACGGCTGTAAGTATCGACCCGGTCAGGATGATCATCATCAATAGATATCTACCAATTTTCTACGGATATCCTCAGAAGTTGGCCAGGAGCGGCTGCTAATATCGCCTGGATATTAACTTTCCTGTCTCATCCATAGCCTGTAGGGTAAAATTCGCCTACATTGTGAGCTGAGTGGATGTTATAAGGCTAACAAGCAGCTTAGGGTAAATGTACTTGCCTCGCCGGTGTTGCACAGCGAAGTCAGCTGGTGCCGCGAGCGCTTTCTATCTTGGTATTCCCCTCATTCTCATTGAGATACGACAGCGGGGCTGAAAATGGATCTTGTACAATGATAAAAATTGCGCGCATTGCCGTGACGTTGGGTTTGCTTTCCTCACTGGGAGCCCAGGCTTACGCGGCCGGGTTAGTGGTAAATGACAACGACTTACGTAACGACCTGGCCTGGCTTTCCGATCGCGGGGTCATCCATCTGAGCCTGTCGACCTGGCCGCTGAGCCAGGAAGAGATTGCTCGGGCGCTAAAGAAGGCCAAGCCGTCTTATTCTTCTGAGCAAGTAGTTCTGGCCCGTATCAACCAGCGACTGTCTGCCTTAAAAGCGGATTTCCGGGTCACCGGCTACACTTCAACCGATCAGCCGGGCACACCGCAGGGGTTTGGCCAGACGCAGCCGGCGGATAACTCGTTAGGCCTGGCGTTCAACAACAGCGGCGAGTGGTGGGATGTCCATTTCCAGGGCAATGTTGAGGGGGGAGAGCGGATTAGCAACGGGTCGCGCTTCAATGCCAACGGCGCCTATGGCGCGGTGAAGTTCTGGAACCAGTGGCTCTCCTTTGGCCAGATACCACAGTGGTGGGGGCCTGGCTATGAAGGTAGTTTGATCCGCGGGGATGCGATGCGGCCGATGACCGGCTTCCTGATGCAGCGAGCCGAGCAGGCGGCGCCAGAGACCTGGTGGTTACGCTGGGTGGGGCCATGGCAGTACCAGATCTCCGCCAGCCAGATGAATCAATATACCGCTGTGCCACACACGAAAATTATCGGTGGCCGTTTCACCTTCACGCCGTTCCAGTCACTGGAATTAGGCGCATCACGTATTATGCAGTGGGGTGGGGAAGGGCGTCCGCAATCTTTGAGTAGTTTCTGGGACGGGTTCACCGGACAGGATAATACAGGGACAGATAACGAACCGGGGAACCAACTGGCCGGGTTTGACTTCAAGTTTAAACTGGAACCGACCCTTGGTTGGCCGGTGAGTTTTTACGGACAGATGATCGGCGAGGATGAGGCTGGTTTTCTTCCTTCAGCAAATACATTCCTTGGTGGGGTGGAAGGGCACCACGGCTGGGGTAAGGATGCGGTAAACTGGTACGTTGAGGCCCACGATACAAGATCTAATATGAGCCGTACTGACTACATTTACACGCATCATATTTACAAGGATGGTTACTACCAGCAGGGATATCCGTTGGGGGATGCGATGGGCGGGGATGGTCAACTCATTGCCGGTAAGATTGAACTTATTACAGAAGATAACCAGCGCTGGAGTACACGCCTGGTTTACGCCAAAGTTAACCCGGAGAATCAGTCGATTAATAAAGCATTCCCTCATGCTGATACCTTGAAAGGAGTACAGCTTGGCTGGAGCGGGGATGTTTATCAGTCGGTCCGCTTGAATACATCACTGTGGTACACCAACGCGAACAACAGCGACAGCGACGACGTTGGGGCCAGCGCAGGGATAGAAATACCATTTAGTTTATAAGGCTGAATGCTGAAAATAGGGGAGAAAGGGTGGTAGCGCTGCAGGACGCGGTCAGTTTTTTTCTCTCCATAAGCCTGCAGGGAAGTAATGGCTAACACAGCTGCTCAGGAATTGGCAAATTTTGGTTTACTGATGATGTGACATTATGAAGAAAAAACTTGTTAGATTTTCGGCATTAGCATTGGCAATTGGGTTTTTATCGGGTTGTACAATCATCCCTGGCCAGGGATTAAATAGTCTGCGCAAGAACGTGGTTGAACTCCCAGATAGTGATTACGATTTGGATAAATTGGTGAACGTTTATCCTATGACGCCAAATCTTATAGATCAGCTCAGGACTGAACCAGTCATAGCGCGCTCAAATCCTCAGTTAGATAGCTTGTTAAAAAGTTATGAATATCGGATAGGAGTTGGTGATGTTTTGATGGTCACAGTTTGGGATCACCCAGAATTGACAACCCCTGCGGGCCAATACCGTAGTGCTAGCGATACAGGTAACTGGGTTAATTCGGACGGCACTATCTTCTATCCTTATATTGGGAAGGTCCAAGTTGCAGGGAAGACAGTTAGTCAGGTACGTCAAGAAATTTCAAACCGGTTAACGACCTATATCGAAAGCCCCCAAGTTGATGTAAGCATTGCTGCATTTCGCTCTCAGAAGGTATATGTTACAGGAGAGGTCGTGAAGTCAGGCCAGCAATCTGTGACAAATATACCTTTAACTGTTATGGACGCAATTAATGCAGCAGGAGGGTTAGCGCCAGATGCAGACTGGAGAAATGTTGTTTTAACACATAACGGAAAAGACACGAAGATTTCACTCTATGCATTAATGCAAAAGGGTGATCTCATGCAAAATTATTTATTATATCCAGGCGATATTTTATATGTGCCCCGTAATGATGATTTGAAAGTATTTGTCATGGGGGAGGTCGGTAAACAAAGTACATTAAAAATGGACCGTAGTGGGATGACGCTTGCTGAAGCATTAGGAAATGCTGAAGGGGTATCACAAGCTAATTCAGATGCAACAGGAATTTTTGTTATTCGTCAATCTAATAAAGATAGCAAGGGCAAAATAGCAGATATTTATCAGTTGAACGCACAGGATGCTTCCGCAATGGTTTTAGGCACACAGTTCCAATTGCAACCATATGATATCGTTTATGTAACGACAGCGCCTATTGTAAGATGGAATAGAGTAATTAGCCAGTTGCTACCTACTATAAACAGTGTTCGTTATACAATTGAGCCTATGAATACAATTCATAATTGGTGATGTTATGTTTAACTCAATATTAATTGTTTGCACCGGAAATATATGCCGTTCCCCAATAGGGGAACGGCTATTCCAACATTACTTAGACTCGAAGAAAATTGACTCGGCTGGCGTAGGGGCGCTGGTCGGTCATGCTGCAGATGAGATGGCATCTACAGTATCAAAAAACCATGGATTATCATTAGATGGACATAAAGGAAAGCAGTTCGATTCTGATTTAGCGCGTCAGTATGATCTAATATTAGTTATGGAGAAACATCATATTGAAAAGGTATCAAGTATTTCTCCTGAAGCAAGGGGTAAAACATTTCTTTTAGGGCATTGGCTCAATAAAGTGGAAATACCTGATCCTTATAAACAAAGCCAAGAGGCCTTTGAGTTTGTTTATGACTTGATTGAACAATCATGTCTTTCTTGGATTAAGAAAATTGATGTTTAACATTAGGAATATTTCATGTCGCTGTTAAATGAAAAAAAAACACCAACTATAGATAATGGTGATCTAACCTTGGGAAGGTTACTTGCTGAGATTGTCGATAACAAAAAACTGATAATAGCAATAACAAGTTTATTCACATTTATTGCTTTATCATATGCTATTTTAGCGACGCCAATTTATCAGGCTGACGCTTTAGTGCAGGTTGAACAAAAACAAGGTAATGCTATTCTAAATAGTCTTAGTCAGATGCTACCGAATTCAGATCCTCAATCAGAGCCTGAAATTGCTTTATTACAATCTAGAATGATTTTAGGTAAAACGGTCGATGACTTGAATCTCCAAGTTGTTGTTGAAAAAAAATATTTTCCAATTTTTGGTCGTGGCTTTTCAAGACTTTTTGGCGAGGATAAAGCTAATATAAAAATTAGTAAAATGTATGCTCCTAGGATTGATGGTAGAGATCCAGAGTTTACATTAACCGCAGGAAAACAAAATGAATATTTATTGTCTGATGGTGAGCGTACTTATAAAGGAAAAGTTGGCGAAATTTTACAACATGATAATATTACACTTCTTGTTGATGAAATCGATGCTGAGCCAGGTACTGATTTTGATATAGTGTATCAAACCAAACTAAGTGCTGTTACAAATTTACAAAACACGTTCAATGTTGTAGATAAAGGGAAAAATTCAGGGATGCTTGCATTATCAGTAACAGGTGATAATCCTGTCCTGATAACTAATATAATAAATAGCATAAGTCAAAATTATCTTGCGCAAAACATTGAAAGACAAGCTGCACAAGACGCGAAAAGCCTTGATTTTTTAAATGCCCAATTACCGAAGGTTAGAACGGAATTAAATGAGGCTGAAGATAAACTTAATAATTATCGTAAACAAAAAGATTCCGTTGATTTATCTCTTGAAGCCAAATCAGTTTTAGACCAGATAGTAAATGTTGATAATCAATTAAATAATTTAACATTTAGAGAGGCCGAGATATCTCAGCTATATACTAAGGAGCACCCAACATATAAAGCTTTAATTGAAAAAAAGAAAACTTTAGAAAAAGACAAAGGCATGCTGAACAAGAAGGTGTCTGCGATGCCATCCACTCAACAAGAAGTATTAAGGCTTAGTCGGGATGTTGAGTCTGGAAGAGCAGTGTATATGCAATTGCTCAATAGGCAACAGGAATTAAATATTGCTAAATCCAGTGCCATTGGGAATGTTAGAATTATTGATACCGGGGTGACGGAACCAACGCCTATTAAACCGAAAAAAATAATTGTTATTATAATTGGATTGGTACTTGGGGGAGTGCTTTCAGTAATATTTGTTTTATGTAAAGCTCTGCTAAGGAAAGGTATAGAATCAGCAGAGCAATTAGAGACTATTGGGCTTAGTGTATATGCAAGTGTCCCAGCATCAGAATGGTTGCTGAAAAAGTCTAATCAAACCCAGAGGGTAAAAGGTCTTAGAAAGCAGCAAGCTCATGCTGCTAGTTTACTTGCATTAGATAATCCGGCAGATTTAGCTGTCGAATCTATCAGAGGGTTAAGGACTAGTTTGCACTTTGCCATGATGGAGGCAAGTAATAATATAATAATGATTTCAGGTGCAAGTCCTAATGCAGGTAAAACATTTGTTAGTAGTAACCTGTCTGCTGTGATAGCACAGACGGGACAAAAAGTATTATATATTGATGCTGACATGCGAAAAGGTTATGTACATAAGACGTTTGGCTTAAGTGAAAGCAAAGGGCTTTCAGATATACTTTCAGGGCAATTTGAAATTAAAGAATGTATTAAGAAGTTTCAAAAAGGCGGGTTTGATTTTATTTCAAGAGGACAAATACCACCAAATCCAGCCGAACTATTAATGAGTGAGCGGTGGACAAATTTCATTGATTTGATATCCCCGGAATATGATTTAATTATAATTGATACGCCGCCTATACTTGCTGTTACTGACGCAGCTATTATTGGTCGTAATGTTGGAACAACATTACTGGTATTGAAACATGAAGATAACACTATCTCTGAAGCAGAAGCAGCGATAAACAGATTTAATATAAATGGTGTACATGTCAAAGGTGCTATTTTAAATGGTATAGTAAGACGTGCAGTTTATTCGTATAGTTATGGATACTATTCCTACGAATACTCTGATAAAAAAAACAAATAAATTAACAAAGCAACCTCGAGAGCAAATTGCTCTCGAGGTTATAATAGAGTCGAAAAAATGATGAAGGAAAGTATCTTTACAAATAAATGTGAAAAATTTTCAATTGTAAGTATTATGGTATTATGTTTCTTTGGTGCAACATATACCGCTAAGTTTTTGGTGATATCTGAAACAAGCATACTTGAGTTACTTTTTTTCCTTTCATCGATATTCGTCTTGGGTCGATATGGAATTAATAGAAATGCATTGCTTATATCTGTTATTTCTATTGGTTATCTTGTGTACTCCCTTGTGACAGTGTTATTGATTACTAATGCTAATCTTTTAGATTTTATTCAGGCGTATAAATCTTATTATTATCTTATACTTTTGGGTTGTTTTTATAAAAAGAGAATATTCTCAGAAAAAGCCATTTTAAATTTATTTAACTATATTCTATTGGTTTATTTACTGAAGTATTGCATTGATAAATATGTTCTTGGTATCGAAAGACCTACGGTATTAATCGAAAACAATTTTGAGCTGATTCTCGTTATTTTATTGTATTATTTGAATAACATAATTAAAAGAAGCCCTCAACTTCTCCAAACATTTTTAATGATTATCTTATGCTTTGTTTCTGGATCACGCTCCTCCTTTGTTGCTTTAATAATAGCCATATTTTTCTCTCTTGATAAAAACATTAACTTTAGAAAAGCAATAATTTTAATGCTTGTTCCACTAGCTGGTATTATCATGTTAATTGTATTCCAGCAGCGGTTAGAGTTGTCTGGTGGCAGTTCATATGAAGGTATTGATAGATATAGATTCTTTCTGGAGTTTCTTTCATCTACTTCTCAATGGCAATGGTGGCAGTTTTTAACAGGTTCAACCGCGTTAACCCCGTTGTCACCTATGACTTGTTCTAATTTAGGGTATTATTCAACTTTATTCAGCTATGCCGGCGATGGTAAATGTTACTCGGTTATCTTACATTCATTTATATTGCGTGTGATCTATGATCATGGTTTTATTGGATTTATGTTCCTTTTGTTTGGAATTGTGTTTTATCTCAACAAATTTAACTTAAAGCATAAATTGTGTATAATTTTAATACTATTAGCTACGGCACTTTCAGTATCATCATTAAATAATGTGTATGTTGCCTTTTCTTTAATATTTTTTATCGGTTCAACAGTGAATTATAGAGAGTCCAATGAAAAAATGTCATGAGAGAACCAATAAATTATTCTCAGTAGTTATCCCTAATTATAAAAGAACGCATGAGCTAAAAAGAGCGATCGATAGTGTTCTACGCCAGGATGGATATGATGATTTAATAGAAAATATATTTATAGTCGATGATAAAAGTGAAAATATTGATGAAATAGAGGTAATAATAAATGATTATAACCGTAAGGAAATAATTTTAATTAAAAATGACTTCAAGAGCAATGCAGCATATACCCGGAATCAAGGGGCAAGATATGCAATTTCTGAATGGATATGTTTTTTAGATTCGGATGATACATTTACACCAACAAAAGTAAAAGAGCTATCGGAATTTATCAAAAATGATATGGATGTCATTTATAATAAAGCCTTTGTTTATTTTGATGATACATTAGATGATATTGTTCCGCATCGTGCATTAAATAGCCATGAAGATATTAGTGATTATTTGTTCTTTAGTAAAGAATACATGCAGACATCTACCCTAACAGTTAGACGAAGTTTCTTCAATGCTTATGGATTTAATGAAAATTATAAAAGGCATCAGGACTATGATTTATGTCTGACGTTTCAACAAACAGGAATGAGAATTGCTTTTCTTGATATACCATGCACCAACATTATATGGGGAGGAAGTGAGCGACCAATAATGAAAGGTGAATCATTTGAGTATTCTTTGAATTGGCTAAATGAGAACAGAGGTAGAATTACGGATTTAGCGTACGATAGTTTTTATTGGAGCTTTATAGTTATTAAGGCTGCAAGAAGTGCTAATAAAATTCAAAGTATCAAGTATTTTCTGGGTATGAATAAAAAAAATATTAGATTTAAAGATCTCTTAATATATTTAACTATTCTTTCAATCCCTTCAATATTACAGCATAAAATTTATTTGGCATACAAAAGGTTGAATACCTATGAAAGGAAAAATAAATCCGGTATCACTTCTTAAGGATAAAATAGGGTTGAACGAAAATCGTGCTCTCATGAATACATCAGGGATTGTGACTTTCTTAAATTTATATTCTTATTATCTTTATCGAAAAAATGTTGAAGATTATAGAGGGTATGATTTGATTTTTTGTGATGGAATTCTTTTGCAAAAAATGGTTTCCCTTATAGGATTGAAACCGAAACGAGTGAGCTTTGATATGACTTCTTTAGCTCCTTTGGTTTTTAAGGATGCAATAGCAAATAATAAGAAAATTGCAATAGTAGGCAGCGATGCCAATAGTATTACCATGATGAATGATTTGCTCAAGGAAAAGTATCCAGAAATAAGAATTGTTTATTCAAGACATGGTTATTTTGCTGATCAAAATGAGGTTGCTAGGTGCCTTGATAAATTACTAGAAATCGATCCACATATCGTTATTGCCGGCTTGGGGACTCCTTTACAAGACCAGTTTTTATCTCAATTGAAGTCTAAAGGATGGTTTGGTGTAGGTTATACATGCGGAGGTTTTATTCACCAAACCGCAAAGAAAGGTATTAGCTATTATCCCGTTTTTGTAGATAAGCTGAATTTAAGATGGCTATATAGAATATATGATGAGCCCAAATTAATGAAAAGGTATTTTTTATATTATCCTTATTCGGCTATGCTCTTTATTAAAGATGTTATCAGTTATAAATTGAAAAAAAACTTTTAAAGTTAAGGCATAATCTTTGAGAAAAATGGTGCGAGGTAATTTATGAGAGTTGGTATTTCGCGACTTAGTTATCCTGAGAAAAGATGTATTGCTAACACTTCTCTCTATGAAGTAAAAAATCTTGAATATATTAATGCTAATAGATATATTAGCATAACAAATGATAAACTTTTGAAAAGAGGTCCTATATATAAGTTTAATCCATTATTTGGTGACTTCATGGTTGATGCGTATGCTGTATTCAATGACGTAGTCGTTACAAAAAAAAAATGGGTCACTATTTTCGAAACGATGGTGCCACGATATCAATCAATAATTAACTTTCATAGAACTTCAAATGAAGATTATGAGGGGATAGCCAAAAGTAAAGCAATAAATGAAGCGATATACAGACTTGCTGATGATAATTGCTTGAGTATAAATGCTTTGTCTGAAAACGCTATGCGCATTCAAGCGAAGTTATTGGATACATATCCAGAACTTAAGCCAGGTATTATGCGTAAAATTACAGTCACCAAACCACCGCAGGCAGTACGTGATTTTAGCTCTGATATTAATTATAAAGACTTTAACAACTCATTGAATCTCGTTTTTATCGGAAGAGATTTTTACCGTAAAGGTGGTGGAGAACTAATTGTTGCGATTAATGAGTTGCTGGATGAGGGGTTTTTTACCACAGTTGATATAAATCTAACTATAGTTGGTGATATAAATAGGAGAGATAATTATTGTATCGGTCAATTCAATGACAGGGCAGCCTTTTTTAGCCATGTAGACAATATCATAAATAAAAGAGAAAATATCTCAGTCTACAAAAAATTAGATAATTCCATTGTCATGAGGAAGTTAAGCGATTCTCATATTGGTTTTCTTCCAACATGGGCTGATACTTATGGATACTCTGTGCTTGAAATGCAATCTGAGGGGATACCTGTAATAACTTCAAATGTCCGTGCGCTATCCGAAATTAACTATTCACAGCTACTAATTAATATCCCAACCAATCAATTTGGTGAGATTGTTATCAATAGTGAAAAACAAGTTGAATATGTGAGCAGATTAATTATTGATGGGATTAAGGATAACATCAAATTATTATTTGAAGATAGAAGGTTGCTGGCAAAACTCTCCCGTGTCGTCAGAAAAGAAATAATTAAAGAACACTCACCGGACGACTATTTTAAAAGATTGTTAAATACATTCATCTCTCATGAGTAGTGGTTTTATAGCTAACATTGCGTGATTAAATTATGTATTCAGGAGAAGGGATGAATCGCGAAAAAGTAAAGCTCGCTGTATTATGGTCAAGTGTAGAAGCGCTCTCATCCGTTATTATCAATTTTGGTGCTCTAATATATCTGGCTAGAATATTAAAACCAGATGATTTTGGGAATTTAGCAAGTGCACAAATAATCGCTAGTCTTCTGAGTTTAATATTAGGATTGGGTTTAACCGAAGCTGTAATTCAGCGAAAAGAATTAGATACTAAAGTGCAGGAGGTTGTTTTAGGGTTTTGTCTTTTACTGAGTCTAATTGCGATAATTATTTCACTTGCAGTGATACTTTTTTTTGTATATTTCTTAGGAAATGTCATTGTTGGTAAGATATTGATTTTCGAAACGTGTGGTGTGGTGTTTACTCTTTTATCAATACTACCGACTGCTCTGTTAATGCGAGAATTGAAAATGAGTGCTTTTACTAAACGTACTTTGGTATCGAAACTCTTTTTCTTTATTACCGCTATCCCACTTGCATTATCTGGGTATGGGTTTTGGTCAGTAGTTTTTGGTAATTTAATGCAATATTTTTCCGCTGCTTTACTTTTGTTTATTACCGTTCGAAAAGAGTTACCAAGAAGGATAAGGTTTGATTTTAAAATTCTGAAGGAATTACTTACATTTGGTGTCTTTGTAATGGTTGAGAACGTTTTGTGGAGTGTATTAAGCAGGGTTTTTAGCTTATTGATTGCGACATTTCACGGTACCTATGCATTGGGTATCTATAATATGTCAACCAGATTGACAGATGCCATATTAAATGTGTTAAATACGATAGTGGGACGTTTAGTTCTGCCTCTATTTTCGCGCCTTCAAGATGATTATGAGCAGCTTGAAAAAGCTTTCTTTAAAGCTACTCAGCTTTTCAACTTGATATCCATGCCGGCGTTTATAGGCTTAGGGTTAACATGTTATGACTGGATTCCGGTTATTCTTGGTGATGAGTGGATTCGGATTGCTCCTATCATACAAATCATATCTGTTATGAACGCCATAATGTTCTCAAGAATGTTTGTGGGCACAACGATGAAAGCAATTGGCCAATCAAAAAGGTTTATGTATCTTTCAGCACTTTCTGCATTTTTATCGATTATGACTGTAGTAATAACAAAAGATACGTCTTTAATAACCACTATGCTTTCTTGGACGACTATAAGAATAATCATTACCATTCCGTTTGGAATGTATTTGATGTATAAAATTATCAGGATTACTTATTTAAATCAACTTAAACCTATTTATTTGCCTTTCATTGCTACTGTCATAATGGTATTGTTATTTGAACCATTGCATAATCTTTTCATAAATTATGGCTTTAAAGGGAGTGTTTTATTAGTGCTGGATGTGGTTTGTAGCGGTTTAGTATACTTGGTTTCAGTTTTTATTTTCAGCAAATTCAGGATGTTTAGGGGTAATTAAAATGAATAGCACGATGATTGAATTGAAAAACAAATTAAAGGAAATTCTTCCCTTTATTAAAGATAAGAATGATGTCATTTATTTAGATTATCCAATGCATCATAATGTTGGTGATTTACTAATCTACCAAGGTGCGCTCAAGCTTTTAAAAGATAATGGGGTCACTATAAAAATTTACCGCTCTGCGGATGATTACAATATAGATGAAATAAAGTCAAAATTAACTCCTAATACAACTATCCTGTGCCATGGTGGTGGAAACTTTGGGGACATTTATAGTGCCCACCAAAGCTTAAGAGAAAGTGTTGTTAAACGCTTAAGGAATAATAGAATTATTATAATGCCACAAACTGCTTTTTTTAAAAGTAATGATAATTTTAAAAAAGCAAAGGAGATTTTTTCCTCACATGACGATGTTATCTTATTCGCTAGAGACACGAATACATTAAAAATGTTCAGAGAGTTTTCAGAAAAATCATATTTGATGCCTGATACAGCGCATTATCTCTACGGTGATATGTCTATTTCAAATAAGAATATTGGAGCAAAATTATATTTCATGCGTATTGATTGTGAAGCAAATCCCTATCAGAATGAAATATTAACTGAATCAGGAGATGCCACAGCAATCGACTGGAGTGATATTATAACTGTTCGAGATAAAGCGGAAAGAAAGCTGTTAAGAAAAATGGCAACGTTCGGGATGAAATTTAAAATTCCCTTTATCAATAATTTAGTGTCAGATATCTGGTATAATCATTGCATTAAAATTACTAAAAGAAGTTCTGAACTGTTCTCATCATATGATGAGATTATAACTTCTCGAATGCATGGCCATATTTTATCGTGTTTAGTGGATACTCCAAATAAAATACTCGATAATTCATATGGTAAAAATAGTGGATACTACTCTCAATGGACGAGTGGTATAGATTCTGCTGTCCTGCTTAAAAATTGATACGAGTAATTATATATGCTGCCAGTATTCGTAATTTCTCTCGCTGATGATATAGAACGCCGTACTTTAATATCAAGAGCGATGCATGAATTATCTATTGATTTTGAATTTATAGATGCTATCAAGGGCAAAACTTTGACTCACGAAGAATTATCGCATCTAAATTTACGTTTTGTTGAGTCAAGAGAGAATAGAAAATTAGCCTTTGGAGAGATAGGTTGCACTTTAAGCCATATTAAAACATATAAATTAATGCTGGAGCGCGGGATTGAATGGTGCTGTATTTTAGAAGATGATATCATTCTCGATAAGCGTTTTGGGGCATTCATAGAAAGACTTCAATTAAATGACCTCTATGGATTTGAGAATGACATATTATTTCTTGGAGGACAAAACGGAACGAAAGCCAGTAAGTATATTTCACGCAGCGTATGGAATAAAAAAAGTATTTCGAGTGAGGTTTTCTATAAGACAATAAAAAGTGAAAAATATCTCTATAGAACATGTTGCTATCTCGTTAATAAAAAAGTTGCAACTAAATTGATTAATTTGGCTTCTAATGATTTTTTCTTAGCAGACGAATGGCGATATTTTAAAAAGAAGGATATTGTCAATAAGTTCTACTTGGCTGATTTCATTAAACATCCAATAGATTTAGTAAACAGCCATATTGAGAAGGAACGGGCCGTTTCATATGCAACATCAAAAAATGTTGCGCCGATGAAATTGCTTGACAATATAAAAAATATTGTAAATGGGAATGTTTTTTTGCTTTGGATAAAAGACACATTTGTTCTTTTTAGAACACAAGTTCGACGCTTATACCTGTAATTGTATATCGCTGGCAATATACCAGCGATATGTAAACTTCATGCATTATTTGAAAGAGTTGAACTTATTTCATAATTATTTGCACTATTATTTTTTATTGTTATATTCAAAGTGTTTTCCCTAGTAATTTCTATAGTGGTCTGTAATACTGTATCCCATAATTTGAGAGGATAGCAGTCTACTTTTTCTTTTAAAACAGTTAGGATGATATCTTCCTGAGTTTTTTGGATTATAAGCGGTATATAATAATATATAGGTGCATTCGTAATTTCATCGAAGCCAATAATTTCAAGCGTCCATCTTAGAGGCTGATTTTTAATGATGTTTTTAATACTAGTTTGAACATGCCGTATGTTGGTTGAAGAATTAGCTTTAACACAAATATGTTCAATAATTTTTCCAATGTGTAATTTGCCGTTTGTATATTGATAAATGCCAGAGTTAACGCTATCTTCTATTCCAAGGCAGCATATAATGTTTGTTATTATACTATTTGATTCATCTCTTATAGGTGTTTTTAGTGAGCCAGTAAAATCACAACCTGTTGCGGTTATTATATTATCCCTGCTTTTGCCTTCTGTCGATATTACATAAGCTGGGGAAATATTACCTTTACCATCATCATCTACTCCCGTAGTAGTTAAAACATTGCTAAGATAAATTTTAGAATTATTTCCTGCTAATTTAAAATGTGATGAGTCCGGGCTCTCTGTGTTTGCATATCTGCCTGAACGTTTTACAATGTGATTGCTAATTAGCCAGCTACCACCATTTCTTGCCACAAAACTGGATAAACCGGAACGATCGCTCATTTCACCAGATACTATATTCTGTTTTGAACCGTCGGAATAATAATTTTCTTTTTCATTCCATTCATTTCGGACATTAATAAAAATATTGTTATTTGCACCTTTGAGAAGATTAACACCTCTTCCCTTGTTTGCATTAATAACTGAGTCTATTACCTTTGAATCTATGAGGTTGGAAATTCCATGTACATTATCGCTTATAGAGCAACGGATGATATATATTGAGGTGTATGAATAGCTTCCGACACCTATTGAAAATCGATATAAACCACAATCCTCGAGTAAACCTCCTCGTATTTGGTTGTGATGATTTAGGAATGGTTTTTTCCTGTTTCTGCCATCAAATACAATACCTTGACATTTTATATACGACGAGGCTGGAAATATATATTCAGCATCTTTTGCAAGTCTAATTACTGTTCCTGTATTATTAAATGAATCATCACCTTTAATTATATATGGCTTTCGGCAATGACCATAAATAAAAAAACCAAATGGGATTGATTTGCGCATATTGCCTAATACATATACCCCTGGCACTGGAGGAAAGAACAAAGATTTTGCTCCACTCGAAATGGCAGTGTCAAATGCTTTTGAAACATCAATTTCTATTCCGGTAATATTTTTTAATTGATATATGTCTTCTTTGTTTTGGATAAAGTCAAAAATCGATGCGGTTTCTTTTAACCGTTCTTCTAGTGACTGTTGACCAGCATAGATGTCTTTTTTCCAAGCGTTTGATGAGCTAAGATCTATCTGGTTGAAATTCTCAGGTTTATTATTTTCCCCATTTTCCTTTGAATATCCAGCTATAGGCACTTCTGCATTAGTTTTATCTGGATAGATAGATGTAACTATAGTGGTTGCAATCAAATTATGTAGGAAAGAACGTCTGTTCATATCTTTTTTACCTATTAATAGTAAAAAGTGGTAACTTCTACTGGTGATAATATTAACATTTTATCTTGTTTTATACATTACAATTGTTTCGATTTGTAATAACGTTTGCGCTGAGTTCAGGTAAGCGCATATTGTTCAAAGGTTAGTCCGAATAACAGTGTGTTCAATTTTTTTGTGAATATTAGGTAATATCTATGACGATTTTACAGCATCGTAGTCGATCTAATGCTAATGCTTCCTTAATCTCTATGGCACAACGCTTTTCAGATATAGTTATCGTCTTTCTTGGGCTATACATGACTTGTTTTATTAATGACGTTGAATTTGATTACCGTCACGTGCTAACGTACTTATCTGTCTTGGTAGTTTTTCAAATGATAGGTGGGATTACTGATTTTTATAGATCATGGCGTGGTGTAAAGATTTCTACGGAGCTTAATCTTATATTAAAAAATTGGACAATCAGTTTACTCATCGGTTTGGGTATAACTTCTCTTTTCTCCGATTTAGATATAAGTATTATACTCTTCCTTGAATGGTTTTTAATAGTTGCATTGGGTTTTTTGATTTGTCGCTCTACAATCCGTTTAACATCGGGTGTACTGCGCAAATTAGGCTATAATACACGGCGTGTTGCTGTTGTTGGATCTATGCCAGCGGGTATCAATTTGCTAAAAAGCTTTCTTGAGGAACCATGGTTGGGTTTTGTTGTTGTAGGGGTTTACGATGATGATTTTTACAATCAAGATAAAGAAATACCTTACTGTGGTACATTAGAAAAATTAATACAAGATGCTCGTACTGGAAAAATAGATCGTATATATATAGCAATGCGTATGAATGATGAGTACCGGATAAAAGAAATAGTCCGTCAATTGACAGATACAACCTGCTCTGTTCTATTAATCCCTGATGTGTTTACTTTTACTATCCTTCAGTCTAGGACAGAGGAAATCAATGGGGTACCGGTAGTGCCTTTATTTGACACCCCTCTTAATGGTATTAATATGATATTCAAACGGCTAGAAGATATTGTTGTTTCTTTATTTATTTTGATTTTGATTTCCCCAATACTTATTGTTATATCTTGTGCAGTGAAATTTACATCTCCTGGACCAATAATTTTCAGACAAGTTCGATATGGTATGGATGGAAGACCGATTAAAGTCTGGAAATTTCGTTCTATGACAGTAATGGAAAATGATGATAAAGTTATACAAGCAACAAAAAATGATGTGCGAGTTACAAAAGTAGGTAAATTTCTTCGAAGCACATCACTTGATGAATTACCTCAGTTTTTCAATGTATTATTTGGCCAAATGTCTGTTGTAGGACCAAGGCCGCATGCCGTTTCTCATAATGAACAATATCGCTCTCTTATTCAGGGATATATGTTAAGGCATAAGGTCAAACCAGGCATTACTGGATTGGCGCAAATTAATGGATGGCGTGGTGAAACTGACACATTAGAAAAAATGGAAAAAAGAATAGAGTATGATCTGCTTTATATACGAGGGTGGAGCATTTGGCTTGATTTAAAAATCATATTCCTCACTATCTTTAAGGGGTTTGTTAATAAGTCAGCATATTGATTCCTTACTTTCACTCCAAAATAAAATTGTTTTTCATAAAACCAATCTAAAATATTTACTAAAGTGCTAATTATTAATTTTACGCTTTGATCCTTTTCAGCTTTAAGCTAACATAATCATCACATTTAAGCTGCGAACGTGTCGCAGTGACCACATCTGACAGGAGTATGTAATGTCCAAGCAACAGATCGGCGTTGTCGGTATGGCTGTGATGGGGCGTAACCTTGCGCTTAACATCGAAAGCCGTGGTTATACCGTCTCCGTTTTCAACCGCTCCCGTGAAAAGACCGAAGAAGTGATTGCCGAAAACCCAGGCAAGAAACTGGTTCCTTACTACACAGTACAAGAGTTTGTTGAATCCCTCGAAGCACCACGTCGTATCCTGTTGATGGTGAAGGCCGGGTCTGGCACCGACAGCGCCATCGATTCCCTGAAGCCTTACCTCGAAAAAGGCGACATCATCATTGATGGCGGCAACACCTTCTTCCAGGACACCATCCGTCGTAATCGTGAGTTATCTGCCGAAGGTTTTAACTTTATCGGTACCGGTGTTTCCGGTGGTGAAGAGGGGGCTCTGAAAGGGCCTTCCATCATGCCTGGTGGGCAGAAAGAAGCCTATGAGTTAGTTGCTCCGATTCTGAAGCAGATTGCTGCGGTTGCTGAAGACGGTGAGCCATGTGTCACCTATATCGGTGCTGACGGTGCTGGCCATTATGTGAAGATGGTTCATAACGGCATCGAGTATGGAGACATGCAGCTGATTGCTGAAGCTTATGCGCTTTTGAAAGGCGGTCTGGCACTTTCCAACGAAGAGCTGGCGCAAACCTTCACCGAATGGAACGAAGGTGAGCTAAGCAGCTACCTGATCGACATTACCAAAGATATCTTCACCAAGAAGGATGAAGAAGGTAAGTACCTCGTTGATGTCATTCTTGATGAAGCAGCAAACAAAGGTACCGGTAAGTGGACCAGCCAGAGCTCACTGGATCTCGGCGAACCTTTGTCTCTGATCACCGAGTCTGTATTTGCTCGCTATATTTCTTCGCTTAAAGACCAGCGTGTAGCCGCGTCGAAAGTGCTGAGTGGTCCGCAGGCCCAGCCGGCCGGTGATAAAGCTGAATTTATCGAAAAAGTGCGTCGCGCGTTGTACCTCGGTAAAATCGTCTCCTATGCTCAGGGCTTCTCCCAGCTGCGTGCTGCTTCTGATGAATACAACTGGGATCTTAACTACGGCGAGATCGCTAAGATTTTCCGCGCTGGCTGCATCATTCGTGCGCAGTTCCTGCAAAAGATCACTGATGCTTATGCGCAAAACGCTGGCATTGCTAACCTCCTGCTGGCACCATACTTCAAACAGATCGCTGATGACTATCAACAGGCGCTGCGTGATGTGGTGGCTTATGCCGTGCAGAATGGTATTCCGGTACCGACGTTCTCTGCCGCAATTGCCTACTACGACAGCTACCGTTCCGCAGTTCTGCCCGCTAATCTGATTCAGGCGCAGCGTGACTATTTCGGTGCTCATACCTATAAGCGCACTGATAAAGAAGGCGTATTCCATACTGAGTGGATGGAATAATTTTTTTCAAAGATAATAAAATCCCGGTTATTATATAACCGGGATTTTTCTATAAATCTCTCTCAATTTAACTACATTCTGTTAAGAATGTTTGTCCTCGCATTAGAGCTCTGCTTATTGTTCTCTACTATCCCATGTCGGTTTCTTGACATGTACAAGGACAGAGAGTAAAACCGCCAGAAGTGTTGATTACAGGGTGGTTACTAAGCCGCCGTCCAGTTAACTGATTAAAGTGTGATCGAATGAAAATTACTATTTCCGGTACAGGTTATGTTGGTTTATCGAACGGTGTCCTGATTGCGCAAAACCACGAAGTGGTTGCTCTGGATATCGTACAGGCCAAAGTGGATATGCTTAACCAGAAGATCTCTCCGATTGTCGATAAAGAGATTCAGGAATATCTGGCAGAAAAACCGTTAAATTTCCGTGCCACCACGGACAAGCACGACGCCTATCGTAATGCCGACTACGTGATCATTGCGACGCCGACCGATTACGATCCCAAAACCAACTACTTCAACACCTCTACAGTGGAAGCGGTTATTCGCGATGTCACAGAGATCAACCCGAACGCGGTGATGATCATTAAATCGACCATCCCGGTGGGGTTCACCCGCGACATCAAAGAACGTTTAGGGATTGATAATGTTATTTTCTCTCCTGAGTTCCTGCGTGAAGGACGTGCGCTGTACGACAACCTGCACCCGTCGCGTATTGTCATCGGTGAGCGCTCTGCGCGTGCCGAACGTTTTGCTGATCTGCTGAAAGAAGGCGCGATCAAGCAGGATATCCCAACCCTGTTTACCGACTCCACCGAAGCGGAAGCGATCAAACTGTTCGCTAACACCTATCTGGCGCTGCGCGTTGCCTATTTCAACGAGCTCGACAGCTATGCTGAAAGCCAGGGGCTGAACAGCAAGCAGATTATCGAAGGGGTATGCCTGGATCCGCGTATCGGCAACCATTATAACAACCCGTCCTTTGGCTACGGCGGCTACTGCCTGCCGAAAGATACCAAGCAGCTGCTGGCGAACTACGAATCGGTCCCGAACAATATCATCGCGGCTATCGTCGATGCTAACCGTACCCGTAAAGACTTTATCGCGGATTCTATTCTCGCTCGTAAGCCGAAAGTGGTGGGTGTGTATCGCCTGATCATGAAGAGTGGTTCGGACAACTTCCGCGCCTCTTCTATTCAGGGCATCATGAAGCGCATCAAGGCGAAAGGTATTCCGGTCATTATCTATGAACCGGTGATGCAGGAAGATGAGTTCTTCAACTCCCGCGTCGTGCGCGACCTGGATGCCTTCAAACAAGAGGCGGATGTGATCATTTCCAACCGTATGGCGGAAGAGCTGGCGGATGTGGCGGATAAGGTCTACACCCGCGATCTGTTTGGTAACGATTAATTCTGCCTGTCTGACACTGGCGGTTCCCTGCCGCCAGTGTTCTTCTTTATCTCCCCGCTATATCCCTCACTACGCGTATTTCTCGCACATTCAGATTAACCTCAATAAATTGTGATGGACATTACGATCCTGCTCAAAAGCCGTTGCGGGTTGAAAACAGGTCCGATAAGTTAAACTTACCTTGTGAAGAGCTACCGTCACTGTGATGTAGATGCCGGAGATAAGCGCCGGGAGGTAAAACAAAGCCTGCAACGCAGGCTTTTGTTATTTATGTCCTATGAAAAAACGCGGGATAGGGCGCGAGTAGCGTTATTTTTTTCTTGCCTTAAGGCCATGCCAAAACGCAGAATGAATAGTCATTCTGTCATATCATTTTTTTATCTCTTAATATTATCTTAATCTAATTGCAATACGGAGCGGGCCTTACCACTTGCGTTTATTAAACGTCAGTTTCGTTTTCTTTCTGTCTTTTAAATAAGAAATTAAGAAATAAACGGAAACAGCAAGTAGTATGGCAGCGACCACTAAGAAAAATAGGTTTTCCATAATATCTACCACAGGGCGTATGTTGATTGAATTATTAGTTTGATAAGCAATACATCAGTTTTGTGCTGTTGCATGGCTTGCTCTAACATATCCTGGATTTAGGAAAATTCCTACAGATAGTAATGTTTTTTATCAATCAGCATATAATGCTGTTTCCGCTAACCAAATTGGTCTGGATACCAGAAAAGTTTCAGTGCCTGGCGCGCGGATATTTGCTTTTCTGAAAAAGGCTGGATGAAACTGGTTTCAGGCGGGCGAGTAAAAAGGCAAAAATAGCGTCTATAGCACAAAATATTATATAAAAAATAATGAATGTGCATTCCGTCGACATATAGTCAGGATAACGGAGGTTACATAGAAGGGGTTGCCGCAATCAGACGATTGCGGCAGGGCAGGGGGATTAGATCTGATAGTAATCCTTGTACCAGTCCACGAAGTTCTTCACGCCGTCCTTCACTGACGTTTGCGGCTTAAAGCCCACCAGGTCATACAGCGGTTGAGTATCTGCGCTGGTGTCCAGCACATCGCCCGGCTGAATCGGCATCATATTCTTCTGCGCTTCCATTCCCAGCGCTTCTTCCAGAGCGGTGATGTAGTCCATCAGTTCCACTGGTGAGCTGTTGCCAATGTTATATACCCTGTATGGCGCGGAGCTGGTGGCCGGGGAACCGCTCTCAACGGTCCAGTCGGCATTGGCCTGCGGGATCACATCCTGCACCCGAACCACCGCCTCGACGATGTCGTCGATATAGGTGAAGTCGCGCTTCATTTTGCCGTAGTTGTAAACGTCGATACTTTTTCCTTCCAGCATCGCTTTCGTGAACTTGAACAGCGCCATATCCGGGCGACCCCACGGACCATACACTGTAAAGAAGCGCAGCCCGGTGGTCGGGATGCCGTACAGGTGAGAATAGGTGTGCGCCATCAGCTCATTAGCTTTCTTTGTGGCGGCATACAAGGAGACCGGATGATCGACGGAATCTTCGGTGGAGAACGGCATTTTACGGTTGAGGCCGTAAACCGAGCTGGAGGAGGCGTACACCAGGTGTTTCACCTTGGTATGACGGCAGCCTTCCAGAATGTTCAGGTACCCCATCAGGTTAGCGTCTGCGTACGCATACGGGTTTTCCAGCGAGTAGCGCACGCCGGCCTGGGCGGCCAGGTGGATCACGCGGTCAAATTGCTCTGTGGCGAACAGCTTTGCCATACCTTCACGGTCGGCCAAATCCAGCTGCTGGAAATGGAATGCCGGAGATGCCAGGCGATCCAGACGGGCCTGCTTCAGGCTGACGTCATAATAGTCGTTCATGTTGTCGATTCCGACAACATCATGCCCTTCATTCAGCAGGCGCTGCGCGATATGGAAGCCGATAAAACCTGCGGCACCAGTGACCAAAAACTTCATATTTTTCCTCCGGGGTGTGAATATCCCGTTCTACATAAGTGCCGATTTTACACTGGCTTGCGGTTGGGATCACTTGCTTTGCCGCGTCTTACCCGCCAGGCGAGAGGTGAAGGGCGTTTTTTCTGGCAAAACAGCGGTGGCAATGGCTGATAAATAACAACATTTCTCATTTGACTGTTAGCCTCCGAATAATAACCTTGTGACCGGTCGGTGGTTTAGCGATTCGTGGCGATACCCTAAAGGCAGCCAATACCCTCCGGGACGGCGTAATTTTGCTTAAAGTTATATTTTTCGTCAGCGGAACATTTAGTAAATGGGCAAAAATCGCGCCATGCTTTCCTTCGTTTTGTCTTTTATATCATAGGTTTATTGTTGTTTTGTTTGTTTAATGAATGTTTAAGATGTGTATTATTTGAGTAATCCATTAATCAGTAGGCTTTTTTATTTTTATTCCCGGCGTCCAGCGCTATAATCTGCGGACGATTTTCTTTGTGGAATGTGCATTGTAGAGCATGAGTCGTTTATCCCACCTGTCGGAACATAGCGCCGCCGCCGTGTGCAAAGGGCCATCAAGCCTGAGCTCGCGCTGTCTCCCTGGCGGCGAAGACGATGTCTCTTCTTCTCTTTCCCCGCATCGTGAACGCTCCCTTTTGCTGCTGGCTCACATCGGCAGGTCGCCCGTTTCTCTTTCATCGGTGGCGAAAAGCGCAGACGTTATACCCTGCGTAAATGAGAAAGTCCTGATGGTTAATTCGGCGGCAAATGAAGAAAGTGTGGTGCGTTTGGCGGCCAGGTGAGGAACAGATGCATATTAAAAGCAGAGATATGTCTCAAGGCATATCTCTGCTTTTAGGTTTTCAGGCCCCCCGTTCTGTCAGACTGGCTTTTCAGGCCGCTGAGTGAACGATCTGCCGATAGCCTGAAGCGAAAGCGGGTGGCGTTTAGCCTGGAGCACGGGAGCAGTACGCATTTTGGTTGCGACAGCCAATGGCGGTAGCGTGCCTGAAAAAGGCCGTTCCACCCAGACGGTCGATTGATTGATAGTAAAATAAAGCAATTATTTATTTAAGGATTTCATTATGTTACTTCCTGTAATTATGGCTGGTGGTACCGGCAGTCGTCTCTGGCCGATGTCTCGCGAGCTTTATCCGAAACAGTTCCTCCGCCTGTTCGGGCAGAACTCCATGCTGCAGGAAACCATCACCCGACTCTCGGGCCTTGAAATCCATGAACCGATGGTCATCTGTAACGAAGAGCACCGCTTCCTGGTGGCCGAACAGCTGCGCCAGCTCAACAAGCTGTCGAACAACATTATTCTTGAGCCGGTCGGGCGCAACCCCGCCCCGGCCATCGCCCTGGCGGCCCTCCAGGCCACCCGCCACGGCGACGACCCGCTGATGCTGGTCCTCGCCGCCGACCATATCATCAATAACCAGCCGGTCTTCCACGACGCCATCCGCGTCGCCGAGCAGTATGCCGATGAAGGCCATCTGGTCACCTTCGGTATCGTGCCGAACGCCCCGGAAACCGGCTACGGCTACATCCAGCGCGGCGTGGCCCTCACCGACAGCGCCCACACCCCGTACCAGGTGACCCGCTTCGTGGAGAAACCGGACCGCGAGCGCGCCGAGGCCTACCTCGCCTCCGGGGAGTACTACTGGAACAGCGGCATGTTTATGTTCCGCGCCAAAAAATACCTTTCCGAGCTGGCCAAATTCCGCCCGGATATCCTCGAAGCCTGCCAGGCCGCGGTCAATGCCGCCGATAACGGCAGCGACTTCATCAGCATTCCGCATGACATTTTCTGCGAGTGCCCGGACGAGTCCGTGGACTACGCGGTGATGGAGAAAACCGCTGACGCGGTGGTGGTCGGTCTCGATGCCGACTGGAGCGACGTTGGCTCCTGGTCCGCCCTGTGGGAGGTCAGCCCGAAAGACGAGCAGGGCAATGTCCTCAGCGGTGACGCGTGGGTGCACAACAGCGAAAACTGCTACATCAACAGCGACGAGAAGCTGGTGGCGGCCATCGGCGTGGAGAACCTGGTGATTGTCAGCACCAAGGACGCCGTGCTGGTGATGAACCGCGAGCGTTCCCAGGACGTGAAGAAGGCGGTCGAGTTCCTCAAGCAGAACCAGCGCAGCGAGTACAAGCGCCACCGCGAGATTTACCGTCCCTGGGGCCGCTGCGACGTGGTGGTCCAGACCCCGCGCTTCAACGTCAACCGCATCACCGTGAAACCGGGCGGCGCCTTCTCGATGCAGATGCACCACCACCGCGCCGAGCACTGGGTCATTCTCGCCGGCACCGGCCAGGTGACCGTTAACGGCAAGCAGTTCCTGCTGACCGAGAACCAGTCCACCTTTATTCCGATTGGCGCCGAGCACAGCCTGGAAAACCCGGGCCGCATTCCGCTGGAAGTGCTGGAGATCCAGTCGGGGTCGTACCTCGGCGAGGACGACATTATTCGTATTAAAGACCAGTATGGTCGTTGCTAATTTTTTCGGGACAAAACGCAGAATGACACAGTTAACATGCTTTAAGGCTTATGACATCCGTGGTGAACTGGGCGAGGAGCTGAACGAGGACATCGCCTACCGTATCGGCCGCGCCTACGGCGAATTTCTGAAACCCGGGAAGATAGTGGTGGGGGGCGATGTGCGCCTCACCAGCGAGTCGCTGAAGCTGGCGCTGGCCCGCGGGCTGATGGACGCCGGCACCGACGTGCTGGATATCGGCCTGAGCGGCACGGAAGAGATTTACTTCGCCACTTTCCACCTCGGGGTGGACGGCGGCATCGAGGTAACGGCGAGCCACAACCCGATGAACTACAACGGCATGAAGCTGGTGCGCGAGAACGCGAAGCCCATCAGCGGCGACACCGGCCTGCGGGATATCCAGCGCCTGGCGGAGGAGAACCAGTTCCCGCCGGTGGACCCGGCGCGTCGCGGGACCCTGCGCCAGATTTCGGTGCTGAAGGAGTACGTCGACCACCTGATGGGCTACGTGGACCTGGCGAACTTCACCCGTCCGCTGAAGCTGGTGGTGAACTCCGGCAACGGGGCGGCGGGGCACGTGATTGATGAAGTGGAGAAACGCTTCGCGGCGGCCGGGGCACCGGTGACCTTCATCAAGGTGCATCACCAGCCGGACGGCCATTTCCCGAACGGTATCCCGAACCCGCTGCTGCCGGAGTGCCGCCAGGACACCGCCGACGCGGTGCGTGCGCATCAGGCGGACATGGGGATCGCCTTTGACGGCGACTTCGACCGCTGCTTCCTGTTCGATGACGAGGCGTCGTTTATCGAGGGGTACTACATTGTCGGCCTGCTGGCGGAGGCGTTCCTGCAGAAGCAGCCGGGGGCGAAAATCATCCACGACCCGCGTCTGACATGGAACACGGTGGACATCGTGACCCGCAGCGGCGGCCAGCCGGTGATGTCGAAGACGGGGCATGCGTTCATCAAGGAGCGGATGCGCCAGGAAGACGCCATCTACGGCGGGGAGATGAGCGCGCACCATTACTTCCGCGACTTCGCCTACTGCGACAGCGGGATGATCCCGTGGCTGCTGGTGGCGGAGCTGCTGTGCCTGAAGAACAGCTCGCTGAAATCGCTGGTGGCGGACCGCCAGGCGGCGTTCCCGGCGTCGGGAGAGATCAACCGCAAGCTGGGGAATGCGGCGGAGGCGATAGCGCGCATCCGGGCGCAGTATGAGCCGGCGGCCGCACACATCGACACAACGGACGGTATCAGTATTGAATACCCTGAGTGGCGCTTTAACCTGCGCACGTCCAACACGGAGCCGGTGGTGCGTCTGAACGTGGAGTCCAGAGCGGATACTGCGTTAATGAATGAGAAAACCGCCGAGCTGCTCAACCTGTTAAAAGAGGAATCGCTTTGAGTCCTATGTTTTCAGCGATCTATCGCTACCGTGGCTTTATTATTGACAGCGTCAAACGGGACTTTCAGTCCCGTTACCAGACTAGCTTCTTAGGCGCGGCATGGCTGATCTTACAGCCGATCGCCATGATTTCCGTATATACATTAATCTTTTCTGAGTTAATGCGTGCCCGCCTGGCGGGCATGGACGGCCCTTTTGCCTACAGTATCTACCTCTGTTCCGGGGTGTTAACCTGGGGGCTGTTTACGGAAACGCTCAATAGTCTGGTCAACGTTTTTCTGACCAACGCCAACATTCTTAAAAAGCTTAGCTTTCCGCGGATCTGTTTACCGATCATTGTCACCGCCTCGGCGTTCATTAACTTCCTGATCATTTTTGGTCTGTTTGTACTGTTTCTGATCGTCACGGGCAATTTCCCGGGCATGATTTTCTTTGAAATCATTCCGGTGCTGATCGTTCAGATGCTGTTCACCCTCGGCCTCGGGATCATCCTCGGGGTGCTGAACGTTTTTGTCCGCGACGTCGGGCAGTTCGTGAATATCCTGCTGCAGTTTTGGTTCTGGTTTACGCCCATTGTCTACGTGTCCAAAACGCTGCCGGAGTGGGTCTCTGGTCTGCTGGCGTATAACCCGATGGCGACCATTATCGGTTCATACCAGAACGTGATGCTCTATCACCAGAGCCCTAACTGGCTGGCGCTGCTTCCGGTCACGGTGCTGTCCGTCATTCTGTTTTTATTTGCCTGGCGTTTATTTAAAAAACATGCCGCTGATATTGTGGACGAGATTTAATCATGAGTATCAAAGTTCAGCACGTCGGCAAGGCGTATAAATATTATCCCTCCAAATGGAACCGGGTCATTGAGAAACTTCTGCCGGGCGATAAGCCGCGGCACAGCAAGAAATGGGTATTGAAAGATATCAATTTCAGTATTGAACCCGGTGAAGCGGTCGGCATTGTTGGGGTGAACGGCGCAGGTAAAAGTACGTTACTGAAGCTGCTGACCGGCACCACTCAGCCGACCAAAGGCAGCATTGAGATCCAGGGGCGTGTCGCTGCGCTGCTGGAGCTGGGCATGGGCTTCCATCCTGACTTTACCGGTCGGCAGAACGTGTATATGTCCGGGCTGATGATGGGCCTGAGCCGGGAAGAGATTGAGCGCTTAATGCCGGAGATCGAAGCCTTTGCGGATATCGGCGACTACATTGAAGAGCCCGTGCGCATCTACTCCAGCGGGATGCAAATGCGCCTGGCGTTCGCCGTGGCCACGGCCTCACGCCCGGATATTCTGATCGTCGATGAAGCGCTTTCCGTTGGTGACTCCCGTTTTCAGGCGAAGTGCTACGCCCGTATTGCGGACTTTAAAAAGCAGGGCACCACGCTGCTGCTGGTCTCCCACAGCGCCGGGGATATCGTCAAACACTGCGACCGCGCCATTTTCCTCAAAAATGGTGATATCTGTATGGACGGCACCGCCCGTGACGTGACCAACCGTTATCTGGATGAGCTGTTTGGCAAATCCGATAAAAACAGCGCGCCAAAAAGCGAAACGGCAACCTCGTCAGCCAGCGGCGAAAGTCAGATGTCTCTCGATGAGATTGAAGATGTGTACCACACGCGCCCAGGCTACCGTCCGGAAGAGTACCGTTGGGGGCAGGGGGGGGCAAAAATCATTGATTATCACATCCAAAGCGCCGGGGTTGATTTTCCGCCTTCACTGACGGGCAATCAGCAGACCGATTTCCTGATGAAAGTCGTATTTGAATATGACTTTGATTGCGTGGTACCGGGTTTGTTAATCAAAACTCTGGATGGCTTATTTCTATATGGTACCAACTCTTTCCTGGCCTCGGAAGGCCGGGAAAACATTTCGGTATCACGTGGGGACGTTAGAGTATTTAAATTCAGTTTTCCGGTTGATTTAAATAGCGGTGACTATCTTCTGTCGTTTGGTATTTCAGAGGGAAGCCCGCAAACCGAAATGACGCCGCTCGATCGTCGCTATGACTCCATCATTTTGCATGTAACTAAGAGCATGGATTTCTGGGGAGTGATTGACCTGAAGTCGACTTTCAATAGTTACCAATGAAGATGAGAAAAAATCATTCCATGACTACTAATACACATAAATTGGTTAGCGAATTACCTGAAATTTATCAGACTATTTTTGGGCATCCTGAGTGGGATGGCGATGCTGCACGAGACTGTAATGAACGGCTCGCGCTAATTAGTGAACAATATGACAGCTTGTCCAGAGAGTTAGGAAGGCCACTACGGGTTCTCGACCTGGGCTGTGCTCAGGGGTTCTTCAGTTTAAGTTTGGCAAGCAAGGGTGCCAGCGTATTAGGTATCGACTTTTTGCAGCAGAACATTGATGTTTGTCAGGCGCTTGCTGAAGAAAATCCACATTGTGATGTTAAATTTCAAGTCGGGCGGATAGAAGACATTGTCAGCACTCTGGAAGAAAACCAATTTGATCTCGCCATTGGACTAAGTGTTTTTCACCACATTGTTCATCTGCATGGGGTTGCTGAAGTCAGATCGCTGTTAGAGCGTTTGGCAAATCTGACGCAGGCGATGATTCTCGAGCTCGCTGTCAAGGAGGAGCCACTCTATTGGGGGAAATCTCAGCCTGAAGATCCGCGTGAACTTATTGACCAATGTGCTTTCTATCGATTGATTGGAAGATTTGACACTCATCTGTCTAATATTTCACGTCCGATGTATATTATCAGTAACCACAGGGTTATTCTTCCGGAATTTAATCAGCCTTTTACTTCATGGCGCGACAGTCCTTACACCGGAGCAGGCTTTGCGCATAAACAGAGCCGTCGCTATTATTTCTCTTCGGAGTTCATATGTAAGTTCTATCGTTTTAGTACAGTAAGTTGCTTACTAACTGATAAGGAGAGCGAGCGTAACCGTACTGAACTCGCCCATGAAGAAGCTTTTCTTAAATCTCCACCATCTGGCTTAAAAGTTCCGGCGTTGTTTACTGCAGGGGGGAATGGAGAAGCGGGATGGTTGGTAATGGAAAAAATTCCCGGAGAGCTGTTAAACGACGTTCTGGCCAGTGAACGGCATATTGATCGGGAAAAAGTTATTTCCGTTCTCCTCGACCAATTAGTTATTTTGGAAGAACATGGTCTATATCATGATGATTTCAGAACATGGAATGTTTTAATTGACGATAATGACAGCGCTCGTTTAATAGATTTTGGTTCGATTGGCGATGTACAACAAGACTGCAGCTGGCCAGTTAATATTTTCCAGTCGTTCATTATTTTTGTAAATGAAATGTTTTGTGAAAATAAATCCTGGAGGGGCTTCTGGCGTTCCGCACCATTAAGTCCTTTCCAGTTGCCTGAACCGTATTCAAATTGGTTGACAGCATTCTGGAAACATCCTGTTGGTGAGTGGAGTTTTGCTTTACTCCAACAACTCTTTTCAACCAAAGATGCTCTACCGGCTGCGAGCTCCATTATGGACGCTTCTGATCTATGGGTCCGGGCTCAGGAGCCCGTATTGTTGGAAAGTCAAACGCAAATACGCAATACGGATGCGCGGGTTGTCCGTCTCGAGTCGCAAATCAATGAACTCACCTCCCTGATTAATATTATGGGTGAGAGCATTCAGACGTTTGAGAAGCGTGAGTATCCGACACAAGACGTTACTACTAATGTACAGCCGCGTATCGAGATTGAGCAGAGTAAAACCGTTGATTCAGAAGAGATTATGCGACTTCATACGCAGCTCAATGATGCTCAGCAAGAAGTAGAGAATCTACGTCATGAGATTGCTAAAATTCATTATAGTCGCTCATGGAAAATGACCAAGTGGTATCGGTACGCTGGCTTACAGTACTATCTGCTTCGTCAGTACGGCTTCAAACAGCGTTTTAAGCATTTACTCAAACGAGTGCTTAGCAACGTATTTTATTTTTTGCGTGCACATCCACGACTAAAGCAGAAGGTGATCAATCTACTGCGTACAATTGGAATTTATGACTTTGCTTATCGTATGCATCGTCGTATGAATCCTGGTTCACATAACCCTTATCCAAACGACCCACAATACCAGTCGCAGACTGAAAAGCAGATCTTACATCCAGAGTTATTGCCTCCGGAAGTTAACTCAATTTTTAGCGAGCTTAAAAACAAAAGATAAGGTGAGTCACTTGCATATTTTGATTGACGTACAAGGATATCAATCGGAAAGTAAATTCCGTGGAGTTGGTCGCAGCACCTATGAAATGAGTCGTGCGATCATAAAAAATGCTGGCCAGCATCGAGTAAGCATTTTAATGAATGGCATGTATTCGATTGATAGTATAAATGAAATTAAAAAAAGCTGGGGTGATATATTACCGCAGGAAGAAATGTTTATTTTTTCAGCTGCTGGCCCTACAGCTCTTCGCGACTGTGAAAACCATCCCCGGAGTGTTGCCGCCACACTAGCTCGTGAACTTGCTATTGCTAATATCAATCCCGACGTTGTTTTTATTATTAATTTCTACGAAGGTTTTGACGATAGTTATACCGTCTCAATTCCTCAAACTACAGTACCATGGAAAACAGTTTGTGTTTGTCACGATCTAATTCCGTTACTGAATAAAGAACGCTATCTGGGCGAACCAAACTTCCGTCAGTATTATTATGATAAACTAGCTCAATACGAAAGGGCGGACGCTATTTTTGCTATTTCCAGATCATCCATGCAGGAAGTTATCGATTACACATCGATTCCGGCAGAAAAAATTATTAATATTTCATCTGGAGTAAGCGATTCATTTAAAATTAAAGATTATACTCACGATGAAATCAAAGACTTACGTAATAAATATCATCTTCCTCAAGAGTTTATTCTTTCTTTGGCAATGATAGAGCCACGTAAAAATATTGAAGCGCTGATTCATGCATATAGTTTATTACCGCATGCCCTGCAACAGAGTTATCCCTTAGTTTTAGCCTATAAAATTAGCACCGATGAAAAGGAAAGGCTGTACCGAGTTGCAGAGAACTATGGTTTATCTCGTAATCAGCTTATTTTTACAGGCTTCTTAAACGATAGTGACCTTATCGCACTTTACAATTTGTGCAAAATTTTCGTTTTCCCCTCTATACATGAAGGGTTTGGCCTGCCGCCACTAGAAGCTATGCGTTGTGGTGCAGCTACGCTGGGTTCAAATGTGACCAGCTTACCCGAGGTCATCGGTATGGAAGAGGCTTTATTTAATCCTCTGGATGTCCCCGACATTTGCCGTGTTATGCAAAGGGCCTTGACTGACAGTGCGTTCTACTCAGCATTAAAAGCTCATGCTCCGGCGCAGGCGGCAAAGTTCACATGGGATCACACCGCGCAGCTCGCGTTAAAGGGATTTGAGAGGCTTGTAGATAAGGCTTCCGCATCAGAACCTCTGGATATCACAAGCTTCACCGCACACACCATTAATAGAATTAAAAATATTGCAGAATTAAGTGAAACCGAACGCTTACAGACAGCCTGGGCGATTGCTCGTAATAGCTTTGCTACACATCAGCGCAAGCTGCTGGTTGATATTTCTGTTCTTGTTGAGCATGATGCGAAAACGGGAATTCAACGGGTTTCTCGCAGTATACTTAGTGAATTACTGAAATCTGGCGTTGCTGGTTATACTGTCAGTGCGGTTTATTATCGACCGGGTGAATGCTATCGCTATGCCAACGAATACCTGAATACCCATTTTAACGGGGCGTTCGGGCCTGATGTACCTGTACTGTTTACCAAAGATGATATTCTGGTTGCTACCGATCTAACTGCCCATCTGTTTCCTGAGCTTACTGTCCAGCTGGATTTTATTCGTCTATCCGGTGCCAAGGTTTGTTTTGTTGTGCATGACATTTTGCCTCTGAGAAGACCGGAGTGGAGCGATGAGGGAATGCAACGCGTGTTCCCCATTTGGTTATCTTGCATTGCGCAGCACGCTGACCGCTTGATTTGTGTATCAGCAAGCGTTGCAGAGGATGTAAAAGCCTGGATTGCGGAAAACAGCCATTGGGTGAAACCGAACCCGCTGCTGACCGTCAGCAACTTCCATCTGGGAGCCGACCTCGATGCCAGCGTACCGTCCACTGGCATGCCGGATAATGCCCAGGCGCTGTTAGCAGCGATGGCCGCGGCTCCATCATTTATCATGGTGGGCACGATGGAACCACGCAAAGGACATGCGCAGACGCTAGCGGCATTTGAAGAATTGTGGTTACAGGGCAAGAACTACAATCTGTTTATCATTGGTAAACAGGGGTGGCATGTTGATGATTTATGTGAACGTTTACGTCACCATCCACAGCTAAATAAAAAACTATTTTGGCTACAAAACATTAGCGATGAGTTCCTTACGAAGTTGTATTCTCAGTCTAGTGCGTTAATCTTCGCATCTCTCGGAGAAGGCTTTGGCCTGCCGTTGATTGAAGCGGCGCAGAAAAAGCTGCCGGTGATTATCCGTGACATTCCGGTGTTTAAAGAGATTGCTCAGGAACATGCGTGGTATTTCTCCGGGGAAGCGCCGGCCGACATCGCGAAGGCCGTCGAAGACTGGTTAGCCCTGTATGAGCAAAACGCGCATCCTCGTTCCGAAAATATCAACTGGTTAACCTGGAAACAGAGCGCGGAATTTCTCCTGAAAAACCTGCCGATTATCGCGCCAGCCGCGAAGCAATAATCGCTATCAACAGGGCTACTCCGGTGGCCCTTGTGATGAGTTCGTTATGAAAATTATTTTTGCTACTGAGCCAATTAAATACCCATTAACGGGCATCGGTCGGTATTCCCTGGAGCTGGTTAAGCGGCTGGCGGTTGCCCGTGAAATCGAAGAGCTGAAGCTGTTTCACGGCGCGTCGTTTATCGATCAGATCCCCCAGGTGGAGAATAAAAGCGATACCAAAGCCAGCAATCATGGTCGTCTGTCGGCGTTTCTGCGCCGCCAGCCGCTGCTGATTGAGGCGTATCGCCTGCTGCACCCGCGGCGCCAGGCGTGGGCATTGCGCGACTATAAAGATTATATCTACCATGGTCCCAATTTTTACCTGCCGCATCGCCTGGAACGCGCCGTGACCACGTTTCATGACATCTCCATTTTTACCTGCCCGGAATATCATCCAAAAGATCGGGTTCGCTATATGGAGAAGTCCCTGCATGAGAGCCTGGATTCGGCAAAGCTGATCCTGACCGTCTCTGACTTCTCGCGCAGTGAAATCATCCGCCTGTTCAACTATCCGGCGGATCGGATCGTCACCACCAAGCTCGCCTGCAGCAGCGACTATATTCCGCGCAGCCCGGCGGAGTGCCTGCCGGTCCTGCAGAAATATCAGCTGGCGTGGCAGGGGTATGCGTTATATATCGGCACCATGGAGCCGCGTAAAAATATCCGTGGTCTGCTGCAGGCCTATCAGCTGCTGCCGATGGAGACCCGCATGCGCTACCCGCTGATCCTCAGCGGTTATCGCGGATGGGAAGACGATGTGCTGTGGCAGTTAGTCGAGCGCGGTACGCGTGAAGGGTGGATCCGTTACCTGGGCTATGTCCCGGATGAAGACCTGCCTTATCTGTACGCGGCGGCCAGAACCTTTGTTTATCCCTCCTTCTATGAGGGATTCGGTTTACCTATTCTTGAAGCGATGTCTTGCGGTGTGCCGGTAGTATGTTCCAATGTCACTTCTTTGCCTGAGGTGGTTGGCGATGCCGGCCTCGTTGCCGATCCTAATGATGTAGACGCGATTAGCGCGCATATTTTGCAGAGCCTGCAGGATGATAGCTGGCGGGAAATCGCCACCGCGCGCGGTCTTGCCCAGGCGAAACAGTTTTCGTGGGAGAACTGTACGACCCAGACCATTAACGCCTATAAATTACTCTAAGGGTGTCAGTTGAGAGTTCTACACGTCTATAAGACCTACTATCCCGATACCTACGGCGGTATTGAGCAGGTCATTTATCAGCTCAGTCAGGGTTGCGCCCGCCGGGGGATCGCAGCCGATGTTTTTACTTTTAGCCCGGACAAAGAGACAGGTCCTGTCGCCTACGAAGACCATCGGGTCATTTATAATAAGCAGCTTTTTGAAATTGCCTCCACGCCGTTTTCGTTGAAAGCGTTAAAGCGTTTTAAGCAGATTAAAGATGACTACGACATCATCAACTACCATTTTCCGTTTCCCTTTATGGATATGCTGCATCTCTCGGCGCGGCCTGACGCCAGAACGGTGGTGACCTATCACTCGGACATTGTGAAACAAAAACGGTTGATGAAGTTGTCCCAGCCGCTGCAGGAGCGATTCCTCGCCAGCGTAGACTGCATTGTTGCCTCGTCGCCCAACTACGTGGCCTCCAGCCAGACCCTGAAAAAATATCAGGATAAAACGGTGGTGATACCTTTTGGTCTGGAGCAGCATGACGTGCAGCACGATCCGCAGCGGGTGGCGCACTGGCGGGAAACCGTCGGCGATAACTTCTTCCTCTTCGTCGGCGCTTTCCGCTACTACAAAGGGCTGCACATTCTGCTGGATGCCGCCGAGCGTAGCCGGCTGCCGGTGGTGATCGTCGGGGGCGGGCCGCTGGAGGCGGAGGTGCGGCGTGAGGCGCAGCAGCGCGGACTGAGCAATGTGGTGTTTACCGGCATGCTCAACGACGAAGATAAATACATTCTCTTCCAGCTCTGCCGGGGCGTGGTCTTCCCCTCGCATCTGCGCTCAGAGGCGTTTGGCATTACGTTACTGGAAGGCGCGCGCTTCGCCAGGCCATTGATCTCCTGCGAGATCGGCACCGGGACCTCGTTCATTAACCAGGACAAAGTGAATGGCTGCGTGATCCCGCCGAATGACAGTCAGGCGCTGGTGGAGGCGATGAATGAGCTCTGGCATAACGATGAAACCGCCAGTCGCTATGGCGAAAACTCGCGTCGTCGTTTTGAAGAGATGTTTACAGCCGACCATATGATTGACGCTTACGTCAATCTCTATACTACGCTGCTGGAAAGCAAATCCTGAGGCCAGCTACCCCCGCCGTTGCGGCGGGGGTCAACGCGTTAGTGTCGACTCTTCAGATTATCAATCACTTCCCCGAGATCCAGCCCCTGGTCCTGCAGCAGCACCAGCAGGTGATACATCAGGTCCGACGCCTCATTCTTCAGCTCGAAGCGGTCGTTCACTGTGGCGGCCAGCGCGGTCTCCACGCCTTCTTCCCCCACTTTCTGCGCAATACGCTTGGTGCCGCTGGCATACAGCTTCGCCGTGTAGGAGCTCTCCGGGTCGGCGTGTTTACGCTCGGCCAGCAGCTGCTCCAGCTGATAGAGGAACAGCCACTGGTGGCCGGTTTCGCCGAAGCAGCTGGTGGTACCTTTGTGGCAGGTCGGTCCGATCGGGTTTACCAGCACCAGCAGCGTATCGTTGTCACAGTCCGGCGTGATGCTCACTACATTGAGGACATGGCCCGAGGTTTCACCCTTGGTCCACAGCCGCTGCTTGGTGCGCGAGTAAAAGGTGACCTTGCCGGTGGCTTCGGTTTTCTCCAGCGCCTCCTTGTTCATGTAGCCGTGCATCAGCACTTCGCCGGATACGGCGTGCTGCACGATGGCCGGCATCATGCCGTCCGTTTTTTCCCAGTCCAGCTGTTCAGTCAACATACCCTTATCTCCACGCCCTGTGCCGCCAGGTACGCTTTCAGTTCGCCAATATTAATAATCTGTTTGTGGAATACCGAAGCCGCCAGCGCGCCGTCAACGTCGGCGTCGCGGAAGGCTTCGAGGAAGTGTTCCATAGTGCCCGCGCCGCCGGAGGCGATCAGCGGGACGTGGCACACCGCGCGAACCTTCGCCAGCTGCTGCAGGTCGTAACCGTTGCGCACCCCGTCCTGGTTCATCATATTGAGAACGATCTCGCCTGCGCCGCGCTTCTGCACTTCCTCCACCCAGTCGAGGGTTTCCCACTGCGTCACCCGGGTGCGGCTCTCGTCGCCGGTATACTGGTTGACGTGATACTTGCCGGTCTCTGCGTCAAACCAGGTATCAATCCCCACCACGATACACTGCACGCCAAAGCGGTCGGCAAGGCGGGTGATCAGCGTCGGGTCGGCGAGAGCAGGGGAGTTAATCGAGATCTTATCGGCGCCGAAGGAGAGGATCTGCGCCGCGTCTTCCAGCGACTTGATCCCGCCCGCCACGCAGAAAGGAATATCGATTACTTCCGCCACGCGCGACACCCAGCTCTTGTCGACCACCCGACCGTCGCTGGAGGCGGTGATATCATAGAACACCAGTTCGTCGGCCCCTTCGTCGGCATAGCGCTTGGCCAGCGGGACGATGTCGCCAATGATCTCGTGATTACGGAACTGCACGCCTTTCACTACCTGGCCGTCGCGGACGTCGAGGCAGGGGATTATCCGTTTTGCCAGCATTGAATGGCCTCCGTTACGTTGAATTTACCTTCCAGCAGCGCGCGGCCAACAATCACGCCGCGCACCCCGGTGCCGCGCAGCGCGGCAATATCTTTGAGATCGCCGATGCCGCCGGATGACTGAAACGCCACCTGCGGGTAGCGGGCGCAGACTTCCTCGTACAGCGAGACGTTAGAGCCTGCCAGCGTGCCGTCGCGGGAGATATCGGTGCACAGCACGTGCTGCAGGCCGACCGGCAGATAACTTTCCACCAGCTCCTCCAGCGTCACGCCGGAGTTTTCCTGCCAGCCGCTGACCGCCACCTGCTTATTGCCGTCGGCGTCGATACGCACGTCGAGGGCGAGCACCAGCCGTTCTGGGCCAAAGCGTTTGAACCAGCCTTTCACTTCCTCCGGGGATTTCACCGCGGTGGAGCCGACCACCACGCGGGCGACGCCGGCCTCAAGCAGGGCCGCGACATCCGCTTCGGTCCGCACACCGCCGCCAACCTGCACCGGGACGTCAACCCCGGCGACCAGCGATTTCAGCAGCGGGATCTGGCGCTTCGCCGGATCCTTCGCCCCGGTCAGGTCGACCAGGTGCAGGACTTTTGCCCCCTGAGCGGCATAGGCCTGCAGGCGCGGCAGCGGATCGCTGCCATAGTCGCGCTGCTGGCCGTAATCGCCCTGATGGAGACGAACGACGGTGCCGTCGATTAAATCTAAAGCAGGAATAATCATCACATCTCCAGGAAGTTTTTCAGCAGCTGCGCCCCGGCGCTCCCGGAGCGCTCCGGGTGAAACTGCACGCCAAAGAAGTTATCTTTCTGCACCGCGGCGGTGAACGCCTCGCCGTAATTGCACTGGGCGATGGTGTACGGGTTGACCGGCATGGCGTAGCTGTGCACGAAGTAGAAATACGCGCCTTCTTCAATGCCGCGGAACAGCCGATCGCCAGCTTTGGCATACACCCGGTTCCAGCCCATGTGCGGCAGCGGCAGACCGTGGTCGGTCATCTTCGGCACCTCTTCTTCGATAATGCCCAGCAGATCGACGCCGTTGTTCTCCTCGCTGCGCTTGCCGAGCAGCTGCATGCCCAGGCAAATCCCCAGCACCGGCTGGGTACAGGCTTTGATCAGGTCGATCAGATCCCGGTCGCGCAGCTGATCCATCGCCGCCTGGGCGGTGCCGACGCCGGGAAGAAACAGTTTATCGGCACGCAATACCACTTCCGGATCGCGGCTGACCACCGGCTCATAGCCGTGGCGGCCAATCGCCGATTTCACCGAATTGAGGTTGGCGCAGCCGGTATCAAGGATCACCACATTCATTACAGCACCCCTTTGGAAGACGGCAGGGCATCGCCCTGGACGCGGATCGCCTGGCGCAGCGTACGGCCAAAGGCTTTGAACAGGCTCTCCACGCGGTGGTGATCGTTCTTGCCCTTGGTTTTCAGGTGCAGGGTCACCGCCATGGTGTAGGAGAGCGAGCGGAAGAAGTGTTCCACCATCTCGGTGCTCAGATCGCCGACGCGCTGATAGGTGAAGTCCGCCTTATACTCCAGGTGCGGACGGCCGGAGATATCCAGCGCGCAGCGGGCAAGACACTCGTCCATCGGCAGCACGAAGCCGAAGCGGTTGATGCCGCGCTTGTCGCCAAGGGCCAGCTTCAGGGCTTCGCCGAGGGCCAGGCCGGTGTCTTCCACCGTGTGGTGGTCGTCGATGTACAGATCGCCGCCGACGTTAACCTCCATGCGGAAGCCGCCGTGGGTGGCGATTTGGTCGAGCATATGGTCAAAAAAGCCGACGCCGGTGTGGATCTTGCTGCCGCCTTCGCGGTCCAGCCACACTTTCACATCCACCTGGGTCTCTTTGGTGATGCGCTCGACGTGGGCATAGCGGTCGCGGCGGGTCAGCTGCTCACAGATGGTCGGCCAGTCGAGCGTCTCGCGGTCATAGCGCAGACCGGTAATTCCCATGTTATCCGCCAGCTCAAGGTCGGTGGCCCGGTCGCCAATCACATAGCTGTGGGCTTTATCCAGCACCCCCTCTTCCAGCCACGGCAGCACCAGCTGCGTTTTTGGCTTGCGGCAGGCGCAGTTGTCGCCCGGGAAGTGCGGACAAATCAGCACCTCTTCAAAGTTAACGCCCTGCGAGGCGAAGATCTGCATCATCAGGTTGTGCGGGCCATCAAACGCTTCCTGCGGCAGACTGTCGGTTCCCAGGCCATCCTGATTGGTGATCATCACCAGCTTATAGCCTTCCTGCTGCAGCTTCAGCAGCGCCGGGATCACCTGCGGCTCAAACGCCAGCTTGTCGAACCGGTCCACCTGGAAATCCTCCGGCGGTTCGGAAATCAGGGTGCCGTCACGGTCAATAAAGAGATACTTCTGGGTCATACATTCTCCGCAGTCAAGGCGTCAATCACGCGCTGGCTTTCGGCACGGGTACCGATAGTGATACGCAAACAGCCGCTTAATGAAGGTTGTTTATTCTGGTCACGTAAGATAATGCCCTGATCCCACAAAGATTTAAACACTGCGCTGGAGGCGGTTATCCGCGCCAGCACATAGTTGGTCTCGGAATCGAAGACCTGCTCCACGCAGGCGATGCCGCGCAGCTGTTCCACCAGGTAGCGGCGCTCGTCAAGGATCTGCGCCACGCGCTGGCGCATCGCGGCGATCCCCTCCGGGCTCAGGGCCTGGGCGGCGATATCGGCCACCGGCGTGGAGAGCGGGTACGGGGCGATCACTTTCAGCAGCACGTTGATCACCTCGGCGTTGGCGAGGGTGAAGCCGCAGCGCAGGCCGGCGAGGGCGAAGGCTTTGGACAGCGTGCGCAGCACCACCAGGTGCGGATAGTCGCTGAGCCAGCCGGCCAGCGTCGCCTGCGGGCAGAATTCAATATAGGCTTCGTCGGCCACCACGATGGCTTTGCCGCGGGTCGTCTCCAGCAGGTCGCGCATCGACTGCGGGTCGATAATCTGCCCGGTCGGGTTGTTCGGGCTGCAGACGAAGACCACCTTCACGCCGTCCAGCCGCGCTTCGATGCCCGGCAGGTCGAGCTGCCAGTCGGCCAGCGTCGGCACGGTGCGGCACTCGACGCCGATGGTCTCGGCGCTGACGCTGTACATGCCGTAGGTCGGCGGGCAGTAGAGCACCGCGTCTTCGCCGGGCTCACAGAAGGCGCGGATCAGCAGCTCGATGCCTTCGTCGGCGCCGCGGCTGACCAGCACCTGCTCCGGTTTGACCTCGGCGTAGCGGGCGTAGCTCTCAATCACGGCCTTCGGCTGCGGCTCCGGATAGCGGTTCAGCGTCTGTTCGGTAAGCTGGAAGGCTACGGCGGTAGGGAATTCGTTGGCGTTGAGCCAGACGTCGCCTTTGCCGCCCAGCCGGCGAGCGGATTGATACGGGGTCAGCGCGCGGACGTTGGCGCGGGCTAAATCTTCAATGCTCATGCTTGCTCCTTCAGGGCGGCAACGCGCAGCGTTACGGCGTTTTTGTGGGCGTCAAGGCGCTCGGCGGCGGCCAGGATCTCAATCGTTGAGGCGAGGGCGGCAAAGCCGTCGCGCGACAGCTCCTGCACGGTCATCCGCTTCTGGAAGTCGGCCAGACCGAGGCTTGAGCAGGTGGCGGTGTAACCATAGGTCGGCAGGACGTGGTTGGTGCCCGAGGCGTAGTCGCCCGCGGATTCCGGTGACCAGTCGCCAAGGAAAACGGAACCGGCGCTGGTGATGCTGTCCACCAGCTCGCGGGCCTGACGGGTCTGAATGATCAGGTGCTCCGGGCCGTACTGGTTGGAGATAGCCACGCACTGCGCCAGATCGCGGGCCACGATGATCCGGCTGGCGGAGAGCGCCACGCGGGCAGTTTCCGCGCGCGGCAGGGCGGCCAGCTGGCGCTCCACGGCTTCGGCGACGCGGCTGCCCATGTCGGCGTCCGGGGTCAGGAGGATCACCTGCGAGTCCGGGCCGTGTTCCGCCTGCGACAGCAGGTCGGAGGCGACAAAGTCCGGGTTGGCGCCGCTGTCGGCGATGACCAGCACTTCCGACGGGCCGGCCGGCATGTCGATAGCTGCGCCGTCCAGACGCTGGCTGACCTGGCGTTTGGCTTCCGTGACGTAAGCGTTGCCCGGGCCAAAGATTTTATCCACCTTCGGCACCGACTCGGTACCGAGGGCGAGGGCGGCGATGGCCTGGGCGCCGCCGACGTTAAAGATGGTTTTTACGCCGCACAGCTGCGCGGCATAGAGGATCTCATCGGCAATCGGCGGCGGCGAGCAGAGCACCACCTGCTGACAGCCGGCGATGCGCGCCGGCGTCGCCAGCATCAGCACCGTGGAGAACAGCGGCGCTGAGCCGCCGGGAATGTACAGTCCGACGGAGGCGATAGGGCGGGTGACCTGCTGGCAGCGCACCCCCGGCAGCGTTTCGACATCCACCGCCTGCAGCTGTTGCGCGTTGTGGAAGGTCTCAATGTTTTTCACCGCCACCGCCATCGCCTGCTTCAGCTCGTTGCTGAGGCGCTCGCCGGCGGCGGCGATCTCCGCCTCGCTCACCTGCAGCGCGGCGACGGTGGTTTTATCAAACTTCGCGCTGTATTCGCGCAGCGCCGCGTCGCCGTTGGCTTTGACGTTATTCAGGATCTCCGTCACCGTTTTACTGATGCTGTCGGAGGCGGAAATCGCCGGGCGCGTTAAGAGTTGCTGTTGTTGGTCTGCGCTACAGCCGTTCCAGTCGATGATTGTGTTGAAGCTCATGATTGTATTCCCCTGTGTGTCCCGTGACCGGCTGGCCGATTACTCCATCATCTTCTCAATCGGCAGCACCAGAATGGAGCTGGCGCCCAGCGCCTTCAGTTTTTCCATGGTCTCCCAGAACAGGGTTTCGCTGCTGACCATGTGCATCGCCACGCGCTGCTTGTCGCCTGCCAGCGGCAGAATAGTCGGCCGCTCGGCGCCCGGCAGCAGGGCAACCACTTCTTCCAGGCGTTCGGTCGGGGCGTGCATCATGATGTATTTCGACTCGCGGGCCTGAATCACGCCCTGAATACGGGTCAGCAGGCGGTCAATCAGCTGCTGTTTGGCGTCGGCCATTTCACCGTCGCGCTGGATCAGACAGGCTTTGGAGCGGTAGATCACTTCCACTTCGCGCAGGCCGTTAGCTTCCAGGGTGGCGCCGGTGGAGACGAGGTCGCAGATAGCGTCGGCGAGGCCGGCGCGCGGCGCCACTTCCACGGAGCCGTTCAGCAGACAGGACTTAAAGGAGATACCTTTTTGATCGAGGTAGCGCTTCAGCAGGTGCGGGTAAGAGGTGGCGATACGTTTGCCGTCCAGCGCCGCCGGGCCGTTCCAGGCTTCATCCACCGGAGTCGCCAGCGACAGGCGGCAGCCGCCGAAGTCGAGACGGCGCAGGGTGAAGTAGCGCGGGTCTTCGCCCTGGGCGCGGCGGCTGAGCAGCTCTTCTTCCAGCACGTTTTCGCCGATAATGCCGAGGTCGACAACACCGTCCATCACCAGGCCCGGGATATCGTCATCACGCACGCGCAGAATATCGATTGGCATATTTTCCGCCAGCGCAATCAGACGCTGGGTGTGCAAATTGACTTTAATGCCGCAGCGGCTGAGTAATTCGCGTGAATCTTCGCTTAAACGGCCTGATTTCTGAATAGCTATGCGTAAACGGGTGTTGTCTAACATTGTTCTTTTCCTCTGAATACCTATCTGAATCTGTCCGAATTTGGTCCAAAAAAAAGCCCCCGGAAGTGAATCTTCCGGGGGCTCTCTGCGCGTTCATGCACCACTGGAAGATCCAAACGTCTTCCAGCACACATCGCCTGAAAGACTAGTCAGGATGATGGTGATGATGGTGGTGTAAAAATTGAACGCGGTTCATAAAAATTCTCTGTGAATGACTATGCATTTGATGTCCTTTAACCTAAACCACTTCCGCCGCAGAAAGCAAGGGCTTTTTTCTATCATTAATTCATTTCATATTGAGCGAAGAAATTGTCAGTTGCCGCTGGCTGGCGTAGCCTGTAATCAGCACAGCGAAAGAGTCAGGAGCCCGGGATGAAAAAGGTCGCGATAGTCGGTTTGGGATGGCTGGGGATGCCGCTGGCGCTGTCGTTGACGGCGCGAGGCTGGCAGGTTACCGGCAGTAAAACTACGCAGGATGGCGTGGAGGCGGCGCGGATGTGCGGGATCGACAGCTATCCGCTGCGCCTGGAGCCGCAGCTGGTCTGTGATACCGAGGACCTCGACGCGCTGATGAACGTCGATGCGCTGGTGATCACCCTGCCGGCCCGGCGTACCGGGGCAGGGGAAGGGTTTTATCTACAGGCGGTGCAGGAGATCGTCGATACCGCGCTGGCGTACCATATTCCGCGGATCGTCTTCACCAGCTCCACCTCGGTGTATGGCAACGTCAACGGTACAGTGAAGGAGAATTCCCCGCGTCTGCCGCAAACCGCTAGCGGACAGGTGCTCAAGGAGCTGGAGGACTGGCTGCACAACCTGCCGGGGACGTCGGTGGATATTCTGCGCCTGGCCGGGCTGGTGGGGCCTTCCCGTCATCCGGGACGTTTTTTCGCCGGCAAGTCGGCGCCGGATGGCCAGCACGTGGTCAATCTGGTGCATTTGCAGGATGTGGTGGCCGCTATCGAACTGCTGCTGCAGGCCCCGAAGGGCGGGCACATCTATAATCTATGTGCGCCCCGCCATCCGGCGCGCGGCCTCTTTTATCCGCAGATGGCCCGCGAGCTCGGTCTGCCGCCGCCGGTGTTCAGCGACAGCCCGGACGGCGGCCAGGGCAAGATTGTAGATGGCAATCGTATCTGCAATGAGCTGGGGTTTGAGTACCAGTACCCCGATCCGCTGGTGATGCCGATGGAGTGATCCGCCAGCGGTGATTCGCATACCGTAAGGGGGTAGCGATGAAACCACTGCTGGATGTCCTCGTGATCCTGGATGCTCTGGAAAAAGAGGGGAGCTTTGCCGCGGCGTCGGCAAAGCTCTTTAAAACGCCCTCGGCGCTGAGCTACACCATTCACCGCCTGGAAAGCGATCTCAATATTCAGCTGCTCGACCGCAGCGGCCATCGCGCGCGCTTTACCCCCAGCGGACAGATGCTGCTGGAGAAAGGGCGGGAGGTGCTGCATATCGCCCGCGAACTGGAGATCCGGGCGGTTAAGCTGCAGCAGGGGTGGGAGAATAGCCTTCGTCTGGCGGTGGACAGCACCTTTCCCGTGGCGCTGCTCTCGCCGCCGATCGCGGCATTTTATCAACAACAGCCGCTGACCCGGCTGCACTTTACGCTGAACCCCTCCCTGCTGGACTGGCGGCCGCTGACTGACGGGCAGGCCGATCTGCTGCTGGGGGCGCTCGGCGAACCGCCGCCGCTGAGCGGTTATGACTATCTCCCCCTCGGCGAGCTGGAGCTGCTGCTGGTCGTTGCCCCACAGCATCCGCTGGCGCGACACCGTGCACCGCTAAGCTGGCGAACCCTGCGCCGTTACCGGGCGGTGGCCACCGGCGAGGGCGGGGCGCTACTCAGCGATCAGGAGACCCTGACGGTGTGTGACGCCGCGGGGCAGCTGGCGCTGCTGCGCCTGGGGCTGGGCTGGGGGTGCCTGCCGCGCTATCAGGTGCAGGGTCTGCTGGACAGCGGCGAGCTGGTCTGCATGACCGTGCGCGGGCTTTCGCCTCGTCAACGCGCGTGGATCGCCTGGAATGACGCCACCTGCGGTTTGGCTGGCAAATGGTGGCGGGAAACGCTATTAGCAAATAGTGCTATTTTTACAATTTATCATACGGAAACCGTATAGATATTAGCACGTTAAAAATTATGCTTACGCAATGAACTTCATAACATCTTGTCAACGCCGTTGAATTTGTTGCAAAATATGCGGCCTGAAAACCAGAGACTAGCCGACGCTTTTTTTTAAAGTGTCGGTTATTTTTTTGGTCGAAAGACACATCATTCAATACCAAGAGGCCGGGCTTCGTACCGGATAGATATTTACTAAAAACCGACAGTCGTTGTCGCTGAGGAATAGAAAGAAATGGGGCAATTTTTTGCTTACGCGCTGGCGTTCACCGTAAAAGGGGATAACTATGTCGCATAACGCTACTCCAAATACCTCTCGCGTGGAATTACGTAAAACGCTTACGTTAGTTCCGGTTGTAATGATGGGCCTGGCCTATATGCAGCCGATGACGCTGTTCGATACGTTTGGTATCGTCTCTGGTATGACCGACGGTCACGTGCCGACGGCCTACGCCTTTGCGTTAATCGCTATCCTGTTTACTGCCCTGAGCTATGGCAAGCTGGTACGTCGTTACCCTTCTGCCGGCTCGGCGTATACCTATGCGCAGAAATCCATCAGCCCGACCGTTGGCTTTATGGTGGGTTGGTCCTCGCTGCTCGACTACCTGTTCGCGCCGATGATCAACATTCTGCTGGCGAAAATCTATTTTGAAGCGCTAGTGCCTTCGATTCCGTCGTGGGTGTTTGTTATCGCGCTGGTCGCCTTTATGACCGCCTTTAACCTGCGCAGCATTAAATCCGTGGCCAATTTCAACACCGTGATCGTGGTGCTGCAGGTGGTGCTGATTGCCGTTATCCTCGGCATGGTGATTTATGGCGTGTTTGAAGGCGAGGGCGCCGGTACGCTGGCCAGCAGCCGTCCGTTCTGGTCCGGTGACGCGCACGTGATCCCGATGATTACCGGGGCGACGATCCTGTGCTTCTCGTTTACCGGTTTCGACGGCATCAGCAACCTGTCGGAAGAGACCAAAGATGCAGAGCGCGTCATCCCGCGCGCGATCTTCCTGACCGCGCTGATCGGCGGCCTGATCTTCATCTTTGCCACCTACTTCCTGCAGCTGTACTTCCCGGATATCTCGCGCTTTAAAGATCCGGATGCGTCACAGCCGGAAATTATGCTCTACGTGGCAGGTAAAGCCTTCCAGGTTGGCGCGCTGATCTTCTCCACCATTACCGTACTGGCGTCCGGTATGGCGGCGCACGCAGGCGTTGCGCGTCTGATGTACGTGATGGGCCGCGACGGCGTGTTCCCGAAAAGCTTCTTCGGCTACGTGCACCCGACCTGGCGTACTCCGGCGATGAACATCATCCTGGTCGGCGCGATTGCGCTGCTGGCGATTAACTTCGACCTGGTGATGGCGACGGCGCTGATTAACTTTGGTGCGCTGGTGGCGTTTACCTTCGTTAACCTGTCGGTGATTTCCCAGTTCTGGATCCGTGAGAAGCGCAACAAGACGCTGAAAGACCACTTCCAGTATCTGTTCCTGCCGATGTGCGGCGCCCTGACCGTTGGCGCGCTGTGGGTCAACCTGGAAGAGAGCTCGATGATTCTGGGCCTGATCTGGGCCGGTATCGGTCTGGTCTATCTGGCCTGCGTGACCAAAAGCTTCCGCAACCCGGTGCCGCAGTACGAAGACGTGGCGTAAGGCGTAGCGTGATGTGATTGAGAAAAGCCGGAGGGAAACCTCCGGCTTTTTTTTCGTTTGGCTCGGTGCGATATCTTTTGCCCGGCGGCGCTGCGCTTGCGCGGGCCTACGGTGATGGTTAACCTTCTGAAATTTAATGGTTATGTAGGCCGGGTAAGCGAAGCGCCACCCGGCAGAAGAGCTTATCCTGCCTGCATCATAACTTTCAGCAGCGTATCCAGCAGGCCGGGAAAACGGGCGTCCAGATCTTCCCGGCGCAGCGAAATCATGTTCTCCCGTCCCTGAGGCCGTTGCCAGATCACACCGCTGTCGCGCAGGACGCGCCAGTGGTGGGTCATGGTGGACTTGGCCACCTCTTCCTGGCGCAGGGCGTTGCAGCTCAGCTCGCTGCCGTCGGCCAGCGTACGAATGATCTCCAGTCGCAGTGGGTTACCGAGCGCGGAAAGGACATTTTCCAGGCGAATTTGTTCTCGTTCGGGGTGATTGGCGATCATAATAATCCTGTGTCGGCGGTGGCGCGGCGCATGGCAGCCGCAGCCCATATCGGCGGCTGGCGGCTACTATACCCAAACTCCGGTTCAGATACCACGCGCGCCGCCGCAACCTGCCCAATCGTAATGATAGCAAAAATAGTTCGAATATACTCGTACAGTTGTACTAAGATAGACGCAGTTAAATGAACTGCGGATCATTCCGACCGCAGACTGACCGTCAAAACGACTAAGGACGCATCATGCCCCGACCCATCCCTCTCGAACGTTATCGCAACATCGGTATCTCCGCGCATATCGATGCCGGTAAAACCACCACCACCGAGCGCATCCTGTTTTATACCGGGATGAGCCATAAGCTGGGTGAAGTACACGATGGCGCGGCAACCACCGACTGGATGGCCCAGGAGCAGGAGCGCGGGATCACCATTACCTCGGCGGCGGTAAGCTGCTTCTGGCCGGGGATGGACCGCAGCTTCGAGCCGCACCGGATCAATATCATCGACACCCCGGGGCACGTGGATTTCACCATTGAGGTGGAACGTTCTATGCGCGTGCTCGACGGCGCGGTGATGGTGTACGACTCCGTCGGCGGGGTGCAGCCCCAGTCGGAGACCGTCTGGCGCCAGGCGAATAAATACCACGTTCCGCGGCTGGCCTTCGTCAACAAGATGGACCGCCCGGGGGCGGACTTCTTCCACGTGGTGCAGATGATGATCGACCGCCTGAAGGCTAACCCGGTGCCGATTGTGATCCCCATTGGCGCCGAAGAGCATTTCACCGGCGTCGTTGACCTGGTGAAAATGCGCGCCATCCTGTGGGATGACGCCACCCAGGGCATGACCTTTAGCTATGGGCCAGTCCCAGACGATCTGCTGGAGACGGCGCAGCAGTGGCGGGAGAAAATGGTCTCGGCGGCGGCGGAAGCCAGTGATGAGCTGATGGATAAATACCTGGAAACCGGTGAGCTGGACGAGGCGGAGATCGTCGCCGGCCTGCGCCAGCGCACGGTGAAGGGGGAGATCCAGGCGGTGCTCTGCGGGAGCGCCTTTAAAAACAAAGGCGTGCAGCGCATGCTCGATGCGGTGGTGGAGCTGATGCCATCGCCGCTGGATATTCCGGCGATACAGGGCGTCGATGAGCAAGGCCAGCCGGCGGAACGCCATCCGAGCGACGATGAGCCGTTGTCGGCGCTGGCGTTCAAACTGATGACCGACCCCTACGTCGGCCAGCTGACCTTTATCCGCGTCTACTCCGGGACGCTGAAGAAAGGCGATGCGGTGTGGAACCCGGTGAAGGGTAAGAAAGAGCGCATCGGGCGTATCGTGCTGATGCAGGCCAACGACCGTCACGAAGTTGACGAACTGCACGCCGGGGATATCGCGGCCTGCGTCGGTCTGAAGGATGTGACCACCGGCGATACGTTATGCGATCCGGATGCGGTGATTACCCTCGAACGGATGGAGTTTCCGGAGCCGGTGATTTCGCTGGCGATTGAGCCGAAGACCAAAGCGGACCAGGAGAAAATGGGCATCGCGCTGCAGCGGCTGGCGGCGGAAGATCCGTCGTTCCGTCTGCATACCGATGAAGAGTCCGGCCAGACGATTATCTCCGGCATGGGTGAGCTGCATCTGGAGATCATTGTCGACCGGATGAAGCGCGAGTTTGGCGTCGAGGCCAACATTGGCCGTCCGCAGGTCACCTACCGCGAAACCCTGCGCAAGAAAGTGACGGACGTGGAAGGCAAATTTGTGCGCCAGTCCGGCGGCAAAGGGCAGTACGGGCACGTTGTGCTGACCCTGGAGCCGCTGGAGCCGGGCAGCGGTTTCGTCTTCGAGGACGCCACCAAAGGCGGCGTGGTGCCGCGCGAGTACATCCCTTCCGTGGAGAAAGGGCTGCGCGAAGCGATGGGCACCGGCGTGCTGGCGGGTTATCCGGTGGTTGACGTGAAAGCGACCCTGACCTTCGGGTCGTACCACGACGTGGACTCCTCGGAGATGGCGTTCCGCATGGCGGCGATCTTCGGCTTCCGGGAGGGCGCGCGCAAAGCGGACCCGGTGATCCTTGAGCCGGTGATGCACGTCGAGGTGGAGACGCCGGAAGAGTACGCCGGGAATATTATGGGCGATCTCTCTTCCCGTCGCGGGATAGTGCAGGGGATGGAAGAGCGCTTCGGCAGCCAGATCATCCGCGCCGACGTGCCGCTGGCGGAGATGTTTGGTTATTCCACCACGCTGCGCTCGATGTCGCAGGGACGGGCAACCTACAGCATGGAGTTCCACCATTACGCGGAAGCGCCGCGTAATGTGGCGGATGAAATCATCGCCAGCCGCGCGAAAAGCTAAGCAACGTTCCCGGGTGCGACGCGAGGCGTCTTACCCGGGCTACTCTGGTACCAGCGCCCAGGCCCGGTAAGGCGAAGCCGCCACCGGGCAAAAAGGTAAGCACGAACTGGGGACGCAATGCCCGGCGGCGCTGCTGGACTGCACCCCAAAAGTTGGACACCCAACTGAGTAAGGTGCAAT
>OIWS01000267.1_pt1 | contig 71567 bp, 70 predicted proteins | sample 1587611 | NCBI WGS metagenome assembly OIWS01 (sample SAMEA3888919, study PRJEB22519) | human gut metagenome | biome: human gut; feature: human-associated habitat; material: faeces | place: Denmark | collected 2010 | reverse complement strand
CGCGGAGGATGCTCCGCGCCGGGCTGTTTGCGGTTTTAGTGGGGTTGTCCGGGAAAACGGCGGAATCTGGACGAGCGGCGGCGGAATATATATCAGCATGGAGGTGAAGCCCATGCTGTCTGCTGCGGTATGGCTGATGCTGAGCAGTATGCTCTGCTCCCTGCGCGTTGCGGGAGGAGGCAATTCGTTTCCCAAGCCGCTCAGCGCGGAGGAGGAACGACATTATCTGGCACTGAGCGCGGCGGGCGATCTGGAGGCGCGGAACGTGCTCATCGAGCGGAATCTGCGCCTGGTTGCCCACATTATGAAAAAGTACTATTCTCAGTCGGCAGATCAGGAGGATCTGCTGTCGATCGGCACGATTGGCCTCATCAAGGGGATCTCCACGTTTGATCCCGCGAAGGGCGCAAGGCTTGCGACCTATGCGGCGCGGTGTGTGGAGAATGAAATCCTGATGTATTTCCGGGCGCAGCGGAAGACGGCGGGGGATGTGTCGCTGTCGGAGTGCATCGAGACGGGAAAGGACGCGAATGCGCTGTCGCTGATGGATGTGATCTGCTCGGAGGAGGATCTGTTTGAAAATTTGAGCGCCAAGGAGATGAACAGCCGCCTCTACCGAACCATGGAGCAGGTTTTGACCCCGCGCGAGCGCACGATTTTGATTTTGCGGTACGGACTTGGGGGAGGGGATGCGCTGACGCAGCGGGAGATTGCGGCAAAGTGCGGCATTTCGCGCTCCTATGTCTCGCGGATCGAGAAAAAGGCGCTCAGGAATCTGCAGGAGGCGTTGGGAGGAGCGTGAGCGGCGTGTCCTCTGCGCAAAGATAGACCTCCTCGGCGGCCAGGAGCGCGGCGCGCAGCGTCTGCGCGGCCGGACGGGCCAGCGGAATACGCTCGAGCGGGTCAATCACGCTGTCCACCGCGCGGCAAAGAATGTAGTACATCTGTTGATAATCGGCCATGGATAATCAGCTCCTTTAAAAAGTTCTCTCGATTGACCAATATAGCGGTCAATATCCAAACACATTATCGCATAAAATAAAGCAAATTGCAACCAATACTGGTCAAAACAATGTGCGGTGATGGGTGAATGGAACAAAAGATCAGGCGAGACCGCAATATGGGTGAAAATTTGCGGTGGCTGCGCAGGAAGAGCGGGCTGTCACAAGAGAAACTTTGTGCAGAATTGCAGCGCCGTGGATGTGATATTGGGCGCACAACTTATGCCAAGTATGAAGCGGGCGAGCTGAATATTCGGGTTAGCGTTTTGATCGAGCTGCGGAAAATTTACCGTTGTACTTACGATGCGTTTTTCGAAGGGCTGGATAGGGAAGCATGAAATGCGCCTCTGCGTTGGCAGGGGCGCTTGCTTTTTGGGACGGGATTTGCTATGATGTGGGCGAAAATACGGGAAAAGAGGCCGGGAAATGTACTGTGACTGTCACATTCATATGGCGCTGGACGGTTCTGACTGGAAGGCGGCGCTTGCGCGGCACAAATCCGCGCCGGATGAGGCATTCATCCGGGCGACGCTGGAGCGCTATCAAAAATTGGGGTTTGATTTTTTGAGAGATGGCGGCGACCGCTGGGGCGCGGGCGAATTTGCGGCGAAGATCGCGGCAGAATACGGCATCCGCTACCGAACGCCGTGTTTTCCGATCTACAAGTGCGGACACTACGGCAGCTTTATCGGGCGCGGCTATGAGACGCTGGATGAGTTCCGTGCGCTCATGGCGGAGGTTCACGCGCGCGGCGGACACTTCATCAAAATCATGATCTCGGGTCTCATGGACTTCCGACACTACGGCGTACTCACCGACACGCCGATGGCAGCAAGCGAGATCGCGGCGCTGGCAGACCTTGCGCATGAGGCGGGCTTTGCCGTGATGGCGCATGCCAACGGCGACGCGGCGGTCTCGGCGGCGGTCGCGGCCGGGATCGACTCGGTGGAGCACGGGGCCTATCTGACGGACGAGACGCTCTGCCAGCTTGCGGAGAGCCGGACGGTCTGGGTGCCGACGCTGGCGACGATTGGAAATCTGGTCGGCGAGGGGCGCTTCCCGGACGAGGCGGTGCGTCCGCTGCTGGCCTATCAGGAGAAGGCCGTGGCGAAGGCGGCGGCGCTGGGGGGCCTCCTTGCACCGGGCAGCGATGCAGGGGCCTGGGCCGTGCGGCACGGGCAGGGCGGACTGGACGAGCGGAAGTGGCTGCGCGAAGCGCTCGGTGAGGGTGCGGACGCGGTTTTGGCGCGCGGCGCGGCGGAGATCCGGAAGAGATTTTGAAAGAAGGTGCGCCATGGGCGGCAAGAGAACAAAGACAACGAAAAAGAAGATCGTCTCGGCGGCGTGGCGGCTTTTTTACGAGCAAGGTTATGACAACACGACTGTAGACGATATTGTGGAGGAGTCCGGCACGTCGAAGGGGTCGTTCTACCACTATTTTGATGGAAAAGATGCGCTTTTAAGCTCGCTGTCGATCCTGTTTGACGAGAAGTATGAGGAGCTGTGGCCCAGCATCCCGCCGGAGATGGACGCGCTGGAAAAGCTCGGCTACCTGACGCGGGAGCTGTTTGGGTTTATTGAGGACACGGTTTCACTGGAGCTGCTGGCGCGGCTGTTTTCGTCCCAGCTCATCACGAAGGGCGAGCGGCACCTGCTCGACCACAACCGTGTCTATTACCGCGTGCTGCGGACGATCCTCGCCGAGGGGCAACAGCGCGGCCAGATCCGCGACGATGTGACGGTCAACGAGCTCTGTAAGCTCTACGCCCTGCTCGAGCGCGGGCTGATGTACGACTGGTGCATCTGCAGCGGCGACTATTCGCTCAAATCCTACGCCGCGCGGGTGATGCCGATGCTGCTGGAGGATTTTCGGAAAAATAATTTTTCTGTCTGAAATTTGTGCGGAAAAAAGTTTGAAAATTGTACGGTAGAATTTCACTTGAGATTCAATAGAAAACAGAGAAGAATATAAATGGAGTATAGACTGTGGCCTATACTCCGTTCTGTATTGCGGTCTATATTTCGCCGTGTTAAGATAACGCCAGAATTTTTCAGGAGTGTATCAGATCATGAACAACGGCGAAGTATTGGCATTTGTATTGTATTTCATCCTGATGCTCGGCATCGGCGTCTTTTTCTTCTTCAAAGAGCGCGGCGCGGGCGAGAAGGAATATTTCCTCGGCGGGCGCAGCATGGGCCCCTGGGTCACGGCGATGAGCGCGCAGGCATCCGACATGTCGGCGTGGCTGCTCATGGGCCTGCCCGGCAGCATCCTGGCCTTCGGCTTCGGCCAGATCTGGATCGGCATCGGCCTTGCCATCGGCACGGCGCTCAACTGGATCTTGGTTGCGCGGCGGCTGCGCTGCTTCTCCGAGGCGGCGAAGGACTCCATCACGCTGCCGCAGTACCTCTCAAACCGCTTCGCGACGAAGAGCCTCGCGCTGCAGATCATCTGCGCGGTCATCTTCCTCGTCTGCTTCACGATCTATGTGGCGTCGGCGTTCGTCTCCGGCGCGACGGTGTTCACGACGGTGTTCCCGAGCCTTTCCAACCAGACGGCCATGCTGATCTTTGCGGCCATTATGATTGTCTATACGTTCCTCGGCGGCTTCAAGGCCGTGTGCTGGACGGACTTTTTCCAGGGGCTGCTGATGCTGGTGGCCGTGCTGGCGATCCCCATTATGATTGTGGCGACCGAGCAGCTGGACACCGGCCTGCTCTCGAAGGTCATCGTCGGCAATGACGGCACGGAATATGCCTTCGGGAGCAGCCTGTTCACGGCCAGCTGGAAGGACATTGCCTCCGGTCTTGCCTGGGGACTCGGCTATTTCGGCATGCCGCACATCATCGTGCGCTTCATGTCGATCGAAAAGGCGTCGATGGTGAAAAAGAGCGCGACGGTCGCCATCATCTGGGTCATCCTGTCGCTCGGCTCGGTGTGCCTGATTGCGTATTTCGGGCGGATGCTGGTGGCGGAGGAGCTGCTGGCAAACGGGATGCAGAAGACGATCTTCATTACGCTGGCGCGGCGGCTGTTCCCGGCGTTCCTCGCGGGCGTGCTGCTCGCGGCGATCATGGCGGCCTCGATGTCCACGGCGGACAGTCAGTTGCTGGTCGCGTCCAGCTCGTTCACGTCGGATATCTACAAGCCCGCGCTGCGCAAGAACGCCTCGGACAAGGAAATTCTCTGGGTCGGGCGTGTGGTTGTGCTGCTGGTCGCGGTGGTGGCATACATCATTGCGACGAATAAGGGAGAAGGCGCGCAGGCCATCATGAACATGGTGGAAAATGCCTGGGGCGGCTTCGGCTCAGCCTTCGGCCCGGTCGTCCTTCTGTCGCTGTTTTGGCGGCGCTTTACCTATCGCGGCGCGATTGCGGGCGTGGTCGGCGGCGCGCTGGTCGATGTGCTGTGGTATCTGTTCCTGTCGGGCCCGACGGGCATCTATGAGCTGCTGCCCGGCTTTGCGGCGGGCATGCTCTGCGCGGTGATCGCAACGCTGCTCGACAAGGCCCCGGCCAAGGCTGTCACCGATATCTACGACAAGGCGACGGCGGTGTTGAAAGAAGATTGAAAGAAAGCCCCCGGCCCACAGTATGGGCCGGGGGCGGTTTTATATGCTGCCGAATGCTCCACCGAGGCATGCTTTGCATGCCAGCCTCCTCTATCAAGAGGGGGCTTCGTGGGACAGCTGCGCGCGATGCGAAGGGGAAAAGAAAAACGCCGCTGTCCAAATCGGGACAGCGGCGTATTGTTATGCGTGTTTTTTCCTCCAGGGGCGGAAGGAGATGAGCCAGGCAGCGGTGCCGTAGGGGAGGGCGACGAAGAGGTCGAGAATGGAATGCTGCTTGACAAAGACCGTCGAGATGCTGATGAGCACGCCGAGCGGAATCATAATCCACTGCAGATGCCGTTTGCGCAGGCCCGGGGACTCAAATGAGGCGGCGGCGAGGGCAAAGCAGCCGATGACGTGCATGCTGGGGCAGACGTTTGCGTTATTGTCGGCGGCGTAGATGCGGCTGACAAGCCAGGTGAAGACATTGTGACGCGGGAACTCGGCCGGGCGGAGATCCTGCCTGTTCGGGAAGATCCAACAGACGAGGATCGCCGAAATCAGACCCACCAGCACGAACCACATGAATTTTTTGAACGTCTCGGCGTCATAGAAGGCCAGGTAAGCGGTCATCAGCGCGAGCAATGGGTGCCACATGCAGTAGGGGATGATGAAATACTCGCAGAACGGGATCTTATCGTCCAGCGGGAGGTAGGAGACCCAGTAGTCGGTCGTAACGGCATGCTCTACAACAACATAAAGGATCAGATAGAGGATCCAGAATGAGAGCATCCAGAGATGCCGGTAATCAGATACCGTCCCCAGTTTCGGAAGCGTCAGTTTTTTCTTCATGGTCTGCGGTGTCATCCTCTCTGATGGTGGGAATGAATTGGCGGACAAAGGTGCCCTGGCCGCGTTTTTTCAGGTAGAAATAGCCGATGACGCTGAACGTGACAGCGCCGACAAAGCTGACAAACAGATCTTCCATCGTGTCGTAGAGGCCAATGTCGAGATAGCCGCCGAGGCCGAGGTCGACGCCGTTGACAGCGGTGGACTGGATATCCTGGATGACAATGGGGATGTTGCGGTTCGTCTCGTCGAGCATGACGCTGGAAATGGTGTGCACCACGGTGTCTTTCTGCATATCAAGCAGGAAGATCCGGTCGGCGGCAAACTCGACAAATTCCCACAGCACGCCGACGGTCATCGCAAAGCAGAAGGCCGCGATGGCCACATAGAGCGGTGAGAGCTGGAACTTGATCTTTGCATCACGGTTTAACAGGTCGACAAGGGAAAAGCCGACCGCCGCGGCGAGGAAGCCGCTGGTGGTGTGCAGCATGGTGTCCCAGTGGGGGTATTCGACGAAATAGCATTGCAGCTCACCGAGAATCTCTGCCGCAAAGATAAAGAGCAGAATGATGATTTCCAGCGTGTCCGGCAGCTCGAAGCGGAACTTTTTCTGTAAAAAAACCGGGAGCAGGAACAGCACCAGCACCAGCAGGCAAATGAACACACTTTCATATTCCTGCCGCAAAACAGCAGAAACCATCGTCACGAGGACGATCAGACGCAGGATAAGATATACTGCCGTTACACGGGGGCGGCGCTTGGCTTCCAGCTTCAGTTCCTGCCAGGCCGCATGCGGGCCGCTGTCTTTTTTCACGCAATCCACTCCTTACAATCGTATAGGAGATAGTATCGCATTTTCAGGAAAATTTCAATCTCAAATTTTTGAATTTATTGTGAATCCGTGTTTTTCTTCCGGCGGAAGAAAACGCCCTCCACGCGCTTATAGAGCAGGAAGGTGAGCGCCGAGACCGCTACGCCCTTGATGAGGTTGAAGGGGACGATACAGAAGAGGACGAGCGTCTTGAGGTCGGTGACCGAGGAGAAGATGGCCGTGCCGGCGGCGATAATGCTCTCGAGCGGCATGTGAAACAGCTTGACAAACTGCGGGATGAGATACCAGGCGTTGAAGAGGCTGCCAAACACGGTCATCACCAGTGTGCCGAGCGCGAGCGAGCAGATGGCGCCTTTTTTGCTGAGCGTCGCCTGATAGCAGATCGACGCGGGCAGCATGAATGAGCAGCCGACGAGGAAGTTGGCCAGGTCACCGACAAAGGCCGTCGAGGTACCCTTGATGAGCAGCTTGAGCAGAATTTTCAGAAATTCGCAGACCACGCCGCTGACCGGGCCGAGATAGAACGTGCAGATCATGACGGGCAGCTCACTGAGGTCGAGCTTATAGAACGACGGCGCGATGGGCAGCGCGAAGTCAAAGATGTGCAGCAGCGCGGCGATGGCGGAGAACATGGCGATGCAGGTGATGGTGCGTGTGGTGCTCAGGCGGTGGCGCTTTTTCATGACGAGCCGCTCCGAGAGATCGGCGATCAGGATGAGCGCTGCCGTGACAACCAGGCAGATGAGGACAAAGGAGAGGTTTTCTTTCAGGCTTGCAAAAAAGTTGGACATAAGGGACCTTCTTTCCCTTCAGGGGAACAAAAAAACCTGAAGCGCGGGCTTCAGGCAAAGGAATGGGTGGCGGCCCGGAGACCGGGAACGCCGTCATCTTCTTCCATCCAGACTATACTGTCGGTACCGGAATTACACCGGTTCAGCTTGCGCTCGCGGACTTTACCGCCGGTCGGGAATTACACCCTGCCCTGAAGATTTATATGATTTTCGTGATTCAGTATACACAGTTTCATATGTCTTGTCAAGGGGGGAAAAGTCTGCTATACTGTTGTGCAAAAAGGGGGGCGGCGGAAGATGATATGCGCATTTACCGGCCACCGGCCGGAGCATCTGCCGTGGGGAAGCGACGAGCGGGACCCGCGCTGTGCGGCGCTCAAAACGCTGCTCCGGCAGAGGCTCCGGGAGCTGTTCCGGCAGGGATATGGGACATTTTTGTGCGGAATGGCGCGCGGGTGTGATCTCTATTTTGCCGAGGCCGTGCTGACGCTGCGCGATACGGGCGAGCTGGAGGGCGCGAAGTTCACGGCAATGCTGCCTTGCCCGAGCCAGGCAGACCGCTGGAGCACGCAGGACAGGGCACGTTACCGGGCACTGCTTGCGCGCTGCGATGAGGCGAAACTGCTCGAGGCGGCCTACACATCCGGCTGTATGCTCCGGCGGAACCGGGCCATGGTGGATGCGGCGGATGCCCTGCTCACGGTGTTTGATGGCAGCGAGGGCGGCACGGCGGCGACCATCCGCTACGCAAAGCGGTGCGGTGTGGAGATCGTGCCGCTGTGGCTCTGAAGTTTATTGGATCGGGAGACTCCTGAAAAATCCACGGAATTGCCACGCCGGTCTGCGGACTTATCTCGCAATGACACTTCTTTTTAGGGTTTGACCGCTGCGGCGGGGTTCTTCCCCGGCCGTCTTTGGTGACAGCCCCTTTTGGTAGAGGGGGCCTGGGACTAAGCGGGCATATTGAAGGAGTGCATGACGCCATCCTGAGCGGCGGAGCAGACATCCCCGCCGACGACCTCGTTTTTATAGACAAGCACGGTCGCGTAATAGGCGCCCTCGCCGCCGGGGTAATTTGTGATCGAATAGACATAGCGGTGAAGCGTTTTGCCGGCGTACTGCGTGAGGTCATAGCCCTGCGAGCGCTGAAGCTCGTTATAGCGCTCGAACACCTCGTTGCCCTCCGCCGGGACGCGCACCTCCTGCGTCTGGACAGGCTCTTCCGCGACTTCCCAGCCGAAGCTTTGCAGGAAGGCAACGCGGCCCTCGTTTGTTTTGACATCGACGCTCCGGGCGTCCTGCGGCGCATTTTGCGCGGGCGGCTCTTCGCTGCCGTGCAGGCAGAGGCAGAGCACGATCACCACAACGACGATCAGTGCGGCGATCAGGAACAGCTTTTGTTTGGAGACCTTGGCGGTTACCATCACCATAAAGATTCCTCCAATCGGGTTTCAAGATGGTACAACCTATTCGGGATGGCGGAAAATATGACAGCAGAAAGGGGCAGCGGCATGCAGCGGCTCGATAAGATCCTCTCGGAGGCGGGGGCGGGCTCCCGCAAGGAACTCAGAGGCCTCATCCGCGCGGGGCGCGTGACGGTGGACGGGGAGATCGTCCGCGACGAGGCGAGAAAATTTGACGAAACGGCCTGCACCGTCGCCATTGACGGCGCGGCGGTCGAAAAATATCGAAAAGTGCTGCTCATGCTGCACAAGCCGGCGGGCTATGTGACCTCCACGGACGACCCGCGCGACCGGACCGTGATGGAGCTGATCCCGGAGCGCTACCGGAAGCTCGGCGTGACGCCGGTGGGGCGGCTGGACAAGGAGACGGAGGGCTTGCTGCTTCTGACGAACGACGGTGACCTGGCCCATCGCATCCTAAGCCCGCGCAGCGGCGTCTGGAAGACGTACTACGCAGAGCACGAAGGCACGGCCGGGGCAGAGGACTGTGCGTTGTTTGCCGCAGGGCTGACGCTCGGAGACGGGACGCTGTGCCTCCCGGCAAAGCTGGAGCCGCAGGACCCCGGCAAAAGCCTCGTCCGGGTGCAGGAAGGCAAATATCACCAGGTGCGCCGGATGATGGCCGCGCGCGGGATGCCGGTGACATATCTCCGGCGCATCGCTGAGGGCGGACTGATCTTGGGCGGGTTGGAAAAGGGCGCAGTGGAGGAACTGGATATCGCGCAGGCAGAGCACGGAATGCACAGCATCTTGTGAAAAAGGCGGGGAGGCTCTTGTGATTTTGACGAAAGAAAACTGTCCCATCCAGCCTTCCAGCATTTGGCCCTTCTGACGAAAAACTAGGAAAAGAGCACAAAAACGCCGGGGTATTTTGAAATAAAATGTCAAAAGACTCTTGCATAAATGACGAAAACGTAGTATTATGTTTATGGTTGTTTGTGTAAAAAAGCATTGACGCCCGCCGCGGCAGGTCGCGCCGGGCTGTCAGGAAAGGGAGGACATCCTATGTCCAGCCGCGTTTTTCAGAGTGTGATCGTTCAGATGAAAGAGGCTACCGACCGGATGATTGGCGTCATCGACGCTGATGCGAATGTGATCTCGTGCAGCGATACGTCCTTGATCGGCGAGAAGTGGCCCGAGGCCGTGATCAAGCTCAACAGTGCGCCGGATTCCATCGTTGTGATGGACAAAAAGACGTTCAAGCCGCTGGTGTCCTGGAGCGCTTATTTCGATTACGCCGTGTTCGCCGAGGGCGACGACGAGACTGCAAGAAGTCTCTGCGTGATGGCCTATGTGGCGCTCAACGGCGCGAAGACCTATTATGAAGAAAAACACGACAAAGGCACGTTCGTGAAAAACATCATCACGGACAATATCCTGCCGGGCGATGTCTATATCCGCGCGAAGGAGCTGCATTTCGTGACGGATGTGCCGCGTGCGGTGTTCCTGGTGCGCCAGGTCGGCCGGGCCGACGTGGCCGTGGTGGACCTGCTTGCGGGCATGTTCCCGGACCGGCAGCAGGATTTCGTCCTCTCCATCAACGAAAAGGACGTGGCCATCGTCAAGCAGATCACCCCGGCGACCGAGAAGGAAGACCTTCTCAAGATCGCGCGGCAGATCGAGCAGACGCTGCACACGGAGCTTTTCATCAAGACGATGATCGGCATCGGCACCGTGGCGAGCCATCTGCGCGAGCTGGCCGACTCCTACAAGGAGGCGCAGGTCGCCATCGAGGTCGGCAAGGTGTTCGACACGGAGAAGACCATCATCAACTATGAAAACCTGGGCATCGGGCGGCTCATCTACCAGCTGCCGACAACGCTGTGCGAAATTTTCCTGTCCGAGGTGTTCAAGAAGAATTCCATCGACGCCCTCGATCAGGAGACGCTGTTCACCATCAACAAATTCTTTGAAAACAACCTGAACGTCTCTGAGACGTCCCGGAAGCTGTTCGTCCACCGCAACACGCTGGTCTACCGGCTGGAGAAGATCAAGAAGCTCACGGGCCTCGATCTGCGCGAGTTTGACGACGCGATCATTTTCAAAGTGGCGCTGATGGTCAAAAAATATCTGGTGTCCCGCGAAAACCGGCTGATTTGACCGGGGCGCCGCGCTTTGATGCGGAGTAACCATGATTGAATTAACGAATGTAGTAAAGACTTATGAGACCGGCACGAAGGCGCTGCGCGGGATCAGCATGAAGATTGAAGACGGGGAGTTTGTCTTCCTGGTCGGGCCGTCCGGCTCCGGCAAGTCCACAATCATCAAGCTGCTCACGGCGGAGCTCGCCCCGACGGAGGGGAATGTCAACGTCAACGGCTTCCAGCTCGAGAAGATCCGCTATCGCGCCATTCCGTATCTGCGGCGGACGCTCGGCGTCATCTTTCAGGATTTCCGCCTGATCGAGAAGAAGACGGTCTATGACAATGTCGCCTTTGCCATGCGCGTCATCGGTGCGTCGGAAAAGGAAATCAAAAAGCGCGTGCCATATGTGCTGGAACTGGTGGGCCTGGAGAACAAGGGCCGCCGGCTGCCCAATGAGCTCTCCGGCGGCGAGCAGCAGCGTGTGGCCATTGCCCGCGCGCTGGTCAACAACCCCAGCGTCATCATCGCCGACGAGCCCACCGGCAACCTCGACCCGGCGCGGTCGCTCGAGATCATGATGCTGCTCGAGCAGATCAACGCCCTCGGCACCACCGTCATGGTGGTCACGCACGAGAAAGAACTGGTCAACCGGTTCACCAAGCGCGTGGTCGCGATCAATGAAGGGCTCATTATCAGTGACGGAATGGACGGGTACTATCTCAATGAAGAAGAATAATATCGGATATTTGCTGCGCGAGGGCGTGCGGGGCGTGTTTGTCAACGGCTTTATGTCGTTTGCGGCCGTGTGCGTCACCGTGGCCTGCCTCATCATCATGGGCAGCTTCCTGCTCATTCTGTTCAATCTGAATGAGATGATCAAGGATCTGGAGCAGGAAAACGAGATGCTCGTCTATATCGACGAGAGCTATTCCGAGGCAAAGGCCAAGAGCGTCGGCAGTCAGCTGAACCTCATCTCCAATGTCCATGAGGCCAGATTCGTCTCGCGCGACGAGGCGCTGGACAACTTTATCGAAGAGCAGAATAACGACAAGCTCTTCAACGGCATCGACTCCTCCACCTTCCGCGACCGGTACGTCGTCACGCTGGAGGATAACACGCTCATGAAGGAGACGGAAACCCAGATCCGGGCCGTCGACGGCGTGGACGACGTGGTGGCGCGGTATGACATCGTAAACGGCTTCCAGACCGTGCAGAAGGTCTTGAATATTGCCTCGGCGGTCATTATTGCGGTGCTGTTTGTGGTGTCGCTGCTCATCATTTCGAACACGGTCAAGCTGGCCATGTATTCCCGGAGCGAGGAGATCGCCATCATGAAAATGGTTGGCGCGACAAACTCCTTTATCCGCATGCCGTTCGTGGTCGAGGGCTTCATCCTCGGCTTCCTCGGCGCGCTGATTGCGTTCTTCCTGCAGTGGGGCCTTTATGACTTCGTTGCCATGAAGATCGCCGAGATCGACACGCTGAAGCTCATCACGGTCGCGCCGTTCCTCGACGTCATCGAGCCGGTGGCGCTGATCTACGCGCTGACGGGCTTCGTTGTGGGCGTGTTCGGCAGTTTGCTGTCGATCCGTAAATTCCTGCGGGTATGATCCAAAATGGCCGCGCGGCCAACCGGGGCGCGGCCTGTGCCGCGGTGCAGGATTTGCACTGCAAAAAACGGAGGAACTCCATGAAATCCAGAAATAAATTTACGCGCATCGTCTGCATCGCGCTTGCCGTTATCATGACGCTCTCGCTCGTGACGACGGCGCTGATCGTGATGGTCAATGCGGCCAGTTCAAAGGAGATTGAAAAAGAGCTGGTCGACCTGCGTGCACAGCAGGCGGAGCTCAAGAAGCAGTCGGACGCGCTCAAGGCCGAGATCAACCAGAACGAGGCCGAGACGCAGACGCTGATCGAAAAGAAGGCGGACATTGACAAGCAGATGGATATGTCCCGCCAGACAATTGAAAACCTCAATGCGCAGATCCAGCAGTACAGCCTGCTGATCGCGAACAAGCAGAGCGAGCTGGAAGATTCGCTCGCCGAAGAAGAGGCGCTCAACGAGCAGTACAAGGCGCGTCTTCGCTCGATGGAGGAGACTGGCAGAATTTCCTACTGGTCGATCCTGTTCGGGGCGCGGAGCTTCTCCGATCTGCTCGACAAGATCGACATGATCCAGGAGATCGCCAAGTCCGACCAGTTGATGATGGACAAGATGGCGGCGATGTCCGAGAAAATTGCGGGTGAGCGCGCGGATCTCGAGACGCAGATGGACGAGTTGAACGCCGCGAAGGACGAGCTTGCCGCGCAGCAGGCCGAGCTGGAGGCCCAGCGGGCCGAATCGGACGAGCTGCTGATCCAGATGGCGAAGGAATACGAGTCCATGTCCGCCGAATACGCGGACTACGAGGCGATGGAGGACGAGCTCTCGGCCCAGATCGCCAAGTCTGAGACCGACTATTTCAACGCCCTGTCCCGCGAGGAGGCGGCCAGGATCGCCGCAGCAGCAAAGAACAACACGGGCAGCAGCTCCGCGTCCGGCTCGTCCGGCAGCGCATCGGCGAGCGGCTTTGTGTTCCCAATGGCCTACGCGACCAAAATCACGGACGCTTACGGCTACCGTATCCACCCGCTCAGCGGCACGAAGAAGTGGCACAACGGCATCGACTTTGCCGCAGGCGAGGGCACAGCTATCTATGCCACCAAGGCGGGCACCGTCACCTCCGCGACCTACAATGAGGCCTACGGCAACATGGTCACGATTAACCACGGCGACGGATATTCCAGCCTCTACGGGCATATGACGAACTATATCGTCTCCGCCGGCGACACCGTCTCCGCCGGGCAGACCATCGGCTACGTCGGCTCCACCGGCTGGTCGACCGGCCCGCACCTGCACTTTACGATCTATTATAACGGCTCAGACGTCAATCCGCTCAATTACGTCTCGATGCCGTAAGAAGCATGTACGCAGTTCCCACAGCCTGGATTTCAGGCTGTGGGAACGATTTTACTGAAATTGCGAGGGAAGCAGAATGAACAAGGGTTGGAAGATTGTGCTGGCGGTGCTGTGTGCGCTGGTGATTGCGGCGGGCTCGTTTGTCGGCGCGGTGCAGTATCTGAACGGGAAATACGCCGCGGCGCTCTCGGCAGACGCCGATTCTGCCGTGCAGACGAAGACGGCCGAGGTGCAGCGCATCATCGAAACCTACTTCATCGATGATTACGATGAAAATACGCTGGCCGACGGCGCGGCGTCCGGCATGGTGGAGGCAACGGGCGATGAATGGAGCTATTACCTCTCGGCAGACGAGGTCGCGGACTATGAAGAGACGATGGCCAATGCCTATGTCGGCGTCGGCATCACGATCACCGTGGATGAAGAGGCCGGTGGGATGCGCGTGGAGGAAGTCACCGCCGGCGGGCCGGCGGAGGAGGCCGGAATCCGGGCCGGAGATGTGCTGCTTTCGGTCGAAGGGCAGGAGGTTTTGGCGCTCGGCATGGACAGCACGCGCGATCTGGTGCGCGGCGAAGCGGGAACCACGGTGCAGATGCACTTCTCACGGGACGGCGAGGAATATGACGCCACGGTGGAACGCCGCAGCATCGAAACGCCGGTTGCCTCCTGCGAGCTGCTCCCGGGGGAGATCGGCTATATCACGATTGATAACTTTGATGATCGCTGTGCGGAGGAAACCATCGCCTGCATAGACGAGATGGTAGGTTCGGGGGCGAAGGCGCTGCTCTTCGACGTGCGCTTCAACCCCGGCGGTTATGCCGATGAGTTGGTGGAGGTGCTGGACTATCTGCTTCCGGAAGGAGATCTGTTCCGCAGCGCGGATTACGCAGGACGCGAGGAGGTCGACACGTCGGATGCAGCGTGCATCGAGCTGCCGATGGCGGTGCTCGTGAACGAGGATTCTTACTCTGCGGCGGAGTTTTTTGCGGCGGCGCTGCAGGAATATGACTGGGCGACGATCGTCGGCTCACAGACCTACGGCAAGGGCAATTTCCAAAACGCGTTTTCGCTCTCAGACGGCTCGATGATCAATCTCTCGATCGGCAAATACTATACGCCCAGCGGCAAAAGCCTGACGGAAACGGGCGTGACGCCGGATGTCGTGATCGATCTCGACGATACGCAATACGCGCTGCTCTACTATCACCAGCTTGAACAGGCGGAAGATCCGCAATTTCAGGCCGCAATCGACACATTGAAACAGAAAATCTCTTGACAGACCGCGGGCAATGCGGCTATAATGGCAACTGGCGTTTTACGAACATTCATCCCCGCTTTTTCGGGGACGACGATAGAAAGGACCGCAAATTATGGCAAAAGAGTTTAAAATCAGCACGCTCCGCCTCAAGGAGCTCGAGCAGGAACTGAACTATCTGAAGACGACCCGCGAAAAAGAAGTCGCCGAACAGATCAAAGAGGCGCGCTCCTTCGGCGACCTTTCCGAAAACAGCGAATATGACGAGGCCAAAAATGAGCAGGCCAAGCTCTATGGCCGCATTGCCGAGGTGGAAAATATTCTGGCGCACGCCGTGATCATCGACGAGAGTGAGGAGGCCGAGGGCCGTATCGGCCTTGGCTGCACGATCAAGGTCGAGGACGTCGAGACCGGCGAGGAAGAGCTCTACGCCATCGTCGGCTCGCAGGAGGCCAACCCGATGGAGTGCCGCATTTCGGACGATTCCCCGTTCGGCCGCGCGATGCTCGGTCATGCGGTGGGCGACATCGTCGAGGTTGAGGCCCCGGTCGGCACGCTGAAGTACAAGGTCATCTCCATCGAACGATAAAAAGAGAGGTAGAAACATGGGACAGGAACCAAAGAACGCGAACCAGACGCCGGAGCTTTCCGTCGGCGACCAGATCAAGGTCCGGCGCGAGAAGCTGGCGCAGCTTCAGGCCGAGGGGCATGACCCCTTCCAGCTGACGAAATTTGTCTGCACGTCCAATGCCGAGGAAATCAAAGACCATTTTGACGAGATGGAGGGAAAGCCCGTCTCGATCGCGGGGCGCATGATGTCCAAGCGCGGCATGGGCAAGGTCTCCTTCTGCGACATTCAGGATAAAACCGGCCGCATCCAGCTCTACGCCCGCAAGGACGAGATGGACGAGGAGGATTATAACCGCTTCAAGAAATACGACATCGGCGACATCGTCGGCATCGACGGCGAGGTTTTCCGCACGCAGCGCGGCGAGATGAGCGTCCGCGCGAAGAAGATCACGCTGCTGAGCAAATCTCTCCTGCCGCTGCCCGAGAAGTTCCACGGCCTGACCGACAAGGAGACGCGCTATCGTCAGCGCTATGTCGACCTGATTGTCAACCCCGAGGTCAAGCGCAACTTCATCATCCGCTCGCAGTTCATCAAGCATCTGCGGGATTATCTGGATAATATGGGCTATATCGAGGTCGAGACCCCCGTCCTCAACACCATTGCCGGCGGCGCGGCCGCGCGTCCGTTCATTACCCACCACAATACGCTCGATATCGACATGTACATGCGCATCGCGACCGAGCTGCCCCTCAAGCGCCTGATCGTCGGCGGCATGGAGCGCGTGTATGAGGTCGGCCGTATCTTCCGCAACGAGGGCATGGACCCCAAGCACAACCCCGAGTTCACGACTGTCGAGCTCTATCAGGCCTACGCCGATTTCCACGATATGATGGACATCGCCGAGGGCGTCTACACCACCTTCGCACAGAAATACCTCGGGACCTATGAGCTGGAATGGATGGGCGAGAAGGTCGACCTGACCCCCGGCTGGCCGCGGCTGACGATGGTGGAAGCCGTCAAGAAGTATGTCGGCGTCGACTTCGATGCGATCACCGACGATGCAGAGGCCGTTGCGGCGGCAAAGGCAGTCGGCGTTGAGCTTGCCGACGCCGCTGAAAAGACCTGGGGCAACGCCCTCTACGCCTGCTTCGACCAGAAGGTCGAGGAGCATCTGGTGCAGCCGACGTTCATCACCATGTACCCGGTCGAGGTCAGCCCGCTGACCAAGCGCAGCCCCAAGGACCCGCGCCTGACCGAGCGCTTTGAGTTCTTCATCTGCCGCGCGGAGATGGGCAACGCCTATTCCGAGCTGAACGACCCCATCGACCAGCGCGAACGCTTCATGAAGCAGGTCGAGCAGCGCGAACGCGGCGACGACGAGACGGAAATGCTCGACGAGGATTTCCTCACCGCGCTTGAATACGGTATGCCCCCCACGGGCGGCATGGGCATGGGCATCGACCGCGCCGTCATGCTCTTCACCGGCGCAGACACCATCCGCGACGTCATCCTGTTCCCGACAATGAAGCCCCAGAGCTAAGAAAGCATTGTGGCACAACGGTTACAGGTGATACAACCTCTGGTTTGACACCACTTTTACACCAATTCACTTTGAATTCAACATGGCTACTAAGGAGTGCCCCGTCTTTGACGGGGTGCTTTCTTTAGCCATCATACATATATCAGCGTAAAAAATAAGGGCAGGTTTGGGAAATCAAAATCCCATTCCTGCCCTTTTCTTTTTAGCAAAATCTGTACCGAAAAATATATAGTATTCGTGACAACGCACAAAAAATGAGAGCGTGCTTCAACAGCAGCTCTCATATATCTTGTCTATTTGACATTTACACCGAAGTCCTTTATAATGGCTTTTGTGGAATCCACCGTCCGCGTCGAGTTTCCGGGTTCAGTCATAGCCCATCTCCTTTGTAGACGGTGTACGGTTAAAAAGACGGTTGCCTGTCATCCCGCGAGTGCGGAATGGAGGCGTGTATGTAGCCCTCGCGGGAAATTTTTCTCAGGGAGGTGACCATACATAACTCTTCAAGAAGTTTTTTGGATTGCGTCTATCTGCTGGATTCTTATCCAAGCATGGGACAAGTTCCGTAACAGAAAGAAGTGAGCCGTCTGTCGCAAGCAGAGCGGCTCACTGTCGTTTGAGGGTTAAACCCTCTTCCCAGTAAGAATGTATGTTTGTGGCAACCGTCTGGGTTTCCACCGCAGGGGGCGCTTGTTAGCAGCAGGCGCTCTCTGTGTTATTATTATAGACTACTTCAACGGTATTTGTCAAATGAATTTTCTGTTAGCGTTTTCTTTCAGATTTCTCCTACGTCAGCCTGTGGGAACCGCATAACCCTTAGTCAAGCTCCGCAAGTGTACGGATGCTGACCCCATCACTTGCTTCAACGCTATGGCGGACAGTCCTGCTGCCGCCTATAAAGAATATTTACACCCACAAAATATTCTTTAGATATTATTTTCCAAATGCGATGATTGCGCCAATGATGCCAGATACAAGCAAGGTAGAGATGCAAGTAATGATTGCAACCTTGACAGTGTTGACATTGTTGGCGATTTGCTTATACGGTTTGTTCTCGGTTTCATTAACCTTCTCAGACAATTTACGTTCGGTCTCCTGCCATGCTTTTGCTTGCGCATCTACCTTACGATTGGTGTCATCCACCTTGCCCTCGATATTACTGACACGCTGTGCAATGAGCTCAACGGAAGTAGCGATTTTATAGATAGCCTTCTGCTCACTCTGGATTTCCTTCAGCTCACCTTCTAAGTTGTCAATTCTGTGTGTATTGGACTTGCATCGCTGCTCAGTCTCAATTAACAGTACGGTCTCTTGCTCGGTCATAAGAGAAACCTCCTCGGATGATTATTTTTCCCCTTCCTTCGGCTCCACTATGGAGGCAATAGCAGAGTTCTGTTTCAACACGTCTTTCATTTCGCTAAGGGCGTCATCAACGTATTTGCTAAAGGTTTCAAATGGCAAGACCTTTGCCAACCAAGGGAAACGCTCGCAGAACTTGTCGTAAACAGAAGACAGCTTCAGTTTGCCCGTACCGGAACCGAACTCGCGTTCGGCACCAAGAACAGCCTGCAGAAGCCATCCACGAATCTGCTCGTACTTCTTGTCGGTGGACAGGTTGCGCCAACGCAGGACAGCCATAACGCCGCCAACGATAAACACAATGCCAGTAACAATTACATACCAGTTCTCCACAATAAATTCCATATACAAACTCCTCTCTAAAAGGTAGTGGGGCGGATTTCAGGTGCCGCCCTTCACCTTAGATTGCTGGACTCTCCCAGCTTGGGTCTTCGACGAAGCCTTTTGCCTTTGCGCTTTCGAATGTGATACCACCAGCAGAATGGTCAGATTTACACAGGTTCAAATAAAATGCGCATACCACGCCATGTGCCGACCACGGCAATCCAACCATTGCCCCAATCCACGGCAGCGCTCCGGTATAGTTCCGCTTTACACAATAGAACGCTAAAAGTAACCCACCGACTGTAACAATCCACAGAAGGGAGCGGATATCGTCAATCAGCTTTTTTGAAAAAGCGTCCTGCTTGCTTGTGCGTTTTCTCCTTCGCCTTGCTTGCTGTCTGCTGCCGCTATATGTAGCCATCACGCTTTACCCATCAGTTTTGCAAAACGATAGAACAAAGCAGCAGCCTGTTCACGGGTAAGCTGGTCAGCCCAAGCATAGTTGGGTTCACCATTCACCTCAGTGCCAGTGCCATTGATGAGACCGTTGGAGATAGCCCACTCACGAGCTTCCTTGCTCCAAGTGCCGCAGTCATTGTCCTGCAGCTCTGCACGGTACTCCTTCATCAGTTCCTTGAATGTGTCCAGAGTCATATCTTCATCCTCCTCTTTGCCGTCGCTGATTCTCTTTTTGAACTCTTCCCACTGTGCGTCGCCACTCGTCTTGTAATAGACATTCATGTCGGCGCAACACCACGGTCTCGGACAGAGTTTTCCGGTCACATCATAATGACGGATAACGTGGTCTGCAGGAATGTTGTACTGAGCCATCAGCTTCTTTGTCAACCATACGAGGTTGTCCACAACTTTTGGTTCGAAATACCAATCAGTATCAGAAGCCATAACCCTCTTGCGATTGATTTTGGAAGGGCGTGCTTCAATCCCGATGGAGTTAGAGTTGCGGCACTCAGGGTGCTTGTACTTGTTCGCACCACAGTGCCATGCGATGTCCTTATCGCGGACACAGCGATAGATGGTATCGCCCTCGTCAAGCGCATAATGGGCAGACGCTTGAATACCCGGTGTCTTGAAATATTCAGAGACACTCTTTGCAGTTCCGAGCGCACCGAAATAATGAATGACGATGTACTTCGGAGTCATGTTGCCTGAACGGAAGTTAACCGTTGTCAGGTTGTCTACAATTTTCAACTTGCATCCTCCTTCCTGTTCTGGTGTATTGATTTGGATTTTGCCAGCGAACTTGTCGTAATAAGCTTGTCCGTAGCTGGCTCGTTTTTCTTGGACGCTCTGTCCCTGATTGGCAGGACGTTCAAATTGGAGAAGAACAGCATTGGATGCCTCACAGACAGACGATGCGCTCTTGAGGGTGCTCAGCAGCCCAGAATAGCCCACAGACAGCTCTTTAAGCAGGAAGTTGAGCTGGGCATCCATGTCCCCTACGGACGCTCCTGCGGCTTTACAGGAGGCAAGGAGAGCGTCCTTGCGTGACCAGTACGTCCACTGAGCTAATCCGTAACCGGCACTGTCTTTCACAAAGTTGGAATAACTGCCGCTATCGACGGCGGCAGTATATTCTTCATCAGTCATGCCAAGTTTCTTCTCGTATGTATTTTGGAGGTTCTTGGGATTCAGTCCGCTCTCTGCAAAAAGATTCCCCATCAAACCCGCGACACCGAAATCATTCAGACCAGCAGATTTCAAATAGCGCCAGATTTTTTCGTCGGCGTTCATGCGAACCACCTCCTCGATAAAAGCATTGTTTTATAATCAGACAATCTTGTAATGCGGCTTCTCTTCGCCGAAAAACCAATAACGAAGATAATCGTCAAACACGATTGCCACGACAGATAAGCCAACCCACGCAAAATAGAACGGTAGACAGACTTGCCCCAAAATGTTAAGAGGGAGTCCAGAATAATCCCAGACACCCAGCTTCAACCATATATTCACGATAACGCCGGTGATAAACTCAAGGCAGGTCACCATTGTTCCGCCGATTAAGGCTTGCCACACGATTCCTAATTCCCACGGGAAGAGCTCGTTGATTAAACCAATAGAAACAAAGCACAGTCCACCGAGAATAAACATGGATGGATGACTGTGCCCACGCCAAAGCATCTCAATGCCGACATAGATTGCGCCGCCGATAACGGCAAGCACAAGCAGTTTGAGACATACCTTCAGCCGCTTCATATTAGTTGCCCAGCTTTTCTGTGATAGCATTCATCTGAGCCTGTGCAACAGCAAGCTTTGCGTTCATCTCAGACAGGTACGGTTCTGGCAGCGTCATGCCGTATGTAACAGCAGAGATTTCTTCAGCACCTTCCAGTGACTGTACATACGCTTTCAAAGCATTGTGATAAGTTGTCTGAGTGGTAATAAGAGTTTGCGCCGCAATATAGATTTGGGCAATCTCAGCGGCTGTGTAGATACGGCAGACACCACCGTCTGATTGATATGGGAACTCTGTGCCGCCAAGCTCAACAACGCGGAACAGGTTCGCAATATTTGCTTGGTCTTCGATGCTGAGATTAAAATGAACGGCACCCTGTGTCAGCTCCAAATCAATACCCGCAACGATGATGGCGTTACAGCTCTTAGAAATTTCTGCAATCTTTGCAGCTTTGATAATAGCAAGAGAGTTGTCCTCTCCGACAATTTCGATTACGTCTTCCATCGTGACCCAGCCGCGTTCGACAGCCTTCAAAAGACCATTCATGTCGATAGCACCGGACTGGTACATGGCTTTCAGTTTTTCTTTCATCGATTACACCTCCAGCGCGGAAAGAATCAATTCGTCAACGAGGTCACGCTGATGGGCAACCAAAGAGCCGCCGTCACATTTGGCAACGACTACAGTGCCAGCACCCTCAATTTCGTCGTGACCAACCAGATTATACGGTTCGCTGTTGAATGCTACGCCAATCGCTTCGTCAACAGAGCATGGCGTAAAACTGCCGCTGTTGCCAATTTTGATATACAGAACGGAGTCGGTCATACCAAGCTCGGTTCCGTCCAGTTTGATAATTCGATACATTTAAGCAACCTCCTTTGCTCCTACCAACTTTGCGATGTGTCGGAGCGTGTCAATATCGGCGTTGAAGAAATCATGGTTCCACAGCCAGAAGTCTGCGTACTCAATGCGCTTATACGGCTGGCAGGTTGGGTCTTCCCAGACCTTGTCCCATCGATTTTGATAATTCGCATCGCGCTTTGCGAGCGTCTTTTGAATGGCTTGTGTTAATTTTCCACGGAGCATTCCTGCGCCATCGTCGTCACGGGCAAAGAACTGATGCGCGTTCTCGCTTGTTACAACGCAGAGGAGCTTGTCACCGTGGAAGATATATCCATTGGCTTCTTCACACATGGTCATAGCGGGGAGATTTACTTCGCCGCAAATTACTTTGTCCTTGAAGCGTCTATGCACAACATATTTCATCCTTTTTTCCTCTTTCTCTAAAGTTTTCAATTCGTTCCGGCGAAAAACCGAAAACCGAATAAAAAAGCCTACGCAACCGAAGCACACGATTGTGGTCGTCGTAGGACTCAAAGTATGCGAGCATTCCGTTTACGGAAGTCCAGAGGTCGTCGTATGACATTTCTCCATTCTGGATTTTTGTACGGAATGCTTTTATTTTTCTTCGTGCCCGCTTTACTCCATCACGATTTCCGTTCATCACAACACGACCAGTTTCGGTCAAAATAAATTTTGCTTTGCAATAACGGAACGGCTTTGTGAGCGGGACAATTCTTGACTTTGATTTGCTAACAGTTAGCTTGAGACTCTCTGCCTTTGCCACAATCAGAGCCATGATTTCTTTGGCGTCTCGGTCAGGCGGAACAATGACGTAATAATCGTCCATGTAATGACCGGCGCACTTGATAGAGAGCTGGCATTTGATAAAGTTGTCCAGTGCAGACGGAAACGCAATCATTTCTGCCTGACTTGGCTCGACACCAAGCGGTAGACCAACTCCGCCCGAAACAGTGTTGACAACATCGTCTCCGATTTTTCTGATATCTGGGTTCAGCAATAGCTTCTCATGCCGCTTGAAGATTTCTTCATGGGACACAGATGGGAAGAACTGTTTGAAGTCAATCAGAATCACATTCCCATCTCGTCCATAACGACGGAAGTGCCAGCGCAAGTCCTCTTTTAACATTCTCTTTGAGAACTCAAAGCCCCTGCCTTCAAGACTGGCGCCGTTGTTGTAAATCATCTCAGGACGATACAACGGTAGAAGTACCTTCTTGGTATAAACCTTGTGGACTTGACGGTCTTGGATTCTCGGTGCATCAATAGGGCGGGTCTTGCCGCGCTCTGAAATCGTGAAATGTACATATGCACCCGGAATCCATTTTCGCTCAAGTAATAAACGTCGTCTGCGTGCTGTTCCAGAGAACAGGTGCATCTCAAAACGTTGAGTGCTATTCTTCCAACGAACACCGTTGCAGCATTTCTTTCCGGCTTTGTACATATCATCGTATCCAAAGACATCATGCAGACCGCCAACTGTGGCGGCACGCCTTAACCTATTCTCTTCGCGCCTTGTCTTGCGCCTTTCGTAACGTCCTTTACGTCTACTCATAAAAATTGTTCACCCTCCGTACAGATGTCTTGTAGGGCATCGTCTAATCTGCTTAATTCGTGACACATGAAACGAGGTAAGATGCATCTCTCGCCATGCACGCACGGGTACTCCGGCGGCGTTCGTGTCAAAATATCAAAGGGTAGTTTCGGACTTTCATCACGGGAAGTATTTCTCCTTTCGTAAGGGTCATAGTTCACCCTTTGGGCTACTACGATTGACCCAGACCATTTCTGGTTTACGAAATCCGGGGCGACGCCGTTGGAATACCTTGCGTTGTTATTGTTCGCGTTGCCGTTCGTGTTCACATTGCAGAAGTTGTTGCTGTTGTTGTAATTAGGAGAACGCTCCCACCACCAAGCAGTGGAACAGAGAGAGGCAAAAGACTCCCAACCGACAGGTTTTACAGAAATACACCCATAAATTTTCATAGACGTTTACCGGCTCTTATCGCTTTTCAACACATTGGTCAAAAGACCATTTTCTGCATCGATTAAATCACCAAGTTCCTGCGCCATGCGCTCCAGCTTTTTCTTCGCGTCTGACGCACCGACAGAGTTTCCGCTACCGGTCGTAAAACAACCGGACGGGTTCGTCATCATCAAGTCGTAACAATGAGCAAGGTGGACATCAAGAGCCATCAGGGAGGCTCTCGCTTCGAGCAGATGCTGCTTACGAAGTTCTTTTCGTGCCGCATCAGATGGATAGATGCTGTTTGCTTTTTCTGCGTGGTCTACAACTTCTGAGGCAAGCTCCGACACGGACTTAGATACGAGCCGGGAGTACCGAGATGACAACCTCGACAGGAAAGCGATGGTTTGGATGTAGATTTTGTTCGCCACGTTGACGAACTCAGCCTTACTTTCAGACCTGTGTGCTTTTAGGACTGACATAAGAATCTCCTTTCGTTCTTGGATTTATTAGCTCCGAATGCACTATTCTGGAGCCGTTCACCACTAATCGCAAAGGGTGTACCCTTGCTAATTATAGGATGGGGAGGGGGACGAGGTTCCCTTGCATTTACCGCAGAGGGTGTACCGTCCCTCTCCCTTAATGATTTGAACGCGCCCACTTCCGTGGGCTTGATACTGTTGATGCAGGATTAGACGCGGAAAGCCGGGGCGACGCCGTCGGAATACCTTACGGTGTTAATGTTCGCGTTGCCGTTCGTGTTCACAGCGCAGAAGGTGTAGCTGTTGTTGTAATTAGGAGAACGCTCCCACCACCAAGCAGTGGAACCTGTTGCGCTGTGACGGTATTTCACCTTCGAATTTCCAGCAGAGTAATACGCATACTGCGCCTGATAGTTCTTTTCGGCAGAGTTCGCATAGGTGCGTGTGCCGAAAATCTCATACTCAGCCAGCAACGGAAGGTAGTCTGTGGTCTTAGTAACATAAGACGCATTGTCACTACCACCGCCCGTATTGTCTGTGTAGATAGTCATTGGCTGCATCACAGCGCGGAGGTCTGACGGAAGTGCAGCCATTAGCGTATTTGCGACAGGGTTTGTCGCAGTTGTTGCCGTGGCATCACCATCATTCGTGTTCGTTGAGCCGAGTACATCGTATCGCAGGTCACAGCCCTTCCAGCCACCAGAGTTGGTGTTTGAGCTGTGGTTCATATTGAAATACTTGGTTCCGTTTGTTGAGTAGCCATCGTACTTGCCATCAACTAAACAAATATCCGTGCCACCAGACAATGCGGTTTTGAATGTGCCAAATGTGATACCGTTACCTTCCTTGCTGCTATTGTGGTTAAAGCCAATAATATAAGCGTAGTAAGTACCGTTCACAGCCTGTGTGCCGACAGTACCGCTCACAGCGACAGCCTTACGGTCGCCGACTGCCCAGTAGCTTGCGCCAGTTCCAGAAACACTGTGGATAGCCGCCCAAGAGTTGTCATTCAGCGTAGCAAGAATAAACTCTGCTGTAACTTTGACAGTCTTACTTGCCGGTGCAGAATAGTTCGTACCAGCAGTGCAGCTCACGGTGATAGTAGCTTCGCCATTTGTTTGGTGGACGTGAGAAACAGTAACTGTATTCCCGCTACGGGAAACAGTGGCAACGCCAGTTGCGCTGGAGGTCACGCTCAACGTGCCATCGTGGTTGCCGCCAATCGTGAACGTATCAGTAAGCTTACTCAAGCTAAGCTTGATTGTTGTCTTACTCACAGTCAACGTACCAGTCGCTTTACCAATAGACCAAACAACGTTCTTGGCGGTAGTCGCCCCATCAGACCAGCGATAGTCGGTTTTCGGCGTAAAAGAAGCCGTGTAATTGCCTGCGTTCGTGCCGGATGTCGTACCGCCAATCGTCATATAAGTCGTGTTATAATTGCTCCAACTCGGAGACTGAGAAGACTTATTGTAGGTCAGTGTACCGCTCTGGGCGGGTACGTTCGCAATCGTGATACGGTTTGCTGTACCAGTCGTCCGCTGAGACGTAGAGGTGTTGATGCCGCCGTCCGTGGTCTCTGGGAAGAAAGCAATGTAATACTTCGTTCCGTTTGTCAGACCGGTAATCGTCAACGGCGTGCTGGAATATCGGTTGCGTGTCGTGACCTTTAGCGTATAAACAGCGCCGGAATCATCCTTGCTTGTAGGGTAGCTGCCGCTCTTCACAACAATTGTGGTGCTTGCCCACGATGCCAGAGTCACGCCATCGGCAGAGATAGAAGCAGAAGGGTCAGTCCACTTAACGGTCATCTTGCCGTTGCCTGCTTCAGAAGAGGCACTCATGCCGGTAACATTCCAGCTTGTGATGCCTGCAACCTGAACAGTCGGAATCGCATTGAATTCGTCATCCGTGCTGTCAGTGTAGGCATTTGCAGTTGTATAGGGGAAGAACTTATAGTAATACTTCGTTCCGTTGGACAGACCACTGTCACAGAAGTAAGTATTCTTATAAGCGTCTCGTGTTTTACTATCGAGAACGATAGTGCCGTCACGACGGCTTGTAGGCGCGGAGCCCGCCTTACGAACAAGCAGGGTACCGCCCCAAGCAGCAATCGTAGAACCTGCCACAACGAGGTCATCGGGGTCAGTCCACTTCACATAGACTTTCCCAGAAGAAACCTGCGTGGTAATACCGGAGACAGCCGCAAGTGTCAGACCGCCACTGCCTGAACCTGCGCCGCCGGGGAAGTTAGATAAAATAGGCATTTTACGCCCCTCCTTTAACCTAAGAGAATGATGTAAACAGGAATGTCACGCTCTGGCATCTCGCCATCAGCGGCGATAGTCAATGTACCATCAGCCTGTCCGATAACTGAGAGCATTGCCTCACGAGCAATTTCACGCTGTTCTGCAGTCGCATTATGAGCAACAGAGATTGTGCCGTTCTGCGATGCAGTAAGCCCGCTAATCGTGAGGGTTTGCGTGTAGGGCGCATCGACACCAACCCATGCAGACGCAAGCAATGTGGTATTGATTGCCACACTGCTGTTTGCTTTCTCACCAAGGGCAGCATCGATTTTTACCATATTGGAGTTCTCGGTTCCATTCATCTGGTTGCGCCATTCCTGAAAGCGAGTTGAACTGTCATCAGTCAAATAGAGGTTGTAGTTTGGTGTATTACTCATTTACTGCACCACCCTTTCAACCAAGCAGGATAACAACGACTGGAATATCGCAAGTGGGTACAGCTCCATTTGCGGCAATCGTTACAGAACCCGCTGCTTGACCACAGATATACATTTCTGCTTCAGACGCAGCAGAGAGCTGTTCATCGGTAATGTTCTGAGACAAGCCGATAACACCATTCTGCGTTGCACCAAGCCCAGCAATGGTAAGTGTCTGTTGTCCACTCGCCCATCCTGCTGCGGTCAACGTAGCAGTAACAGCATTGCTTGCATCACACTTTTCAGCAAGAGCAGTCAGCATCTCTTCATCGTCAAAGGGGAGCTGAGAATACTTCTTTGTACCGTCTCCAACTTTCTTACGAACGCTACCACTGGCTGTATCAACAATGATGATTTCACCATCCAAAAGGATGGGGTCTTTTGCTGTCCAGTTTGCGCTCGTGTCTCGCTTTTGTCTGATTCGTGCATTATATTCAGCCATACAGTAGCCTCCTTATAAGCAAAGCCCCGCCGTGCATAACACACGACGGGGTTGCTTGTGTTTTATTTATGCTCAGATGTTAACAGAGGCGCTGCCACAGTTGAACACAATATAACCGGAAGCCTGCTTCAGCTCGGTAATATCGTGCTCATGGTTGCCAGCAGCCTTGCTGTCCCAATCCGCGACCTTCTCAGCGGAGATACCGTCGAGAACGGTCTTGTTTGCGTGCTCATGCTGCTTGGCAACAGCACCATCCCACGCATCGACCTTATCCTGAGAGATAGTGTCGAGGATAGTCTTGTTATCATGCTCGTGCGCCTTCTGTTCAGCGGCGTCCCACTTTGCCTTATCGCCGGTAGCAATCTTGTCCAGCTCAGCCTTGTTCGTATGGCTGTGCGCCTTGCCGATAGCAGACTGCACGTCAGCATGGAGCTGTGCCAGAGTCACGGAACCCTCGGTGAGAGTAGCAGTCACCTTATGGTCAGCGCTGACATCAATCACAATCTGGTCGCCAACCTTGGAACCAGAAGTGACGTACTCAATCAGGCTGCCAACATTGATGTAGATGTTGTCTTCAGTAGCGTTGGCAAGAACCAGATGCAGGTATGTACCAGCCTCGCCCCACACACCAGCCTCAGCCTTTGTCTCAACCGTACCGGACTCAACAACCATATCCTTGGGGATATCGATATTCACATCCAGATTTGTAGCCGTCTGCTTGATGTTGTAGCGCTTTGCCACGCCATCCGGGGTAGAAGGAGTGACAGTTACGGTATAGTCGGTCTGAGCAGGAATCTTACCGATTTTCTCATCGACGTAACCAACAACGGTCGTAGCAGTAGCACCTTCGGGCAACGCACCGACGCGCTCACCCAGAGCGTCAACGGCAGTTTGCGCATCATCGCCAGCCTTCTTCGCTGCCGCAATTGCTGCGTCCTTACCATCTGCGTAGGTCTTTGCATCTTCCAGCGCCTTAGTCGCAGCGCCAGCCGCGTCAAAAGCGCCTTCGTCTTTATAGGCAGCAGTACCAAGACCGTGAACCTTCACGTCCTCGCCATTGAACTTGACAGTACCATTTGCAGTGCCTTCAGCCAGCGTATAAACGGTCTCGTCAGGAATAGTGATTGTGCTCACCAAATTCCAAGTAGATGTACCCTTTGCCTGAGAATACAGGTGGAACTTGCGGCTATTGTCCGCATCGACCTCCAGCTTATACTGGGTATCAGTATCCTGAATCTCGCCTGAGATGTAGTCGGACAGACCATCAATCTCGTTTGCGGAATAGGTGGGCTTGGAAGCTGCTTTTGCCCAGTCGTACACGTCAGCAGCCAAACCAGCAGTGAACTGCAGCTCGCTGAATTTGTGTGCGCCGTCGCCAACCTTAAACAGAACAGCAGGCTCCTTCGCTACGGCACCAGTCTCAGCCGGAACGACAACAACGGCGACTTCACCGACAAGCAGTTGGGGGTCTTTTTCAACCCACTGTGCGTAGGTGTCATACTTCAGAGAAATGCGGGTATTAAATGTTGTAGTAGCCATAAATGATTACCGTCCTTTTATGTGGTTTTAGTTAGAGCGGAGCACAAAGCTCCGCTCATTGTGTTTTTAATCAGACAGCGGCATTACCGCCATCGAGAATCAGTGTATCACCATCAGACTGAACCAGTTTATTCATGTTAAGGCTATTGACCTCCATGCTTCCGTCTTCAGCGACAGCGACCTTATTCTCTCCGGTGGAACTGGTGACAACACCAGCAGTATCACCAGCAAATGGAATGTTAACTGCCTTTTCAGAGATGTTCAACGCGGCACCAGCCAGCTTGATAATCTCGATGAGGTTCTTGTTTGCGCCCGCTTCAACGCCGCCAAGCTTTTCTTTCTCTTCATCGGTGTAGTCGTTGGCACTCAAGCCTTTACCTGCAACTTTATCAACCTTACCAGCCAGAGCATCAGGGAGACCAGTAACTTTAGCCGGAGCGACCTCCTTAACTTCGAGTTTACCCTCTGCAGAAACAGTGAACTCGTCAGAAACACTCTTGACGTAATTGGCTTCTGCGCCCTCTGGCAGAGCAACCAACTTTTCCTTCAGCGCAGTCGTAAAGTCCTCGGTAGAGAGCCCCTTACCATCTACCTTGTCAACTTTGTTGGCAATGGCAGTAGCAATAGCTTCGTTCATCTGCTCTGTGGTGGAATAATTGTCGAGGTTTACACTCACATCATCCAGACGAACAACTTCGGTACCTACCTTTGCGTAGATATCGTAGAAGCCAGTGTCGGCATTCATCACGAGATAGAGAACATTATCCTTGGCTTCAGAAGCCGCAGGGACTGCATCAACCTTCGTGAAGCTGGCATGACCGGTCTCGGCGATAGCCGTCTTGATTGCCTCCGCGATTGCAGTAGCGGTCATAGCATCAGTGATACCATAACCTTCAAGCGTGGTAGCCTTATCAGCTTTACCAGTCTGGAGGTTTTGAATGTCCTGTGTATGACCAGCGACGGTATCAGCCAGACCGGAAACGGTGCTGGTATCGGGTGTGTACCACTCAATAGCAGTACCAGCCGCATTGATGCGAGGCTGCTGACCTGCGGTGGCGGAACCAAAGCCCTTCAGAGCGACCTTGCCATCAACAATCTCGATGGACTTGCCATCGCCAAGGACGGCAGAACCGACTGCCTTCAGGGTCTTGTCCGGCTGAATAATGTACAGGTCGGCGGAAGATTCCGTTACGACGCAAACATTTTCGCCATAAAAATAAGTGCCGTCCGAACTACCGACTTCAACAGCGGTAGCGGCGGCAGCTTCAGCAGCACTCAGAGAAGAGAAGTAATAACGTGCGTCCAGAGGGAACGCAGTTTGCGGATTAAATGAAACCGCGAAATTCAGTTTGCCAAAATCAGCCATTATGCGTCACCTCCATATTAGATTGTCACTTTATAGGTGTTTGCAGTATCGTTGGCGTTAGCCATATCCATCACATACACCTTATAGTCGATTGCCTGATAACCGTTCGCACCCTCGACAGAAACGACGGTCTTGGTGAAAGCGGTCTTGACTTCCGCGTTCATACCATTCACGTCCTGCACGGAGCTAACATCACGCAGCGTTGCGGGATACGCGAACACAACGCGAATGGCGCCAACGGGGATTGCGAGGTTGAAGCTGTTGCCAGCCGCCAGAGCCTTACCACTCTTACCGCTAAGACTACGCACAAGTGCAGAGTTCACTTCGCCATCCTTCGCTTCCAGCGTTCCGTAGAAGCTGTTGCGGTAGCCAGTGATTTTGCCTGTCGCCTTGCTCTTATTACCGGCAGCAATTTTACCGGCGGCATACTCATTACCGAGGTTCGTTACAGGAACAGCACCCTCACCGTGAGTCGCAGTAGCCGTAATAGCGTAGCTGGTAGCGTCGCCAACTGTCAGCTCATCGAACGAACCGGAGGCAGTATCCTTGGTAGCAGTACCGTCGGTTACACTCCAAGCGGTAGCAGTAATACCAGTTGCAGGACCGTATGTATAGCTACCCGCGCTCAGAGAAGCGGTGTACGCAGGAGTGACTTTTGAACCAACCTCATACGCTGCAATTTGCTTACAAGTAATTGTCACGGCGGGTTGTGTTGCTGTCGGATTCTTTTCCTTCGCCAGAATGGACGCGAGAACATCCTTAACATTCTTGCCAGATGCGGCAATCGTACCAGAGCCAGAGCTCGGAACGGTCAGAACACCAATGGCAGCAGTGTACGTCAGGTCATCGGCAAAGTAAACATTCTCGGCGCTGTAGTTTCCATCCATCGCAGCCCACACAGAGCCATCGTAGACATAGGCAGTGTAAGAATACTTGCCATCGGCAATCAGAGATTTGACAACAAAGATGTCATCTTTCTCAGCGGTAACGCCAGCCGCAGTCAGAACGCGAGTAATAACATCGTTGTCACTTTCGCCCTCTGCCTTCACGCCTTCATAATGGGCAGCACTTGCTCCACTGATAGCCTTCAGGTTCTCATAAGTGGTAACGCCATCACCAATCTTGAGAGTACCAAGCTCCAAGTCAAAGCAAGGCTCACCAGCGGCAGGTACAACGTCTTTGTTAGCAAGCCAATTTGCCGTTGTGTCACGCCGAACTTGGATTTGGGTTTTCATCGTAGTATTGGGCATAACTTTCCTCCTTCAAAATATTTTTGCAGAATGGTTTCATTGGATACCGTTCGCAGTGCCTCCATCAATCACTTTGACATCGCCAACGCTAATGTCGCCTGCATTAACGGGAGACAATTTCCCGTCAGCAGAAACGATATACGGAACCCAATCAGAACCGTTATGCACTGAAATAATGTGTCCAGCACAATCGTAGGTCTTGACCCACGCTTGCGCCTCGGTTAACGTCTCAAACTGTTTGCGCTCGGAGATATTTTTCATCTCACCATTCGCATCGTAGAAATACAGTTCGGACTCTTTGCTGTCGCTGGTGATAATCAGACTATCTCTCGGGATAGTACCGGAAGCAATTGCAGCGGAAATTCTACCTTTCTTTCCGTAAGCGACTCTCACGCCCATCTCATATCACCTCCGTCAATCAGAATTGAATCACGGCATCTTCGTCCACTGGGTCGTTGCCGCTATTGCTTGTAAAATGGATAACGTCATCACCTTTAACGAGCTTGTCAATCTCCTCTTGGATGGCGTCCATATTGCTCTCCGTGTCCTCTGTCTTCTTCTGCATCTCGTAAATAGCCGAAAGCTGATGGTCGCAGATATAGTCGTCCATGTTCTTGGATTCCTCGACATAAAGCAGACACTCGCCACTCTTTGCGATGGTCGGGTTAGACGGCGTGCCCGAGAAGATTTGAAGCCATGAGCAAACTTCTCCGGGGAACTTTGTCAGTCGGCAAGAAACCGGAAATACATATTGGTAATAGGCTTCTTTGTATTTCTCGCTTTGGCGTTCCAGCCGCACGATGTCAGCTACACCGTCTGCACGGATGTAGCTCAAATAAGGGGTCGCAGTCAGCATATCGATTTCGCCGACCTGCAACGGAATCAGGTAGATGATTTTCTGATTCAAGTTGTCGCCCCTATAAATCGGTTCATTCACAGTGATAACGAGGTTCATACTGTCATCCAGCTTGATATAAATCACTCGCGTCACCTCCGTTCTTTATAGGATAATGTAGTCGATGTCTTCCAGCGCCATATCGTCATAAGTCAGCAGCGTATCTGCGTCCATTTCGTTGAGCAGTCTATGCCGCTTCAAGATTGGCGTGGCTGCTGCTGACAACAAAATGCCACCCTTTTCCGGTGCCATAAATTGTGTGATTTTCTCCGTGATGCCAGCAAGGATTTCGACTGTACTCTGTATTGCCTCATACTTTTTTGCCGTTCCATCTGCACTTGCGGAGAGCTCAATTCCAGATTCGCCGCTACCGAGAGAAAAGTGAATCTCTGTTTCAGTGACAGCGGCGGCAATCTGCATAGCTGTCCCCGCCGCAGTATAGAAACGGTAGCAAAGGTCAACGATTTCCGCACTCGGTTCGACCGGAGCATCAATGGTCAGGAAATTTTGTTCTGAAATCTGGCGCACCTTGGTGTCAACTGGAAGTGCCGCCGCAGGGCGGAGAAGACTATTCTTGAGAGACTGGCGCACTTCAGCGTCAATGTTCATTCTCGAACCGCCTTCGCCCAACGACTTGGCAACCATAGCATCTATAGATGCGGCGGTGATTTGCAGCTTGTCTTCAACGCTCATAAACATATTCCGAAGCGTTTGCAAATCATCGTTTGGTGCAATCTCAATGACGGTTGGGACAGGATTGAGAACATAGTGCGTTTGGAACTCCAAATCGATGCCCCAAGTTGATGCCATGTGCAGCCGCTCATTACAGGTCTTAATCATCTTGTCGATATGAGAGACCAGCTCGGAGCCAGTTTCAACAGCGATGAACTTCTGGAGGGTATAGCTCTCAAGGCAACTCTCCAAAATCATACGGTTCGTCGCGGTCAATCCATCACGGAATGGAATGGAGTAGACGATAATGTCGCATTCAGTAAGTCGTTTGTTTAGGTAAATATCAAACTCTTTTGCCATATGCGACTCAACTCCTTATCAGGTGGGGTTCTGAGCAGACAGAGACAGGTAGCCTTCCTTGATGGTCATAATGGTTGCAGTCTCAACGCTACGCGGTGTAGAGAGCGTACCATACATCAGGAGATTGCCCTCGCCAACAGTGGCGGAATCGTAAATAACGAAATGGGTAATCGTGCCCCAGCTCGCAGTTGATTCATTGAAGTTAATAGCCTGACTGTTGGTGACAACACCGTCAACCGGCTCACCAAGGGAACTCAACTTCACACGAGCATAGCCAGCATCTGTGGACGGCTCGTTTACACCAGTACCATTGATAGCAGGGGCGCTGGTGCTCAAGCCAATGTAATAGGTCTTTGGCAGAGCAGGAGACGTTTTCGTGTTGAAAATATTGCCTGCCGCACAATTCAGAAAGTAGGTTGTATTCATAGAATCTGTCCTCCTCTAAAAATGGGCATAATAAAAGCCGGGTGCATACGCCCCGGTTTATTGCCTGATGAAACTCTTGTTGATATTATTGGTAATAAATAAGATGCCTTGTTTGGGAATCTCGATATTGCCGTTAATATCTTTGATAGTGATTTGATAGATGTACTTACCACACAAATCTACCGTGTCCAACGGGTCTAATGTGACCGCCAACACATTTTCTGCGGTGACATCATCGTTAAAATGTGATTCCATTGGCTTCGTAAGAATCGGTACACCTGTCTTGTTGGTAAAGCTAACAATAGAGAAGTTTGCCGTACACCCACTCAGCGCAAACGGCTGGTGGCTCTTATAGAAGTAGGTGTAGAACGCAAAGTCCTGCGTCTCTCCAGCTACGAAGTCAATGGTCGGTAACGTATATGGGCTGTAATCACAGGGCATATAGGTTCACCACCTTTACTTTTTCTTTTCGCCATCTGCTGCGGAAGCCTTTTCGATAGAAGCATCACTCAGCATAGCGGCAACCTCCTCGATAACAGCAATGCTGCCACTCAGATTTGCAAGGTTTTGTTTGCCGTTTACACTAACTGCGTTCAACGCACTCAGAACAGCGGCAAGTCGATTCATAATCTCGTCTTTCATATGGCTCTCCTTTATATCTTTTGGGTAAATAAAATCGGGAGCGGAACACCATAGGATGTGCCACTCCTTACAAAAGCCTTCGGGTGCTTTTCAATCGTGGAGTTATTATGCTTCAATTGCTTGAAGTTTCTGTTCGAGCTCGTCAATACGCCGGTACAATCGCTGAATCATGTAAGTGTTCAGGGAAATGAATTCTGCATAGCGCAGGGAATACTCGTCTGTATATTTTGAATGTGCATCATTCAGCCCGGAGCACTTTACTAATCCAGCAAAATCCTGCGTACTAAGACCACTATCACGCAATGCGTCTTCTACTTCTTGCGCGATAAAGCCAGTATGGAACCTACCACTTCGACCAGAATTAAACCGATAGACGCTCGGCTGCAAACGCATAAAAAATGGGATGTACCTGTCTAAGTCGGACGAGATATTGTTTTTCAATCGCCTGTCCGAAGAGGTGTCTATATCCGTACTTGCAACAATACGGGTACTTGTGACAACAAATGATTCACCATCGGATTGCATACGGACACCAGCATTTGTAGCGATAAAATAAAACTCCTCATTAGACCCATACATTTTAGCACCATAGGTGTAACGACCAGTACCGTCAGAACCAAGTGCACACTTGAAGCCACCCCAATCACTGCCGAGAGTTATAATATCAGCATCAATAGTACCAGAGCGGATGTAATTTGCATTGATATATAGCCTGTTCGATGTTGAATCGCTAAAAATGCCAAAGCGCGTGCTTCCGTTAGTAAGCATATTGAAGATATCTCTGTCGCTCAATGCATTGTCGTATGCAGCCTGCAAAGCGGTGTTCGCCAAGTTGTATGCATCACCTGCATTTGAGTTCGCGGTGTTTGCAAGGTTGTAGGCGGTATTAGCTCTCTGATATGAGCTGCTATTTCCAACATTTGATTCTGTGACAGAAGCCCAGTTGATTGATGAACCAGCAGCCATTGTGATGCTACCTCGAACAGAAACATTACCACTGGCATCGACTGTAAAATTGCCGTTTCCAACATTCAGTCCATTGAGATTGAGGTATCCAGCAGTGAACTCATAGTTGCTATTCATCATGGAATTGCCAGACTTGTCCTTGAACGATGCGCCAGACACGATACCTTGAAACGTACCACTCTTTGCATACATATCGCCATTCTTTTTTACCCAGAATTTCGCAGATGCGGGAGCGGCTGCACCAGCCCACATTGCATAGGCGGAGTTAGCATTTGTGCCAGAACCGTTCAGAGCGATATAGTTACTTCCACTACCAGCGTGGAGGTAGTCGTCTTCAATAGTGAAACCACCGATTTTACCGGAAGTAGCAGAAACCTTACCACGGATGTAGACGCTGCCATCATCGATATCGAGATAGAAATTTGCATTCTGAGGCATCCCGTCATCGTCGAACAGAATATTATCACGGCTGCGTCCAAGACTAATAAATGACGGATAAACAGTTGTGCCATCTACGGAGTACAGGTCACCTGTGCCTGCGGCAATACCATACATAGGGTCAATGAGAATCTTGCCGCCGTTGTCCTTTTGGAGAACAAACGTGGAGTTGTTCAACCATGCGCCGCTTGAGTCCACCTTGAACTGCATGACACCGTCGTCGGTCTCATTCTCAATAACAAGATTGTTGCCAACAATAAGCTTACCGCCGATAACCTCTGCGTTCACACCAAAGTACGTTCCAACCTCGTCGGACGCAAACAGACCAATAGCAAGCTTTGCGGTCGCCCAGTTATCGTCGGTCATAGCAATCATGCTATCTACAATGCGAAGCTGATACTTGGAATCACCTCCGACATGGATACCACTACCGTTGATAACAACACTCTGGTTCTTGGCGGCAATAATTGTATTGACTGCCGCATCCAATGAGCTCTTCATAAACTTCGAGACTGACGCAGCTTGATTTGCAGCCTGATTATACAAATACTTGTTGGCATCGAAGCTGCGGCTGGTAGAGTAGCTGGTCTCTACCATATCTTTCAATGTATTGACATAGTCTTTTCGCTTAAAACGATTTGAGAAGACAACCGAGAAATTGCTGTGCTTTTCAAAATCTAACTCAAACTCGATGATATATGGCGTGATTGTCTGCTTACCGCCGACGTTGAGATACACGCCCTTACCCAGCTCCAAGCGGTTTCGAAACGGTGCGAATTCTTGGGCAAATACGAAGTTTGCAGAGTCAACCGAAAATTCATATGTAGGTGTAGCCAAATCTGCAAGAACATCCAGCGCGTAGTCATACAGTTCCAACTGCACAGAGTATTTTTGGTAATCACTGACATTTGCTGTCAAATACATAGAGCCAGTGCCGCAGACAAACGAAATCTTGCTGCCTTCCCGTGTAGTTACCTCATCGATGGTCACATCTCTAATATCAGATGAAAAAGATGATAACGAACCGACAAGCGTGATTGTGCCGCTTGAAGCCTTTGTCGTATTGACAGTGATTGAACCTGCGTACAAACTCAGCACATACTGGTTGTCTGAACCAACCTCCAGTGTGCCACGAATAATATCGCCAGTGATATTGTGGCTTCCACTGAAAGCAAAGTTGCCACCAGAAAGTACATACATTTTCTTTTGGAACTCGTTGGTCAAATCGACCTCAGAAATTGAAGAAGCATCTACGGAAACTCTTTCATTTACCAGTGAGTAGGAACTACCAGATACAGTCGTATCAACGCTCGTGGCAACAAAAGTGTCTTCGGTAATATCCTGCTCAATAATGTACTTGCGCAAAATTGTGTACTCTTCTTCTGAAAAAAACTTACTGATAGATAGTTCGTTGACAACAGCTTGAATCTGCTCTGCATATGGCTTGATGTTCGCTTCAAGCGCAGCAATCTCATCTTCTTTTGCAGCAATCTCAGCCTTCTTCGCGGCAATTTTTTGATTGATTTCATCAAGCAACTTTTGCTGGTTAGCCTTACCGGTTGATGTGGTTTCCATTGCAAGCGCCTGAATCGTAACGCTTTGCTGTGCAGTAAGCGTATCCAGCTCGCCCTTCAAATCCGCGAGTGCAGCTTGCGTTGCAAGTAACGTGGAAGATGCGGATGCCTGTAACGCTACCAAGCCTTTGTAGTATGTTTGGCGATTGAGAACAGTACGTTGCCATGCCTCCCACTTTGCAGCAAGGACATCAGGAAGGTCACCGTTCGCAATGAAATAACTAAGGTCATAAATCCAGTTGGAGCCGATGGGGTTGACCTCTCGGATATCTACATCATCACTACCATACGGTCTGATTGCAGTAACCAATTCATCGGTAACCTCTTCGATATCAAGGCTCTCAACCAGATTATCAAAGTCCAGATAAATGGGGAGTGTCTCTAATTCGATATCGGCGTCATAGACATTGATACTGCGCTCGTAAGGGTCAAACACGAACACACAGCGGAACTTGTCTTGGCAGTCGCCATACAGGAAGGACATAAGGTAATCGTCATACCCATCGAATGTACGATAGCGCTGGGCAACAGACGGAGCAACATAGCCCATATGCCAGCCATCGGCAACCTCAAGGACTCTACCGATGATAGTGTCCGGGTCGTTATGGTTTGTCTGATTGAAGAACTTGAATGTACTACCGTCATCGCCGTCTTCAAGGAAGAATTTCTTTGTGTCGAGAACTTTCTCCAAAGAGTAGCACTGGACGTGTTTCACATCGGAAATACCGTCAGCACTTGTTGTCGGGTTCATAACAACGTAGATACCATAGTGTTCGGTGTAGATGACCTTATATCCAACAAGCTCGTCATAAATCCAGTTCTTCTCGCCATCAAGGATGGCAGGAACATCGAATGTCATTTCGCTTGGTTCTGCAAACTTGACGGACAGCTTTAGGTTATAGACACCGGGGATAACTCCAATAGTCTCCTCATGCATCGTCTTCAGGACGAGCGTAGGCGTTTCGGGCGTGCCGTTTTTATCAAACGCCAATTTGGAATAATCAAGATACAATCCGCAACACCTCCTTATCCTGCAACATTGTATAGGAACCTGCCAGAGATGGTCAGCACGCCATCACCGGTTACTTTGATATTATTGTCTCCGTGAACCAAGCGGAAGAAGTTGAGATTGAATCCATCGTATAGGTTGTAACCACTTGAGAGCTCTTGAATGATGCCGTTGCTGTTGTTGACGAAAACAGATGCACCGCTTGGAATGCCAGTCAACTTGAACTCTCGGTTGTCATCATTCAGATTTACAAGAGACAAAGTTCTTGTGCTGGATGCAGGTGCGAACGAAATCTCAGGCTTGAGATATTCACGCACCGAGCTTTCGTTGCGGAACAGAATGGTAGTCTCACCGGAAATCGTGTACTGCTTTTCAAACGGGTAGCTATACGCATAGGGGCAATCGCATTGAATGGTCGCCTGAAATGCGACGGGTAACCATCCATGTGAGATGGGGGTCAACTCAGTGACCATGCAGCGAAATTGAAGTTGCTCCATATCCTGTTGCCCGATGGAAAGCCACTTGTACTCTTTGCGTCCAGTCAACCAATAAGCGATATCTTCAAGCTCATACCGGTCGAGCTCGCGCTCGGCACCAAAAACCAACTTGAATTCAAGTGGCTTGCTGTGGTAATTCGTCCCAAAGTAAATTGGCTGAATCCGATTGTTTGTTCTTGTTTCGACGATGGATGCTTTGTTACCAAAGCTCACATCGCTTTGACCTCTGCCACCAATGTCATAGACCATAAGCCCATACATCGCAGAGGACTCTCCGTCAAAAGTAAACTCATAACAGTTAAACATGGTTTACCGCATCCATCTCCTTTCATAAAATATCAGTGGGAGGGAGACAGAAGCTCCCTCCGCACCGTTAACGTTTGATATTCAGTTGTTTGATGACATCATTGGTGAACTGCCGATTGATTTCACGATGTTTCTCAACCGTTTCTTCATTTGCTCCATAAATGATAACATCGCCAAAGGATACGCTGGGTGTCTGTGTGTTATTGATTGGAGCAAAAGCAGAAGCAGCCTTCGTAACATCACCTTGCATCTGACCGAACATACGGCTCATGTCCGTAAGGGTGAGCAACTTGCTAAGCTTGTCCGACAGTGCGGTAGTGAAATCAATAATGCGATAGAGACCGGCTTCTTTCTTCGCATCGAGAACCGCCTCGCCCTTTTCGAGGACGGCGAGAATCTCATTTTGCTTTAGAGTCGGCTGGTCGCCTGCGATACCACCAGTGTGGTAAATGTACTTACGATATTTCTCATAAAGAAGTGCGCCACCATCCACATACCACGTTCCGTTTTGGCGGTAAGCATTTACGCCGTACTGACCGAGCATTGCGCCAAGGGTCAGATTGCGCTTGTCGAGCCGCGCTTTCTCTTCCTTACTGGCAGTATGGTGCGCTTGACTATTCGCATACATCTCCTTGATGATAGCATGAATCATTTCCTCATTGGAGGAACTGTTGTCATATGTCGTTTCGCCAACAATGTAATTTGAACCAGCACCATTTGCAGCATCGATATCAGCGCCAATGCTATTCAACGCATTGACGTAGCTTCCATATCTCTGTGCGGCAGCTAAGGCGTTTTCCCAAGCTGTCGTGATAGTGCTGCTCAGTTCATCGCCATATTGATAGTTCCAAGCAATTAGCTCATCATATAATGAGCCCCAGTTTGACTGGATATATGCAATAGCCATATCATACAGCTTCTGATAAGAAGAGATGCTGTCCTCAAGCACTTTGATTTCTGCGTTTTTCTGCTCCTCATACGCTTTCTGCATATTGTCAAGTGCGCTTTTCTGAGCATCTACCGCATAATCTGACTGGGTGTCAGCAAGCTCTTTCTGGAGCTGAGACATTTCCTCTTCGAGCTTTGCCTTTTGTGCCTGTGCATCGCGGCTGTCATCTAAGGAAAGTGCATTGATACGAGCCTGCAATTTAGCGAGCGCCTTAACCTTCTCTGCTACCTTGTCTTGGTAATCTGCTTCCGACTTTGCAGCCTCCAAAGCTTCTTTGCGCAAAGAAATAATGTCAGCGTAGGCATCTTTCATATCCTCAAGCGCATCAATCTGGTCGTTGATACGTTGCTTGAGCATATCCATAACATACTTCAAGATGTCATCGAGACCATCTTTCATGTTGTTTAGTTCCTCTGCCGTTTTACCGGCAGTTTGACCGATACCACTAACGGCACTATCAGCCAAAGAACGAATTGCATTGATGTTATGGAGCGCAGCTTGATATTGGTCATCGTCCAGTCCAAGCAAGGCGAGGTTGGCGTACACCAATCCCCAAGTGGCGTTCGTAGCCTCTGTAGTGGCGTACAGAAGGTTGTTCAGGTCTTCAATGGAGTTCTCCTGCAACGCAAGACGGAGACGCTCAACATAGGTCATAGCCTGATTGAGAGCTAATTCTTGCGTCTTTGCAGCAAGCACCTTATTGATGTTCTCTTCGTTGATAACCAGCAACCCGTTTTCATCCATGAGGTATTGCATATACTGCGCACCCAATTCGATAATAGACTGCAGGGTATCAATCGTGATATATCCGTTTGCGGCATATTCATCGGCTGCATTATGGAGCGTCTCATACACATTTTGGTATGCATCGACAACATCGCTTGCAGCAGTAACAATCTGCTTTAAGTAATCAATAATAGATTGCTTTGCAGATTTGATGTCAGCCTTTAACGTGCGGAGAGAGGAAGCTCCCTCTTGGTTTGAGTCATTGAGAGACTCCATCGTATCGATGAGCTCTTCGGTTTTCTTCCTGAGTTCGTTAGTCTCTTCCTGAGTAGCACCATAAAGCTCGTTAAGGTGCTCCATGTTATGAACCATGAACTCGTTGGTCGTAGCGTCATAGCTTACGCTGAATCCAAGGGCTTCGAGTTCTGCCTTGCCGTTGGCAATGGTTTCACTACGAAGGCTGTTCAGATTTTCAAGCGCATCCGCTTCATCATTGTAAACATTGATAAGTTGCTTTGTGAGCGCAATCTTCTCTTCTTCTGTATCTGCATACTCAATCTGAGACTGTAACTTGGCAAGACGCTGCTGGATAGACTCCAGTCGCTTCATTACTTCGTAATACTCGTCAATGTCAGCAAGATATTCTTCGACCTCTTTGCTGGAACCACCGCTACCACTGCTGCCCGAGCTGCTTTCAAAGCTCTTGAGCGGGGCGTTTTTCAGCGCTTGGAGCGCAGCAATCTGACCGTCAATTTGAGCAATTGCTTTTTCATAGGAGGAAATATCTAATTCAAGCTGTGACACATAATCGTCCAAGCTAACAGACGTTGCTTCATAGTTATAATCCGTCCCCTTGAAATTGCCTTTGTACAGGTCAAGACTGAGACCGCCTGTTTGGGCTCCGTCTGTTCCACCGAAGATACTGGAGCTACTACCAGCAACTTCACCGCTTCCCATAGCAGCAATAGCCTGAGCTGTTTCATGCGCCTGCGCAGCAATTTCAGAAATGCTATTGCAAGAATTGCTTGCGTTAACAAAAATGGAGTGTGCCATGTTATATGCTGCTTTGGCGGCATTGTCATCCATGTTCTCAAAACACTCTTTTGCAACGCGGGCAAATTCTTCTTCATTACCAGCCATAGCCGCAGCAGCAAGAGCATACGCTTTTGACTCCTCAACGCCCATTTCAATAAGCGCTGCCGTCAAAGCGTTACCAGTATTGATTCGATACTCTGCTACTTCTTTGGCAATCTGACCTTCGCCATCGCCTACGTTTTTGGCAAGCTCAAGTTGTGCTTGCGCACTTTCCATCTTTGCTGTCAGGACAGCCTTATCCGCTTCGAGCTGCGTAATCTGACTGTCAATCTGAGCATCCAGTTCAGCCTTTTTGCCAGTAATGAACGAGTTGACGACATCTGCGTTTAACGTGAGCTGCCCGTCTGCCGCGACGGTGGCATTGTTCAGAATTTCAGGATATACAGACGCAAACTCAAGCGCCTTGTCCAAAGACATTGTGAAGCCGTCGGCAACCTGATTCTGCAAATTAGCGAGAGTTTGGAAAGAGTCAGAAACGGAGTTGATTGTGTTAGAAATCCGAGAGAAGTTGTTCAGCGCACTCGTGTAAGCATCGAGGTCACCAGTAATGCTGCCGTACAAGCTGCTATAAATCGCAAGCTTTCCTTGGTTTTCAGCAATCTTTAGGTTGTTCTCTTCGATTACACGGTTATTCTCTTCGATTTCCGCACGGTATTCACGAGCAGCATTTAACCGCTCCGTACCAGCGCCACCATCGCTGCCGTACTGGTCATAGTAATCTTCGCCGCTCTTTGCCTGTTCGTCAAGAAGGCGATTCTTCTCTTCAAGGGCAGCGTTTTGCTCCTTGAGGGATTCAGTCTCCTTCTCAATTTCAGCCATCTGTTCTTGCATCTTGGCATTGGCGTTTTCCATCCAAGCCTCAGTGTTAAGTTTAATAACACCGTTTTCCTCATACAGATAGCTGAGGTAGTCATCGTTGGCAGAGGCAAGTGCCTCGATAGTGTCAGTTGACAAACCTGCACCAGTAGCCATATCTGCCTGAGCTGCATCTAATGCGTCATAGGCGGCTTTTAGTGTTGATACTGTGTCAGTTAATTTTTCGAGCTTTGCTGTATATGGAGTAAATGGGTCTTCCGATGCAGCGGTTTCTGCCGCTTGCGCTAAGAGGTCAGAGAAACCACTATCCGAGAGCCAACCATTGATAAGGTCGGACAACGAATCGCTTCCATCGTCAAAGTTAAACATATCGCCAATCGTTTGATTAAGATATGTTCTAAACTTTTCAAGCTCTTCAACCGTTGTCGGGATACCATTCTGAAGAACGTAGGTCGCTGATGTCTCGTCATAGATGGATTGGACATATGTATCAACAGAATCTTTGAGCAATCCGGTCTTTTCAATTACTGCATCATAGATTTCATTGCCAGTTAAGTCTTGCCGGAGCAACTCTGCCTTGAGGTCAAGCAGCGTATAATAGTAGTCAACAACGGCATCCATGTTAGAATGGTCAACATTCCAATCAACCGGTTCTAACACCAACTCTGTTGCAGTTAAACCATGACCAACAGACGAAACCTTTTCACGCAAATAGTCACTGGCAATCTTCTGCGCAGCTTCTTTTGCTTTAACATATTCCTCATCCGTCCACGCATCTTGGATGTTATAAGAAATTTTGGAACCATCCCAACCAGACCAAGTTTCACTTTGAAGTTTCTTCTCAGCAGCCACACGTTTTTCTTTTGCTGCAAGTTGAGCCTCTTCAAGTTCTTTCTTAATGGCACCATCTAATGCCTCGGTATAATCTTTGGTGCCCTGCGTCAAACCCTCCAACGCAACAGCTTTATCTCCAAGAGCACTGGTTACCTTGTCAAGGGCGGTCTTAAAGGATGCTTCTTCGCTTTCAGTAAGGTCTGTGCGATTTGCGTACTTCTCGTACTCAATATATGCAGCCTTCACTGCATCTGCATTTTCAATGGTCGCTTCTGTGCTTGCGATTGTAGACGCAGCTTCTTCAATCCGCTTGGTACGAGCATCCTCGATAGCGTTTTTGATTAAAAGAATTGCGCCTATGGCGGCGGCAATACCAGCGACCGCAATCTGAGCGGTAGACGCTGAAATACCAAGTGTTTTTAGTGCGACAGATAGGCGAGATGTTCCGGGGATTGCAAGCGCAGTCTGACTATTCATTGCCTTGATAACAGCCGGGAGTTGCTTAAACCCAGTAACAAAGGTTGAAACGGCGGAAGTCACCTTCGCCAGTGCACTGGGGATTGTTGTAACAAGGAAAGTCTTTATGGCATCAGCTTTAATCGTGGCAAGGATACCGACTGTAACATACAGAACGGTATTCAATCCACCAACTTTATCAATCACCTTTGCCAGCACATTAAGTACATCAAGCAGCCCAGTACCCAACTCGATGACCTGCTTTACAAAATCAGAGTCAATGAGGGTCATAGACAGCTCTTCAAACGTTGCCTTGAATTCAGCAATCTTACCGTTGATGCTGTCAAGATATTTTTCGTTTTCTTTCAACGCAGAGCCAGCAGAATTTGCCGCTGTTTTAACGACATCTTCAGCTACGTTGAAGTTCTCAAGCATTGATGAAACAACATTGGCGTTTCGTTTGCCACCAATCTGTTCCAAAATATTTGCTTGTGTGATATCGGTAAGCTCGCCCCAGACACCCGCCAACTCTTTCATAATCTGATAAGTAGATTTGAAAGTGTTCTCGTCAATCTGAATATCAACCTTACCATTTGTGAGCGCCAGAAGTTCCTCGCGGAGCTCTGACACGCTATTCGCCATACCCTCCGTACTCTCTCCAGCTTCTTCTGCCTCGGTCTTTGCTGCGCGGAGGTACATGGAGACCGTCTTCATTGTCGTACCGACAACGTCAGCATCTTGAACAACACTGTTCGCAGCAGTAATGAGAGCGATACTCTCGTCCAGAGTATTATTACCGGCAGCAAGCGCAGAGGCTGAACGCCGCAACGCCTCGCCAACTCCCTCTGAGGAAATGGCAAAATTGTTACCGACCTCGTTGAATTTATCAACAATGTTTATAGCATTTTCAGCCTCAATACCAAATGCCTTCATTGTTGAAATAATACTTTCGGATGCTTGGCTAACATCCTCAATACCATCGCCAACGTTTTTATACACCAATGCCGCGTCAGCTAATTGTGCAGCTTCGTCCAGTGTATAGCCAAGGCGAGCGAAATCAGCAGACGCTGTAACTGTATCAGCAATTGTTGCACCGAGCTTTTTCGCACGAACAGATGCATCATCGAGATATTTAGCATATACGGTGCTCGTTTCATCTGTGACTTTCTTCAGCTCAGTCATCGCTGTATCAATGTCAATAACAGCAGAAACCATCTTCTTTAAGGAAGAATAGAGTTTCATAACAATCTGAGAAACAGTAAGCCATGACGTAAACTTGGCAGCAAGACCACCAACACGCTCGCTCAGTGTCTTAGTATTTTCACCGGCGCTCTTAATGGCATTTGATGACTCAGCAAAAGATGTCCGCAAACCAGCAAGCCTGCGTTGGAATTCATCAACAGAAATTTCTCCACGCTCAAGCTGACCAAGATATTCTTGCAGGTACACGGTACCCTGCCGAATGTTATTATAGTGTTCGCTGCTCCGTCCGCTTTGCGCAGCAGTCCAATCCTGCTCCGCTTTTTGCATTTGCGTAAGAAGCATAACGCCCTGTTTCATAGCGGCGTTTTTCCTGTTTTCAGCCGTTACTGTTGCATCATCCGCAGCCTTTGCTTCACGTTCTGCTTGAACCTTTGCCTGCGCTGCTTCGGCAGTAGCCTCTCGTTCTTCATTGATTCGTTGGATGTTTACAAGGATTGCAGCCGCTTCATCTTCAAGTGCCTTTCGGCGCTCATTGCTACCATCGACACCTTGGAGACGAAGTGTCTCAAACTCAACCTGCCACGCCTTATATCTCTCAAGCAGTGCAGTAACCTGAGCAGCCTCTTCTGCAGTTGCTCCCTTGCTCAAAGACCCAAGACCAGTATCAATGTTCTTGGATTGCTTTTTCATTGCAGCAATCTGAACGTTGAACTCCGCCATCTTTCTGGCGGCTTCATCTGTTACTGTTGCGGTTTCTTTTATCTTACTCTTAACCTCTCCAATACCTTCTGCAGTCAGCGTAATGCTTGTCCCTTTATCAAGGTTGAGAGTATTGATGACGGTGTTTAGCTGGCGTCTAAAATCAGCAATGGCACCGGCACCGATGTTAATCTTTGACAAGTTGACATAAAATTTGCCGTTCTTACTAATTGCATCAAGCTGTTTGCGGATTTGCTCACCGAATGATTTACTATCCAGTTTGGCTTCGAGCTTGATTTTACCCATGATTTCGTTGAGTTCTTTGCGGATAAGAGCTTCGCTGTCACCATCTGCACCGCCACGGGCAACTCCAATTAGTAACCGTACATCTGCGTCCATTGCCATCGTTCATCACCGTCCTTTATGAAGAAAAGGCTTGGCATAAAGCCAAGCCTTTCAAAATTATTGTTCATATATATCTGCCGCAATTACGGCAGTAATATTGTATTCGGAACCATAGTTCCCGTTAAAGTCGCTGATTGCCTGTTGAATAAACTTCAGTGCATCTCGTTCTTTTTTGCTTCGCACCCACGCATAGTTATCGTTGTACAGCGAGTGTCCAATTGCCGCACCAGATGGTGAATGGTTGTCCCACCAACCATACACATAGTTTTGCGCATGGTATCCGTTATTGAAAAGGGCAACGATGTTGTTGATGCCTTCGTACCCCAAATCATTGTCGAGAGAGTCACGATGCAAATCACCCTCAAAGTATAGAGGAATTTCGAAACCTTCTTCAGTCTGAATTATAGTTCCGCTACTACTCATTCCTTCAATGTGCTTCATAACCGAATCCGGTAGGTCGTAGCTCTTTGCTGTCATTTGAAGAACTTGGATAAACTTTGCAGCGGCTTCATATATGCGTGTCTCAGGTATAACCGAATCGCCTGCGGCAGTTTTCTTAACACCGTTCCGATTATATTCTTCCAACTTGTTTTGGAGGCGAGATTGCCCTTGTGGGGACTTAATCCATGCGTTCAGTTTGCTCGACAGACTCATCGGCATCACCCTTCATCTGATTCGTATATGCCTTGACAAGACGCTCTTCGCTGAATTGACCATCTGCCATAGCGGATGTCAGCTTCGAGATATCGTCTGGCGTAATGTTGGCAAACATAGCCTCGGTCTTTTTCTGCAGCTCAGTAAACGCAGAAACAACCTCATTCATCTGACGCTCAATAGCAGCAATATTGCTCTCACACAGATAGCTAATCTTTTCAGAAATGGATTCCAGAATATCGTCGAGCTGTTTCTGGTTGATGTGCCGAATCACAACGTCAACTGCATCCGTGTTATAGAGCAAAGAATAGCGGTGCTCTAAATTATCGGGAAGGTTGAAGTTGGCGTAACGAGTCAAGATGTTGCTCTTTACAACGAACTCCTGCAACTCTGGCATATAACCACCAGTCGTATGAAAGCAGCTTGACACCACATCGTCAACAAATGCCAGCGCCTCCGAAAAAGAGAGTGTGTGCTTAATTTTCACCTCATTACCAAACCACTGTTCTGTCGCAATATCCACTGCCTGTTCTTTAAGCACCTTGTCCAAAGATGCGATTGAAATTTTCTTTTCCGACTTAGCCATTATCGGGTTCCTCCTTTTTGTTCTTGCTGCGCTTTGCTTCTTTGCGCAATTCTTTTACTACTTCGTACTCAAGCCAACCGCCCCACTTTTGAACATAAGTAATCCACTTATAGTCAATGTCTGGGTATATGTACCAAAACAGTTTTCGTTTTAGCTTTGCCACACTATCAGGGCACCCCTTCGTGTCTACTACTTCAATGTGCCCATCGGCATATTCCATATAAAAATCAGCAACATAAATGATTGGCATGACCGTCTTACCATTGTGAGTGTACTTCGGTTGCAGCTCATATTTTTTCTGTAACTCAAAATAAGTTACTTCGCCGCTTTCCACTGCGGGACAAAGTACATCCCTGTAGTATTTCATTTCAAGCTGGCTGTCGAATACGATATTGTTGTAAGTTCGTTTTTCTTTATCTTTATCTACGTTAAACTTGCTCCGCTCCATAGCGCCTCCTAACAGAGAAAGGGAGGGCAGATTACTCTACCCTCCCATTTTGCTTATTCGGTTTCAGCAGGCGCCTCATCCGACAGAATCTCTTCTGCGACCTGAAGCTCAGAAACAACAGGTTCGGCAACAACAGGCTTTTTATGCTTGTTCTTCTTCCGCGCATCAACAATGCCTCTGGATTCATTTATCTGCTGGAGATAAATACTTCCACACTCGGGAGAACACGCTACCTCTTGCCACCGGAACACGCCTGCGGCTCTATTTGCGCTGCGGCAGGCTTCATACTCCTTGCCACAAACGCGACATCTCTTGACCGCAGTTGCCATGTTTACCACCTACTTTCTTTAGGCAACATCCTCAGCGTTGGAACCAAAGATGGTGTAAGTCCACAGAGCGCCGCTGGTGCCGCAAGCACCGGACAGAGACTCAGCCTCAAACGCATGGACAGTCTGGTTGTCGCCCATCTCGAAGCTGAACTCGCCATTGAAGTCAGCCTTGGGGATGTAGAACTGAATGCGATACACATTCGCACACTTATCCTCGGCAAAGGCATCAATGTACAAAGCGCACTTGCCAGAATAGTGGTCGCTCAGGTTCTCCAAAACGTCAGCCTGAATTTGGCGCATATAGAACACGACGATTTCGGTGTTATCTGCAATGTCACCTTCCTTGAACGCAAGAGCCTTGGTCTCGGGGTCGTAAGTAAACACGTTCTCCGCCACAGCAGCACCCTGAGTCAGAGTGTTGCCAAGGGTGCCATCGCTGTTCTTGACATAGACAGACTCAATCTCATTGCCAGTCGTGCCAACTGCCTTATAAGAAGTAGTAGCGGCATTGCTGGAAACAGTGATATAGTCAGTCCACTTGACGGTGGTCTTCTTGTTCTCAAACTCGCTGCCGACCTGCATTTCGAGCAGACCGCCAGAAACCAGACCATTGGTACCGCTGACGGTGACAGCCTTATTCTTCTTCAGAGAGTTCAGCTTGCGACCCTGCTTACCGGTGATGTCGGTCTTTTCCTGAGTCTGAGCGATAGTTGCATTCTGCAGCTCGTCCAGAGTGAACCTGAATGCACCAGTCACGATGTCAAATGCATTGATAGTCTCAAGGCTGGTGATGGTGATATCATTGATATTCATTTAGACATTCCTCCTATTTGTGAGTTAGCCAATTCAAATCATCTTGGCTTAGGTCTTTCGCGCTGACCGTGCCAGCATAGATGCCGTGCATCTTGTTGTCATAGTCAATTTTCTTGATTACTTGGCGCACGCTCGCATTGAACTGATAGATAGAGAGTTCTCGTGTCCCCTCAAATCCATAGTGGTACTGTTCTGTGTTAACAAGGGCGACAATCAACTCTTCAAGCTGAGAATCGGTTGTTCGCATACCCCTACGACGCAGCTTCTTTCGCATACGCTCAATCATATATTCTCTCGCTTCGCCGTTTGCTGGCTTGCGATTATCCTTTTCAAGGTGGTGGATTTTCCTAAGAGCCACGGCAATCTGCCCATGCAGAGCACGGTCGATTCGTACACCGGTTGCCTTGTTGACCAGAATCACATTTCCGTTTTGCGGATTGATTGCAGGTTGGAATGGCTTTAGGTCAAAGTCTCCAAAAATTAGTGAGGTGTCCTGTTCTTTTAAGGAGTTAAACAAGAGGAGAAAAAGCTCCCACTCGTTAATGGTTGTGAAATCAATCCCGATATCATCAAGCTGTACCATCATATCTATGGGCATAGCAGTGAGCATTGACACCATGCTGTAGTAGTTATCCTCGTTTTCCAATACTTCACCAACAGTCGGAATCATAACCCGAATATAGTCATTTATTGGGTAGTCTTTTTGATACAGTAAATGACGTGTCGGCATTATCCATTTTTCCTGTTGGAGGGAACTGGCTTGCCGGTCGGTAATGTCCGATTGAAGTCTTTTGCTTGGAACGTGAGGACTTTCCCCTGATAGTCTGTGATTGGAGCAAAACGTTTCACAGCGTATAAATCCAACTCACCGAGACCGTAGTATCGACTGCCATTAACAGCCTTTGCAATCTCGGAACACAGTTTATCAGTACGAATCCCACCGCCGGTTTCTTTTGGTAATCTGAGCTTGCTCTTGTGGCTAAAGACCCAGATATATAAAACCGGAATCAGAAAAGTCTTATTTACAGACTTTTGGATGTCAACATCGCAGCAGATAAAGGTCTGCCCGTGCTCAATGGTTTCTGGAATGTACTCATATGGAAATACCTGCTTATAAACGAGGTCTTGAACATCGTTGACTGGTTTGCAGTCATCGGCAAGGAGCCGCACGATTTCCTCGTTCGTCAAGAGGTCATTCATCAGTTGGTTCTTATAATCGAAAAACTCTTCCAGTTGCATCAGAACCACACCTTCTTTCCATCAGGTACATCTGGCGTATTGCCACCGGACGGAGTATCTGGCTCGTCCGGTTTCTCTTTCGGGAAATGGTCATAGTAGTTTGCAATATGAAGTTCGATGTTATCGCTGTCTTCCGTATTGCACTCCGTAAGAACGAAGTTAAGGACGCCCTCTCCGTTATAGCTTCCACCGAGCTTAAACGGTTTGGTGAGACGATAAGCAAGGACGTTCTTCGAATCATAGTCATCAATCAAAAAGCGATTGTTGCGATTTAACTGAATGGAATACTCGTCCTTAGCAAGTGTTAGTGAAATTCGTGAATCACCGCGCACAACAATAAAATCGTTGTCGCCGTATTCACCGGTCAGATATTTCGTGCCATCCTCAATGACACACCACCGTTCAACGACGGTGTCGTCTTCCGCAATCCAACGAAGCAGATAGTTGCACTGCTTCATTGTGCCTTTCGTGTACAGTTCGTTATTGGCATCTTTCTCGGTAATCAGCCAGTGATTGCCCATCCATTCGACCAGACCGCCGTGCGGCAAATCTTCTCCGGGCATCGTACACAGTGTTTTCAGATTAAGGTTGTCAGAGTTAATGACAGCCATATTGCGTACAGTACCGTTTACGGTCAATTGATGGTACGAAAGGCTTGCAGGGAGCTTCGCGCTTAAAAACGCTCGTTCTCGCTGCAAAACAGAGTCGCGCTTTGTGATGCCGTGAGCATTGATTCTGGAGCGGTATGTGTTCCAAGGGTTCATTTTGACACCTCCTGCGGCACGGCATATCGTGATTTCAATTTATTGCAAATTGAAATCGCACGGAACACCTCACGCTTTACCACCGAAACTTCGCAAGATGGATTATCGATGAGGTATTGCAGGATGGCAATCAAAGACAGGAACAAGGGGTCTTCGTGGATTGCCTCAATGAGCTCCTTACAACCAAGCAACTCCGCCTGAAGACTTCTCATATAGGTATCCAATGAACTTTCTCCGCTTTCCTTGATAGGAAGAATCTTAAAGAAAAGATTGATGAGGGTGCGGAAATAATTATTCAAGACCATAGCGTCCATCGGCACGCCAACCGTGGTCTGAATCATCATAAGTGCAAGTCCGTTAAATCCCCGTGATTGTACGAATACTCCCTCATCATATTCGTAAAATCTTTTCGAGCGGCTGCATATGCGTTGCCGATACGCATGAGCAACTCTGCGGGAGAATAGGTGGTAAAGTCTTTCGTGTTCAAAACACTTTCCAGACTTTCCTGCTTGTATGTATAAGGTTTCATCCACTGAACAAGCATACCTTCAGAAACGATGTCTGCAATCTCATCCAAATCTTCATCGGGGATGTCCACATCAAACTCTCGAATGATGTCATCGCCGGTTGTGGATAGGTCATACTTGCAAATCTTTCGGAAGGACGCAATTGCTCGTTTCATGTAACCGTCAATCAGACCGTTCCTTTCAAAGTCACGCATATTGACAAAGTCGTACTCTGTGATTTTCGATAAGAACGCATCCGTGAACACATCATATGGAACGCTCATTTATAATCACGCTCCTTACTTGTCGTGCTCGACCAGCTCAACACCGAGGCATTTCTCCAAAGTAGCAATGGTCTTATTTGAGTCGATGCCGCCACTGGCAATCAACTGCTTTGCACGATATGCGATGGACTTTTTCTGACCGTCAGAAAGTTTGGAAACGGCACGCTCGATTTCAGCGATAGGCTTTTCAAAGAGTTTATCGAAATCGCTGATGGCGATTGCAAACTTGTAGTATTGGCTCATACCGATATAATCAACAATCCACGGCTCGTCGAACATGAACCAGTTGTTGATGAAATACTTCTTGTTTGAATTCCGAGCATTGCGAAGCTCGCCAATCTCCATATCCTGCTCTGCACCAAAGGAGTCCCAGACGAATCGTTCGCCTGTCTTTTTGCTTCTGTACACAAGGCGACCTTGGAAACCATTACGGACGGTGATAATCGTATGCGGGTCAATATCCTTCGGGACGAGCTGGCGCTTTTCTGCAGCGCGAGACGTTTCCTGTTTTAACTCAGTCGGTGTAGCAGCCTGCTGACCACCGCGAGTTTTTGCGTTTTCATTTGCCATTGTAAAACTCCCTTTCATACATAATGCGGGGCTCACGAAGAGCCCCGCGTATTTTGCTTATGGTCTATCAGGCAATCTCGTAGCGACCGATACCGGCGTTACCACCAGCCAGCACAATGCCCATGCCGTACTTCTCGCCATACAGGTACTCCTGAGTCAGGTCACCATTGGACAGCGGGTCGCCCATCACAACAATGGGGTCACCTTCGTACACGCACTTGATAGGCTTGTCATCACCAGCGATAATGGTCAGCATATCATCTGCGAGCGTAAACTCGGTAGAACCAATCTTGTGGCGCTGCGGAGTCACGACAACCGGAGTACCGTAGAACTTGCCGTAGTAGCCAAGGTTGTACAGGTCGCTCTTGGAATCCGTACCCTGAATGGACGGAGCCAGATTGCGGACAGCCTTCTTGGTGCCGATAATAGTTGCGGGCTTGCCGTTGGCAGCAGCCTCAACATGGGCAATCAGGTCAAGCAGCTCTTCCTCATCATACGCGCCTGCGGTCGGGAAGTAAGTAACACCACCGAAGTCGTCCGCAGTAGCGGTGCTCCACAGGGAGTAGACATCGTTCAGAAGCTTCTGACGGAAAGATTCAGCAACCTTGCTGATAAACGTGTTGAAATCAACACGACCAGAAAGGACGCGGTTGAGCTCTTCGTAAATTTTCACAACCTTCAGAGAGGTCGGAATGGAAACTTCGCTGATGCCGCTCAGACGCTGACGGCGAATGCCCTGCGTGCCATCTGCAGCCTCGGACACGATAAAGAGATTGCTGTCTTCAACCTCGAAAATGTTCTTGTCACCCTCGGCGACATTGCGGAAATCAACCAGAGCGTTGAAATACTCATCGCCCTGCAGACCCTCAACGACGGTACGGGAGAGAACCTCCTCAATCAACGTAAACAGACCGCTGCACTTGCCGTCGCGGATATTCTTATAGTTAAGGGTAGTGCTGCCGCCATTGGCATCAATCAGAGCCTTATGCAGGAGCTCCATTGACTGGCCGACAGAATACTGTTCAACATTGCCATGATAGGCATCAACAGCGACCTTAACGATATCTTTCATTTCAGCCATTAGCTTTTACCTCCTCTCAAAAATTAGCCGCCAACAGTGGCAGAAGCGCCCTCGGTCTTACCAATCTTAATGACGTAATAGGTATAACGACCAACGACCTCAACATCCGCACAGACACCAAGACCTTTGCCAGCGGCATCAATCTTGCCACCAGTGCCGATACCGACCTCGGCACCCTTGGTGGGGGCGGTGCCGCCAACGAAACCTTCCTTGGTCACAGAGAAAACATTGCGGCTACGAGGGATATAGCCACGAGTAGCTTTACCAGCCTCATTGATAAATTCATCCAGATTCTTTTTACGCTCATCATACATGACTTCGGGCGCAGCAACGATTGCACAATCGTTCAGGTCGTCACCAGCAGACGCTGCGACAGCCTTCATAACTTCGCGTTCGCCATCCTCATAACCCTGAAGCTTGACGATAACGCCGTTCTCCACCTCTGCCTTATTGCCAGACGCATCATAGAAGCGCAGGGAGACAAGGTCAGCAGGCTGCTTAGTACCGCTCATCAGGTCGGTACGAATAACTGCATAAGCCATAAATCGACTCCTCCTTGTTTGTTATTTAATTATGTTGATTGCGCGAAGCAATTCCGTATTCGGTGAAAACACCGCCATAGGGCTCCGGCGTTACGCTGGTCTTCTCAACCACCAGCTTGGGACTCTTGGGCTCGACAGAGAACTTTGCAGCAGTTCCGTTTCTGCCACGGATTGCATAGCATTTCTCCTCAAGAACATCAACCGCATATTCAGTGCAATGTTCACGCAGGTTTTCAAACGCCTCGACGCCAACCAAGTCTTCGAACTGAGCGAAGACCTTTTCCCGTTCGCCCTTTGCAGCGGCGTCTTCGGTATCTGTCTTAAACTGGCGCAAAGTGCCAAGCTCGTTCTCCATAGACGAAATCGTGTCGGAGGCGGTCTGGTACTTTTCAGCCCACTGCGTATCGTTCGCTGAATACTTTTCAGTAATCTTTGCAAACATTCCGCTGATAGGGTCGGCTTGACCGCCCTCGTCGAACGGAACAAGAGACAGCTTCATCCGTTTCTTGCCAGCGAAGTCAATAACGACATGGTCGCCATCCATTGAATAAGGGAATCCATACAGGTTCCAGTCCGTGACATCTGTCGCGTACACTTCAGACGCATCTCTGTCGTAATCCCAGAACCAATAGTGGGAATCCATTCCCCAGCAGGTTTCGACCTTTTCTGACTCCAAAGCTCCGAACAGTTCATCGCGGAACTGTCCTTCCAGAGCAAAGCTCTCGGGGTTACCTGCATTTGCGGCAGGCTCACTACCAGTGGTCTTCAGCGCTTCAAACTTTTCGCGCAGTTCTTCAACGCTGAAATCATCGATATTGAAATCAAGCATCTCGGTAGTCAGACCGAACTCTGCCATCAGTGCAACTTTCTGTTCCAATACCTCTTCTCCTCCTTCCGAATAATTTTGTGGGTGTATGCCAACCTCTTTCGAGGGTTGTGCTGTAGTAAATGCTTCCTTGAATTCCTGCATCATCTCAGCAAGCTGTTGTTTGAAACCGTCACATGAGAACATCTCCAACGACGCTGACTCAAAGCAGGGCTCCGCTGTTCCCAGCAGGCAAAACGCTGTGAATTCAAATCGTTTGATGACGTACATCCCGTCAACCATTTCTCCTTCTTTGATGGAGATTTCCATTGACTCGTCTGTAATGCCATCATCTTTGATTTTTCTATACGCCTCTTGGCGTTTCCAGATTAAAGCGTCTACACACAAATACTCATGGACACCGGAATTGTCTTCGATTTCTTCCCACCAATACTTGGCGCTCTCTGGGATAACGCCGACCGGCTGAGTAATGTTGACAATTTTCATGCCACCGTCATCTGTGGATACAAGCTCTATATCGTGCGAACCAATTGTGTCAGTCTCTCTGTCGTAGTTACACACAATTGGACAGTTATAAATGCTCTGGATACAGCGCTCATAGGTTTCCTTGCTGATGAAGCTGTTGTTGCGATTCTTGCCAGTATAAGCAACACGAAGGACACCGCTATCAAAAGAAGAGTTCTTCTCAACTAAGTTGCTGATACCAGAAGAGAACACGATTCTCATGGTTCTCTCGCTCATGTCACAGTTCACCACCTATCTTTGGGCATAATAAAGCCCGCACAGGTGTGCGGGTTAGAAGGTCAAAGTGTCAGACATTGCAAATTGAATGTCCGTACACGAAAATTTTTGATTGTCTTGGTTTAGAAACACATAAATATGTTTCGCCTTGTCCTCTCTTAATAGGCGATAACCCATATTCACAAGACGGTCTCGCGCCTCTTCGCCAACCACATAGATGAATCTCTCCATCACCAGTCGTCACCGTCCTCCCGAGTCTGCTCACCAGAGTCGGTTAAGTCGCCAGTATCTTTTTGCGGCGCACCACCTTCATCGGTAGCAGCATTACTATCAGACGAGCCACTTAATGTGGAAGAACTCTGCAATGGCTTAAACATACTCGCAAGCCCAAGAACCTCGTTCTCCAAGAAACTCATACAATCAACTTCACTTTGGGACATTCCCTGAGAGGCTGCGTACATTGAGATAAATGGAAGACCGAATTGACAAGCTTTTAGATACATATCGCCAAGCTCTTTACGGTTAAATGGGCTGCAATCAAGGAACGTAACCTTAAAGTTCTTTCCGTAGCTCTGAGACTGAATGAAGCGGTTCACCATATCCTCAATGCTTTTTACGATTCCAAACGTGATTGCTTGGTCAGCCTTGATAGACAGCAGCAACGCATTCGCAGATGCTTTATCATTGTTAAACAAAAGAGAAGATACACCTGCAGCAGTAAACATATTTTGTTCAGCCTCAGAGATAGTGTCGGTATCGCCTGTGTTTGATTTTTCAAAGCTGATTTTACTAATGGGCATAGGGGAGAGAACGCTGCCAATCTCTTCCGGTAAAACCGAGTCGAGATTGCGCCAGAACTCCTTTGCCTTGTCCAAGTCCATTTGCCATTCGCCATCTTCATTGATGCCGAGCGTCATTACCAGCATGGCATAATTCTCAAGCGTTGTCTTCGTGAGCTTGAGTTGCTTATAGTCTTCGAGGTCATAGACCTCACGAAGAATACCGGCGAACGGAGGAATGGAGTAATCCAGAATATCGTTGTTGCATTTGATTGCAAAAGACGTGGGTGAATCAAGCTCCTGCCAACGGGCGCGGCGGTTTGACTGATAGACCTTGTACTTCTGTTGGAACTCAGTTGGGTAATAATCCAAATACTGACTGTGCGCATCAAAGTATGAAAAGTCGAATGTTACATTTAGCACATTGCCTTCAATTGTGGAAATGCCACAATAATCAGACGGCAACTGTTGGATTGTAATGTTGTCGTTGGTTACCCATAGTGTTCCATAGAATGTGTCCTCGCGGAGACAAACCGTAAGAATTTTGGGGAATTGGGAACGAACATTCATCGCTGACATGGCGTTCAAAACCTTACGGTAGTTTCGATTGACCGACTTCACATTTACACTCTTTGGGTCAATACGGTATGGAGAGACAACGTATGCGAAATCCGAAAGACCAGTGAAATACTGGATGAGCCTGCGGAAATGCGAACTTGCGCCATAAATGTATGTAACAGCCTTACGCAGTTGCTTCTCATATGTGTACGGGTTTGTAAGGTACTCCGTAATATTGTCCTTGGAATACAACGAGAACGTCGGAGCACTGGTGTTGTTGTTCATATCTCTCGTGATAAGACGATTCAAAACTGCAAATCGCTGAGAAATACCAATCATCCCGTCAACATTAGTTTTCTTGGTTTGTTTGCCCACTCAGATATCACCTACCTTTCTTATTTGAGTTTCGGAGGCTTAAACATGAATATATCATTCGCATTAAAGTCTGCCGTTTTTGTGCGCCCATATTTGCTTTCAAGCTGCAGGGCAACATAGTAGTTATAGCTCAAGCTGGAATAACGGTCTTTGCGCATCCCAGACTTTTCATAGACTCGAACACGACCGCCGGACTCCTCGTGTTGTAGTTTGACGAGTTCATCAATCAACAAGGTCGTGTGTACATATGGCTTCTGAAGCGTCACCTTTTCCAACGGTGAAAGGGAGTTGTATCCCTTAATGTCAGACAGAAGCGCTTCACCGTCATACTCAGTGATGAGTAACCGGATTTTGCTACTACGGAAACCCTCACGCAAAAGCACCGCGCATTCAGAGTTCAATATTGGAGAGCCCTTGATTGCCCAAATGACCTTGTCGGCACCTTTAGTTGTGCATCTGTCAGCCATTTCCTGATTGTTGCAACAGGATAATGCGGGGTAAACTTCTCCAGTGTCTGGGTCAACCATGTCTCGGACGAGAGCGTCGTAAACACCAAGACCAAGACCTGTACAGTCAAGCACAATGTAGTCGCAAGAATACTCATCGTACAATTTGCGTATCACCAAAGCTTGGTCTTCGGTATGCATACCTTCAAAGGTGTCGCCGTACACAATGTTACTCATAAAGCGTCCAGTTTTGGTCGGTAGCATTTGGTTGATGAACACGGCGGAGGCGTCGTTATTATGCTTTTTACTGCTCATCAGAGCAATATCCGCAGACAAAATACGGCGTTCCCCGTTTTGCTTTGGTGGAATTTTTACCTTCTGGCTATTGCCAAGAAGTGCGGACAGCTTATCCGGTAGCATCGGATAACTGATACGGCGGTTCTTTGATATGGAGTCAAAATCAAAGAATGAGCCGTCCTCTGCACCAAACCACATGGCTTCCATTTCCATGCTCCATTTGATTTCATTAAAGTCGCTTTCGAGCATATCGCTTTCAACGTCTTCGGGGAAAAGAAGTCCCTCTTGGATGGAGAGTTGATATGGGAAGCCACACACAAAATCTGTCTTAGAATCATCAAGCATCAGCTTAAATGTGTCCAGCATTTTGTTGTATGACCAATGGTCTTTGAAGTAAGCAGAGGATAAGAAACAGGATTTGTTCGGCTCTTTAGCGTACTCAGCTTTACGCTCAGCCGGGGTCAAATCTCTGTATGGAGGCATACGACGACTTGTCAGGAACTTTTTCAAGACGGTGTCAATGGTATCTTTCTTAACCATTCTGAACTCGTCCACAATCAAGATGTTCGCACGGTTGCTTCGAGCGTTATCTGAAGCCGTAACGACCTTGATATAACTGGAGTTCTTGAACATTATTTTTGCGTCCTGCCCAGAAAACTTTGTGTCGCCCATATCTATCTCATTTCTAAGATTTGGGGATACAGGCATCAGTTCTGTTTGAATCTTTTCCAGCACGTTAATACTCTGACCGCGTGTGCCAGATGTAATGACGACTTTTGTGCCGGGGTATAAGATGCAGCGAATGACTACGAAAATGGCGATAAGGAATGATTTACCCATTCCTCGGGCAGCAATCCACAGGAACGTTCGGCTCCTGTCCATCATTACAAGAAGAGCAGTCTGGAACCATTTCAGAAAATCAAGTTGCAAATACTCTTCGACAAAGATGTCGATGTTCTCGCGGTAATAGCTGCCCCAAATCGCCATGCCCTCGATAACACGAGAGCGTCTGCTTTGGTTTGGTGATGCCATTACATATCACCACTGGATTGAGGACTGCCAAAGATATCATTCAACAAGGAGTCGTCATCCTCTTCGTCGTACTCTGGGTGTTTAACACGAAGCTCATCCATTGCGTCTTCGTACATCTTGCAGTAACTGTTGCGCAAGCCGACCATTTTGCAAGCGTGACCAAGATACCACGTTGTGATATTCTTAATCGTTCCACGGATATCGCGCTTTTCCTTTGGCGTTTCAGGAAGAGGTCTGCTGTACTCCCATTTCTGGATACCAACACCGAGCGGCATCTTGTCGAGTTCAGCGTCTACATCGTTCTTTTTCTGCGCCGGTTTCAAGTTCATACTGCCAAGCAGAGAATTAAGCGCGTTAACGTTTTTATCAATTGGTTTGCCCTGTGCACTGTCGCGTGCAATAATGGATTCGAGCAAGCAAATCTGTCGGTACAACGCACGCTCACTCGGGTCAACGACCTGCCTGTCGCCAGTCCAATCCTTATAGCGGCGCTCCAGCTCAAGGTAAAAGTCTGGAGTATAACCGGCACCCCAGAAATCAACAAGGGCTTGGTCAACGTCTGCCTCGGCGGTATCTTCCGGCTGTGCAATATATGAAGCAGTGGGAGTCTCTTCTGGTTCAAGCAACACCTCTTCATCGAGCGTATCGTCAAAGGTTTTGTCGATATAACGAATGATGTTGGTCTTTCCGATATAATTGCGAACCCGAGAGTGAACGCCAGCCGTGCGTTCAACCATTGTGTAGATGTCTTCGTTCCAATAAAGGTCGAGCTTCATGCACATACGCTTCATAGCCGCCTTGTCATCGCCGAGCATTGCACGATACTGTTCGTACATATCCTCAACGCAGTCATTGCACATTGGCAAAAAGCCAGAGCCGCGATACATGGGGCTATGACTCACTGGGAAGTAGCCCTTTTTCCGGCTGTATGATGTGCCGCATCTGCAACAGTAAAACTTTTGGGAAGTCTGAATGGTCATCGAATCATCAACGGTCTTCTCAAGCCTCTTACGTCTTGGAGCCTCAGCCATTTACCTCAGCCCCCTTTTGGTGCTATCTTCCCACAGCTTGACAACCAAGCGCATTTTGTTGCCGGGATAGAATCGGGGAATCCAATGCGCAGGTACATCGACTTTCTCGCCAGTCTGCGGGTTCGGGCAACTGCGAGCCTTGCGCTCTAAGATGTCAAAGCAACCGAAGTTATGGATGGAAACGGTGTCTCCGTTTCCGAGATTGTAAAGAATAATGTCAGTGAAATCATCAACGATACTTGTCGCAGCTTTCTTCGTATAACCGTGCTTGTCCACAAGCTGTTGAATCAAATCGACCCTTTTAATATCCATCCTTTATACCGTCCCTTCTGTTACAGGTCTGCCAGAGACTTTTGAGCATCAGAACGAATTTCTCCGTTTTCATCGAAATACTGAGAGATTTGTTCCTCGGCACTCAGGTCTTTATAGACACGAACCATGTCGGCAGACTCCCATCCGACGATATCTTGGATAACATTATCGGGTAGTCCGAGTTTGGCAAGATGTGTTGTGAAGTAATGTCTCAAACTATGCCAGTAGAAATCCTCACCAGTCATGCGGCTAAATGTGTTAGCCCAGCTATTGAGCGTTGTATCACTCATCTGCTCACTTGTAGTACCGGCGGGGAAAAGCCACTCACACTCGATGCCGAGCTTTTGGCGCTCTGCCATCCACGCATCGAAATATGGTTTGAACTTTTTCGCAAGAGTATAGCAGTAGATGTACTTGCCAAGACCGAACCCCTTCGTTTGAATAGGCTCGCTGGTCTTATACAGTGCCCCGCCGCACACGAGGTTTTCATCTTTGAAGTCGTCCACTTTGAATCGACACAGCTCTGCTTTACGGCGACCGCTGCACATTGCAAGAGCAACGGCGCACGCCTTTTTGTTTTGACCGGATGCCAGCAAATCATCAAGAAGCTTGTCCAAAGCCTCGTCGCTCCAGACTGTTTTCTTTCTTACCTGCTGCATAGCCGGATTCTCAATTTTTCGAACTGTCGAACGGAAGTCCTTAAACTCATCCTCGTCATCGAGGATATTCTCGACATAGTTCGACAAAGAAGAAATTGCAGACTTTAAGCGACGAACACGCGCAGGCGAGTTCCCATTCTCGTTAATAAGCCAGTGCTGGTACGCAGCATAATCGCGTTTGGAAATTTTAGGGAAAAACTTGTTCCCGTTGTTCTGCAAATTCCACACCCAGAAGATATCGATATCATTGGAGTATCCAGCAATAGTTTTGGGACTACGCTGGACAGATTGCAAATATGCAATGAAGTCTTGCTTCAAACGAACATTGTCTGGGTTGACCTGATTCAAAAGCTCAGGGCTTGTGATTTCATTTTGCTTCGTTTTTCGGGGCATACAAGCCACCTCGCTTTCTGTAGAATTAAAATTGGTTGCGGGCATCGGAGTTGAACCGATTCCTCAAGGTTTATGAGACCTGCGACTTAACCGTTTGTCCTGTCCGCAATATGGTGGGAGAGGTTGGATTTGAACCAACGCAGCCCGAAGGCGGCAGATTTACAGTCTGCTGTAATTGACCGCTCTACCACTCTCCCAAGTAGTGGTGATGCGTAAGGGAGTCGAACCCTTAAATTCCGCCGTGAAAGGGCGGTGACTCTACCAATTCGTCCAACGCACCTCATGGGTGGTGATGCCAGTGAGGTTTGAACTCACAACCTCCTGCTTGAGAGGCAGGTGACTTAGCCGATTCGTCGATGGCACCAAGTGGTGGGACAGGAAGGTGCCGAACCTTCATCCTCCGGTTTTTCAGACCGGCGCTCCGACCGCGTAAGCTACTGTCCCGGATGGCTCCTCCTGCAGGACTTGAACCTGCGACCAACGGATTAACAGTCCGCTGCTCTACCAACTGAGCTAAAGAGGAATATGTAAATAGGGTTGCCCCGGTGAGGGCAACCCTTGTGCATCGTTAAAGGGGTATTCCGTAAGAACAACGGATGCCGTCTGTGTCACAGACGCAAACCAACTGTTCTGCCTTACCGAAAATTCGCTTTTGGACGCAATAATCGTCCATACCAAGGAAACTGCCAGCCATGACGGTTTTGACACCTTGGACTTCATCAATCTTGTTGTGATGCAAGTGACCGGAGAGCACGGCGTACAACGGGACTCGTGCCATTGTCTGCAATGTTTGAACCTTGCCTGCAGAACCGTCAAAGTCCCCGTGAACACCACAATACATTTTCCCGCGAATGTTAATCAGATACATAGTGTTATCAATCTTGACAGCATCGCTTGTTGTCCCGATAATCACATTCTCGAAATTTTGGAGACGGGCACCAAGATACCACTCAACAATATCGTCCAACCGTTCACTGAGCAGCGCATCATCCTTATTTGGCGTAATACGGCTATGATTACCCGCAACGCTCACAAATGTGACTGTGGAGAAATGCTTACTGAGCTCGGCAACAAATTCTGCAATCAACTCGGATACGCCTTTGATTTGTTCAATCACATTCTCTTTGTTCGTAATAGCGATGGATTGATGGATATTTCCACTGATAGCATCACCGTTCGACCAGACAATGCAGTTCTCGCTTCCATGCGTTTCGCCAATAGCAATGATTCTGTCTAAGTAATGGCACATCATCTCGCGGCAGATATCAGAGTTATATGTATTCCAATGGTTATCGACGTTCGCTCCATAGTGGATATCATTCAAGCTAACCAGAAGGTCGTTATCGGACGGCTGGATATGGCATGGCTCGTATTCGAGTTGTGGCAAATTGCCGCTCTTTACTGCGTCCACAAGAATCTCATTCAACTCTTCTTGCCGGGAACGCTCACGAATCAGCTTGTTAAAAGCATTGCGTTGGTCAAAGAACTTTTGACGTTCTTTGAGCAGCTCAATGCGCTTGCTATCCAATGCAGACAATGCGTCCATGTCCTGAATAGTAGCTTCGCCATCCCGCTCGATGGCTTCGATGATGGCTTTCATGCCATACATTCTTTTGCGGACTTCGCTTGAGTTAAAACAGTTACCATCACCAAACAGACGCTCGCTCAGTTCTGCGTAGTCATCGTCAATGGTGCGGTCAACCAGCTTACCAATTACGATGTCACGCATCTCTTTATAGCTTGCTGTGCTGGCTATGGTTTACACTCCCTTTCGTTTGTCGTGAACACGCTCCAGTCCACGCAAACTGCGGAGCAGCTTCATAGGAGCGCCATCCTCAACCATGTAGTAGTGGTGCCGTTTGGAATCTTGCTTCATCGTGCGAACGATATGAACACGAGGAAACTTCTCACGAATGGCTTCTTTTTCTGAGGCGGTAATTGCAATCACTTAAAAATCATCCTTTTCTTCAAAATAGTTTTATGCTTTGTCTTTTATCATTCATACATACACCCCATCAAACACGCCTCAAAGCATTGTGCCACAACGGTTTGATGGGGGTATTTATTTCTAACAATTCGAGTTTTATAATCAACTCTTTAAGGCGTTTCTGCACCGCATTACTGCATTAACAGTCTGACGGGTCTTAACCTCGACAGCGCAACTGGGGCAATACTTCTGCGGGCGACCCTTTGCAGGTGACTGTGCTTTTACAGTCAGTCCACAATTCTCGCACTCAAAATATGCGCCGCCGTAATACTTGAGGTATTGATAACCGAGGTTCCTGAAATCTTGAATATGTATTGCCGTCTCACCGGCTTGAATGAACTGCACTTGAACATTCAGGTTGTCGATTTTTTTAGAAAAGCGAATGAACCCAGCATCACGCAATTCGGCAAACATCAAACTCTGGCGCTTAATAGAGGTATTGATGTTCGCCATCTGCATAATCTCTTTGTCCGAAGTATTCACCCAACCATTGTTCCGGTCGGAGGCGGCGTCCCAATATTTCGCAACGCAGAGAAGCGTGAACGCCAACCGTCGGATTTGTTTACCTTCAAGCGTCTCAATTTTGGCGAGCTCTTCTCCGGTGATGTCCACGCCGTCCAGACGGATGAGTGGAAACTTGCTTACGTTCTTTGCAACCTTATCAAGCATATCCGACCAATGAACAAGTGAAGCAGAAGGGTCACACTGTAGCATGAAGGAGTCGAGCAGACTCCGAATCTCCTTTTTGCTGTAGTGATTCTCGTAATAATACTTGGACACACGACTCAATGTCTCAGTCGGCTTTTTCCCAAGGTCATGGTTGGCAATCATTTTTTCTGCCCAGTCATATTCGTTAAGAACAATGCTCATAGCGTCCCTCCAATCATTTTTTGTTGTAATGAAAATCTGTCACCGCAGAAGAAGATATCCCCAGCGGGGTCAACCGTCGGGTAAGAGATAACCCCGTTATGCTTATCCAGAAGATTCTGGATGATTTCGCCACCGCACATTTCCCACGCGAAGCGCTTGGTCGAGCTTTTCTTATAGCAAATATCCAGAACAATATCGCATAGCACAAAGCGGTTGGAGCAAACGCGGGCACATTCTTGTTCGAACTCGGAGCGCATCTCAATCATGCGGGAGAATGTATCATACTCATCAACCCTCTCGTAGTTGGCAAAGACGGCATAACTGCGCAAGCGCTTGTTGTAGTTCTCGTAGAGTTTCAAGATGGCATTGTACTGCGTTCTGCTATACTCAATACCACTCTTCATCACGGTGTAGTCAAAGTCAACATCGGCATTGTGACGACCCAGATAGCCATCGAACTCCTTCTCGAAGCGCCTGCAGATTCTGTTCATCACGCAGTCGTGGTTACCCACGGGCATCCGGCTCTCATAGTAGCGAAGGAAATCTTTCTGCCGTTCGCTCAATTCGGAGCGCGGCATCTCCAGCATTTCATCAATCGTCATCTGGAACTCGCGCATGGCATTCTTGTTTGTGTTTTTTATGTATGTGTTATACTGCTTCATCAAAGCAGGGTAGATAATACGCATGAAGTATGGCTTCTTGTCTGCGACGAGACGCTGATAGAATCTGCGCCGTTCCGGGTCTTCAATTATGTTGGCGCTATGTCGGTCATGCCACTCACGAGGCATCGGCTTGGCAATAATGCCTTTCGCTTTGTCGATGGCATTCTGCTGAAAAAGCTGTCCGCACTTTATGCGATAATCAAGTTCCTCGTACTCCTTGGAACCCTTCTGGAACTGCGCCTGCACATCGAACATTGAGGTAATCCAGTTTGTGGTCTTTCCGATATCATCGCCGAAGCTATCGATGTTAGCTTGTATGGCGTCTGACTCGGTGACAATTTTCTTCTTTGCTTTTCGTTGGACGCACATAAGAGCGGGAAGCACCTTTAGATTATCAACAAGCACCTTGTTATCGGTAAGCATTACAAGGTCGCCATCTTTGTCCATGCCATTGAGCGCATGGGCGGCAGTGTCCCACGAGTTGAAAATCGTGCAGGTCGTCATGTATTGATACCAGTGAGATGCCTCGTCGCTGCGGTGTGGGAATACAAGACGAATGTTGTTATGGCAGGTCATTGGTGCACGGTAACAGGCAAGCCGTTCGGCGTGCTGGTCGCACCAATATTTGTTGTAGATTTCACCAGACCTCAGAAGCCCGGTAACCTCCAGCCCGAAGATGTGTTGACACAGTGAGAATGGGTCGCCGGAGACAATGGAGTAGTTCCCATGTACTTTGAGTACGCCGACCTTGGCTTCGTTGATGCGATTACGAATCATCTGATAGATACTGCTCTGGACGTAAGGGTCGTTCAAAATCTGCGGTTCAATCATAATCGCCTTGACATAGTCGTCATCAACGCGGTCAATATTATCCTCATTCAAGCCAGCACCCTTTAAGAACAGCAGTGTCTTTGCCCAATCCGCATAAAGAACGTCTTGAATCTCATCCATCGTCGGTTTGATAAGCTGCTCAATGTCATCGTCGCTCAGCTCGTAGCTCTGAATGAATTGATAGTTTAATGTCCGCTCAGACTCAAGTTCCTTTGGGCAGGTCTTGGCGATGCCAAAGGTGTAACCGTTTGCCAAGCAGTTGCTTACATAATCGTCACAGCTATCGTAGGAGTCCCACAGTTTCAGCATGGACGTGGTAAGAATCAACTCAACATTACGAATGTCCACATCGTTACCCCAAGCGTCTTTAACAATATAGTTCTCAGCGACATTTTCTGCGAAATCCAAAAAGTCGAACGTGAAGACCATGCCCTTCTCCCAAGAGAAACGTGTGTTCACGCCGCTGACGAGGTAGTCTAAGCCAAGCTCTTCACCCCATCGGGCAGCAAGTGATGGGAGCATCAAGCCGTATCCATCGGATTCATTGAGTTGCACCATGACCTGCTTACGCTCTTCCATGATTGGCTCTCCGTCCTGCTCATCGTTTAGATAGATGATATCCGACAAGAACTCGGTCTCGCAGTCGCTAACAACAAGAATGCCATGCGGAACTGACACGGGGATTGATGCGCTGCAGGTAAGTGCCTTATACGCCTCCAGTTTGGCAGGCACCATTTCTTTTTCCATGTTGCGACCATTGTCAATGCGGCGGCGAATCTCATCGGCATGGCGTTCGCTGATGAACACGATGGTCTCGTTCTTGATGCCACCATTCGTTCCAAGCAACCGCTGATACCGAATCCCGTTAATACTAAATCCACGGCAAGCTCGATGGTAGTCCTTCTCTTTATCGATGATGACGCAGAGATAGTCCGGCTTAAACTGGATATCATCCAGTTGCGCATACAGCTTCTTGATTTGACGACGATTTGGAACGCTATTCGGCTCTTTACGAAGCCGCTTGATTTCTCCTTTGATTTTCCGCGCCTGCGTCTCAGCATCGGTGATACCGTTCAATTCGTCCAGCCAGCGGAGTACCTGACTGTCGGCGAGGGAGATTACCTCGTCATTCTTTCTTGCCTCTGCAATGGGGAGCGTAAGCTTCCACTTCGCCTTTCGCAGGCGGCTGCTATGAAGCTTGAAAATGTATTTCTGACATACTAACTGTTTAGCCAGTATGGGTCACCTCACTTCGTATTTTATTTAATTATGTTGATATGGCGTAAGTTACTCGTTCTCTTCTACATAACGGAACCATTCCTCGCGGAATGCAAACCGCTCGCTCTCAATGAACCGTTCGAGGGCTTCATCGTCATTTAGCAGGTCGGCATCTTCGTATGTATATGGAACACGCTCCTCCACGAGATAATCCTCTGGCAGCGGTCGGTGGTATCGTTTATTCAATCGGGTATCCTCCTTGGTTTGTAGTGTTAATCCAGTCAATGAGCAGCTCTCTCATGCGTCTGCTCGGTATGTATAGATTGATGGGCTTATCATCTCGAATGGCGCTACGCCATACCCATTGAAGCATTTCGGACAAAGCGAAGTGCTCCGGGTTAATTGTTACACCCTGCTTGGCAAAGAAACTCATAATATTGGGGTCTGCAAATCGGTTTACCAAGTATGCGATATCGGTTCGGTCTTTATATTGGTTAGTCGCTCTGGCGCTCGTCTGTAAGAAGTTATTTCGGAAACGTCCGGTGCGAGAGTCAACGAGTTTGTTGACATCACTTTTGAAACAAGCCCACAGGCGCGTCTCACTCCCACCGTTTGGAATACTCTGAAAGAATTTCTTCAGACCGTTTCTTAGTTTGCGAATATCCGGGTCATCATAGCGCCTTCGGTCATACCACCCTTTTGACAAGGCATATTTGTCATTGCCAACTGAGTTAAGCTTGGCGTCATCAATGATGTGAATCAACTCTCGGTAATCCAGAGGCGGAGGCGCGTCTGGGTGGTCGGAGAAGCGATATCCGTTCTCATCTGTCTCGACACCGACGACGGTATAGTTAAAACCAAAAAAGTCAAGATATGCTTTCTGGTACTGTCCATCGAACAGGTACGTCAGCATGAACACTTCCTCGAAGGAACGAAGTAAATCTGGGTTGAGGATGTTCAGTAAAGAGTTGTTTAAGCGAAACAAAGACCCCGTATCGGACATTTCTTTGTAGTCGTAAAAGCGACCGGTGTATGCATCGTCTGTCCACTCAATACGTCCATCCTCATGCTCTACGGCGAGCTGGGACAGGATTAGCTCGAAGTCCTTCTGAGAGATATTGAGGCGTTCGATTACTTGAATGCTTTCGTCCACAATCAACGAATAATGCTGTTGGCGGACGAGCTCCATAGCTTCTGCGTCCATCAAATAAAACAGCGAGTGGGTAGCAGCTACGTTATGCCCCATTCGCATATGGAGTTTCAATTCAGCAGATTTGCTCATGTGGTCACTGTCTGGCTGGTCGAAATCGCAACGTTCGCAGATGCGCCCTACCTCGTCCAGATATGGGGTGATGTAGAGAAACCGCTTGGAGTCTTTATAGCGGTTCATATAACGAATGGCAGCGGAGGATTTACCACGTCCCATTCGGGCATCGACAACAGTGATGGTGTTCATCGGTGGTAAGCACCACCTTTATGGATAGTCTTTCGTATAGAAATCACGACCTTTCTTTGGAATTAGTGGGGGTACGAAAATTTTAGGACACACAAAGGGCGCTCGGCTGGCTATACCGTCGCTATCAATGCGGCGCCTGTAACTTACTTTGAACGGCTCTTCAAATAGCTTGAAGGTATCCCCCAATTCTCTTTATAAGGCTGGAGGTGTGAAACCGTTGTGAGACAAGGCTTTGAGAAAACGTTTAGGACACACGCTGTGTCTTTTTTTGTTTTGGCGGTATGAAGTTGTCAAGGTGCAATGGGTGATGGATTATGCCATCAGGGACTCGCTTTCTCCAATGTCGCTATCGACCAGATAGTTGTGGTTGATGCTACCGAGATTGAGGTTCCGGTATGCTTCATCAATTTCTTCGCTGGTGATACCGATGTAGTCCAGAGTCTGAGCAGCGGTCGAGTGACCGAACATCTTCTGGAGAAGCAGGAGTTTGCGAGGGTCATTACCACTCATCACCATCTGATGATAAGCAAAGGTCTTACGCAATGAGTGAGTTGCCATACGGTTACCAAGTCCAAGGTCACGAGCGATGCCTTTGAGCATTGAGTCAACGGCTTGTTTGCTGATGGGTTTATTCTCGTTCACTCCGTTATTGGACTGGCTACGGAACATATAGTCACTAAGGCGAACGTTTGGAGTGTTCTCAAGGTACAGGGTGACAGCTTCGACAACTGCGGTGTTAATGGTGATGTAGCGGTTGCGCTGATGCTTGCGTGTGTTCCGGGTCTTCTTTTCCAGAATGGGGAACCGGTCACGGAAAGTGCAATCATCATTGATGATGTGGGTGAAGCGCAGAGAGCGAAGGTCGCTGATACGAAGTCCAAAGTTAATGCCAACGATGAACAGCATATTGTCTCTGAAACGCTTCTGCCCAATGAGGAACTGGGAGATGCGGATGATGTCATCCATACTCTTGATGGGCTCAGCAGCGTGCTCGACAGCAAGGTCGGTGTGCACCTCCTCGGTGGCGGGAGCGATGAGACCAGCCTTGAGCTTACGGCAGCTCTGCTGGACGGTTGCGATGTCGATGACACCGGAGGCACTATTCGTCTTGTTGAAGTCTAACTGGATAATCTGAGCCATCGAGGGAATCTCCTTTCAGATGCAAGAAGTAATTTATTTAATTTACTTGATATGCTATATTATAGCATAGATTCTACTTAGATATAAGGGAACAATATAGACAGAATAAGAAAAAACAAATCAAAATGAACGGTAAATAAAAGGCTGCGCAGTTAAGCCTTTTTCTTTTTTGGAAAGTTGAATCCTGTGATAAAAGCAACCACGCAAAAGGCTTAACCAATAATATTCTTCTGGACAGAAAAGCCTTGAAACACAAGGGGTTGAGGGGCTGAGTTAAAAATGGGTCGTGTCAGTTAGATGAACCGACTACATCTGTGTGCGGCAAGGACAGGGGGCAAAAATACCATAACCACCCCCCTACTTGCCATAGCACAGAAAGGGCAAGTAGAAACGGCGGACAGACCGACACGGACAGCGGAAAAAGCAAGGCGGACAGGGTACACCCCTTGCGGTTGTCTGTGTATGCAAAAAAATTGTGTTGACATTGTGCCGCCGTTGTGGTAGTCTATCCATGCCGGACAACCACGGCGGGCAACCCCTACACCACCAACACCACCAACACGCCCGACCGACACGGCAGAAAGGAAACGAAAAACATGAACACCAACACCACCAACACGGCGAAAAGCCGCCCCGACTTTGAACAAGTCAAGCGCAACTATGAAACCGCCCTTGCAAGCGGCAAGGACAGCACACAGGAATTGACCGCCCTTGCAACCGCCGTTGCATACTCTGTTTTGAACAAGTGTATTGACCCGCAACGCAAGACCGCCGCCGACCGTGAAACCGTATCCGACAACGGATACAACCCCGCATTAGTCCAACTGAAAAGGGGCATAGCCGCCGACCTTGCAACGCTGGACAACTTGCGCACGGCAACGAACAAGGCAACCCGCACGGCGTACAACGCCGACGGTGACTTGACAACCGAAACCGTGGACAAGGACGCAGAAAAAGCGGTTGCCGCCCTTGTGGGTGAAACCCTTTCCGACGGTATCGACCTTGTGAACGCCGCCGCCCTTGCCATTCTCGAACAAGCCGCCGAACACGCCGACCCCGCCGCCCCTTGGCTTGACACGCCGTACACAACCCGCCGACTTTCCCGCCGTGTCTATATCCGCACAGAGGACAGCCGCGCATATCGTGACGAAACCACAACCCCGATACAGGAAGTTTACCGCGCTGTGCGTCAAGCTGTGCAGGACAGCCGCGCAACGCAGACCGACCCCCGCAACGGCTATACTTACATAGAGGACAACGAAAACGGGCTTGAAACCATTTACTACCGCTTGCACAAGTATGCCGACCTTGGCGGGTACAACTGTGACGGAAACTACACCGCCGACCGGCAGACCGTAGAGAACTACGAAACGACCGTTGCACGACTGGACTTGACCGACCGTCAAGCGCAAGTGTTAAGACTGCGTATGCAGGGCAAAGGGTATAAGGCGATTGCAACTTACCTTGGCGTGACGCAAAGGGCGATTGCAAAGACCGTTGAACAAGTCCAGAAAAAGGCGCTTGCCCTTGGCTTGACCCCGAACAACTGAATACGCAGACCGCACAAGGCGGGGGCACAACGCCCCCGCCCTTTCTTTTTGGACAGACCGCACACGCAACCGCAAGGACGGCACACAGCAAGCGCAAGGGGGCAAGACCCCGCCGCCCCGCCGCACACAGGGTACACCCCTTGCGGTTAAGGGTGCAGGGCAAGACCCCGCCGCCCCGCCGCACACAGGGTACACCCCTTGCGGTTAAGGGT
>OIWS01000260.1_pt1 | contig 72121 bp, 68 predicted proteins | sample 1587611 | NCBI WGS metagenome assembly OIWS01 (sample SAMEA3888919, study PRJEB22519) | human gut metagenome | biome: human gut; feature: human-associated habitat; material: faeces | place: Denmark | collected 2010 | reverse complement strand
CGGTAGATAACACCCCAATCTACCGGCGTCCAGCCGTTTTTTCCGTGCAATGGCCGTCCGATCCGCTGCCGTACACTTGGTCGTTATGAAAGTTTCCCTGCAACGCGTGACCGAAGCGAGCGCCATCGTATTGAACGAGTTGGGCACACCGGATCCGACATTCGACATGGTGCAGATCGGGCCCGGATTGGTGTTGACCGTCGAAGTGGAGCCCGATGATGATGAGGGAACGCTTGCACGGATGGCGCATCGTGTGCTCACGTTACGCTGTTTCGATGGTCCGCAGGGCAGACTGTCGCTGTCTGTTCAGGAGATGCACGGCGAGATTCTGTCGATTCCACAGCCACTCACCATACTGCGGCGTCCCGCGGTCGGCAGGCCGCAGCTGGTATCTCATGATGCCGATGATGAGCATGCGAATCTGATATGGATTCGTTTCAATGAAGCGTTGCAGTCGGGCGATGTCCCCGTGTGTGAGGGCCGGTTCGGCGCCCGCATGCGCGTCGGTTCCGTGGCGGACGGTCCCTTCCAATTCACGTTGCAGGAATGACCGCAACGCTTGCCAGCATGGATTCCGAAACGTTGATCACCCTTTCCCGAAGTATAAATGCGATATTACGAACGTAGAAGATTCCGCTATACGGAATGTGCTCCCGTATGGCATGATCTAGTGTATAGATAACAGCATGACATTCGCACTACAATTGCTTGTAGCTGTTACCTGCATATGATTAGGAGCAACCATGAGCGACACTGCGACGATTAGTTTCCGCACGGACCCAGCGATCAAGCGAGAGGCAAAGGAACTGTATGCCGATATGGGCATGGATCTGTCAACGGCAATCAACATCTTTCTGCGCCAATCAATCCGCGAAAACGGCATGCCTTTCAAGATCACCAGGGACAATCCGTCCAGCATTGAGGCACGCCGCCAAGCGGAAACCCATGACGGAGAATCCTTCACCAGCACGGATGCGTTGATGAAGGATCTGTTGGATGCTTAAGTCGGTTTTTCGCACAACGCAATTCAAAAAGGATTTCAAGGCTCTGCTTAAAAAGCATTACAATCCCGATAAGCTTAGACAGGCCATCGACACGCTCATGGCCCAAGACAAACAGTTGCTCAGCACAAAATACCGCGACCATCAGCTGACCGGAAGCTGGAGGGGATACCGCGAAATCCACATCGAGGGTGACTGGCTCGTCATTTACCGTGTGGAGAAGCAGGAGCTGCAACTCGTGCTCACACGGACCGGGTCACATGATGATCTGTTCTAGCGATTACCCGATTACCGACTACTTGAACAGGTCGAACAGGCTGAACGTGGTCTTCTTGTAGATGGCGTTGTACAGCTTGCGCTTGGGATGCAGCCACCCCATGCCCTTCTTGCCGTAGCCGGGGATCAGCGCCCGCTTGACCGCACGGGTGGCACGCCCCTTCGTTCGCGCGGACAGGCTCTTCTTCCAGCTGGGTTTTCTCATTCCGTATTTCATGGCGGTCTCGTTTCGAACGGTTATGCTCATTCTATACAGTGCTGAACACGTTGCAGATCAAGTAATCAGACCAGCAGATCGTATACGCTGCGCATGGCGAGCAGTCCGTCTGTCATCCATTGGTAGGCGTCCGTCATGTCGCCGGAGAAATCCACATCATGCTGCACCAAAAGGTGGCGGTTCTTCTTGTCCGCGTCCGGCTCGTCCCAGCTCACCGCGCCAAGATCAGACAGTATTCGTTCAACGGAATCCCTCATGGCGTAGAGTTTCGCGTACTGGAACGTGTCGGTGAAATACAGGTCGACCGTAATATAGCCGTCTCGAATATTCAACACCCCATCCGGGTGGCAGAAACCCGAACCTACTCCGAAGCTGGTCCACGTGTCGCTGTTCGTCTTGCGACCGGACGGATCGCCATACACGTCGACGAAATCGGCTCGTGTTGCGGCATATTCGTACAGACCATTCCAGAAGCTGCGCCGCAACGAGATATTACCGCTGACTTGCCGCAGTTCGTCCAAGGTTCTGCCGTCCGCGACTTTCCACGCTGCCCAACCGTTGATCTGCTTGTCTTCACCGGTTTCGAGCATTCTGGCGCGGCGGAATGCGCCGGATGGGCTGTCGAATATTTCGCCGTTGGACAGGCGGATGCGGTGGTCTTCGGTTACGGTCGCCGTGGCGGTTATGCCAGCATACTGGCTTTCCAGCATGTCTCCGGCTGTAAGGATCCCTCGCTTGCACAAATCGGCGAAATCAACGGCATTCTGTTCGCGTTCCCCTTGGTTCGCATTCCGATTGCGCAGAGTCTGCATCACCTCTTCCCCCGCTGTGGGGCGTGCCCACACCTGCAATGCGAGATCGGCAAGCCGGGCACCTCGTTGCGCGATCGCCTGTTCGTTCCATTGCGAAGCATCGTGCAGTTCTGCGGAAATGGACAGGTATTCGCCGTCATATCCGCCAATCATGCGGCTTTTCTTCTGCTCGAACGTTCCGTCGGAAAGTTCCGAGTTGTATGCGGTCAATGTCAGATTACCTAGACTGTTCACTAGCAGTGGGAATCGGTCGGGATCGGCGAGCATATTGCGCCATTCGGCATGCGCCATGGCGTTCTGCGGCATGATGTGTTCGATGGTGTATTCGCTGAAGGATCGAGGATCCTTGGGGTGGTTATGGTTCTCCAATCCGGCGAGTAGATGTTTGCAGCGCGGAGCCGGGCGGTACAGATCCTCGCCGAGCAGCGCCTGCCTGAATTGTTCGTCTGTGGGCATGCGTGTGACTTTGGCGGTTTCGGTGAGCAGCAACGCGGCGAAGGTTTCGGCCAAATCATGTTCGGCTGATTCAAGTTTGGCTATCAGGGATGGGACAAGTTTGTTCAATCCGTTGCTGGACACCGAGCAGACCATTCGGCGGAACAGATACGATTCTAGATCCGCAAGCATGCGCAGCAATCCGTCGCGGTTTATGCGATGGTGCTTCCACGCCGCGAACATGTACATAACCAATGAATCCGTAACCGTGCTGTCCAGGTCTTGAATCGATTCGAGCCGGCGATCCACGTTCATGTCGCCGCTGCCGGCGGCCGCAATGCCCTTGATAGCGGCGTAATACCTGGCATATTCCAGCATGTTCTCGAGAAGATTGCGCGTGCGTTCCATGCGCGGCAGGGAGCTGCTAGCTGCGAAACGCTTGAATTCCGTGTACATGGCGCGGCCTTTGGGCACGGGCTTTTTCAGCGTGACGACCATCCAATCGTGCAGGAACGCATCGAATGAGAGATTGCCGAGAGTACGCTCCATAGGCAGCCAGTAATCGGCATACAAGGTGTTCTGCTCGACCATGGGGCATCCCATGAGCATGTAATTGCGAACCAGGTCGGAAGTCTCAAGATCAAGCCCAGTGGAATTCATCGATTCGAATACCAACTGAGGTTCATCACGCCCCTGATCCAGGGTGACGGACACGACTTCAAGGCGTTGCAGACCGTTCCACACCACGTTCGCATCATCGATTGCGGCGACAAGTGAGCGGAACAGATCAAGGTTCGTTTCCAGCCGGGAACCCGTATTGGCATGATTTGGCCGATCGGGGACGACCACATGGTCGCACATGCTGCGCAGCACTTCCCTATCATCACCGGAAAGCGTCAGCTTGTACCGGCCTTCGCCGGTTGCGTACTTATCGACAAGATAGCCACGGTCGATGAGCATGTCTGCGGAGAATCGCAGGCTCTCAGGGTGTTCGCGGGCATATTCGGCCAGTGCGATGAGTAGCAGGGTCACGGAGGTAAGGCGCTGCTGGCCGTCGATGAGCTGGCATCGGCTGACACCATCCGGACCGATGCCACCTTCCTGCATCCATACGATCGACCCGGTGAAATGAGTTCTCTCAGGATGCCGGCCAGCCGTTACGATGTCGGCCCACAATTGCCGGCACTGTGCTTCGCCCCATGAGTATCGGCGCTGATACACCGGAACCACGAACCGAAGCGAACCGGTGAATAAGTCCAGCAGAATTTTCTTGCCAGCGTCCATGGTGCTTTCCCCTCTCTTAAATGATTACTTGCTCGAAAAGAGTTTTACTGGACTTTTTATTGGCCACAGTTGCCATCACCACACTATAAAGCTTTGGATACTTCAATTAGTTGTATCTGTCCAATTAGATGCACTTCTCTCCAAAGCAAGAAGCCTGACTTGATGTCCGTAGAAGCATGCTACAAAGCAGCTTCCGACTCGACACACTACCATGCAATAAACCGACTAACTCTCTTACCAATTTCATCAGAAGAGACACGTTCCTTCAACGTATTCCCATCAGCACCTAATTGCAGACCTACCCACATTCGCGCAATGACCAATGACTCCATAGTCACGTCATACATTGTTTGAAAATCTACACCTTCCGCATCGCCATGCTTATTCCCAACGAATGCCTTTCTCATGTCCCTTTTCCAATCTTCTTTATTAGTAAATGGAAAGACACCACCTAATTCCTCTTGTACAGTCTCAAGCATTTGGTAAAAACCGGCAGATTGCATTTCACCGGTTTTGGAATTCCGTTTCATACGCTTTATCTGGTTCTTTGTCTTTACGACATACCATCCAATGCAGTCAAGCATGGTCCCCGTCAGCATATTCAACGTTTCAATGGCAAGATGCTCTTGCTCCCTCGCCACGTAAGCAAGAAGAGTCATTCCTTGTTGACATCTATTCACTAGTTCCAACCATTTCCGAATTCCTTCTTCGCGGATGTCAGAAAAGCGAAAGAGATACTGAGACTCAGGATTCTCAAAGCGGGAACGATCAACTCGAGGCATATATGACAAAACAGGATGCCACACTTCTCTCTCTTTCCCATCTAGCTTAGAAGAATCTTCGTCCCGAAGAACCTCCAAATCAGCAAACGTTCTTGGAACCCAATCAGAGATAGTAAGCAGGTTCATCAAAGAGCGATGATAGAACAAATGCCATGTCCAATCCCGCAATTCATCTGTCCTAGTTTCGATGGAAACCATTTGTCGAGCAGTAACCTCGTCTCTTCTCGAAGAGATTCTTACGGAGTAATCAGGCCGTAGCTTCAATCCCACTGACTCATCGATCATGATTTCATTGCGCGGCTCCGCAATCACTTCAGTTTTCTTTGAAGAGCTATCACCAGGAAAAAACGAGAGCGAGGAAATTCCCGACCACGGTGACAAACCTGGAATGTTGGAACGCATCGCATGTATTTTTTCGAAATTCGTTTCGCTAGTCCCGAAAACCACATATGTCGGAACTACTATTCCAGTTCCGGTTCCTGCAGATACAGAACCACTTACCTGACATCCCACAAGGGTATAAAACCTGCCATTCGATACTGTGCGAATTATGTTCGGCAATTCCACTGGTTCAAGGGGCTTGTCGTTGAGAACAACCATCCCACTCGATAAAAACCATTGCTGGTATTTGTCAAAATTGCCTCTGAATGGAACAGCGAGTTCGAAGCGTCTCCCCGTATCACGCAGCATGGCCGCCACTTCTGCACGACTGCTATCAGGTTCTAGTAACCATGCAATAATCGGTTCCGTCAAATCTAATTTCTTATCCATTTGGGATCCCCTCGATCTGATTACTCGCTCATGAACAATCGTATCCATTCACACGATGCAATACCCTTAACAAATGTTAAGGCGCCGCTGCCACCCTTTTGCTCATTCCTCCACTAGAATAGGCGCTGTGACTCAGGGCTTTATCGATAACAAGACTTCGCTGGTCAAGGACGACCTTGTTCGTACGATACGTGAGGGGGACAGAATCTCCATCGCGGCGGCATCGTTCTCGATGTACGCATATAGGGAGTTGCGCGAGCAATTGGAGAGCGCAAGCTCATTCCGTTTCATTTACACGTCGAAGACGTTCACTGAGGATGCTACCCCGAAGGAGCAACGTGAGTTCTACATCCCTCGCCTGGAACGCGAGCAGAACCTGTACGGCACTCCGTTGGAAATTCGCCTACGCAATGAGCTCACCCAGAAGGCAATCGCCACGGAATGCGCCGATTGGATCCGACGCAAGAAGGCGCGTTTCATGTCATTCGACGAGGAATCGGACATCACTCCGTCCCTCGTTGTGGAACATGCTGACGAGAAAACCGCGTACATGCCGTTCAATGAGTTCACGACCACACAGCTGGGCGTGAGCCGACACGCCGCCTCATACCAAGGCGTCGCCAAGATGGAAGACTTCATGGCGGAGGGATTTCTGGACAAAATCAATGAGGCATGGAACAGCGGAGACTTGCATGACGTGACCGACAAGGTCATCGACGGCATCGAGCGCATGTACCAAGAAAACCCGCCCGAACTCGTCTACTACATGGCCCTGTACCGTATCTTCAGCGAGTTCCTTGATGACATCTCCGAGGATGTGCTACCGAAGGAAGGCACCGGTTTCCGTGAAAGCATGATCTGGAACAAGCTGTACGACTTCCAGAAGGACGCGGCCCTCGCAATCATCAACAAGCTTGAAACATACAACGGCTGCATCTTGGCCGATTCGGTCGGTTTGGGCAAGACGTTCACCGCACTGGCCGTGATCAAGTACTTCGAGGCCCGCAACCGCAACGTGCTTGTTCTGTGCCCGAAGAAGCTCAAGGACAACTGGGTCACGTACCGGTCGAACGCAACGAACAATCCAATCGCCGGCGACCATCTGCGTTACGATGTGCTGTTCCATACGGATCTGAGCCGCACACGAGGCGATACGATCATGAGCATTCCGATTGAGCGGATCAACTGGGGTAACTATGACCTCGTGGTCATCGATGAGTCGCACAACTTCCGCAATGGCGCAGACAGCGCCGCCAAGGCCGACGACAAAGAAAACCGATACCAGAAACTCCTCAACAAGGTCATCCATTCCGGCGTGCCTACAAAGGTGCTTATGCTCTCCGCCACCCCGGTGAACAATCGTTTCCGCGATCTGCAGAACCAGCTCGAACTGGCCTACGGCGACAAAGGCGATGAATGGTCCAGGAAGCTCGGGCTTTCTACCAATATCGATATGGTGTTCCGCAACGCGCAGAAAGCCTACGGTGTCTGGTCGAAACTCGAACCGGAAGAACGCAGCACCAAACGTCTGATGGACATGCTCGACTTCGATTTCTTCCGTATCCTCGATCAGGTCACCGTCGCGCGCAGCCGCCGCCACATCCGTAACCATTACGATATGGATGCGATTGGCGGCCTCCCTGAACGTCTCCGCCCGCAGACCATCCGCCCGGCGCTGTCCACAGAAAGCGACTGCGTGTCCTACGACGAGATCTATGACGAGCTGGAAAGGCTCACCCTCACGCTATACACGCCGTCCGAATTCGTGCTCGAATCGCGCATGAGCAAGTACTTCGACGATGACAAAATCGAAGGCCTGACAATCCGGGGCCGAGAAACGGGTGTGCGCAAGCTCATGGCCACGAACTTGCTCAAACGTTTCGAGAGCAGCGTCCACTCGTTCCGCATGACATTGAACCGCGTGCTCGGCTACATGTCGGATACGGTCGGCACGATCGACTCGTATGAGGAATACCGTGCCAAGCATTACGACACCGGCGTGCTTGAGCAAATTGATATCGATCGTTTCGACGACGGATTCGACCTGGATCAGGATGATACGGAGAGTATGGATCCTGACGAGTTCGCCACCAAAGGCAAGACTCGATTCCTGCTGTCCGACATGGATTGGCGCACCTGGCGCGATTGCATTCTTCGCGATATGGATGTCATTCACCGCCTGCTGAACATGGTCTCCGGCATCGACGCGGCACACGACGCGAAACTACAGCGTCTATACCGGACCATCAGCGACAAGCAGAACCAGCCCATCAACCCCGGCAACCACAAGATTCTTATCTTCACCGCATTCGCAGACACCGCCGACTACCTGTACGAGCACGTCAGCAAATACGCCGGCATGCTGGGATTGAATACCGCGGAAGTGACCGGCACGAATCCGGGACGATGCACGGTTAAGAAGGTAGGCGGTCGCATGTCCGACATCCTGGCATGCTTCTCCCCCGTTTCGAAGGAGCGCGACATGACCGCGCCCCGGTTGAAAGACACAAACATTGACATTCTGATTGCCACGGACTGCATCTCTGAAGGGCAGAATCTGCAGGACTGCGACATGATGGTCAACTACGACATCCATTGGAATCCTGTGCGTATCATCCAGCGTTTTGGCCGCATCGACCGTATCGGCTCGACGAACAAACGTATCCAACTGGTCAACTACTGGCCCGACGTGGATCTCGACAAATATCTCAAGCTCAAAGACAGAGTCGAGGCGCGCATGAAGGTCGCTGTGATGGCTTCCACCGGCGACGATGACTACATCAATCCCGATGAGAAGGGAGATTTGGAGTACAGGGAACGTCAGCTCAGGCAAATGCAGGACGAGGTACTTGATCTTGAAGATGTGGACGGCGGCGTCAGCATCACCGACCTCGGTCTCAATGAGTTCCGCATGGATCTGGTCGGCTATCATCGTGACAACCCCGACATAGAACGCACACCTACGGGCATCAACGCTGTGGTCGAGGGCAACGAGCCCGGCATCCTGTTCGTGCTGCGCAACACGAGCAAGGACGTGAAGGCCGTGGGCCGCAACCCGATCCACCCGTATTATCTTGTGCATGTCGGCGACGACGGAAGGATCCTGCACGGGCATCTGAATGCCAAGGACTGTCTCGACGTGATGCGCAAGCTGTGCAAAGGCAAGGATACATATGATCCGCGCCTATGCCGTGCATACAATCGGTTCACCCATGACGGCAAGGACATGCGCCACGCATCCGACCTGCTGCGTGAAGCGGTCAGAAGCATCATGGACCAGGATGATGCGACTGCGGCCGACAGTTTCTTCACCGGATCCATGGGGAATTTCCTTGACGAGAATGTGAAGGGGCTCGACGATTTCGAACTGGTTTGTTTCCTCGTCATCCGACCTGCAACGGGAGGTAAGTCATGAGCGGCATCGAATCATGCGGACCTGTGACCGCACTCACGTTGGGACTGCCCAGCACCACCGCGGTCATGCATCCGAGGGGACGGCTCGCCAAAGAACGCTTCTATACGAACACCAAGGTAGGCAAACGCTTACGGCAGCATTTCATCGAGGACATCGACTCAATCACCATGCTCTCCGTAATCCGCGAGCAGGAGACCGGCATACCAGCAGGACCGCTCACTAACGAAATCAACGTGATTGGCCTGGAGCAATCCACGGAACATCCGCCACTGGAGGTCATGGAGCACATCGCCCGCACCCGTGATGAACTGACCCATCACAGGTCGCGTATCCTGTTCGTCTGCGTGAATGGCAGCATGACAAGATTCGCGGTGTTCCGCAACGCGAACGTGACCGAAGGACTCATGGAAGGCTCGGTCCATATGGGCAAACCGGTGGAATGTGAATCCGCACGCATTCATCTGGGCGGAACCGATCTGGACGCCGTATGGGAATCGTTGTGCGCAGAGACCATCCTCAGCTCGCCGGATCCGACGCGCTTCGACCGACGCATCGTGTCCCGCACGCGCATAATGAGACTTACCAAGGAAATAGACCAGCTGGAACGACGCCACGCCAGGGCCATCCAGATAGGCCAGCGGAACAGGCTATGGGACAAGCTGCAGACCAAGCGGCACGAGCTCGAACAGGAACAACAAGGAGAAACACTGTGAGTGACATCGAGAAAATCCACGGCATAACACCGGATTTGACCAGGGAGAACGTGGACAGGCTGCTCGCCTTGTTCCCAGACGTGGCCACCGAGATCACCGACCCGAAGACCGGCAGGACCGAACGCGCGGTGGATTTCGACGCGCTGAAAGAGCGACTTGGTGATGTGGCAGAAGGCAACCGGGAACGCTACCAGTTCACCTGGCCCGGCAAACGCGAGGCGAAACGCCTCGCCCGCGAACCCATCGCCAAGACCCTGCGACCCGTCAAGGAACGCAGCAAGGACTGGGACACCACCAAGAACCTGTACATCGAGGGAGACAACCTCGACGCGTTGAAACTCCTGCGCGAGAACTACGCCGGCAAGGTCAAGCTCATCTACATCGATCCGCCATACAATACAGGTCATGATTTTGTCTACGATGACGATTTCTCCCAGACCCAGGATGAATTCAGTTCCGAAAGCGGCGAGTACAACGAGGATGGTGGACGTCTGGTTGCCAATACCGAAAGCAACGGCCGCTTCCATTCCGACTGGTGTTCTATGATATATCCACGTCTTTTGCTTGCACGCGATCTTCTTACTTCTGATGGTGCAATTTTCATTAGTATTGATGATAACGAGTACCTTAATATGAGAGCTCTGTGCAATGAGATATTTGGAGCTGCCAATTTTGTCGCTTCAATTGTCTGGCAAAAAACGTTGACCCGGCGCAATGATGCTCAGCAAATATCAACAGCGCATGATTATGTGCTAGTCTTCGCTAAACAACTTTCCAGTTTGAAAATCCAACATGAACCTGTTGGAGAGAAGCAACGTGCCACATATACAAACCGTGACAATGATCCACGAGGTGATTGGCTAGCGGTTCCTTTTCATGCACCCAATATTCGGCCCAATCTCACATATCCAATCGTTTTGCCCTCCGGCAGAGAAGTAATACCCCCTAAAGGACGTTGTTGGAGCACCTCGAAAGATAATTTCGATGCTTTAGTCGCTGATGGACGAATCTGGTTCGGCAAAGATGGCGATGGCATGCCTCAGAGAAAGAAATATTGGGGGGAAAGAGAACAGGATGAGGGTGTTGTTCCTTGGACCTGGTGGTCATATGAATTTGCCGGTGAGAATCGTGAGGCGACGAAGGAATTAAAAGCACTTTTTGAAGGTGCAACTATCTTTTCCGCGCCTAAGCCGGTGAAACTAATCTCAAGGATTCTTAATCTAATTGATACGAAAGAGTCTACCATTGTTGACTTTTTTTCTGGATCTGCGACAAGTGCTGAAGCAGTCATGCGAACCAACCTCGTAGATGAAGGATCCCGTCGCTTTATTCTCGTTCAGTTACCTGAAAAATGCGACAACGGAAGTGTTGGAGCTGAATTGGGCTACAACAATTTGTGCGAAATCGGCGAGGAACGTATCCGTCGTGCCGGAGAGAAAATCAAGTCCGAAATTGAAGCGGAGAATGCACAGCTGACGCTTGATGGCACTCCCAAGAAAGTACCGGACATCGGCTTCCGTGTACTTCGTGTGGATGATTCGAATTACGAGGACAGGCGTAAGAACGTCGGCTCATACTCCCAGGCTGATCTTGACTTTGATGTGGATATCACGAAGTCCGATCGTTCGAACCTGGATCTGTTGTTCGAAGCGTTGCCGAAATTCCAACTGCCATATGATGTCAGAATCAACACTTTGTCCGGCGATGAATTCGATGGGCATACCGTGTACAGCGTGGATGATGGACGGCTGCTCGCGTGCTTCGAAGCAGACATTCCCGAATCGTTGGTCCGTGCGATGGCTGCGTTCAGCCCGCGCCCGTCCTATGCGCTGGTCTCCGAGCACAGTCTTCCAGACAGCGCGGCGCGCACAAACTTCGTCGAAATCTTCAAACAGTCCGCCGATTCAAAGACCGGTAGCACGAAGCCTTACATCATCTGAGGCAGCTGATTATGCAATTCCAATTTTCTCAATACCAGTACCAGACCGATGCCGCCGACGCGGTATGCGACGTGTTCGACGGGCAACCGTTGCAGGACGGCGTCTCCTACATCCGCGACGTAGGTATTCGCAAGCCCGTCTTCCCTGACCCCGAGCCCATTCAGGACACGTTGTTCGAGGATAACAGACCTAAACAAGCAACATTCAACTCCTATGACGAAGATGATGACACCGGCTACCGCAATGCGGATTTGCTGCTGACCTACGAACGACTGCTCGCCAACGTCAAGAACGTACAACGACGGCAGAACCTAGAGGAGTCTCCGAAGCTGTATGCCGATCCGGCCGGCGCGGTCGAACTGGATGTGGAAATGGAGACCGGCACGGGCAAGACGTTCGTGTACACGAAGACCATGTTCGAGCTGAACCGCCGGTACGGCTGGTCGAAGTTCATCGTCGTGGTACCGTCCATCGCCATCCGCGAGGGCGTCGCCAAATCATTGGACATGACCAACGACTATTTCTACACGTCCGGTCGCGACGGCAACGAGGGATACGGGAAGAAGCTGCACTCCTTCATCTACGATTCGTCGAGTCTGACCAGACTGGATGAATTCGCCCAGTCCTCGGATATTCAGGTGATGATCATCAACATGCAGGCGTTCAACACATCCATGAAGGAGAACGGGCGCAACAAGGACGCGCGAATCATCTTCTCTGAACGCGATAATTTCGGATCGCGTCGCCCGATCGACGTGATCAGCGCGACCCATCCGATCATGATCTTGGACGAGCCGCAGAAGATGGGCGGCAAGGCCACGCAGGCCGGCATCCGCCTGTTCAGGCCGCTGTTCACGCTGAACTACTCCGCCACGCACAAGACCAGACACGACCTCGTGTACGCGCTGGACGCGCTGGACGCGTACAACCAGCGTCTGGTCAAGCGCATCGAGGTCAAGGGCTTCGAGCTGAACAACATGCGCGGCACCGACGGCTACCTGTACCTGCAGGACATCATCGTCAGCAGGAACAAGGCGCCGCAGGCGCGCATCGAATACAAGAGGCTGTCCGTTTCCGGCAAGATCGTGACCGCATCCGCCCTGTTCGATGAGGGCGACGACCTCTACACCTCATCCGGCGAATTGGAGGCGTACCGCGACGGCTGGCGCATAGCGCCCGACGGCATCGTGCCCGACGGTTTGGAGCCTGGACGGACCGGCTACGTGAGGTTCATGAACGGCGAGACGCTCGGCAAGGGCAGGATCATGAACGACGGGTCCGAGGCGGACATGCGCCGCGTGCAGATCCGCGAGACCATCCTCTCCCACCTGCACAAGGAGGAGCATCTGTGGGCCCGGGGCATCAAGTGCCTGAGCCTGTTCTTCATCGACGAGGTGGCGAAATACCGCCGGTACGACGATGACGGCGAGCCGTTGAACGGCGAGTACGCGAACATGTTCGAGCAGGAGTACGACCGCTGCGTGCATGATTTCATCGAGAACCGTCTCGACGACGGATCCGGCTATCTCGACTGGCTGCGCACCACGCACGGCCGTTACGTGCACAAGGGATATTTCAGCATCGACAAGCACGGCCATTCCATCGACTCGAAGGTCAAACGCGGGTCGGAGGACAGCGACGACATCAGCGCATACGACCTGATTCTGAAGAACAAGGAACGCCTGCTGAGCTTCGAAGAGCCCACGAGGTTCATCTTCAGCCATTCCGCGCTGCGCGAGGGATGGGACAATCCCAACGTGTTCCAGATCTGCACGTTGAAGCATTCGGACAACGAAGTCGGCAAACGACAGGAGGTTGGCCGCGGACTGCGCCTGTGCGTGAACCGCGAGGGCGTGCGCCAGGACCGCAACCTGCTCGGCGATGCGGAATTCCTTGATGTGAACCTGCTGACCGTGATCGCGTCGGAAAGCTACGAGAGGTTCGCCGAAGGCCTGCAGAGGGACATCGAGACCGACCTGCGAGAGCGGCCAATCGTCATCAACGATGCGTTCTTCGCCAAGACATGCGTTCCGGCCGACAAGCTCGGTCCGGAGTATGCGGGCTTGGGAGACGTGTCGTTCAGCAAGGACGAGGCGCGTGACATCGTGTACGTGCTGACCGTGGACCGGCTCATCGACCGCGACGGCAAGCTGACCGACAAGTACAAGGAAGAGCGTTTTGGCAAGGATGCGGTGGAACTTCTGCCAGAACCCTTGCGAAAGAAGGTCCCGGCAATCCGTCTCGTGCTGGACAGCGTGGTGGAAGGCACCACCAAGGTGCTGATCGGCAACGCATTGAAGCGTAAGGTACATGGCAATCCGCTCAATGCCAACTGGCAGAAGAAGGAGTTCCAGGAGCTCTGGAAGCGCATCAACCACAAGTATGCGTATACCGTCAGCTTCAACGACGACGAACTCGTCAAAAACGCAGTCAAGGCAATTGACGAGCGTCTGGTCGTATCGAAACTGTCCTACACGGTCACGCGCGGCATCCAGAAGGAGAATGCCTCACGCGACGAGCTCGCAGACCGCACACACTTCCACAGGAACGACTCCCATACCGGCGACCTGGACGTCGACGCTTCGAACGGCGTGAAATACGACCTGCTCGGAGAGATCGCACAGGCCGCGACCATTACGCGCCGGTGCGCCGCGCACATCCTCAAGGGCATCCGCCCGGACAAGTTCCTCATGTTCCGTGACAATCCGGAGCAATTCATCGCGAGGGTCGGCCGTCTGATCGTCCAGGAGAAAGCGAACATGGTCGTTGACCATATCTGCTACGACCGGATCGAAGGCGAATACGATTCGAGCATCTTCACTGCGGGCGGCAACAATCGTGATGAGGCCGAGGGATATCAGGCGTCCAAGTGCGTGCAGGACTGGGTGTTCCCCGACGGCAAAACAGAAAGCGATTTCGCCAGGGACCTCGACAGCGCGGCGGAGGTCGCGGTGTACGCGAAGCTGCCGCGTGGATTCCAGATTCCGACTCCGGTAGGCAACTATGCCCCCGACTGGGCCGTGGCTTTCCGCGATGACAGTGGTCTCAAGCACCTGTTCTTCGTGGCCGAGACCAAGGGAAGCCTGGAATCGTTCGACCTGCGCGGAATCGAGAACAGCAAGATAGCCTGTGCGAAACGACTGTTCAACCAACTCGATCTCGCAGATGGAACCCGTTACGAGCAGGCCACCACCTATCAGACCCTGCTCGACGAAGTAAAAGCACTGCAATAGGAAGAAAATAATCATATGGCTGTGTCAAATCAATTATCTACCATTTAATTGATTTGACGCAGCCAATCGCAGGACGGAAATGGCAAGTCAAATGGACACATGGAAAATAATGCAAATAGTAATTCCCTGGGCTATCAGTTTTGTTAGCATATGCGTGACGTTCTATGTTGCGTACATGACAAAGCAGACTCAAAAGATGCTCTCTCTAAACGAGAAGAAAATTCAACAAATTGATTCGAACCTTGAACATTTGCGGGAAGATCTCGTGCGATTTTATTCTGCATTTAGTACCAATCCTAAAGAGACTATGGCAAATGTTCTTGTCGCTTATGAGATTCTGATGGCGAATCCCCTGGCCACTGATGAACTACGAAAAGCCGCGTATAAAGTAAGAGAATTTACCACAGTAAAAGCCATGAGTGTATTCGGCGCTTCTGTCAAAACGGATTCTGCGATTGAACCAGGAGACACTTATCAATCTTCAATAGACGAATTAGGCAAAGCTTACCGCCAAATAGTAGAAGAGCAGAATCAGAAAAGAGCAAACCTGTTGAATGACAAGTTAAGAGAAAGACTATTCAAAAAGACAGCAAACTCTTCAAAATGAATCTTTACATTTAGTTTTGTTTTTAGCTGGGTCTACTTATCCATTTCGCAATGGCCGACTCTGCTCAACTTGCAAAAGAAAACAAACTCGCCGAATTCGTGGACAACGAATTTGAAGAAATAGGAGGAAAAATATTTTAACCGATAACGAAGATGATGGGCTGGGTGGCTAGCAGACGAATAATCTTTAGCCACTCCAACCCATCACTTTTTAGTTGGATTCCTTCAGCAATAACTATGGACTTGAGAGAGAATAGTCAAAGTTTTGGAAAGATACGAATACTTAGAGACTAAACTCAATTAATCTTCTCTAGAGCAAAATTATATTTTAAAATATCACGCGTTCCACCATCAAAAGCAAGACAATGACGTGAAGTTAACCCTAAGTATTTGCAGTGCATTGTTTTTCCAGAATCCGGCTTGAGTAGAAGCATAACATGCGTTCCAGCAGGCGCGTGGAAATCAAGATGTGGATGTTGCCTATTCACCACCCCATAATGTTTACCATATAAACTTTGGATGTAAATTTCCCCATACTCTAGGCCGCAGGTCCTGCAACAAGCACAACAATCTTCTTCGAAAGCATCCAAGATATAACATCCCTCACACGAAATCGATACTCCCATGGCGTTCTCAAAACTTCCATACTTAACTTTTTGGGAATCCGAGCACCAGGTCAGACTTGCCCCAGACGAACAGAAATACGGATTATAGACATAATTTGTCGTAATTCCTTGGACCCTGTTCGGATTATCAAAACGCATATGCTTTTTGAATAGAAGAGTTGATTCATCAAGCTTTGATGAATAATTTCTCGCTCGTTGATCGAGAAAAAGCCCAATCTCCCTGCTTAGTTTTTCCTTGGAATCATATTCCTTATACAATCCTTTGAAATCGTTAATATAATCAATCAATTTTTGTTCTCTGGAATCTACTTCTTGAGAATCGATTATCATTCCAGCGGGCTTATCATTTTCAATGCATTCTTCAAGCTCATGCACCGTTCCGGATATTGAGTCGTTTACCGGGCTCCCTAAACGTTTATTGAAAACCGCCAGGACAGCGTCACAATATGCTTCAGCAACACTGTCTATTACATCCTGCCCATTTGCCACCTCTGATAAAGTAGCGACATCTTTATCCCATTCAAATGGGTAGAATTCAAATGGCAGAGCTTGATTTTGCTCATTCCACATATCGAAACATTGATAGATAAAATCCAGCGTTTTCTCATCCACATCACTTGGATGAGAAATAAGAACTGTATATCGTATTTTATCCATTTTCCCTCTTAACCAAAATAAAATAGTCCAGTGTCACCATGAAATTCTATTCCTCTTGCATTAGTCAGCGAAGAAATCATCATCACGAGTTTCGTGCTTGACAGAGCATTCAAATAAACGGTGGAACGAACCTGCAACCTCGCGTCGTGAGTGGTGACGAGTCTTTCATTGTTCCTCACTCAATCGCTCGCGTGTGCCTTTAGCCGATAGTCACGCATTTAAGGTTGAGAAGTACGGAGTACATCTCCTTTGAAGCCCTTAATAATACCCTAGCGGTGCCGGTTAGAACATCACTCAAGCCCCGGGGGATTGTAGTTCTGGACCATATGCAGCACTCAGAGAAGCGGCGACATATATTCGTCCATACTTAAAAACGCACCGAACCGGACAGTAATATACGGTATTTATTTTAAGGCCTACACTATTTCAGACGATGGCATTCAACACGTCTGACCCAGTCAATATCCACCTTCTTCCTGAACTACACTGTTCTCTAGAGGAGTTCCAGAGTTGAAAGGGGTAACCGATGGCGCGCAAAGGTGGGTTCCTGAAAGGAATCGTCGCATCGGCGGCAACATACGCTGTCAAAACAGCGGTCGATCTCGCAGTCAATCCGGAAAACATGCAGAAGGTAGCGCAACTTGTCAGTGAACAGCAGGTGGGCAGTAAGCTCAAGCAAGCGGCCGCGAACATGCATCTGCCTGCCGCGCTCAGCCCATCCGCAAGAGTCACCAAACAGCTCGATACCATTGAGGAGACGCTGGAGCAATACGCCGACCAATTTCCCGAGAGCGCTCCAATCGAACGTTGGAAGAGTACCTTGCAAAGTCTCCGTCTCATGGATTCCATGAACAAATCCACGAACGGCAGTGACCATAAGAATCGTTTGGAGAAGCTCCAGTCCCAAACCGCTGCTCTCTTCGATGAAATCTTTCAAACTCTTGACTCAGGAAACGCACAAATAAAGGGATAATCTCGCATCCACGGTTGATACGTCACTAAGACAAATCCAATATGAATGCTGATTCAAGAGGACAGAGAGAAACCCATGATTGACGACGGTTCCAAAGAACTCATCCCATCCGATAGTGGAGACGATGGCACCAACGACGGCGCCGGAAATGATAACGCAAAAGACACACAAAGCGTCACCATCATTCAGGACGAACAAGGCATCACATTCCTCGGTGACGCCGGAACTATAGATCTGTGGCTTAAAGATGAGGGCTTCGATTCCAAGTCGTTCAAGGCCAAAGCCGTGCAGACCGTCTCGATGGCGAGCAAGGGCGCGCAGAAGGCCAGCGATGCCATGGTCGAAAGCGGACGCTGGGTGAAGCTCACCAAAGAATCGGCCGAGCTGGTCGCCAAATATGGCAAGAACTGCAAGAAAGGAGCACTCCAAGCCGGCGTTGTACGGCAACCGAATGGGCGCATCATCAAGCATCTGAAATTCACTCAGCCGGGGCAGCTCAACCCCGCCATGCTCACCGGCATCAGCGGTGTCATGGCGCAGATGGCCTTGGAGCAGGCCGTCTCCGAGATTACCGATTACCTGAAGGAAATCGATGCGAAGCTCGACGACCTGCTGCGCGACCAGAAGGACCAGACCGTCAGCAAACTCGCCGGAATCTCCCACATGATTGACGAGACCATGCTCATCTACCAGCAGGTCGGTTCGATCAGCGAGACCACATGGTCCAAGGTGTCGGGCTGCCCGCAGGACATCGCTACCATCCAGGCGTATGCGATCGCCAAGATCAAGGGTCTCACCGAGAAAGTGGAGCGCGAGCAGGATCCCAAGCAGGTCCGCCCGCTCACCCAGCAGATCCGGCAGGAGATCCACCAGTGGCTGGGCATGCTCGCATCCGCGGTCAAGATGCAGGATCAGGTTTCCTGCATCGAGCTCGCGCGCGTATGCCAGGAGGAGCCGGAACAGCTTGAGGCGCACAAGAAGGGCGTAGTGCTCGCCAGGAACAAGCGACTTGAGGAGATCGAACAGTCGCTCAACGCATTGGGCAGACAGCTGGAGACGAAGGCTGGAATCGTAGGCGGGAAGGTGCTGCTGAACCCATACAGTTCACCTCATGCCATTGCCAACATCGAGAGCATTACCGGCGATCTCAATACTTTCGCCAGCACATTACAACTTGAGCACATTCATCTGCATGTCGAGGACGGCCCCACCTGGATCCAGGCCGCGGGCAAGGCCGTAGACGACACCGGCAAGGCCTTGCAGAACGCCGGGCAGCAGACCGCGCACGCCGTCCAAGACGCCGGCAATGCGATAGCGAAGGGCGCTCAAGATACCGGTGCCGCCGTTGCCAGGGGAATGCAGGATGCCGGAAACCAGGCCGCACACATCGCGCAGGATGCGGGCAACGCCATCGCGAAAGGTGCCCAAGATGCAGGCGCCGGAATAGCAGACGGAGTGCAGCAGCTTGGCAAAGGCATCGCCAGCGGGTTAAAACAGCTCCCGGAAATCAAACTGCCCATATTCGGGCGGGGCAAGAAATAAGCCGGAGAATATGGAAACAACCCAGCACAAGCTGGAATGTCATATTCAGAACCTTTCCCCTCAGATCCGCGGCACATCAAAAGGATCCTTCCCTGTAAACTGCACCTGCGCCTGTTGTTCCACATATGGTTGTAGAACCGCCAACACCTCCGGTACTTCATGGGTTACGGCATAGTACAGGCGATCAAAATCAAGTCCGTCATAATCATGGGCAATCCAGTCGCGCATGCCACTCACTCCACGCCATGGAACACCGGATTTCGATTCACGGAATTCTTTTGAGAGCTTCCTGGTGTGCTCTCCTGCTCTGGCAATCGCCATAGCCACGGCATTCTGTTTCTCATCATTCTCAGCGAATTCCTCAGCGCTTAGCCCTCCAAGGAATCGTTGCGCATCATGAAGAGCGCGGACTATCGCGACGATATGCAAGGCATCTTTTCCGTCGTTTTCATAACACACCTCAGATAATGCGGAACATCGGATTGGAGGTTATGGAATTAACGAATATCACACGCTGCATTTCAGCCAGTCTGTCCTGCAGTTCAGTGGTAATGTATCGTTTTTTCACCAAGTCGATCTCCCGACCAAAAGTCGATGCAAGATCATCACGCAAAGCCCACTCATCAATCATTGGATTGGCGGTGTCGTCAAACTGATAGATGAAATCGATATCCGAATCCGCATGCCCCTCCCCTCGAGCCATGGAACCGAACAGGTACAAGTTCATTGACATGATGCCGCAGCGCGATAGGACGAGCAATCTCCGCTATCTGCTGCGGCATAGCGACCCGCGAAATCACATCAAGCGCTTTCATAGAGCTAGAACATGTGCAAGTTTCTTTTTCACCTGGCGCATGACATCATCTTCCAAAATTCCAATGCGTTGGCCCAATGCCGAAGTGTGCACTGCAAGAATCTTCTCCGTCATCACCCAACTTATTTTAATCAAACCATTCTGCGCAGTAGGAGGAACTTTAACCCGGGTAGTCATATCATCCGACGTAAAAGAAATCATCAGGCATACCACGGTAGAGTCAAAACCCTCGATTCCGTCATTCTGCACAACGACAACCGGCCGAGGCTTTCTCGCGTAACCATCAGCCAGCACAGTCCAGATTTCACCCCTCCTCATCAGCGATCATCCTCATCGACAAATCATTAGCGAAATCAGAAGCCTCCCGTTCATTCTCGAACGGTTCCGCAACCTGTCGAACTCGTACCTGGTATGGGAACCCCTGATATTCATTAAAGGACGAGACGAACATACGCAGCGCATCAGCCGTGGAAAGACCGAGCTTCTTTGTCGTTTCACGGAACTCTTCCGCCTGATCATCATCAACACGTGTCGCAAGCTGAACTACCATTGCCACTCCAATCACTATTTTTTATCATTTTATATCTTATTGACATGTTTTGCTAATATTCCATATCTGGATTACTAAAACTCTAGATTCACAGAATTTGCAATGTGGCAGCCGAACGCCAAAACCCGAAGTATGAGCGTTGGAATTCCAACGCTCATACTCGCCATAATCGCCAAACGGTGCCACAAACAAGCCAACAAGCGTTTTTGGGGGAGAGTCATTCGCGTGATGTTGCGCTCTATCATTGATAAAAACATCCAGCAACCGCATACCGTAAGGAATCACATGCGCTATTTCACTTCGGACACGCATTTCGGCCACCCTCTGGTCACCGCACTGCGCGGATTCCTGAACAATGGCAGGCTCCGCACCGAATACCGTGATGTCTGGCAGGCGCAGGGTCGCGCCGCCGCGCACGCATGGATCAAACAATACGTACGCGACAATCAGACGTCGTTCAAAGCAATCTGCGACATCACACGCCATGAGAACACCATCATCGGCAACATCAACGAGACCGTCGGGCGTGATGACGAGCTATGGATTCTCGGCGATCTCTCCTACCGTTGCACCGTCGAGCACACGCTCGACTGCCTGCGCCGCATCAACTGCCGCCATCTGCACCTGATCATCGGCAACCACGACCGCAACTTCCGTCTCCGCTCCAATGACGCGCTATACGAGGACGTGTTCGAGACCATCGATGACTACCGCGAGATCGACATGGAGCTTCCCGTTCTCGACGGCTCCGGCAAGCCGACGGCCGCAACCGCACGGCAGACCATAGGCATGAGCCACTTCCCCAGGCTCTCGGCATTGGCCGAAGAACACGGCAACTGGCCGGAAAACTGGAACAAGTTCGCCGATGTGGCGCCGACCACCGAAGGTTGGCTGCTCTATGGTCATACGCATCAAGGCATTCCCGACGGCACCGATCCGCTCAGCGTGAATGTGGGGCTTGATGCGTGGGATTTCGAGCCCGTCAGCGAGCAGCAGCTCCTCGCCTGGTTCACATTCCGGCACGCCGACCAATCAAAGTAAATTCCCCCGAGCATGCGTCATCGTCCGGAGGCGAAGCGGGTGAGGACTCCCGACTTGGCCAAGGCTCGGTAGAGGACCCACGAACCGAACCCGGCGAATACGACCGCGCTCAGCAACTCGCATGCCGTGCCGATGAGTCCACGCGGACTGAAGAACGAAAACGCCTGGTAATAGAAGAACAACAGGTAGAAGTTGTATACAATGCCGATCGCCACGGCCGACAGCAACGTGACGCCAAGCGTCCAACGACGGTAGCGGAACACCGCGAACACCGCTTCGGCGGCAAGCGCCTGCACAAGCGCGATCACCACCAGGCTCACACTGTATTTCGTACCAAGCACCACTTCGACGAACGAGGCGACCAACAGCACGTAGGCGGACGCGCCCGGCTTGCGCACGATCAACAAACCCAGCGTCGCGGGAAAGTAGAACAATGCATGCAACAGCGCCGCCGAACCGGGAAGTATCAGGGTCAGCAGCGGGAACAGACCATAGGACAGGCCATCGAACACCCAGAACATCACACCCGACATCACACCGACCGCCGCACCGACCGCAATGTCGATCACACGCCATCGCAGTGATCCGCGTGTCGCACACTTGGTTGCGGTCGATGCCGTCGGTCGTGCCTGCGGAGCCTGTTCCGAAGCTTGCGCCGAAGAGTCGTGGAGGTATGGTTGCGAGGATGGCCGTGCCATGATGAAGTCCTTTTGGTCGATGCCGCGCACCGTGAGTTGGAGATCGCGGCGGTCGCCGTGGGCCGCTCCTCGACCTGCGCGGCCCGGGCAGGAGCGACGCACGCCATTATACGGACGCCATGTTCCCATGTCCGCCAGCGTTTCGCATATGAAACGCATCAGCAGCATACACGTCACATTTGCGAAAGAATCGTCTACATCGTCCGCATCGCAACAATCCGCAACCCCATTCCGCTTACGCTTGACCATGGATTTCAAGCGGCGTATACCACCACACGATAAGAGGTTGGCATGAAGACGATGGCACGGCAAATAGGAACCGTTCTGTGCATGGCGCTGGCTTTGCTGTCGGCGTTCTACGCGTTCGCCGTGATGAAGACACATTCGGGTACCGGCTTCTGGAAGGTCTGGCTGGTCATCGCCGCCGTTTTCGCCCTCCTCGCGGTTGGAATCGCCGCCAATTGGTGGGTGGCGCTCCCCCGCATCATACGAGGGGTCATCATCGCCGTGGTGTGCATCGGCATCGCCATATTCGGCACGGTGGAGGGGTGCATCATCAGCAACATGCATGCGCGGGGCGACCAGCATCTCGATTATGTGGTGGTGCTCGGCGCGCAGGTGCGCAAGTCCGGCCCCAGCAAGGCCTTGCGGTATCGTCTGGACACGGCGGCCGATTATCTGCGGAACAGTCCGGATACCATCTGCATCGTCTCCGGCGGCAAGGGCGCGAACGAGCCATTCCCCGAGGCACAGGGCATGGCCGATTATCTGAAGGCACATGGCATTGAGGAAGGCCGCATCCTTCAGGAATCCAAGTCGAAAACCACCCAGGAGAATATCGTCAACAGCAAGAAGCTCATTGCCGGAGACAACGCGTCCGTCGGCATCATCACCAATGACTTCCACATGTTCCGCGCATTGCAGATCGCGCATGACAATGGACTTGACGAAGCCCAAGGCATCGCGGCCGGTTCACCGCCCGATATGCTGGTGAACAACATGGTCCGCGAATTCTTCGCCGAAATCAAATTCCTGCTGTCCTAGTTCCTGCAAGTTCCGAGCTTGGATATTAGAAATCGCTTCCCCCGCTGGACCAATGTCCGAAGGTCAGCTGGCGTGCGCCGCGGCGTGCGTACCACGCGGCAGCCATTGCCCTTTCGGCAATGCGGCGAATGTGGGCCACTGTTCCGCGGCATCCGCGGCCGATTCGAGACGACGCTGGAAGCCGGGCCAATTCGGATCGGCTTCCAGCAGCCGTCCGAGCAGCAGCGCTGTGGCATGCGCGTCGCTCAACGCGCTGTGCGCATCCTCATTGGCGATGCCGAAGTAGTCGCAGCAGTCGGAAAGCTTGCCGCGACCAATCAGTGACCGCGACAGTTTCATCGTGCACAGCATAGTGCTCTGATGAACAGGTATGGAGGCGCCCATGCGCGAGTATTCGGCGAGCAGGAACCGCGAGTCGAACGACACGTTGTGGGCCACGAACACGCGGCCGGCAAGCAGGTCACGCAGTTCATGTGCGATGCCTTCGAAATCCGGCGCGTGCAGCAGATCGCGCGCGGTGATATGGTGCACCCAGGAGGCACCGACACTGCGATCCACATGAATCAGCGTCTCATGCTCGTCTTCGAGCGTGCCGTCCGGAGCCACGTGCACCAAGCCGATCTCAATGGCCCGATCGCCTTTCGCCGGACTCAATCCCGTGGTTTCGAAATCAACCACCGCGAATCCCTGATTCATTGTTCCTCCAGTCACACACTGTATTCCAGTGTAAAGCAAGGCAAAGGAATCATAGAAAAAGGCTGGAACCCTTAGGATTCCAGCCTTTATCGCATGTGCTGCGTCAATACAACGCCCACAGGCGGCCAATCGGTCTCACTTCTCGTCGGAAGCGAGCTCGTCAGCCACGGCGGCGGCAGCGGAAGCAGCCTCGACGCTCTCGGACTCTTCGTCTTCAGCTGCGGAACCGAGGAAGGCGCTCAGGTCCAGGGTCTCGCCCTCGGACTTGAAGGTCACGGCGCGCATGCCGGAGAGCAGGCCCTTGGAACGGCCGACTTCCTGCACAGCGGAACCGATCTGGCCGTTGCGGATGATGGCCTGGATGAAGGCGTTCGGATCCATGCCATACTGCTGGGCGATGGAGGCGAGGAAGTTGAAGACCTCACCCTGGGAGACCTTGACGTCCATGGTCTCGGCGAGCACGTCGAGCACCATCTGGTCGCGCAGTTCCTTCTCCACGGTTTCTTCGGCTTCGGCCTTCTGCTCCTTGGTGGCCTTGGACGGATCCGCGGTCACGTTCTTGAGCTGCTGCTCGACCATTTCGGCCTTGACGCCCTTCGGCACCGGAATCTCGAGGCCATCCTCGAGCTTGGCGATGAACGCGTCACGAGCGGCGGTGGCCTGACGGCCTTCGGCGTCCTGAGCGGCGACCTTCTTCAGGTCTTCCTTCAGCTCGTCGAGGGTGTCGAACTCGGATGCTTCGGAAGCGAAGTCGTCATCGAGTTCCGGCAGTTCCTCGGCCTTGACGGAATTGACCTTGACCTTGATCAGGGCCTTCTCGCCTTCGTGCTTACCGGCCTCGAGAGTGCCTTCGAAGCTGGTTTCCTCACCGGCGGACAGGCCTTCGAGGGCCTCATCCAGGCCGTCGAGCATGGTGGCGGAGCCGAGCTCGTAGCTCACGCCCTCCTGGGAGTCGACGGTTTCGCCGTCGATTTCGGCGTTGAGGTCGATGTTGGCGTAGTCACCCTTGGCGGCCGGACGGTCAACGCTCACGAGGGTGCCGAAACGCTGACGCAGGGCTTCCAGACGGTTGTTGATGTCCTCATCGGTGACCTCGGCCTTGGCGACCTCGATCTCCATGCCGTCAAGAGCCGGCAGTTCGATGTCCGGGCGACGCTCGACGGTGGCGACGAACTTCAGCTTGGTCTCATCCTTGGCGGATTCCGGCACGTCCTGAACGTCGATCTCCGGCTGAGCCATCGGGTGAATCTTCTTGGTTTCGAGAGCCTTGGAATACAGCTCCGGCACGCCGTTGTTCACAGCTTCGCCGGCGACGGCACCGAAGCCGATACGCTGGTCGATGATCTTGCCGGGCACGTGGCCCTTACGGAAGCCAGGCACGTTGACCTGCTTTGCGATTTCCTTGCGAGCCTCGTCGAGATACGGGTTGAACTCCTCCGGGTCGACGGTGACGGTGAGCTTCACCTTGGTCGGCTCAAGATTCCTGACGCTGATTTTCACGCTTGCGCTCCTGAAAAATACGGTTCTTCATATTTCTGCCGTTAGGCAACCTCTACATAATAGCGCGACTTACGGACTCTGCAACTAGGGAGACCTGCCAGTCGCGTGCGCCCTGTTCGCTGAGGAATCGCGCGACGTCACGCTTACGAGGTTCGTCCGTCCAGCACAGGTTACGCAAATACTGCGGTTTGATGACGATTTCCACAGGCGTGCGCGTGTCCTCCGCTATCTGGGAGACCGCCTTGCGCACCCTGTTGAGCACTTGCAGACGTTCCGGATACCGTTCCTTCCACACGCGAATCGATTTGGGAGCCGAGGCTGACTGCGATTCATGACGCCGCGCGGCGCCGCCGTCCACGTCCGGCCATTCGCTTGGCGGCAGGGCGAGCGCGTCCTGGATGATGTTCTTCCACATGCTCGGTTTGATTTTGCGTTGAATCGGCGCGTACCGTTCGAACATCTTGTCCTGTTCGGAATCGGTATGGATGCGCACGCGTTCGTTGATGGAGCGAATCGAACGGAATTGCGCAGCGTTGTGTGGTTTGCGTTTCGCCACTTCGATGATGGAGCTGTCGGACAGTAGCAGGGTCGGCGCGATGTCGTATTCGCGCGCGAGTTCGTCGCGACGGGTCCATAGCGCGCGGACGATGGCCAGCGCCTGCCGGTCACGCATGACTTCAGTGATGTGTGAGACATGCATCCAGGGAATCGGATGCTCCTTGCGTGGTCCCAGACCTTCTTTGAGCGCGTAATCGAACTCTTCCTGGGCCCATTCCATCTTGCCTTGGCGTTTGAGTTCGGCGCGCATCTTCGTTTCAAGCTCGATGAGCAGTTCGACGTCCAACGCCGCGTAATTTCGCCAGTCACGGGGCAACGGACGATACGACCAGTCAGCCGCGGAATGTTCTTTGGCAAGGGTCAGTCCAAGAAAGTGCTCGGTGACGGCGGCAAGTCCGAATCGTTTCAATCCCAGCAGACGCGCGGCGATTTCCGTGTCGAACAGCCGTTGCGGTTCCATGCCGAGTTCGTCGAATCCCGGAAGATCCTGCAGGGAATCATGCAGAATCCATACCGCATCTCCGACGGCACGGTTGAAATCGTTCCAATCCGCCCCGGCCGCGGCGAGCGCCTGCGGATCGAGCAGGCCGATGCCGGCTCCGTCGCGTTTGAACTGCACCAACCAGTCCTCATGCCCATACCGGAAGCCGGATGCGCGTTCCGCGTCCGCGGCAAGGGAGCCATGTGAGGAAGCCAGCTCACTGCAATAGTCACGGAATGCCGGCAACGTGTCGATCACGTTGGGCACGCCTTCGCGCGGTTCCGCCAGCAGCTTCGGCTCGTCAGTCAACGGGGTTTTCCTCCTCGGATTGCGTCATGGACCGGAGGAACGACGCCCACTGTCCGACTTGGGAGCCGGCGTCAAGGCCTCCATCGGCATAGTCTAGTGGAGTCCAAGACACCCGGATCTCGCAGCCCACCCTGGGCACATCGGGGTCATGGCCGAATGCTGTGTTTTGGGTGACTGTGACGGTGCCGGATACATGTTCGGAATCGTTTGGATTGAGACGTTCCATCATCATGTCCCAGTACATGCCCGGAGTCAGGCAGTCGTCCTCCTTGTCGGGCAGTGGCAGGGATGCGAAAGCCACGCAACGCCAGTGGGAGTGCCAGTCCTCTCGGAATTTGAGCGAGTACAGGATCATGATCCAGCCGGATGCGTATGTTTCATCGCATTCCAACGCGACGCCGATGCCGAAGTTCGCCATGGAATTGGGCACCGGAATCTCACGGTATGTCATGCCTTTCAAACGCCGCATACGGTCCACGGAAAGCACCGCGTTCCAGACTTGGTCGGGAACGCCCTGCGGTCGCATAAGCATGGTCTGTGGGGCTTCGCCGCCCATATCCGCTCCCTTGCCATCGGCGCGCGCCACGTTGCGCGCATCTCGTGGAAAATCAAAGATGTCTGCCATAGTTCAAGGCTACGACAGAGAAGGGCATTTCGTAGTATTTCGAACCACTTTGCCACGCGTCGAATGTGAAGATTTTTCAGCGTATGAATAAATTGGTCCATGCCATCGATTCAGTCGGCGGCATGGACCAATATGAGGCGTTCCGTATATCCAGCGAATATGGGGAAGCCATTGAGAGGACGGGCGTTTAGTACACGGTGAAGCCGTGCGACTGGAACTGCTCGACCACACGTTGTTTCATTGCCGCGGACGGGCCTTTCTGGTCCTCCAACGGGTATGGGATGTTCAGCATGTGCCACTTCGGACGGCCAAGCTGGTGGAAGGGCAATACGTCGATATGTTCCAACGCGTCGCCGAAGGTCTCGCAGATCTTCGCCACGTTCTCGACGTTTTCTTCGGAGGATGTGAGGCCCGGCACGAGCACGAAACGCACCCAGATCTTCTTGCCTGCCTTGGCCAGACGCTGTCCGAAGTCGATGGTCGGCTGCAGGATGCCGCCGGTCACCTTATGGTAGGTCTCCTCATCGCCGGATTTGACGTCAAGCAGGCACAGGTCGATGTCATCCACCATGTCATCGGTGTAGCTCGCCCCGAGGAATCCGGACGTGTCGAGGCAGGTATGCACTCCCATCTGCTTGGCGGCATGGAACACGCGGGACACGAAAGCCGGCTGCATCATGGATTCGCCGCCGGAGAAAGTGATGCCGCCGCCGGTGGCCTTGAATAAATCGGCATACCGCTCGATTTTCTTGACCATGGCTTCGTAGTAGACGGGCTTGCCGTCGCGCATCTTCCAAGTATCCGGATTCTGGCAGTACTGGCAGCGCAGAGGGCATCCACTCATGAACACGGTCATTCTGGTGCCAGGACCATCCACGGAAGTGTTGATGTCCCACGAGTGCACGAAACCGATATCGCCGCTTTTCAACGCCTTGATGCGGTCGAGACGGTCCAAGCCGATTGGCGATTCGAATCCGGACAGGCCTCCCATCAGCGTCTGGTTGACGTAGTCCTTGGAATCCCTCAGCATGTGTCTGGTCGTGGAACGGAAAATATGTTCAGACATCAATGTCCCCTTTCATCTGCCATCCCAATCATATGGGAAAACGATATGGGAAAAGCGAAAGGGACGAAGCCACGAGCTCCGTCCCTTCGCATTACCGTCGTTTCATGCGGCGGCTTTCATTTGGCTGATTGTGCCGTTCAGTCGACGACAGCGCCCTGGTGGAACGTACGGGAAATCACGTCGAGCTGCTGTTCCTTGGTGAGCTTGACGAAGTTCACCGCGTAGCCGGAGACGCGCACGGTCAGGTGCGGGTACTTCTCCGGATGCTCGACGGCATCCTCGAGCTGCTCCTTGCGCAGCACGTTGATGTTGGCGTGGTACAGGCCGTGGCCATTGCCGGCGTCCAGAATGCCCACGAGGTTGCCGATACGCTCTTCCTCGTCGCGGCCCAGACCATCAGGGGTGATGGTGTTGGTCAGCGAGATGCCGTCAAGAGCGTCGTTGTAGTCAATCTTGCCGACGGAGAACATGGACGGCAGCATGCCGTGGGAGTCCATGCCGTTCTCCGGGTTGGCGCCCGGAGCGTACGGGGTGCCCTTCTTGTGGCCGGACGGGAAGGCGCCGGTGGCCTTGCCGTATTCCACATTGGAGGTGATGGTCAGGATGGACTGGGTCGGGACGGCGTCGCGGTACACCGGCAGACGCTTGACCTGGCCCATGACGGTGGAGACGACCCACTTGGCGATGTCGTCGGCACGGTCATCATCGTTGCCGTACAGCGGGAAGTCGCCTTCGGTGCGGTAGCCGACGATCAGATCGTCATCGGCGCCTTCGACGTACTCGTTCTCGTGGCCCGGCGTGGTCTTGGCGTCCTTGTTGTAGATCGGGTAGACCTTGGCGTACTTGCATGCGGACAGGGAGTCGGCCGCGATCGACAGGCCGGACATGCCGCAGCCGAGGGTGCGGTACACTTCCTTGTCGTGCAGAGCCATCTCGATGGACTCGTAAGCGTACTTATCATGCATGTAATGGATGATGTTCAGAGCCATCACATAGGTCTCGGACAGCCATTCGAGGGCCTTCTCGTAGTTGGCCTTGACCTTCTCGTAATCCAGCGTGCCATCGGCTTCCGGCTTGATCGGGTCGATGACGCCCTTGTCGATGACCTGCATGCCGGTCATCTCGTCACGTCCGCCGTTGATGGCGTACAGCAGGGCCTTGGCGGAGTTCACACGGGCGGCGAAGAACTGCATCTGCTTGCCCACGCGCATCGGGGAGACGCAGCATGCGATGGCGGCGTCGTCGCCCCAGTGAGAGCGGATTTCCTTATCGGACTCGTACTGGATGGCCGAGGTATCGATGGAGATTCGGGCGCAGAAGCGCTTGTAGGCTTCCGGCAGCTTCGGATCCCAGAAGATGGTGATGTTCGGCTCCGGGCCAGGTCCGAGGTGCTCGAGGGTCAGGGTGTTGAGCAGACGGAACGAGGTCTTGGTGACCATGGTACGGCCGTCGTCGCCGAAGCCGGCGTCGGACCAAGTCGCCCAGTACGGATCGCCGGAGAAGATCGCGTCGTAATCCTTGGTACGCAGGAAGCGCACGATGCGCAGCTTCATGACCAGGTTATCGATGATCTCCTGTGCGTCGGTCTCGGTAATCTTGCCGGCCTTCAGGTCGCGCTCGAAGTAGACGTCGAAGAAGGTGGAGACACGGCCGAAGGACATGGCGGCGCCGTCCTGGCTCTTGACGGAGGCGAGGTAGCCCATGTAGGTCCACTGCACGGCTTCCTGTGCGGTCTGTGCCGGGCGGGACAGGTCGAGGCCGTACTCGTTGCCGAGGTTGATCAGCTGCTTCAGGGCCTTGATCTGCTCGTCATGCTCCTCACGGAAGCGGATCCAGTGCTCGATCTCCGGCTCGGTGAAGTCGTTGCGGTACGGGATGGAGTCCTTGTCGCGCTGCTTGAACTTGATCAGCGTGTTCACGCCGTACAGGGCCACACGACGGTAATCGCCGATGATGCGGCCGCGGCCGTAGGCATCCGGCAGGCCGGTGAGGATCTTGTTGTGGCGAGCTACCTTGATCTGCTTGGTGTAGACGCCGAAGACGCCGTCGTTGTGGGTCTTGCGGTACTTGGTGAAGATCTTCTTGATCTCCGGATCGGGCTCCTTGCCGGCTTCCTTGATGGCCTGCTCGACCATACGCCAGCCGCCGTTCGGCATCATGGCGCGCTTGCACGGCACATCGGTCTGCAGACCGACAATCACATTGTCGACTTCCGGAGAATCGATGTAGCCGGCCGGGAAGGCGTCGATGCCCGCCGGGGTGTGGGTGTCCACGTCGTAGACGCGCTGCTTGCGCTCCACGGACAGATAGTTGTCGTCCAGATACTTCCACAGGTGCTTGGTCTTGTCGGTGGCGTCAGCCAGGAAGGACTCGTCGCCCTCATATGGCGTGTAGTTCTTCTGGATGAAGTCGCGGACATCAATGTCCTTCTGCCAGTTGCCCTCGGTGAAGCCTTCCCAAGCCTTAGCCTCAAGTTCCTCCTGGGAGACCGCCGTTGCATCAACTGCTGCCATTTCCACTCCTTACTGGGTGTCGGTTGGCGACGCATCGTTACGCCGTCGCTACTTCACGATTGTAACGGCAATCATCTGCGAAAAGCCTGAAAACCACGCCCGAAATTAGTGACATAAATCACAATCGGGCGTGGTTTTCATATGGAATTCACTTTTCGGAAGATGCCGAGCCGTCCGCTGACCAGCGTTTCCATTCGCGGTCCTGTTCCTCCCATTTGAGATTGCGTTCCTGCACGATCTTCCACGCGTCGAGCGCGTCCTCACGGGTTCTGTACGGCCCCATGCGGTGGCTTGCCGGAGAGATCATGCCCAATTCCGGCTGCTCGGTGACGGTGTTGAAATACCACTGCTTTTCCATATCGGCTTCCTTCGGCTCTCGATGTTCTACTTGCGATCGCCGATTATTCGCGGAATGCGTTGGTGACCGGCAGACGGCGATCACGTCCAAACGCCAGCGCCGTCACCTTCGGTCCCAGCGGATACTGGCGACGCTTCCATTCGGCGCGGTCGACCAATCGCATGACCGTGTCGACGGTCGCCTCGTCGAAGCCGTCGGCCAGCAGGTCGGCGCGGCCATGAGCATGCTCGATGTACATCGCCAATACTTGATCGAGCAGCGCGTATTCCGGCAGCGAATCGGAATCCTTCTGCCCTGGGCGCAATTCGGCGGACGGCGCCTTCTCGATCGAGTTGACGGGGATCATCACACCATCCGGCAGCGCAGTGCCCGCGCTCCCCTGCTCGTTGCCGACGACATGCAGACCGCCGATGCCCATGCCGGCGGCGGCAGCCTTGTTGCGCCAGCGGGAGATCTCCCACACGCGGGTCTTGAGCAGGTCCTTGATCGGCGCATAGCCGCCGACCGCATCGCCGTAGATTGTGGAATAGCCGCATGCCAGTTCGGACTTGTTGCCAGTGGCCACGGCCAGCAGTCCTTTGGAGTTCGAGTAGGCCATGACGATGACGCCGCGGATGCGCGCCTGCAGGTTCTCGGCGGCGACGCCTTCCAGTTCCAGCTGGTTTTGGAAGGAGACGAACAGCGGCTCGATGGGCTGAATGTCATAATGCGCGCCGATATTGCGCGCCAGATCAGCTGCATCGTCCTTGGATCCGTCGGACGAATACATGCTCGGCATGGAGATGCCGTACACGTTCTCGCCGCCCACCGCGTCGGCCGCCATGGCAGCCACGAGCGCGGAATCGATGCCGCCGGACAGGCCCAGGCACACGCCCTTGAAATGGTTCTTGGCCATGTAATCCTTCAGACCCAGCACGCAGGCGGTGTACACTTCCTCGTCCGGATCGGGCTTGGCTGCGATCGTACCGACCTTCTGATGCTCCGCGGACGTGTCCAAGTCGAAGAAGCTCAGATCCTCCATGAACATCGGCGAGCACTCAAGCAGGGTGCCGTCGGTGTCCACAACGAAGCTGCCGCCGTCGAAGACGAGGTCGTCCTGGCCGCCCACTTGGTTCAGGTAGATCATCGGGGCGTTCACTTCGGCCGCGCGGCGCACCGCGAGGTCGAGACGGGTGTCGGTTTTGCCTTCCTCGTATGGCGAACCGTTCATGGTCAGCAGCAGGTCGATGTTCTCCTTGGCGAGTTCGGCCACAGGGCCGCCGTCCTGCCAGATGTCCTCGCAGATGGCCACGCCGATGCGCGCGCCGTTCACGTCGAGCACCATGGATTTGTTGCCGGGGCTGAAGATGCGGAATTCGTCGAACACGCCGTAATTGGGCAGGAAATGCTTGTCGTAGCCGGCCCAGACCACGCCGTCGTGCAGGACGACGAGTCGGTTGCGCGGTTTGGAGGTTTCACGGTCGGTGCCTACAGTGCCGACCACCACATATAGTTCGCCGAGACTGTCGGATGCCAGTTCGGTGGCGAGCCAGTTGGCTTTGTCCCATGCGGCTTTGCGGAAGGTGGCACGCAGTGCGAGGTCTTCGATGGGGTATCCGGTCAATGTCATTTCCGGGAACACGACGACTTGCGCGCCCTGTTGAGCGGCGAGATGCGCGTATCGCATGACCTTGTCGGCGTTGGAATCAAGGTCTCCGACGCAGGTGTCGATTTGGGCGAGTGCGAAGCGAATGTCTGTCATAGCTGCCTAACCTACCGTTGATTTGTTGGATATGTTGTGTTTTTACGATTATGAAAATTGCGATTACGGCGTTCCGCACGTGGCGTCACGACAGTTCGTTGAGCACCGTCAGCGCCGCGTTGGCGTAGAATTCCACGCCGGCTTGCAGCGATTCGTCAAGACCGACGAAGTGCGGGCTGTGCCAATCCGGGCAGCCTTCCTCGCCGTTGGATCCGATGAAGGCGAACACAGGCATGGTGACGGGCATGAAATCGCAGAAGTCCTCCCCCGCCATCGACGGGTGGATGGGTTCGAGCTGGGCGTAATCGCGCACGTTGTCGGCGACTATCTTGGAAAGTTCCGTATCGGAGACGAGCGGATTCTGGAAGTCGTCCCAATCGATGTCGGCGGTGATGCCGTAACCGGCCGCAATGGACTGGACCTGTTGCTTGAAGCGTTTCCCCACCAGTTCACCGTCGGACTTGTGGAAGTATCGTACGGTGCCTTGGAAGCTCGCCTTGTCGGGTACGACGTTCCACACGTGGCCGCCGTGCATTTCGGTGATGGACAGCACGAGCGGATGGAACGGCGATACGTTACGGCTCACGATGGTCTGCAATGCGAGGACCATCGTGGCGAGCGCCTCGATCGGGCCGGTGCCCTTGTGCGGATAGCCGGCGTGTGTGCCGGTGGCGTGCAGGGTTACATGGAATTTCACGCAGCCGGCCATCATCGGTTCGGGGCCGACGGCGATCTGTCCGGGCGCGTAGTTCGGGTTGTTGTGCGCGCCGATGGCGGCTGATACGTCGGCGAGCAGTCCCGCGTCGACCATGGCCTTCGCGCCGAGGCCAAGTTCCTCGGCGGGCTGGAACAGCAGTTTGATGGAGCCCTTGATGTGTTTGCGGCGCTTGGCGAGCCAGAACGCGGCACCGAGCATGTACGACATGTGCAGGTCGTGGCCGCAGCCGTGCATCACGCCGTCGTTGACGGATGAGAACGGCAGACCGGTGTCTTCCTGGATGGGCAGACCATCGATGTCGGCGCGCAATGCGATGCGTGGTCCCGGCTGGTCGCCGCGGATCAGTCCGACCACGCCGGTTTCGAGCGGATTGTTGAGCACTTCGATGTCGTGTGCGCGCAGCAGCTTCTCAATGTAGGCGCTGGTCTCGTATTCCTTGAAGCTGCGTTCGGGGTGCGCATGCAGATAGTGCCTGATTTCGATGATCTCCGGCGTGATTTCGATATGTTCGCTCATGGTTGACGATTGTAGGCACATCCGGCCGTTTTTCCTATTTTCGTGGTCGTGTTCCGTGCCGTGCACGACGTTTTCGCACATATCCTCGTAAGCTGGATACCGGGTTTGACATGGTTTTTCATGGAGGCAGCATGGCTCAGGACATCAAGACGGCGTTTTTCGACATCGACGGCACGTTGACAAGTTTCGTCACGCATGTGGTGCCGCAGTCCACCGTCGACGCGTTGCATGCATTGCAGCGCAATGGCGTGAAGGTGTTCATCTGTTCGGGCCGCGCACCCTCCTACATGGGCGTGGTGCTTGATACCATTCCCGTCACGTTCGACGGCATCGTGGGACTTAACGGCCAGTATTGCACCACGCGCGACGGTCTCGACTACCGGCATCCAATCGACCAGGCCGACGTGAAGCTGATCACCGACTGGCTTGAAACGCATGCCGACGTGGTCGCCAACTATGCGGAAAGCGACTATGGGTATTTCAATCGCACGAACGCCGCATTGGAACGCACGTGGAACAGTCTCGGCAAGACCGCGCCGAAAATCGACGTGCATGATCCGCGCGAACGCATCGCAAACCATTCCACGTTCCAAATCAGCCCGTATGTGGACGAGACGATGGAAGCCGAAATCGCCAGCATGTGCAGCAACGTGCGCGGCGTCAGATGGCATCCCGCTTTCACCGATCTGATTCCCGCCGATGGAGGCAAGGCGGTTGGTATGCAGGTGATGCTGGAGCATTTCGGTTGGACGAAAGACAACGCGATCGCATTCGGCGACGGCGGCAACGATGTGGACATGCTACGATTCGCGGGAATCGGCGTGGCAATGGGCAACGCCACCGACGAGCCGAAAGCGGCGGCCGATTACGTCACCGACAGCGTCGACGACGCCGGCATAGCCAACGCGCTTAAGCATTTCGGCGTTATATGACGGTGTTTCCGCAAGATTATTTACGATTCACAAGTCTGTTTTTCGCATATTCCTGCGGTTTTTGCGCCCTTTATAAATAATTCCGATAAGCGCGCGACGTGTTGCCGTCACAGGTTCCTCTATATTGGTCAATCGTTGGCCCGCAACCGCAGTAAGCGTCCGGGCCGTGTAGCGAAATTGAGAGAGGAACTCAACCATGCGTAACAAGAAGATTCTCGGCGCACTGCTCGCCGTCACCACGCTCGCGACCTTCGGCCTGGCAGGCTGCGGCAATTCCGGTTCCAACGGTGCCGCCTCCAAGGAGGACGACAAGACCATCACCGTGGCCGCCTCCCCGACCCCGCACGCGGAGATCCTGAACAAGGCGGTCAAACCGCTCGTCGAGAAGGACGGCTACAAGCTGGTCGTCAAGGAGTTCACCGACTACGTGCAGCCGAACACCGCCACCGAGGATGGCGAGGTTGACGCCAACTACTTCCAGCACAAGCCGTACCTCGACAACTTCAACAAGGAGAAGGGCACGCATCTGGTGTCCGTGGAGGGCATCCACTTCGAGCCGTTCGGCCTGTACCCGGGCAAGACCAAGGAGCTGAAGGATCTTCAGGACGGCGCCACCGTGGCCGTGCCGAATGATGCCACCAACGAGGCCCGCGCGCTCCTGCTGCTGCAGGATGCCGGCCTGATCAAGCTGAAGGATCCGAAGGACATCAACGCCACGCCGAAGGACATCACCTCCAATCCGAAGAACCTGAAGTTCAAGGAGCTTGAGGCCGCCGTCGTGCCGACCGTCATCAAGGATATCGACATCGCGGCCCTGAACGGCAACTACGCCATCCAGGCCGGCTTCGACCCGACCAAGGACACGCTAGCCACCGAGAAGGCCGACGGTCTGGCCGCGAAGACCTACCAGAACATCCTCGTGGTGAAGGAAGGCAATGAGAACACCGCCAAGACCAAGGAGCTCAAGAAGGCTTTGAAGTCCGACGAGGTGCGTGACTACATCAACAAGAACTACAAGGGCGCTGTCGTTCCGGTCTTCTAAGACCTGCTTCGGCAGTAGGAGTTCAATGCCGCAGGTATACTACCCTGCGGCATTCTTGTTATGGAACACGATTAGGAACAGGACATTATGACGATTCAGATCGACCATCTGCACAAAAGCTACGGCAGTGGCGCCGAAGCGCATGAGGTGCTGCACGACATTAACCTGACCATCGATTCGGGTGAGGTCTTCGGCATTCTCGGCTCGTCCGGCGCGGGCAAATCGACATTGGTGCGTTGCATCAACCTGCTGGAACGCCCCACTTCCGGCAAGGTGCTCATCGACGGACGAGACATCACCGGCGTGAAAGGCAAGGAGCTGGCGGACGTGCGCGCCGGAATCGGCATGATCTTCCAGAACTTCAGCCTGTTTCAACAGCGCACCGTGCTACGCAACGTGACCTTCCCGCTGGAACTCAACCACACGCCGAAAGCCAAACGTGAGGAACGTGCGCGGTATCTGCTCGATCTGGTCGGTCTGGCTGATCTGGCCGACCGCTACCCCAGCCAGCTGTCCGGCGGCCAGCAGCAGCGCGTGGCCATCGCAAGGGCGTTGGCCAATAATCCGTCCATCATGCTGTGCGATGAGGCCACCAGCGCGCTCGACTCCACCACGACGGCGCAGATCCTCGACCTGCTGCGTCGCATCAACCGTGAACTTAATGTGACGCTGGTCGTCATCACGCATTCGCTGTCCGTGGCACGCAACATCTGCGACCGTGTGGCCATGATAGACGGAGGCCGCATTGTGGAAATGGGCGATACGGAAGCGCTGTTCGCCGATCCGCACAGTGACATTCTGAAGACTTTGATCGCCGACGCGAAGGTGACGAACCATCGGCATACGCACGAAACGGCGGATGGCGCGAAGAATGGGACGGCCGATGATTCCGCCCAGAAAGAGGTGAAGTGAGATGGGACAGGTGGTTTCGCAATTCATCGCCGATTATGGCGAACTGCTGGTCGAAGGCGTGCGTGACACGATCATCATGACTGCTGTGGCGACGCTGCTGGCATATGTGATCGGCCTGCCGGTCGGCGTGCTGCTCATCACGTCCGCGAAAAAGGGCATCCGTCCGAACGCACCGCTCAACACCGTGCTCGGCTGGATCGTGAACATCGTGCGTTCCGTGCCGTTCATCATTCTGCTGGTGGCCATCATCCCGCTGACCCGACTGATTGTCGGCACCTCGCTCGGCGTGCCGGGCGCCATCGTGCCGCTGGTCATCACCGCGGCTCCGTTCGTGGCGCGCGTGGTGGAACAGTCGCTCGCCGAAGTGGACGGCAGTCTGGTGGAGGCCGCGCAAAGCTTCGGTGCCAGCAATCTGCAGATCGTGTTCAAGGTGCTGCTGTTCGAAAGCCTGCCATCGCTGGTGCGCGGTGCGGCACTGACGTTCATCACCCTGTTCGGCTTCTCCGCCATGGCCGGTACCGTCGGCGCGGGCGGCCTGGGCGATATCGCCATCCGTTACGGCTACCAGCGTTACCAGTACGACGTGATGACCGTTGCCGTGATCCTGTGCGTCGTTCTCGTGCAGATCGTGCAGACCATCGGCGACGTGGTGTCCGACCATATCGACCATCACGAGCGTTGAGCCAGCACATTCGCGTTCCTTATGAAAAGCGGGTCCAAACGTTTGTTGTTTGGACCCGCTTTTCGTACGCGGAAAGAGACGCTGCTCGTAGACGATTACTTGTTGAGCTCGGCCTTGACCAGACCGGCCAGCTTGCCGCCATCGATGGTTTTGCCGGCAAGCGCGGCACGAGCGGCTTTGACGACGCGACCCATGTCCTTGGGGCCGGCCGGGTTCACTTCTGCCACGGCGTCGGCGACGGCTTTGGCGTAGTCCTCGTCGCTGGCGGCCGCCGGCAGGAAGGTTTCCAGGAAATCGGCCTCGGCGGTTTCGGGAGCGGCCTTGTCCGCCAGTCCCTTGTCTTCGTACAGTTTGGCGGTCTCACGACGGGTCTTGACGCCCTTCTGGATGACCTTGAGCACTTCCTCGTCGGTCGCTTCGTGACCGTTGGCGATCTCCAGGTTCTGGATGTCCGCCAACGTCAGGTTGATCGGGTTGAGCTTGGCCTTGTCCTTGGCTTTCATCGCCGCGATCTTGGCTTTCTTCAGCGTGTCCTTCATCGACATGTTCGTTCCTCTTTTCTTGACCGTTCGAACACCGTCTTAATACTACGCGTCTACCAATCCGCCGTTCTGTATCCGTGCCGTCGGCATCCACGCCGGTCTCAAGCCCATGAGACACTTGGAGCCATGACTACAGTTATCATGCGCACCTCTGATGATAATCACATGTGGTCATTTTTGGCTCTATTCCAAGGTTTTCCGATCTTGGGAAACCTGCCGATTACCCTCGTTTTCCACGAGGCACCTACAGGCACCCGAAAAATAATACGGTGACATTCCACCGTCCCACCGAAGCCCAACATCCCGCACCGGCCAAGGCCGCCCGAACCCCGCATTCCAGGCAATCACGCCCATGACAACACGATAAAGTCCTGCCGCCCATACACGAGCGTTTTCTTTTAAACAGATAAATGGCCGTCCCTTACCGTAGAGATGCTTGAGTTCTTCATTTTTCTCCTTTTTAGTAGGAGAAAAACAGTTTCGACAGCGCCAGCAGCGATAAGGAAGGGAACCGCTCGTAAAAAATAAAGGTATGAAGGAAAGCTGGACACGTATTCCGGATGCAGGTAGTCAAAAATAAAGCCGCTTGCTGTACATAGGAGCCCAATACACACTAGGAGAGCTGTAAGGACGTGGCAGATTCTGATCATACTGGCTCGATTCTCGAACGGCGGAGAATGAGTCTCATTGTAGCAGGGCTTGCCGGAGAGGCCAGACCCAATTCAAGGAGCGGAAGGCTCGCGTCGTTCCTGCGACGGCAACGAGTAATATTCCAGTCTCCTGATGAAAAACCACGAGCACACTGCTTGGGAACCCAACATTATTGTGTCTGTTCAATAGAAGTTAGGACGGTAGGGCCGGTAACGTTTTGTTGGACTCGTGGCATAATCAAACCATAGAAACAAAGAAATCCAATAAAGCGACACCGTATCCCGACACGCAGATTTATTTGACGAAAGACATCAGATACGGGTCGGGAGCACGCACCATCGTCACTCCAATCCGTAACGACGACAGGTGCGGGAAAGAAGCTCGGCGCTGCCTATGGTCCCCCGCGTGTACTCTCCGGCATCGTGCATGAACGCTTTCGTCACGTCGCCGCCCTCCAACCGCACTGACTGCACCGACAGTCCGACGTTCTCCGTACGGCGGCGCATCTCGGATTCAGATATCGCTCCAGCCATCACACCTTCCCTTCTTCTTGAATCCTAACAAAAGAACCAACGTCCCGCCGTACCCACCAAAAGCCGCTACAGAATCAGTCATAATCATCCTTTGCAAAGGACAAATCCCCTGACCGTCTTCTCAATCGTCACATCAACCGTTTCCATGGCAATCAGGATTTCGGCTTCACTGTCACCGGAAACATGGGATTATGGTCAGAGTCCTTCTTCCTCCCCCACGGATAACGAAGTGACGCGTCATTCTCGACCATGCGGCTTTCTCCTGCTGACGGAGAATGAAACTCCATAGGACACGCTGCTCTAGACAGGGGGATATAGAATATGCCTCTTAGGCCCTAAAGGGGTTCTATTAGTTCGGCAAGTCCGTATATCGCTTTATTTCTTGGCGTGTCGGACAATACAGTAAATCAACCACTCTATGGCTAAGACACCCAAGTAAAAAAGCGCCCATACAGCAAAACTAATCAGCTTTACTTCTAGTGTCTGTACAGTTCCATGCCCGTCCACTGTTCTTATAAATAGGAATGCACTAATGCATAAAAACAATATGAATTGAATGATTTGGAAAGTTCTCCAACCTTTGTTTTCCACAATCACCCTCCTGTAACCCCAATCTTTATATGCTGATTCCACCAGTCTACGCCGCCCTTGGTGAAAACGTCAGGCACTTACTGCGGCACGAACTGGATCCACAGGGCCAACGTGACACAGATTATCGAGGAACACGGCATCGCAGTCACGGCCCAAAGGAATATCCAGTCCCCCGGTCTCAAGCCCATGAGACACTTAGGATTATGACTACCATCATCATGCGCACCTCTGATGATAATCGTGGTCAGCTGTTTTTGGCTTTATTCCAAGGTTTTCCATTTTTGGGAAACCTGCCGATTACCCTCGTTTTTCACGAGGCACCTACAGGCACCCAAGAATAATCTCGACTGCCCCCACCGGCCGACCACCACCGGCCGGTCCATGATGCTCATTCGAGATCTCCCGCCGACGATAGGCGCCCGGACCCATACCGTCTATCCAAGGGGAAGCCAATGAAGGACACGGAGAACAGGCCGCAACCGAGAAAACGCAGGAAATGGGGATCGGTGATCGTCCGCAGGGACGCGGACGGCAACCCGACCAGTTTCCAGGCGCGGTACGTCAACCCGCTCGACCCGCCCAAGAAGGTCGGACGGAACTTCGGCCTGGAATACGAGACGGAGGCCTACAGGTGGCTCGACGAGGAGCGCTACCTCGTCACACTCCACAACAAAGGCATCAGGCAATGGGTTCATCCATCGCAGCGAGGCGCAAACACCATGCCCACATTCAGGGAATACTCCAAGGACTACTTCGACAAATACCGCAAACCGGACGGCAGCAAGCTATCCGGCCGGTCCAACCGATGCAACGGAATCGTACTGCGTCGGCTCAACGAGACGTTCGGAGACACCCCGCTCGACCGCATCACCCGGCAAATGGTAGACGAATGGTATGCAAACGCCAGAGACACGTTGACGGCATGGACGTTCGAACAGGCGGCGCGAACACTCAAACGAATCATGCTCGCCGCCGCGAACGAACAGGCGGATGGCACCCCGCCGCTCATCCCCGCGAGCCCGTGCCGGTACCGCGTCGTCAAACCGCAATCCAAACGACGTGACCAACCGCCGGTCACCGCCGACGAGATCAACAGGCTGGCCGAGCTCTTCCCCGACTACCAGCGGCTCGCGCTCTGGCTCTCCCTTCTGGCAGGCGGACTGCGCCTCGGCGAGGTATGCGCACTGCAACTCAGGGACATCGACCTGGAGAACCTGCAACTCCACGTCCGCCACTCCGTCAACCGCGGCCCCGACGACAGGGGCAAATACCAATTATGCGAGCCCAAGACCAAAAGCAGCAAAAGGGTCGTGCCCATCCCGAAACCACTCGTCCCGCTCATCGAGGCCCATATCAGCCGGTTCTGCAAGGACCGCAAGCCCGACACCATGCTGTTCCACTCGCCTATGCTGGACGATTGGCTGCTCCCGCCCACGACCATCGAACGGACATTCCGCATGGCCCGCGAAAAGATCGGACGCCCCGACATCACCTTCCACTCGTTGCGCGCCACGCACGCCACCATGCTCGTCCTCGAGGGCGGGACCATGCGCGAGACGATGGACGACCTCGGACACACCAGCCTCACCGTCGCGGTGGACAGCTACCAACGGGTCGTCAGAGAACACCACCGCGACACCGTGGAACTCCTCGCCTACCGGTACATGCCATCGAACGATCCGACCGTAATCCGCACGGTCATCGATCAGAAGGAACGCCAGATCGACAAGCTCCGGGACGAAGTGGAAAGACTCAGGAAGATCCTGCTGGAACGGGATACCGGAATACCGACGGACCCGGACACCGTTTTACCGAAAAACCAAAACCGGTAAAGACCGGCATCAAACGGAACAGCCTCACACGTCTAAGTGTTGCAACAAGTACAGCGGCAACGCTTAAACGCGTGAGGCAGCCACGGTCGAAGCGCGAGGCAATGCCTTCAACCGACTGGATACCGCGATACCGGAACCGGTAAATACCGAAAAACCGAGATAACGGAACCAGTTTTCAGCCCTCGGAATCCATTACCGTACGACCCTTGCCGAAGAGATGGTCGACGGTATTAGTGTTGTGCATGAGGTAGTTTTAGGATCAGACACATTACGGACAAGATAATGAGTGGAATAAAAGAAACCTTTGGTTTAATTTCTGAAGCCATCAGCACTATGGCGGAAAGCGGCAGCGACTGGCCCTACACTTTGGCAGGAGCCCTTCTCCTTCTGACTGTTGTTGCGCACTGTGCCATTAAGATATCAACTTGGATTGGAGACAACGCATATTCAAGACAGCAGAAGCGTCTTTCAAGACTGTCATCTCTTCGCGAGGCAAAAAAGAGTCATCCTGATGTGCTTCTTGAAGCTGAAATCGACGCAGAGAAAGCAAAAGTGAACAGATACGATGCATGGTGCCGTTGGCGCCAGGAAAAAGCACAAAAACATCGGAATGAACTAATCGAGAATAAAACGTCTCGAAGAAGAGACAGCTTCTTTTTTACTCTTTTTTCTCTTCTGCTCCTTCTTATCCTATGGGCAATACCCTTCTTGCTCAAATGCTCGGGATTGCTTTCCCCTGAGGATGGCAGCGCTTTAAGCAATATTAAAGAGGAAAATTTACCAAGTGTGGTTTTCCTCTTAGCCTTTCTTGTCCTGCCGACAATCTGGATTCCTGTATATATCGTTGCTTACCGTTTATACCGGGCCATCAGAGAAGCAAATAACCCAATATCGATATGGGGGTTTTCCTGGATGTCGGCATCCATGTTGTTCTCGGCGATGATTGCAGTGTCAATTGAGACAGCCACGAAATATACGGCCAAACTTTTAGCCAGGGAGCTAATGCTAGTGGCAATCGCTGCCCTATTTGTTCCTCTAAGCTTTGCCGCGGGATATGTCATCGATTACATAATCGATAGATGGAGATTCGCTAATCGTCCGAACTTGGAAGATCATTATCATGATTCATTATCTTCTCGCCGGAATCGCTACATATTGGCCATCTTTAATTTTGTATTCTGTCTGTGCCTTTCCATCTTATTTGAAGTGTTTTATTTCGAATCGACTATAAATAATATCTACGTATTAGTAGTGTTTGTTGTTATCCTAAGCCTTGCGGCTTTCCTCTCAATCGTAGCTTCTCTCCTTTGTATTATTTCTTTCATCTGCGAGGATGAGTTTGCCCTGCACGGCCATCATGTGATCTTTCATAATGGACAGAAAAGAAAAGACAAAATAATAGGCTATGGTCTTTCAGCGAAAAGCACGTACTATCAGCCTTCAAGCCGGAGGAGGGAACTCATCTTTGAAGGATGGAATACGCAAGAAGACGGCCACGGCGTAAGCATAAGAAACGCGGATGATTTTGACGCGATGGTTCCAAAAGACAAATGCGGGGAAATCAAACTATATGCCCAGTGGAAATCAGCGACGAGATAGGATAAGGACCGCCGCCGACACCCGTAGGGGCCAGGGGTGAGCATCTCATCGCATACGAAGACCCTCGCCCCTGCGTATGGCCGACCGTGTATCCCCGACCATGAATGTTGCAACACTTAGACACCATGGAACATGCACGATCGGATAGAGACTACGGACCGGCTACCGGAACTGGTAAAAGCCGAAAGAACGAAATCCATTCTGCTTTCATTCTTTTACGCCCTATGCACGCCAAGCGCCATAACAATGTTTGCGATGAACTTATCGTATGACAGTAACGCCGATGGTTCATAGGCCACCCCGTCCTTGGGATTCGCAAACACAAGCCAGACGGCCTGGTACAAGCTCTTTCGACGGAGTCGGTCACAGAGCAGCAAAAAACGATCAAGGTACGACGCACCCTCGAAATCAGGGTCAATCGGAAAATGCGCTGACCGCACCCCACGTCCGACAATCCGACTGTCCGGACAATCGTGAACTATCATCACATAGCCCATGACCGGCGGAATACTGCTGGAACCGAGCAGATGCTCATCGAACGCCGTATGCGCGTCAAATGCCGAGCCAATTGATTCCTCCGCGCGGTTGTTGGCGTTGTTCCCGAAGGAACTGTTAATGCTCTTCAATTCGATCTTCGCCAAGGGTGCCCCCGACGTACTGCTCGGGTTCCCGAAGGAACTGTTAATGCTCTTCAATTCGATAGCGCTCACGAGTTCGCCATTGTCAAGCGCCAGCAAGTCCCAGTTCTTGGTGGGACGGAACCAGCCCGGTAATGTGCACATGCGTCCTTGGTCATAGACCTCATCAGGATGGAATCCCGCATTAATGAGATCGTCACGAATGATAGCTGCAATCGGATCCAGGTGCTTTCCAGACGTGATTCCCTGCCGTGCTCCCTGATCGGAATGCCCTGCTGCAGCCTGTGCCTCGCGGGCGCGTTCGATTGAGTCGTACATGCCGAGAATCGCGTCCTCGATGTCAAATCTCATTCCGTGGCCTCCTTATAAGCCGCTTCGGCGAATTTCGTTGCCAAAGCCCTGTCCTTCTCGTTAAAAGCGCGTGAAAGTCCCAATTTGTTCGTGTCACTTATTTGGATATATTTCGGCATATGCACCAAGCGCAGGTACTGTGCCTGAAAGCGCAACGTTCCTCCACGCATCTTGACACCAAGCGCATCGATGAAACGACGTGTCGTATCGGCCATAAGCAGGCCGCCGAGAACCTCCAAATCCCACTCATCGGAAGTGATCCAGTAGCAGTTGTGATGCGGATACTTTCCATGCGACAGAATCGGATCGGGCTGAGCCGCCATATCCGGCATAAGTAGAAGGTCGCGGTCAAGCAGTCCAGGTGTGAGCTTGTCGATAGTGCGGTACCAGGCAGTTTTATTCTTTTTCGCGACGTACCGTCTCGACAGCCGTTCCTTGTTTGTTTCCAAATAGGTTTTGAGTCGTGGATATTTGTCGAGGTTGACCAAAGTTCCGTCGTCATTCCACGGGTTTACAAGCCAGCGTTGCCTATCGTCGTTCCCACGACGATGATCACGCATGTAGAAAATCGGCACCATACGATCAGACTCTACCAAATCATCGTCTTCAGTAAGGAAAACATCATCACAACCCGTGGCGATACCGATACCGAGTTTCACGCCGGCCTCTTCGAGTTTCGGCAACCTTTCACACGCCTGCGAAACGAATCTCACTAGGTCATGATTACCGAGCGGATACATCCTATCACCGGTCGGTTTATCAATCTCGAATGCTTCAAATCGCTCACCAACCAGATCCGGCTCGTCGTCCATCAGCCAGTCGAGGACCGCGGTGGCGTCGGCCTCGTTGAATTCCGGGGCGCAGTTCACGAATTTCAAATGATCGGCCGCTACACCCTTGCGAACCGTCGTGACCGCCGGATAGGCATCGACCTCATCATCGAAGGCATCAACGCCGTGCATGCGTACGAGAGACACGAGATCGCAATCCGTGCCCATACGGGATCTCAACAACGTGCCGTACTTGTTCTGCAGCCATCGGTCGGCGCAGATGAAGCATAGCGTTCCGCCGACCTTCAATGTATCGAGGCCTCGGTCGAAGAAACTCACGTACAGGTCGCATCCCGTCGTTACCGAAGAGAGTCGTTTGACGTAAAGCGACCTCTTCGTCCGGTCAATTTCAACAGCCCGGACGTATGGTGGATTCCCGACAATAAAATCAGCGGCAGGAACGTCATCAAGAATGAAATCGCCATGTACGATCCACTGCTCGCAAAGCTCCCGAGCCTGGATTGCGGGGCATCCTCTTGTCATCAATGCCTCGACGGCGGCCTTCCTTGCCGTCTCGATCGACGCGGAGTCTATGTCGTAGGCGCGGATCGCGTTCCCCAACGACGTCCAACCTTTGCCAACGGCAATTGCATCATCGGCCAGACGTCCGGCAATCACGGTCAGGAAAGCTCCGCACCCGCAGGATGGTTCGATGATCACCTTATCCGAAATGCCGGTGCCCGGCACATAGCCGGCCACGTCGAGAATCAGGTCGACAACCCATTTTTTCGTATAGACAACACCGTGGTGCGTAGATGCCATAATCCTCCTGGAATCAGATACTCCTCAGTATCACCTATTAGAAATCGACAACGAGTATCGGCACGACCCGTGAAACGCTGTTCTCAGCTGACCAAACACCGGAATCCCCAGCATCACTTCCGTGGGCGGGAGGCTATCCCTTAGCATGGCTGCGCGAGCGGAACAGAAAAGCTCTCCGCGCGGCGTCGCATCTCGAATTCAGATATAGTTTCAGTTCCGAACATCACGCCACTCTCTTTCTCCCTGATTCTCATTTCGTGGCCCAGGGCCTTCAGCCTAATGACCCATATGGTGCCTAGGACCTTTGTAATCAATCCCGGCACTCTTGACATCCCCGTCTTGCCAGGCAAGATTCTTCCGCAACGTGTCGCCGAATCTGTCCAGCAGATTCGTCCTGTTGCGGATCGGACCGGACGTGCGAAGGGCCTTGCTCTCCCTAATCGTGCGAATCGTTCCGATGTGCTTCGTGAGCTGGTCCCGGATGGCGTCGAGGCGTTCGGGAGCGAACATGCGCATGCGCGACAGTTCGTGCGCCACCTCGTCGGGCCAGTCCGACAGGGCATCCAGGTCGAACCGGCTCCAATCCTCCACCAGTCTGAGCTGCCGCAAAGCCGATGGCTTGCCGGTCGCAGTGTAGAACGGCTTGGCGAACCAGTCCCGGCCGTCCACGTCGAGCTCGCCGCTCCACAGGCTCGCTCCCGTGTCGTAGATTGGGGCCGGACGGACCTCAAGGGTCTCGATGTCGCGGATCAGACCGAAGTTGTTGTAATGCCGGTCGGTGTTGCGCATGAGGTAATCGACCACGAGCCAGTCGTCCGTGGCGTCGCGCACGGCGCGCTCGTCAGCTCCGCAGCCGGCGGCGGCATGGATCCACTGGTCATGCGAATTGAGTCCATTGGTGGTTTTGATGGATTGGAGCACCTGCCAGGCGGAGACCAGCTCCTCATGGCTGGTGAGCATATCCTCGCACGTGCAGACCAGACGGTTGCCGCTGCGCGCCAGCGAATACGGGACGGCGGGAACGCCCAGCCGCGCGCAGAGCTTCGAGGCGATGACCTCGTTCATCGGCTCCTGGCCAGTGCGACCCGACTTGACGAGCAGCCTCCTACCGGTGTTCTTGTTGATCGTCCAGCGTTTGGGAAGGTCGCCGCCCGTGGACACGTCGGGAGCATTGAGGCTAATGTCATGCGACGAGGAATACGAGGTGAGCAGGATCTCGCCCAGCGCCTCGTCGAAGGGATTGTCGAAGAAGTTGACGTCCTTCCATTCGACCGGATCGTCCTCGCGCTTGACCCAGTACTGATCCGACAGGCTCAATCCGTAGGTCCTGTCGAGCAGTTCGCCGGTCGATGAGGCGCCGAGCGAATCGAGCACACGGCGGATACCATCTCGGGTGGAGGGAATGGCGCGGGACTTCCACCATTCATCGATCCTCCTGGCATACAGCGCGCTCTTGCCGTGCGTGGTGAACTCCAGGGGCAACCGCCTAGGATCGAGGACCTCGCCCGAGGAGCACGCGCGGCCAGACGCGGGCTCGTATTCGAACGCGAGGACCGGATGGTCCCCGCACATGATCAGCTTGCGCGGCATGCTTCCCTTCCTTTCCGACTCGGCGTTACAGAGAATAAATTCTACAGGCGAGAATCGAACGTGGGGGCGTCGCCGTCATCGCCGCCGGCTTCGTCGCCCTGCTCGTCGTCGTCGCGCTTGCGGTGGGACTGGGATTCCAAGGCCTTGTCGGCACGTGTGCGTATCAGCCCCGCATACTTGCCGGTGAGTTGCGGAATGGCAATCTCGTCCATGCAGTCGAAACCGTAACCATGATCGGAGTACTCGCTGTCGGCACAGATAATGTTGCGGCGCGTAGTCTGATCGACGAGCAAGGCTTCGAGCACGTCCTCTCCGTGGCGTTCGATGAATTTCCCGATGATGTCAGCCATTAAGCCTCGCTTAGGTATGGTTCTGAATAAGACTTCCCGATGGGCATCCTGGAATCAGCGCCCCATATGGCGTGCAGGGCCTTTGCGATCGGTCCCGATGCTCTTGCCATCCCCGTCTTGCCGGTCGAGGTTCTTCCGCAGCGTGTCGCCGAATCTGTCCAGCAGATCCGTTTTGCTGCGAATGGCGTCCGGCTTCCGACGCAATCCCTCGACCAGATCGATGAACGCGTGTTCCTCCTGTTCCACGCAGTCGAGGAACACGGAACAGAACGCCACGGGATCGCCGTCCACCTGCCAGGTCTCCAGACTGCGGGCATAGTCGCGCTTGGCGTCATACTTGATCGCCACGGGACGATAGCCGTGCTTCAGCAGCATGAAATTGAGCAGCTGGCGGCCGGTCCGCCCGTTGCCGTCCATGAACGGGTGGATGTTCTCGAACATCGCATGGAAGCCGGCGGTCCTGAGCAGCGGATGAGCGCCGCTCGCGTCCAGCCCGTCGATCAGGGCCCGCAGGTCGTCGCGGATCTCCAGCGGGTCGGCGGTCTTGATGCGGGTCGCGGTGATCCTTGCCAGATAACCGTAGGGGCGGAACGTGCCGCGGGCGAACGGCTGGAGGTCCAGCGCCGTCACCTCATGGACGCGCCGGACCAGTTCCTCATCCAGTCTCCTCCCCTCCCGGGCGTATTCGCGCACGTAGGCAATGCCGTCCGCGACGCCGCGCGCGGCGAACACGTACCGTGCCGGCGAATCCGACGGGACGAACTCGCCCTCCAAAACCAGGGACGTGTCCTCCAGGGTCAGCGTGGATCCCTCTATGGCGTTTGAATTGTAGGTGTAGCGCACCAGCCAGTCGCGGTCGTAATCCGCCAGCGCCATGTCCTCGACGCCGTCCAGGGGGTCCAGTGCGCGGGCACGGTCCTTCAGCGCGTCGATTCGTCGCAGGCGTTCGGCGATTCCCGGCTCGCGTTCAAGGCCGAGCAGTTCCTCGGGCAGTTCCTGTATGCGCTGCGATAGCTCGGGATTGGCCATCATGTCCCTCTTTTCGTGTTCCGGTTGCAAAGTCCATTATTCCAGCCGCGGTTCGTTCCGTCCTGCGGCCTGCATGTCATAGGGAGGCGCGCCGGCCGTCCCGGGTCGATTCGAACGCCGCGGCCACCTCTTCCGATACCGGCATGCGCATCGTCACCCGGCCGGTTTCCTGCGCGGCGGCACGTTTCATGGCTCGGCGTTCGGCCCTGGTGGGCCGTTCGAGAATCCACTCGGCGAACGCGCGGATAAGGATGGACGCGACGATCACGCCGATGGATCCCCAGAAACACGGGGCAAAGTCCGGCTTGGAGTGGTCGTACCAGAACCAGACGATCAACGCGAGGATCAGCGCCAGGCCGGCGGCAAGGGCGGCGAGCTTGTGGAATACCAAGGCGAGCGTGCGGATGGGATGCGTGACCAGTCCCACCGCAAGCGCGACGACGACGAGCAGGGCGACGAAGCCGGCGGCGATGATGGCGATGCCCAGGTATATCGCGAGCATATAGAGTCCGAACATGATCGGCCTTCCTTCCCTCTTCTATTCCGTTTCTTCGGGCATGTAGGTGTAGTCGACGGCGACGCCCTCCGCCTCAAGCAGCACGGCGGCCTCGCGCACGGCGGCGGCGCGGCGCTTCACGGATTCCTCGGCCCGGACCCAGTCGGGCAGCCCCTCGGGCAGGTTGGAGACGCGGGAGAACGAGAGCACGGCCCGCTCATCTCCCCTGTGTCGTTCCATGATGGCCGCGACGGCGCGCCTGTGCTCGGCGAGATAGTGTTCGAGCATCTCCCGCATTCTCCCCGAGGGTTGGATCCGGTATTTCTCCGACTCGTATTTCTTGACCATGTCCACGGTGAGGTTCGCAAGCACGGCCGCGTCGTGCTGGGTCATGCCGATGCGTTCGCGCGTCGCGCGCATCCACGCCTTGGCCTCGCTCCAATCCTCTTTTGCCATGGTCCCTCCTGGATATAAGAAAGCCGGATCCGCCTGCGCGAACCGTGATTATACTTTTAGTATAATCGAGGTTTTCTACAGGGCGGACCCGGCGTTTCCCGGGACGCGGCCGTGGCTGCGCCCCGGTTTCGTCACTCGGTCGGCATCGATGGATTATCGTCGGCCGTGGCCTTGCGCTGCTGGTCGAGCATCTGCTGCTGGATGAGCACGCTGCGGGTCTGTGCCGTGTACTGCTTCTGGGCCATGTCCATGCTTTCCTGGTGGCGTTGTCCCTCGACGTCGGCGAAGACGAGCCGCTGGATGTTCTGCGCGAGCTGCATGAGCTTGTCCTTTTCGAGGATGGACACCTTGACGCTGTTCCTGCCGCCGGCCTGGTTGACGAAGTCAAGCTGCGCGCTCATCGTGTTCGCGAGGTTCGAGGCCGCGACGAGGATCAGGACGAGCGCGACGGCCACGCTGCTGTCGAGGCATCCGAGTCCGATGAGCAGGAACACGACGCCCCAGACGAGGCTTCCGAGGTTGAACTTCGTGCTCGTGTCGACCGATGCGACGTTGCGCAACGGGATGGTCTTCGTGTCCGCGCCGAGCGGGATCAGGCCGAACAGGGTGTTCGGGGTCGTGTATTGGATGCGGGTCGAGCTTGCGGCGATGCTGGTCTTGAGCCAGAAGATGATCACGCTGGGACTGAAACGGTCCCCGATGATGTTCTTCTCGCCTGGCGCGAACGTGAATTCGGTCATGGTCTACTGTGTTTCGGCCATTGTCCGTTCTCTCCTTGTTTTTCTGTGTTGTTGGTTGGTTTCTGTCGGTTGACGGGAAGTTTGCGTGTCCGCCCAGTTTGAGGGCTTGTTCGATGCGGTGCAGCCGTAGGTCGAGTTCGTTCTGGCGTCGTGCGATCGCGAGGGCGATGCGCATGGTGCATGCGTGGTCGAGCATCGGATCGTCCGTGCGCTGGCCCGTGGTTTCGGATTTGTCCTCGTTCATGGGACTGTCGGCCTTTCTATGGGTGGGATGGTTCCACGAGCGTGAGTTCGGTGACGAGCCGATTGACGACGATGCCGGTCTCCCCCGTCGCGTAGGTGAATTCGGTCATTTCCTTTTCCTTTCCTTGTTGTCGTTGAAGTCGAATGCGATGCCCTTGTCCTTGTCGATGAGGATCGCGGCGTCGAACCCGCTGCCCTTCCTCGAGGTGAAGCCCTTGAGACTGACCTTCCGGCCGGCGAGCAGGCCGCGCATGGTCGTGTCGGTGATGGTCTTGCCGGCTATGGTCGTCCAGGCGCGCCAGCCGCATCCCTCCGTGGTCCTCCATGTGCCGTCGGATTGTTTCTCGCGCCGGTTGGTGGAGCATTGGAACACCTTGCCCGTTTTGATGACGGGCTTGCCGCAGCGTGGGCATGGGCCGAACGATTCCGTGTTCCGTTTCCTCGCCTGCACGTGGTCCTGCCGGACGGCGATCTGCGCATCGGCCGGGATGCCGGCGGCGAGGTCGCGGAACTCCGTTTCGATCTCCGCGGCGTCCGTCTGTCCGTGTTCGACCTCCGAGAGGCGTCGTTCCATGTCGGCGGAGACGCCGCGCTGATCACACAGGTTCTTCACGCCGGCCGCCTGGTCGAGATCGATGCGGCTGGGGCTCGACGGGATGACCACGAGGTCGGCGTTGTTCACCGATTCGTCCAGCGCGCGCCCGTACGGGGCGGAGTCGATCAGCACCCAGTCGACGGGGTCGTCGAGCCTGTCGTTGATCCCGCGCAGGTGCGTGATGTCGGCCGGCGCGGCGGACATCACGTCGAACGGCAGCGGGTCGTCCAGCTCGGCGGCCCTGTACCACCAGTCCTTCGCGTCGCCCTGCACGTCCGCGTCGGCGACGAGCACATGCTGCTCGCCCCGGGACTGGTCCAAATTTCCGGGATTGAAGCGTCTCATAGGGTGAAGGACCCCTCATCGGACGCGCCGGCCATGTTCGTCGGATCGGCCATGTTCGTCGGATCGAAACCCCCGCGCACGCTTCCGCCGGCCCTTTCGACGAGATCGGAGACCTTCATCCGGATCCGCGCGGGAGGCTCCGCGTCGAGGCACGCGGTATCCTTCACGGACACCATCACTCCCGCCGCGGACACGTAGTCGACGCACACCTGGTTAAAATCGCCAAGATTCGGATCGAACCAGGAGCGGGACGTCAGCCGCAGCCACCCGCCGTCCTCCGTCTCGTAATACGCGTGCAGGCCGGCGCTCCGGTCGATCCGATCCGGATCGAAGCATTCCGGACAGCGGTCGAGCCTCACGGAATCCTCGACGTCGAAGCCGAAGTCGGGCGTCCAGTCCATGTCCTCGACGGCGCGCAACGCGGAGTCCAGACGCGTCTTCACCGCATCGGCGAGCACGGACGCGTCCACGAACACCGCCTCGACGTCGTCGCCGCGGCCGCGCTGGAGACGCGCCGGGAAGCCATCGTCCAGCGTGACGCGGATTCCCTCTTCGCCACGCCAGTCGGTCTTTTCCCTCTCGTCGGCATATTTTCGCAGACTGTAGCCGCCGACGTCGCGCCCGTCAGGCAGCGTGACGCCGCGGGGCATGCCGACGAGCAGCGTGCCCGACCACGGATCCATGGAAACGAACGCCCGGGGAATGGTGAAACCAGCCATCGCAATCCTCCTGCCTATCTCGTCAGCTGCATGGACGACGACTCCATGCCCTCGACCGGCGCGCCGTCCCCGAACACGTCGGTCTCATCTGTCTTGCCGTACGCGGTGGTGAACATGCGCAGGCACGGCAGCGTACCGGGCCGCGCATGGGGATCCGCAGAGCGTTCCGCGTGGTTCGCGGCCGCGACCCGTGGATCGCAGTCGTTCCGATCCACGAGATCGTCGACATATCCGTTGACCGCGTCGGTCACCGCGGACAGCGCGAGACTCGCGGCGCAGTCGGCCGCCCCGGCGCCATATGACGCGCCGGTCACCGTCTCCATGAGCATGGCCGCCTCCGCGACGAGGGACCGGGTCTCGCGCAGGGCGGTCCCGGCATCGTAACGGCCGTGGGCGAAGTCGTCGGCGAACCGGGACGCGAGCGTGTCCATCCTCGCCACGAAGCCACTGTCGAACGCGAGGTCGTTGAACAGAAGCATGCCTTCGTCGCCGGCGGGCCCGTCCATCGGTGGCGCCGCGTCGTCCAGGCTGCCTCTGCATCCGCGGCCCGGGTCGGCCGGGACGGCCACCCGGGCGGACATCACGTTCCGATGCTCGTCCAGGGCGGAGCGCAGGCCCTCCGGACCGTCCAGGCGGAGCGTGACCCGCCTGGGGCCGCGGCCTTTGAACAGTTCGACGGTTCGGCCGACGCGAAGACCGATGCTCACCGGACGGCCCGCGCGCTTCTGGGCCAGGGCCCACGGGGTCGCGCGCACGCTCAGGTTCCATCCGCCGACGTCCCTGCCGTCCTCGAGGACGACGCCCTTGGGGATGGTGACGAGCATGCGTTCCCGGGTTCCTCCGTCGCGGCCCTGGAACGAGAACGGATGCGCGAACGCGTTAGGGAACCTGAGGTTCACCCATTCCCCTTTGCCGCTCATAGGGCCCGTCCGGATTCCGCCGCCGTCACGGCCATGTTCGTCGGGTCGGCCGGATCCATGACGGCCGCTCCGGTCTCGAGGGCCGCAACGGCGTCCTCGAGGCCGCGCGCGGACAGGGGAGGCATGTTCGGCAGGTCGGCGTCGACGATGTACCCGTCGTCGGAGCACCACATCTGCCGGTCGTCGTCCTCCCGGGCGGCGTACGCGTAGCCAGCGTAGTCGAACGAGTCCGCGACGCCGCCGGAACGGAGCGCCCCGTACAATCCCCGTTCCTCCGACATGGAGGCGCCGAGACGGCCCAGGGGGTCGAGGCCCCGCCATTGCAGGTCGTCCATCCCCCGTGGACGGGAATACCGGTGGATCGGGATGTCCGCGGAACGCACCGCGACGCCCGCGAGGACCCGCGGATCGTCCACCTCCCAGCATTCGGCCCAGGCCGCGACCTTGTCGGCGGCGTGCGGATCCGAACGCGACGCGGCGTCCACCGCGCGGCACAGGAGGTTGACGTCCTCCAGCGGGGAGTCGTCGCGGAACGGCGCGAATCCCATGCGTCCGACGATCCCGTCCTTCGAGTACCCGTCGATCCTGTAGTCCGACGGGGCCATGAGGCCCTGCTCGCCCTCGAATCTGGCGAGTTCGTCCGGATCCATGGGCAGATCCACTCCGGCCCTGCGTCCGGATCCGTCCGTCGCGCGGACCGCCAGGAAGACGAAGTTCCCTTCGATGCGGTCGTCGATGTAATCGCTCATGGCGTCCCTCCTCACAGCGTGGCGCCCATGCCGGAGGACGGGTCGAGCATCGTGGTCGGGTCGGCCGGGTCTCCCGGCAGGTAGCCGTCCTGGACGTCGGCCGGCTCGCCGAACGTGTCGAACTCGTCCGCGCCCCCGGCGGCGCCCCTCGCCTGCGACGCCTCCGCGGACATGGCGGCCGCCTCCTGGCGCGACCTCGCGTACTCGTCGTTGTGCGCCTTCACCGCACGGCACAGATCCCACGGGTTCGAGATCTCCAACGTGCGCCGCTCCGGGCCGACGCCCCTGAACAGGCGCACCGGCTCTCCGGGACGGAAGTTGATCGCGACCGGACGGCCATTGGCCTTCTGCTCTATCTCGCGGGGCTTCGCGAAATGGTCGAACGCGTATCCGCCCAGATCGACGCCGTTGAGCGTCACGCCCGGCGGGATCGAGACGAACATCTTGTCGAACACGCGCCCGTCCCTGGCCGTGTACTCGTGCGGATGCACGAACTTGTTGGGGAAGTTCACGCGCGCCCAGCGCTCCGCGCGACGACCCTCCTGCCGACTGTCCTCCTGCGCCATGACGGCTCCTTCCATCGGGGACGCCGCCGCGCGGAAACCTTTCCCCCGCGCGGCGGACGCCCATCCATGGAAGCCATCATCGAATCGGCCGGATGGACGGACGGGACACGATGTCTACAAGAACGAGAAAAGCGGATAAGCATGTAAGCACATGCTTATCCGCCCGCCCCACGAAAACCACGGCGGTCAGAACATGGCCTCCGGATCCGCCTCCGCGTACACGACGCTCGGCTCCAGCCCCATGTCGTGCAGCAGCACCGCCAGCCACACCGAACAGTCCTCGCTGCGCCATCCGCCGTCGTCCGGCCCATGCCACGCCTCCCAGTCCGAACGCAGACGGTAGAACGTCAACGGCGGCGCCATCCGCCGTCGTCCGTCGGCCGCGGCGCGGTCCGCCGCGGCCGACATCATGCCCGCCAGCTCCGACGCGCGCGCCACCATCGCCGACCACCGCTCGCCGACCGCATCGAACGCGGCGGGCGACGGGACCGAATCGCGCATACGCGGATGTCTCCACGCGAACACCGTCTGCCTGGTCACGCCGAACAGGACCGAACCCTTCTCGCCGCCCAGGTGGAGCATGTCCGTCATCAGACGGAACCGCGCCTTCCCGCAGTCCGGTCCATCCGGCCGCGGGAACGACGCGTCCCACGGCCGTCCCGCCGCGGACAGGCGTCCCGCCGCGATCCTCGACGCGACGCACGCGGGCGTCGACGCGCCGGAGCCATACGGCAGGACCACGGGACCCTCGCCCGCCTCCGGAACCAGTCCGGACGCCATGCGCTCCGCATCCCGCCACAACGACTCCGCCGCCATCCACGCGGTCCTGTCGGGAACCCACTCCCGCGGGTTCTCCCAGGCCCTCACCGTCCTGCCGTCCACCGCCGCCAGACGGCCGAACTCCGCCGTGGACATGCCGAACATCTCGCGGTACATGCGCAGATCCGGCTTCGACCTCGTCCACGTCAACCCGTCCACGACCTCCGCCATGCGAACCTCCCCAGATAAAAACCATGCGAAAACCGGGAAGGCACGGCCTTCCCTCTTGTCCCCGAAGCCCCTCCCCCACCCGGAAAACTGACGAACACCGAACGGACCGGCACGACCGGCGATCCCCGAAAACCGGAACGAGGACATGAGGCCGGGCGCATGCCAGCGTGCCACCCGGCCCGGCGCTTCGCAAGGATCCGCGCGTCCGGCACGGGCAACCATCGTCCCGTGGTGTATACCACGGGCCTCCGGATGCCCATGCCGTCCACGCGCCTTGCGCAACGCCGCCCGCAGGCGGGCTCCGGACCAGGTGCCCCACCGTCATGCGTCCGAAGAACAGGACGACCCACGGACGGGGGAACCGTCCGAACCATGGAAGGGAAAGACCATGAACGACAACGACAAGGAAAACGAGGCGACCACCGGCAAGTGCGCGGAGTGCGGCGGCGAGACGCCCGCGCGGGACACGCACCAATGCGCGGCATGCCACGTCACGCTGTGCGAGAGCTGCGTCGAAACATGCCACGACTGCGGCGTCGGCCTGTGCCACGGATGCTGCGAGGAATGCCAATGCGCGGAAACCCTCTGCCACGACTGCGCGCTCCCTTGCAGCGCGTGCGGGAGAATGCTGCTGTGCTCCGACTGCGCAGTCCGCTGCGACGTCTGCGACGACCCGCTCTGCTCCGACTGCGAATACAGGTGCGAGGACTGCGACTGCGCGCTCTGCTACGAATGCGTGTACGACTTCGCCGACGACTACGCCTACTGCTCCGACTGCTGGAACAGCAGACGGCAGGAACCCTACTACGCCGACAGCCCGTGCTGGCTCAAAATGCAGGAACACAAGCACATGCTCACCATCGGGCTCGAAATCGAAATCAACGGCGCGCACGGCCAGAGCCGACTCAAGGAAAGCCCGCTCATCGCGGGCTGGTGCACCGATTTGAGCCTCGACGACGAGGGACGCGAATACCAGACGCGAATCCTCACCCGCGAGGACTTCGACGCCATCTACGGACTCGTGCGCGGAATCCACACCGAATCAAGGGAACCCGACAAGGCTGGCGGGCACATGCACCTGCGCCGCACGAGCCGCCAGACCCCCAGCCGCTGGTACTGGGCGCTCAAGGGACTGTCCGACCAGCAGGCACGCAACCTCAACATGCGCCACACCTCCAACAACCGATGGTGCGAGCTGACCCACGGCGACTACGACGGCAAGCACACCGCCGTCAACGGATGCCACGAGAACACCATCGAGCTGCGCACCTTCGCCCGATGGGACGAGACCACCGCCCACAGACTCATACCAGCCCTCGAATGGGCGAGCCACATGTGGCGCCATTTCGAGAGCCACGACCTCTACCAGCTCAAAACCGCCGACATCATGCGCGAAAGCGCGCGAAGCGCCTACCAAACACCCCGAACCACACCCGCGATGCGTCTCTCCGCGCGAAAGGAAGCCTGAAAAATGTGCGTCATCGTCACCGCCGAAAAAGGAAGCATGCCCACCATCGACCAACTCACGCGAATGAGCGAGACCAACCCGGACGGAGCCGGAATCGCATGGCACGACGGAAACGGACTGCACCGCGTCCGCCACTCCGACAACGGCAAGACCCTCGCGTTCATCACCGAACACTGGAACGAACTCAAAGCCACGCCCTGCCTAATCCACTTCCGACTCGCCACCCACGGAGCCGTCAACACCGAGAACACGCACCCGTTCCGCTACACGCTAGCCAACGGCGAGCACGGATACATCGCCCACAACGGCATCGCCCAAAAACACACGAACGGACGATACGCGAACGACAGCCGCAACGCGATACTCGCATGGCAGACCGGACAAACCGACCTCACGGACGGAACCCAAGGAAAATTCGCCAAAATCGACCAGAACGGACGAATCCAATGGCTCACGCCACCCCAGACCATCGAAGGCTCGGAAGGCGAACCCATACAGGTGTCCAACACCCGATGGCAGGACACCATCTGGGACGAATGGCGCACGGAATACGACGACGCCTACATCGAAGGCTGGAACGACGGATACGAAGCCGCCATAAACGACATGCTCAACGACGGCATCGACACCACCACCGGCATACGCCGCCGCTAGAAGACCAGACCACACGACGACAGGGGGCGGAGGAACGCGACACGCACCCTCCACCCCCTACCGCCGGAACGGAAAAACACGAGCGAACCACGGCAGGAGAGCCACCGGCTCCCCCGCACCCCCACGTCCGCCACGCCCGGAACCCGGCCGGACTCCCCCCCCCCGCAGGCGGGGACGGAGGATGGGGAGGGACGGAACGCCCGCCGGCCCCCGGCTTGCAACCGCCGCCGCGACACGGCCCGTCGGACGTTCCGACCCTCCCCATCCGGAGAACAGGTGAACGACTGATGGAAAGACCACGCGACGGCCGCGTCCGAGGACGCGGGACGATCACACGAGCCGCGACGACGCGGCGGAATCATCGGCGAGCAGCGTGGGGTCCGCGCCGTCCGGCGCGGAGGCGGCCGCCGGCCGCGGCTCGAACGACGCCATCAGCGAGGGAAGCACATAACCCAGGTCGAGCGCCACCGAACCGTAATCGTCGTCGTACATCTCGGGCCTGAACTGCTCCACACCCATCACCTCGCGCGCGACCTCGTCGAAATCGCCCATGCCGGCACGCGCCGAACGGATGCGCCGCAACGTGTCCTCCAACGCGGAGAGCACATCCACGCCGAACACGTCCGATCCGGCGTCGAAGCCATCATCCACGACGCACTGGTAGACCGGAGCGCCCCAATTCGTCCCGTCGCCCTCCAACGTGTAGTCGGCCACGGTCTCGCCCTCACACACGATGTCGGCGATGTCGAACGGGCGGTACTCCGCGGACGGCGGCCTCCACCCGGAGGCGAACGCCTCCAACGCGTCGAGCGTCCCGTCCGGAACCGGACCGGAAGGCGCCAGCGGCTCGTGATCGGACACGAAGCCCGACGCCCCCGGCGTCACGCCCGCGTTCGACGCCTCGTCGCGACCCAGCCTCTCCAGATCCATGCAGTACGACAGGCTCGAATACGCGTCGTCGCCCATCAGCCCGTACGCGACATGCGCGCCGTACAGCTCATCCGGAGAGGAATTGCCCGCGCGCCATGAATCCGGCAGCGAATACTCCGTCCAGAATTCGGCCACGTCCCCGGCGCGCGCCGCCAACGCGGCGATCCCTGACGGGAACCGGACGTCCTCGGACTCCGCGGCCGTCGCCAGCATGTCCAGGAACACGTCCCCGTCCACGCTATCCGCCACCGCCAGGTCGCGCGCATGCGCCACGCAGCGCGCCGCCAGATTCAACGACGACACGGAGAACGACTCCAGGTCGGATCCCAGCACATCCCCGAACCAGCCCGGCTCATGATCCACGACCGCGTACCCGCCGCCATCATCCACACCGACCACGCCACGCATGAACGCGTCCAGACGCTCCGGCACGACCGGCAGCTCCAACCATCCGCCACGCATGGCATCCGACCCGTTCTCCAGATAGACCCTCAACGAAAGATCATCCATGATCCGCTCCTTCCGCAAGACCGCCACACACGGCCACCGCCAACGACCCAATCCTCACGTCCGCGCGACGGACGGACGGGACACGATGTCTACAAGAACAAGAAAAGCGGATAAGCATGTACGTACATGCTTATCCGCTTATCCGTGGCGGACATCAACGGCGCGGGAAGAGCGGGACCAGACCGGCATCGTCCAGAAGCATGTAAATATACAATGATTCCCATATAAGAACCATATATGCCATGGTCAAACGACAGTGGATCACGAACACCACTTGACACCAATGTTTGTTGCCAACTATAATTGTATTGTGAGAAAAGCAAACAAGGACGACGAGCCGCTGATCCTGCCTTCGGCGTTCAAGCACGGGGTGTCCGAGAACGACATCCTGCACGCGTGGCGCGAGGCCCGCGGACCGGTGGACATCAACTACGACCGGGACCCTCCGACGTACATGTACGTCGGGCCGGGGGTCTCCGGCGCGGTGTGGTACGAGATAGGCACGGCGTCCCGCGCCGGATACGACGTGGAGCTGATCGTGCATGCGATGAAGGCCCGCAAGGGCTACCTGCGAAAGGAGGGACTGCGATGAGGTTCGAGGATCTTCCCAAGGCCGAACGCGACGCGCTGGCCGAGTACGGATACGAGGTCGCGGCCGAGATGGAGGCCATGGACGAGCCGGCGCCGGGCGACCCGACGCTCGACCCGCGCTACGACCCGTCCCGCGAGCTGCGGAGGCTGAACTACCAGCGTCACGCCCTCGACCGCGAGATCGAGGCGGCCGTCGCCGCCAGCCGCGGCCACGGCCAGTCGTGGAACACCATCGGACGCGCGCTCGGCGTCACCGCCGAGGCCGCGCGGCGGCGCTATGGCGTTCGCGCGGCCGCGCGTGTCTGAATCACGGGAACATATAAGCCCTATGTGAGTTTCACATAGGGCTTATATGGTTTTTATGGTCTTATCTGACCACTGCTTTGTCCATGGGGACGTCCAGGCCGGACATCACGCACGCGTCGTCATCACCGACGTCCAACCCCGCGAGGCACACCAGCTCGTCGCGCGAATACAGCTCCGGGTCGATGCCCGGATCCACGGAACGGTCCAGATAGCCGTCGTCATGCAGCGTGCAGTCCGCGGCGAGGTCACGGCCGATCGCCTCCAGGTCCAGGTATGGGCCGAACCGTCCGTCCAGCGCCTCGGCAAGTTCCGGATCGTTCTCGGCGGCCGTCAGCGCGAACGCCTCCTCGTTCGACGAGATGCCGGGGTCGAAGCGCGTGCCGGCCTCGTACGCATAGAACGGGATGTCGTCGGCCTGGAGCGCGACATTCGCGAACACGAGAGGGGAAAGCCGCCCGGCGGGCGACATGCCCTCCTCAATCCAGATCCTCGCCTTCGCCGCGTCGTCCTCGTCAAGGGTGGACAGCACTCCGGCCATGACGTTCAGATCCTCGAGGCTCGTGCGCTCGTCTACCACGCGTTCGCCCGGCCCGGCCGGAAGCCAGTCCGGCAGGTCGAAATCGTCGATCCTGTACTCCTCGTACCGTTCGCCGTCGATGCCGACCCTGTCGCGCAGGAACGCGTCGAGATCGTCCCGCCCCATCGGCAGCGTCGTCCAGCCGCCGACCAGGGAGCCCTCGTTGTATCTGCCGATGTTGCCCACGTACACGCGCAGGTCGTACCAATTGCCCTCTCCGGCCATAATCCATTCCTTTCGCCTGCGGGCGCGGCCGGCGCGGAACCCGCTCCCGTCCCGCCGCGGCCCCGGATGGGACAATCGTCCTCCCACCGGAAGGCTCGGACGGGACACGATGTCTACAGGAAAACGGATAGGCACATACGCATATGCTTATCCGCCTATCGTCCGCCGCGGGTCGTCGGACGCGCGCCGCCGTAGTACGAGGCGAACGGATCCTCGTCCCCGTCCGGGCCGTCTCCGGACGCCGCGAGCGATTCGACGTCGCGCTCGAAGTCCGCGGCCTCGGCCAGCACGCCGGAGGATGCCCCCTCCGACCATTCGTCCGCGTAGGAACAGCGGACGGCCCCGGGCGCGAGGGTCTCGATGAACGAGGACAGGTACGAGTCGCGTTCGGCGAGCAGCGTGTCCACGAGCCATCCCGGCTGTCCGGGAAACTCGTCCAGGCCGCGCACGTACATGTTCCGGTTTTCGTCGCGCACCAGAGGGGGCACGGTGTCCAGGCGCAGGCACTCCTTGAACATGACGAGCCTGCCCACGCGGCCGTTGCCGTCGCTGAACGGGTGGACCCGCTCGAACATCCAATGGCACATCGCGATGCGCACCGGATCGTCGGACAGGCCGGCGTACGCCGCGTACACGCGCTCCATCATCCCCGGCACGTCGCCGGCCGGCACCGTCCTGACCATGGCGACGCCCATGCGCTGCACAATCGCGTTGTCCCTGGTCTTGTATCCGCCGACGTTGAACCCCGGGTCGCCGTCCTGCGACGTGCCGCGCTTCAGCAGGGCGTGCAGGCGGCACACGTAGCCGGCGTCGACCGGATCGTCGGCGTGGTCGATGACGTAGTTGAACGCGGTGAAATGGTTCCTGGTCTCGATGGCGTCGTCGAGTCTGATCTGCTCGTCCGCGTCGGCGAGAAGACGCCCGGTGTCGTAGATCTGACGCGTCTGCTCGGGCGTCAGCGTCGAACCCTCCATATGGTTCGAGTTGTACGCCATGAACACCTGCGTCCAATAGAACAACGCGTGGTCGATCCGCGCGTCCCGCTCGTACCTGAGCCTGTCCACAAGCCTCGTCCTGTCGGCCATGGCGTCCTCCCCTCTCTTCGGAAACATCGCCGTGGAATCCGGGTCCGCGCAAACCGTCGGACCTGATCGGCCGCGCAGGCGACCATCACCAGCATACGCCGCCGATGACAGAAAGCCCGGCCAAAACGGCGAAATCCGCGGCCAACGTGGAATCCACGCCGTCCGGCGCGGAAACGGCCAGCACGTCCGACCGTCACCTGGCGGGCCCTTGGACGCCCATGGCATCCGCGTCCACGCCCGCTCCGCATTCCGGCCCGGACAGGCCGAACCCGTCCAACCTTCCGCGGGCCTCGTCGAGCAGGTCCGTGAGGAACCCCGCATGGTCGGAAAGGTCCTCGTACTCCGCCCAGGAGCGCAGGGTGGTCGTGGCGGGACAGTCCGGGGACGAGGCGATGTAGGAGATGAAGGCCTTGATGTCGGACAGGTCGCGGGTCTGGTATCCGGTCATGCTCATTCCGCCTTCGTAGGCGGAGTATCCGCTTTCCCGGTATTCGGCGAGGGCGGCATCCAGATAGTCGGCGATTCCGGCGCGGATGTCCGGATTCGCCTCGTGCCGTCCGCCGCCCACATATCGTTCCGAGTGGCGGACGTAGGGGCTTCCGCCGAAGAAACGGCCCAGCCTCTCCTGCCCCTTTCTCGGGTCCTCGCGGTCTGCGAGGAAGGGAAGCTCCCGTCCGAGCTGGTTCAGCTCCATGTCCGTGAGCTCGAACCGGCCGAACCGCACCATGCCGGTGTGTCTGTCGGTCGCGTAGCATTCGCCGTGGGTTGTCGTGGATGATGACCGCCGCCTCGAGGTATTCCTTGTCCGGTATGTCCCCATGCGGGTCGGCCAGACCGGAGCGTTCCGCGAGGCGTTCCCGTTCCTCGTCCTCGGCGACGAGGTCCACGAAAAGGGTGTGCCCGTCCTTGCTGAGCACGACGCCGGTGTCCTTGTTGATCCAAACCATCATTCCTCCATCCGTCGGATCGTGGCCGTCCGCATGCGCGGCCGGCCGGTTCCAGCGTCCGTCGGCCGGGACGGCGCGGTGGGGCACGATGTCTACAGGAACGGGATAAGCGGATAAGCACGTACGTGCATGCTTATCCGTCTGGTTCCTAGATGGTTTTGCCGCCGGGACTGGCGGACTCCTCCATGCCGGGCGTCTCCAACCGGTCCGGATAGTCGTCCTCGTCCCACATGCAGCCGGTCCAGTAGCAGCCGTCCTCGTCGCCGTCCGTGATCGCGGTCTCCGCGGCCTCGTCGCTCCAGTAGTCCATGTCGTTCCAGTGCAGGCTCGCCTGGTCCGCGTCGTATCCGAACGACATGATCACGAACCGGTTCGCAAGCAGGGGGGATGGCAGGACGTCGGCGAACTGTTCGGCGGTCACGTACATGCCCGTGCCGACGTGGTACGCCTCCTCGTCGGGTTCGATGGCGCGGGTCCGGCGGTTCTCCTCGCTCATGGCCGCGAACCGCTCCTCGACGCCGCGGTACCAGTCGCCCATGCGGCCGGCGGTCGGCCCGTAGGCGCCGGCCTTCGGGAACTGCGGATGGTTGAGACGGTCGGCGATCCTGGACGCGAGGCCGTCGGCCCCGCTGACGGTGGACGGAATGTCTCCGGGTTCGGTGAGGTTGAGCCGCGCGATGCATCGCGGCCCGTCCGCGGTGCAGAGGTACGCTTCCGCGTCGAGGTGGGAGTAGTGGCCGTTCGGCTGGTCGCGCCTAAGCTCCACGTAAGCCTCCGTCCCTCCGTCGCGGAACGTGGGGGCCGTGTCCGACGCGGTGGTCCACGATATTCCGGTCCGGGACGCCATGTCGGCCAATGCCAGCGCGAGGTCGTGCAGGGCCGCCTTCTCGCCGCCGGCCGCGTACGCGCGGACGTCGTCCTGCGTGCCGTACGGGGTGCGCAGCCGGGCGTGGTCGAGCAGAGCGTATTCCATGACCGTCGCGTCGAGGTATCTGGTGGTGCCTTTCATCTCTTCGCTCATGCTCACAGTCCTTTCATGGATGGCGTGACCACGTCGGACGACGTGGCGATGCCGGTCGGGTCGGACGTGTCCGTCGGGTCGGCGGCGAACGATGGCAGGCCGAGACAAAGACGAAGGTTCTCCAGCAATCCGCTTCCGGCGGGCGATGTCTCGGTGAAGTATTCGGTGACCGTCTCGGCCTGTTCCTCGGTCAGGGAGACGCTGGCGCCGCTGTCCGGGTCGAAGCCGAGCGCGACGATCGGGCCGTGCAGTATCGTGTACAGCTCGCCTTCGGCCGGGACGTGCCGGTAGTCGATCTGGCTGAGGTAGCCCCTCTCCTCCATCGCCCGGGTGGCGTAGATGGCTCGGTTCGGCCCGAATTCGGACGTGCCGTCGTCGTTGACCCACAGGTCGACTCCCGGTATCACGATCGGCAACGTGTCGAAGCAGCCGCCGACCAGTCTGGACAGCGCGTCTCCCATCAGCCCGCGCCCGTCGGTCTCAAGAGCCACCCGCCGCGGCTCCCCGTCCTCCGGAATCAGGATTCCGTTTATAAAGTTCTGCGCCATCGCCGTATTCCCCTTCCTTGGCTTCCATGCCGGGACCTCCGCCCGGAGACGTCGTGGATGGCCGTGTCGTCACAATCCTCCGTCCCGCGCGTCGGGCGGACGGGACACGATGTCTACAGGAACGGGATAAGCGGATAAGCAAGTGCTTACATGCTTATCCGCTTATCCGCCCACGGGGCGTCAGTAGGCGTTGTTGCGAAGCCAGAACTCCTTGGCCTGGTGCGGGCTGCCGTAACGCTGCTTGATGTATTGCAGCCCCCATTTGATCTGGGTCGCCGCGTTGTCCTTCCAGTCGCTTCCGGCGGCCGCGAGCTTCGACGCGGGATAGGACTGCGGGATGCCGTACGCGCCCGACGTGGGGTTCGTGGCGTTCCACTGCCAGCCGGACTCGTGCTGCCAGATCCACACGAGCGCCTGCCAGTCGTTGTCGTTGTCCCATTCCTTGTAGCCGCTGGCGATCATCTGCTTGGCGATGCCCTTCGCGTCCTCGGGGCTGGCGTGGTAGCCGTTCCCGCTGTACTTCACGTTCACCGTTCCCGTGTCCGAATCGTCCGACGAGGAGGCCGAGCACGTCCATTTCGTCGACGTCGCGGACGAGCCCTGCGAGGACGATGAGATGCCGTCGGACGGCTTGCTCGCGGCGGTGGTGTTGCCGTCGGGATACCAGAAGGTCGCGCCGGGGCTTTTGGCGCTGATGACGCCGGAATGGATGGACACCACGCCGTTGGCGTTTTTGAAGCCGCTGCCTCCCTCGCTGATATGCACGCTGTCGCCGTCGACCTGTTCGACGACCGCGACGTGCCCGTACCTGCCGTCGGCGGTCCATGAGCCGCCCGAACCGATGTAACTGACGGCCGCGCCTGGCGTCCAGGAGACGATGCCGCCGGCCTTGGCCCCCTGCTTCCAGCCGTGGGCCTTGGCGGACGCTCCCCACATGCCGCCGTCGCCCCAGGAGCCCTGGCCGAGGTCGTGGCCGAGCGCGCGTTGGCGCATGCACGCCCACCAGGTGCATTGCAGTCCGCTGCCTCCGTAGACGATGTTGTAGCCGGAGCATGGCGTCACGTAGTCGGGCCACATGCGTTTGATCTCGCCCTCGGTCTTGCCGATGAGCTTCGTCCATTCCCCCTTGGCGGTGGACGCCACCGTGCTCGACGAGGCCGATGACGAGGACGATGAGCCGTCCTTGCAGCCGGCGAGGTAGTGTAGCACGTCGAGGGGGTTGCACGCCCCGGTGGTCATGACGACGCACAGCACGGCGACGATGGGAAGCAGGCGGCGGTGGAACGGCCCGGGTCGGCCGCGGCGTGGATGGCCGGACATGTCAGTCGCTCCCGTCGTCCGCGCCGATGTACCAGAACGGCCGCTGTCCGCCGACGGTGATCTCGACCGGACGACACGGGCGCTGGTTCGTGCCGACTCCGACGGAGCCTCCCGCGAGCCAGACACGGGTGCCGGCGGGCACGTCGTCGATCGACGCGTATCCGGTCTCGTCGCCGTTCTCGTCCATGAACGGGTGGTCGGCCGCCGCGGGGCAGGCCACCGTCACGTACCACATGCCGTCGTCCATGGGGATGGCGACCGCGTCGTAGTATTGCGAGATCACCGACTGCGGGTCGGTCGACGATGCGATGGACGAGCCGATCGACCCGGGAATGTCGAAGAAGACCCGGTCGGAGCCCTGCATCCATGATTGGGTGTCCTTGACGATTCCGTCCGCGTCTCCCTGGTACGTGCGGTCGGTGGAGCAGTCGTAGGACTGGATGATGAGGTTGTCGGACTGGCGACCGGTGCACAGGAGGTCCGGGTTCAGCCTGCGCTGGCTCCACCAGTAGCGCGCCATGTTGGACGGGCCGTGGGACTGGCCCGCGATGTCCGGCTGGAAGAGCTGCTGCATCGTGTCGTTCCATTCCTCGTCGGACGGCGTCGGGTCGAGGATCCTGTCGACGGTGTCCAACGCGACGTCCACGGGGCCTCCCTTGCCTCCGACGGGCTTCATGGACACCTTTCGCTCGTCTCCCTGCTGTTCCTTGACGATGGAGAGGACCCGCTGGCGGGACCAGTCTCCCGGCGTGGGGATGCCGGCGGCCTTCAGTCCGCCGTAGCCGCCGGTTTTGGCGGTCTTCTTCCCTTTCGGGGATTTGGCCGGAGTCGACGATGACGCGTCGGACGCGCCGCCGGTCGCCTTCGAGGACTCGTGGTTGACGACCATGCCGAGGGACACCACGAACACCAGGGCCAGGAACATCGCGAGCCAGCGGACCGGCCGCGGCAACGGGCGAGGGGCCTTCCTGCCGGCCATCACTCTCCCTCCGTCCAGGCTTGGCTTCCCTCGCCGTCGCTGCTTCCCGTGTCCGGCCCGTCCGACGCGGACGGTTCGGAAGAGCCCTCTTCCTTGTCCGCGAGCTCGTTGACGATGCGTTCCACGTTCCTGATGTCCGCGACGCTGTTGCCCGCGGCCTTCGCGTTGGCCCGAAGCTCGCCGTCCACACGGGCCTCGAGCCTCTTGACCTCCGTCCGCATGGCCTTGAGATCCGTCAGACCTTGGGCGAACGCCTCAAGCGCGTCCATCCTGGATCGCTGCGATTCGCGGATCGCCTTCGATATGTCGCGTCTCTTGTCTCGCGCCTTGTTGCTGTTGGACAAATCCGGCTCCTTGTCTCGGTCGTTGATGCTTCCCCTGCAAGGATGGACCGAGGAAGGGCGGGAGGCGGGGCACGATGTCTACAAGTTTTCCGGTCCCGTGGCTCCGGGCGAAACTTGTAGACGCGGTGCACCGCCGGCCGTGCGGGCCGGCGTCATGATGGGAGGGCCATTCGACAACCAGACAAGGAAGGAACAGGAATGGAGAATCTTCTGGAGAAGGTCGCCGGCATGCTCGGCGGACTGTGGGATTGGACCGTGCATCTGAACGGCGGTTTGCAGATCGTGCTCGTCCTCCTCGCGGTCGTCATGTCGGGCGTGTGCGCGATCGTCGCGAAACGCATGCAGAGTCCGATGATGGACATGGGAGGCAGCGTCGCGGGAAGGACCGCCGTGAGCATCGCCGCGTACGTGTTCGGCGTGGTCTTCCTGATCGTCGCCCTGTTCGGCGTGGCCGCGGTGTTCGCGCCGCTGCTCGGCTTCGTCAAACTGTGACGTCGAAAACGAACAATCCGGCCGCGCCCATCATGGACGCGGCCTTTCCATATCCCGGAAGGACCGGGACCCATCGAGACAACGGTCGGAAAGGAACAAGAAGGACATCATGGGAAGACTCATCATCGCGGAGAAACATTCCGTAGCCCAGGCCATAGCCGCGGCATTGGGAGGAGGGAAGGCCGAGGACGGCTGGATAGGATGTGGCGCGGACGCGGTCACATGGGCCCAGGGGCATCTCGTCGACCTGCTCACGCCGGACGAGTACCAGGACCGCGGCTGGGACAAGTGGAGCATGGACGCCCTGCCTCTCGACCCGACGGGCGGATGGAAGTGGAAGGTCAACAGACAGCGCGGCGCGGACCGCCAGTACCGCGTCGTCGCGGGTCTGCTCAAGTCGGACGAGTATGACGTCCTGGTCAACGCGTGCGACCCGGACCGCGAGGGAGAGAGCATCTTCCACCGCATCGTCTCGCACGCGGGCGCGCGCAAGCCGATGCTGCGGCTGTGGGTCGCGTCCCTGGAAGAGGACGCCATACGCGACGCGTTGGATTCGATGAGGAGCGAGGACGAGTACCGGGGACTGGCCGAGGCCGCCGACATCCGCGCGAAGGCCGACTGGCTGATCGGCATGAACGCCTCACGAGCGTACACGCTCGTCTACCACAGGCGCATGTCCGTGGGACGCGTGCAGACCCCGACCCTCGCGATGGTCGCCGACCGCGACCGGCAGATCGCCCATCACGTCGAGAAGCCGTTCTGGAAGGTCGTCGTCCCGATGGGCGGATGGACGCTCACCGGCGAACGTCTCGACGACAGGACGGACGCGGAGGCGCTGAAGTCGATCGTGGACGCGCCGGACTTCACGTTCCAGGTGTTCTCCGTGCAGCGCAGGACCGTGCATGAGCGTCCGCCGCGCTTGTACGACCTGACCGGATTGCAGAAGGACATGAGCCGTCTGCACGGGCTGACCGCCGCGCGCACGCTGGCCGCGCTGCAATCCCTGTACGAGAAGAAGCTGGCGACCTATCCCCGCACCGATTCGCAGTACATCACGCACGACGACCTCGACACGTTGCGAGATCTTGCGAAGGGTCCGGGGCGCGTCGATGGATTCGTCCGCATGGAAGACCTTCCTTCCGCTCCACGGTTCGACCTGACCGTCGACGACACGAAGGTCTCGGGACACACCGCCATCCTTCCCACCCGCAACGTCGACAGGACCGTGCTGGACGGATTGAGCGGGGACGAGCGTCTGACGCTCGTGCGCGTAGTGCGCCGCATGTGGGAGGCGACGGCAGACGACTACGTGCATGACACGGTCCAGGTCATCGCGAACCTGAATCCGCATTGGTGCGAGAGCCATCCGGACGAGGGATGCCGCCTGCCCGAGGGCGAATGCCGTTTCACCAGCCGTTCCGACCAGCCCGTGAGCCTGGGATGGAAGGCGATCGAACCGGCGAAGGCCGACCGCGGGGATGACGCGGATGAGGAAGAGGCGTCTTCCGCCCGCAATGTCATTCCCGTGAACCTCTCAACGGGAGTCTCGTTGAGGCCGGTAAGCGAATCCTCCGTCTCGGAGGGCAGGACGAAACCGCCGAAGCCGTTCACCGAGGCGACGCTGCTCGCCGCGATGGAGCACGCAAGCCGATACGTCGAGGACAAGGACCTGAAGGCCGCTCTGGACGATGACGAATCGCATTCCGGCGGCATCGGCACGCCCGCGACCCGCGCCGACGTGATCGAAAAGCTCGTCCACGCCGGATACATGGAGCGCAAGGGCAAACAGCTGCACTCGACCGAGGCGGGACGCACGCTCGTGGACGTCGTCTCCCCCAGGCTCCGGGACGTCTCGCTCACCGCGGACATGGAACGAAGCCTGTCCGACGTCGAACACGGCAAGGCCGACGCGGATGCCGTGTACGAGGAGTTCCGCGGATACGCGCGCGCCATCCCTGCCGACGCCGCCGCCAACGTGAAAGCCGAGCGCGTCGGCCAGAGCGGCGGGAAGACTGAATCGTATGGCCGCTGCCCCCGCTGCGGCGGGAACGTCGTGAAACGGGGCAAGACGTGGACGTGCTCGACCAACCGCAACGAGAAGCAGGCCGACGGCACATGGAAGAGGACGGACGGATGCGGATACCGGATCTTCCCGACGATCGCGGGCAAGACCCTCACCGAACCGCAGGTGCGGAAAATCCTCGGAGGCCAGGCCGTCCTCGTCAAAGGATTCACATCGAAGAGCGGGAAAAAGTTCGACGCCCGGCTGGTCGCCGACAAGGAACGCGGCGTCGCGTTCGATTTCGGCAAATGACCGGAAACATGTAGACGCCGTGCACCGTTCATCCATCCGAAACATGGTTGGCTTGAGCATACGGATGGGAACGGGAACGACCTGCGTTCCTTGCTGAAATTTTGGAAGAGCCTCTTCTTTTTTTGGAAGAGCCTCTTCCAAAAACCATCCGAGGACGAACAGCCGATGGACGGGAAAGGATGTTGAGAGATGAGGAACGGCAAAGCGTTTCCGCACCGCGTCAGCGCGATGATCGGCAACGAACAGTACGAGCATCTGAAGAAGGAGAGCGAGGCGCACGGATACCAGATCGCCCTGATCGAACGGTGGATGCTGATCCCACAGAACGTTGACGACCTGTATGCGGGAAGTCTGGACGATGCGGACAGAATGATGCGGCGGCCGCTGCCGTCCGGAACAAGGGGCGGAGGGAAGAGACGGTGCCGGGAATGCGATTTCTGGCTGACGGACGCCGGATACGAGGCGGTGACCCGGTGCGCCGTGAAACGCGGGCTCATCCGGTCAGCGTATGTCGCCGAAGTCATCCACGAACAGGTCAGGATCGCGAACGAATCCGGATGGCCTCTCCCGGATGGCATCACCAACGAGTCCGTCGAGAGGGAAATCCTTGGACTGCTACGCAGCCTGGAAGAGTCCTCTTCCGCTCTATGAGCAGTGAAGATAGCAAACGGAAACCATACGTAAAACGTGTGGTCTACCGGATGGAAAACATATGCGAACCATGCGTAACGCCATGCGTGGCGACATGCATGGCAGCATACGGAAGACATATGTAAAGCATAAGACCTACCGGAAGTTAAACATATGTAAAACGTCCGTTTTCCCGGACGTTGCCAAAAGCTGGTGTAGCAAGTTATACGGTTTGTGCGCACAAACCGAAACGGCCCCGACCACGCCATGGCGGTTGGCATTGACCCGAGTGCCGAAGGCTTTTGGACGGCGCCGCACACGGCGCCATGACGGTGGTTTCGACGTCGCCGGCGACGTCGGCGAGGGCGAACGGCGAAACGGCCGCGACGCCCGGAAACATGGAAAGGAGCATGAGCCCCATGGGCAGGAACCAGCAGCACAGGACGGGACGGACCCGCGGCAGGCGGATCTTCATCCGCGTTTCCGACCAGGAATTCGAGGAGATCCGCGCGTCCGCGGACATGAACGGCGTCAGCGTCTCGCGTTACCTGGTCGAGGCGCACGAGACGTGCACCGACCTCGAAGCCGCGAAAAAGAAATGCGAGACGGCCCCCATCGTCGAAAAACTGGAGGCCATCAGGACGGAGATCTGGCATATCGGACACAACGTCAACCAGATCGCGCGCAACACGAACCGCGACATGAGCGCGAGCATGGACGACGAACACTCGGCCGCGAAGGCCGTGAGGGACTGCGCGCGCCTGTTCGTCCAAGCTTCAGACACCATCAAACGCCTGTCGGATCAGATTGGCCGCTGAACCGTTCGCCAGCCGGATGGAATGGATGCCATCTATTAAGTCGGGATCACGGGAGCGGGGAGATGGACGAAGAAAAACGAAAGGCCTTGGAATCTCTGCCAAGGCCTTCGCCGATCGGGCTCTCCCAATCCATGTGGACGACTATATGTCCGTTCGATCCCGAAAT
>OIWS01000255.1_pt1 | contig 72544 bp, 50 predicted proteins | sample 1587611 | NCBI WGS metagenome assembly OIWS01 (sample SAMEA3888919, study PRJEB22519) | human gut metagenome | biome: human gut; feature: human-associated habitat; material: faeces | place: Denmark | collected 2010 | reverse complement strand
TAAAGTGGCACGCGAGCTGGGTTCAGAACGTCGTGAGACAGTTCGGTCTCTATCTATCGTGGGCGTGGGAGTTTTGAGTGGTGCCGTCACTAGTACGAGAGGACCGTGATGGACAGACCTCCGGTTTACCAGTTGTGCCGCCAGGTGCACCGCTGGGTATCTGAGTCTGGAATGGATAAGCGCTGAAAGCATCTAAGTGCGAAGCCAGCCGCAAGATGAGAGCTCCTCATAAGGGTCGTTGTAGACGACAACGTTGATAGGGTGCAGGTGTAAAGACGGTGACGTCAAAGCCGAGCACTACTAATTGCCCGAAACTTTCAGTAGGGTTATATTTTCAGTTGTACTCATAGATAATGTAAGTTGATTGTGCGAAGAATTTACGCTAATCAGTTTAATGCTTGTGTTGAGACGTCAACCCATACGTCAACCTAAAAATAATAACAAAGGTTGTACGAAAAGAGATATTAGGTGGCTATGGCGGTGGTGTTCCACCTCTTCCCATTCCGAACAGAGAAGTTAAGCCCACTTGCGCCGATGGTACTGCAATGCAATGCGGGAGAGTAGGTAGCCGCCTTCTTTTAACAGAGAGAGTTCTGAGACGAAAGTCTTGGAACTCTTTTTTTGTTTGTTACTTTTTGCTGTACGGCGGAGTCTTTCTAGGCCCCTCCTATATTTATTATTTATTCCTAATGTCGGGAGGACGTGGCGCGGAGGCACCCAGCACTTCTAAATCCAGCACTTAGCACTTCTAAATAGATAACCTCACATATTTATTATCCATTTCTAATGTCGGGAGGACGTGGCGCGGAGGCCACCGTCCTACTATGGAGGCGAGGCAAACTAAAGTAGGACGGTGGCCTCTGTGCCACGTCCTCCAGCACCCAACCCTCTACTCACCCAGCACTTCTAAATAGATACCCTCACACATTTTCATGCCTTCCTGTTATTTGATACCATTTATTCTTGCTTTCGCTTTTACACAATAGTATCTTTGCACTGCTGAAACGTTCAGCGGTGCTCTTTGACATATTTACATACAAAAAAAGCTTTTATAATAAAATGGTGGTTGGTGGCGTTTTTTTAACGCTCTTACCACTACTTGCGTTTAAACACAAGTGTTGTAGGAAGTTTTACCCACTTGCGGTTTACAGCAATCTTCATTCGACTGCCACTGTTTTGTGTCAGTGTGAAGGTGCTGTCGTTGTTGCAGGTGAGGGTAGCGGTTAGGTCTTCGCTACCATAGTCGTTTGTGATGTCAAGTTTTGCTGTTTTCTTGCTGGTAATAGTTGCGTTCGTGATAAACCATTCGCGAGGGTCACGTTTGGCCCCTAAGTAGCCTGGCATCTGTCCGAAGATGGGTTGTGCTGCCGAGGTGATATTGTTGTCGTAAAAGTTGATGTTTAAGAACACCTGATAATCGCTATTATAGAGGTATCCTTTAAAGACAACGTTGTCATTTTGCGCGAAACAAATAGTTGACGCACAGAGCGTAATGAGCGTGAAGATGCACTTTTTCATTGTTCTTTCTTTTTTGCGAACAAATATAGTGAATTATGTCAAGAAAGCGTTTCTTTTTTAGAAATTCTTACAAATAAAATCGTTTATTAATTTTTTTAATTGTATTTTTGTGAGCAATATTAGAGATCGAAGTTATCAAATGAAACTCCAAAAACCAGATTATATTTTTGAGTCGAGCTGGGAAGTCTGTAATAAAGTGGGAGGCATCTATACGGTGTTAGCCTCGCGTGCACAGACACTTCAGACGATGATGCCCGACCATATTATATTTATAGGTCCCGATTGTTGGGGATCGAAGAAAAGTCCGTATTTTGTAGAAGATCCTTCACTCTTTGCCGATTGGCGAACGAAGGCTGCCTCTGAAGGCCTTATAGTGAAGACAGGTCGCTGGGATGTTCCTGGCAACCCCATTGCCATCTTGGTAGAGTTTACTGCCTTCTACAAAGACAAAGATAAAATTTACACGAAATTATGGGAGAAGTTCGGTGTTGACAGTCTGCACGCTTATGGCGACTACGACGAGGCATCGATGTTCTCATTTGCTGCTGCCCGTGTGGTAGAAAGCTTCTATAACTATTATCTCTCGGCTGCCGACAAGGTTATTTATCACGGCAACGAGTGGATGACAGGCCTTGGCGTGTTATACATACACGACCGTTTGCCCCAGATAGGTACCCTCTTTACCACCCATGCCACCAGTATTGGTCGCAGCATAGCTGGTAATAACAAGCCTTTGTACGAATATTTCAACTGCTACAATGGCGACCAGATGGCTGCCGAGCTGAATATGCAGAGCAAGCAGTCGATAGAGAAGCAGACGGCAAAGTACGTTGACTGTTTCACTACCGTAAGCGACATTACTGCTCGCGAGTGTGCGCAGTTGCTTGATAAGCCCGTCGATGTGGTGTTGCCCAACGGTTTTGAAGACTCGTTTGTGCCCGCCAAGCGTGAGTTTGACAAGAAACGTAAGGCGGCTCGTCAGGCCATCTTCCGTCTTGCCAACGCATTGACTGGCGACACTTTCGACGATAATACGATGATTATCTCTACCAGCGGTCGTTACGAGTATCGCAATAAGGGTATCGATGTGTTTGTAGAGAGCATGAACCGTTTGCGCAATAACAGCGACCTGAAGAAGAAGGTGATTGCTATCATTGAGGTGCCCGCCTGGGTGAAAGAGCCCCGTACCGACCTTGTTGAGCGTTTGAAGGAAAACAAGGTTTACACCTCGGCTCTTCCTAACCCTGTTATCACGCACCGTCTGCATGAAGAAGATACCGACCGTGTGCTGGGACAGCTCAGCTGGTTGGGCATGCATAACGATAAGAACGATGCTGTGAAGCTTATCTTCGTGCCCTGCTATCTGAATGGCGACGACGGTTTGCTGAACATGCCTTACTACGATCTTATCTTGGGCAACGACCTGTGCGTTTATCCTTCTTACTATGAGCCGTGGGGTTATACTCCGCTCGAGGCCGTAGCCTTTAAGGTGCCCTGCATCACTACCGACCTTGCTGGCTTTGGCTTGTGGGCCAACAGCGTGTTAGGACATGATGGCGAACTGAGTGATGGCGTAAAGGTGGTACACCGTACCGACACCAATTATAACGAGGTGGCCGACGACATCAGCGATGCTATTGCTGCCTACTCGGTCCTGCCTGCTACCGAGGTTGCCAAGACTCGTACGGCAGCCAGCCGCTTATCGAAGAAGGCCCTTTGGAATAAGTTTATCAAGTATTATGAAGAGGCCTATAGCATAGCACTGACAAAGGCTGCTGCCCGCAAGGCATAAGCGCCCTCACTGTGTGAGCCAGCACATGAATATGAATAAGAAATATTATTAAGCGTAAGAAAATAATAAATAAAATAGTATCATCTATGAAAATCAAAGCCGATTATTCTAACACTCCTCAATGGAAGGAAGTTAGCATCAAGTCGACACTTCCTGAACAGCTGAAGTGTCTTGACGAGATTGCCCATAATATGTGGTGGGCATGGAACTATGAAGCCCGCGATATGTGGGAGAGTCTTGACGCAAAACTCTATGAAGAGGTGGGTCGCAACCCCGTGTTGCTGCTCGAGCGTTTGAGCTATGAGCGCAAAGAGGCTATCGTAAAAGATAAGGCCATCATGAAGCGCGTAAAGGACGTTTACAAGATGTTCCGCGCCTACATGGACGTGAAGCCCAACAAAAAGCGCCCCTCAGTGGCTTACTTCTGTATGGAGTATGGTATTAACCAGGTGCTGAAGATCTATTCGGGTGGTCTGGGTATGCTTGCCGGCGACTATGTGAAAGAGGCTTCTGACAGTAATGTTGACATGTGCGCCATCGGCTTCCTCTATCGCTACGGCTACTTCAAGCAGTCGCTCAGCATGGACGGCCAGCAGATTGCCAACTACGATGCTCAGAACTTCAACTCGCTGCCCATCGAGCGCGTGCTCGACGAGAATGGCAACCCCGTTGTTGTTGACGTACCTTACATGAACTATCAGGTTCATGCTTATGTATGGCAGGTGAACGTGGGTCGTGTGAAGCTGTATCTGCTCGACACCGACAACGAGATGAACTCAGAGTTTGACCGCCCCATCACTCACTCATTGTATGGTGGCGACTGGGAGAACCGTCTGAAGCAGGAAATTCTGCTCGGTATCGGCGGTATGCTCATGCTGAAGAAGCTGGGCATCAAGAAAGATATCTACCACTGCAACGAGGGTCACGCTGCACTGTGCAACCTCGAGCGTCTGTGCGATTATGTTAAGAATGGCCTTACCTTCAACCAGGCTCTGGAGCTGGTGCGCGCCTCTTCACTCTATACCGTACACACACCCGTGCCCGCTGGTCACGACTATTTCGACGAGGCTCTCTTCGGCAAGTATATGGGTGGCTATCCTCAAATGTTGGGCATCTCTTGGGACGAGTTTATCGGCATGGGCCGTCAGAACCCCGACGACCACAGCGAGCGCTTCTGCATGTCAACCTTCGCTTGCAACACTTGCCAGGAGGTTAACGGCGTGAGCAAGCTGCACGGCTGGGTAAGCCAGCAGATGTTCTCACCCATCTGGAAGGGCTACTATCCTGAAGAGAACCACGTAGGCTATGTTACCAACGGTGTACACTTCCCCACATGGACTGCTACCGAGTGGCGCAAGCTCTATGCTAAATATTTTGACGAGAGCTTCATGAGCGACCAGAGCAACGAGAGCATCTGGCACGCTATCTATAATGTGCCCGATGAGGAGATTTGGGAAACACGTATGGCATTGAAGAAGAAACTGACAAGCTACATCCGTGAGAAGTTCACACAGACATGGCTCAAGAACCAGGGCGACCCCTCACGTGTGGTATCACTGCTCGAGCGCATCAACCCCAACGCGCTGATGATTGGCTTCTGCCGTCGCTTCGCTACCTACAAACGTGCTCACCTGCTGTTCACCGACCTCGACCGTCTGGCCAAGATCGTAAACAACCCCGAGCGTCCTGTACAGTTCCTCTTCTCTGGTAAGGCTCACCCCGCCGATGGCGCTGGTCAGGGCTTGATCAAGAAGATTTTCGAAATCAGCCAGCGTCCTGAGTTCCTCGGCAAGATTATCTTCCTTGAAGACTATGACATGCAGCTCGCACGTCGTCTCGTGTCAGGCGTTGATATCTGGATGAACACACCTACACGTCCGCTCGAGGCTTCAGGTACCTCTGGTGAGAAGGCCGAGATGAACGGTGTTGTAAACCTCTCTGTGCTCGACGGATGGTGGGTTGAGGGCTATCGTGAGGGTGCCGGTTGGGCGCTTCCCGAGAAGCGTACCTATCAGAACCAGGGCTATCAGAATCAGCTCGACGCTGCTACTATCTACTCGCTGCTCGAGAACGATATCTTGCCCCTCTACTACGATTGCAACGAAAAGGGTTACAGCGAAGGTTGGGTGAAGACTATCAAGAACTCTATCGCTACCATCGCTCCTCACTATACTATGAAGCGTCAGCTTGACGACTACTATGACAAGTTCTATACCAAGGAGGCAGCTCGTTTCCACAAGTTGGAGGCCGATAACAACCGCTTGGCAAAGGATATTGCACAGTGGAAAGAGGCTGTGGCAGAACGCTGGGATGCTATCCGCGTAGTGTCTAAAGACGACTCGGTACTGTATGGCGCTGAAACAGGTAAGAAGTATACCATGCGCTATGTTATCGACGAGGCTGGCTTGAACGATGCAGTAGGCCTTGAGCTGGTATCTATCACCAAGGATGAGAATGGCAACGACCGCGTGTTCAACGTGCGTCCGTTCAAGATGGTGGCTCATGAGGGTAACCACTACACCTTCGAGGCTACCTTTGAACCCGATGTGGCTGGCTCATTCAAGAGCTGCGTGCGTATGTTCCCGAAGAACGAGAACCTGCCGCACCGTCAGGACTTCTGCTATGTAAAGTGGCTTGACTAATTTATTCGGTGGCTGATGTACCACGTGTATAGCATCAACACGAATATCAATATAAAGGCATTGAACGGGATAACTGTTCAATGCTTTTTTATACACTGTTTTTGTACGGCCTAAAACAACTGTGCATTGCGCACAGTGATAATGCACAATGCACAGGCTGAATAACCGTGTTTTTGTAATGTCCACTTTTCAAACGATAACATAAGTATTGAAAAAGGGCTCAAATTTAAAAAATATTGAATATCTATACCTTAGTATTAAAAAATATTACTATATTTGCAATTGTGATTTTCAATGAGAGGTCACAAACATAGCGGAAAACAATGTTCATACTCTACCGCTGACAGATGCCCGATGACAACAATATAAGAAATATATTACGAAACGACCCCTAAACACCCTACTCGCTAACACCCCCACTAAATGTCTGACAATCAGTAGAATCGTAGAATCAATCTTTTAAAAAACAATTCGATGTGAAGAAGAATCAAAGTACCCAAACGTCTTTGTTCTGAGTGTGAATACGTATATTTAATGTATATACATGCATAATTCTCTTCCCGTAATACTGCCCCCGACATGAGGTGAAACTAAAACACAATAATGAATACATAAGAGTTATTAATTAGCTTTTTAGTAATATAACATACACATTTATTAACTTATTTCAATCATCAACCCTTATAGCGTATGATAAGAGAAGACAAAAAGATGAGGATGACTCCTCCGTTTAACGGAAAAATCCTCACAGCGGCTGTCGCTTGCGCACTGTTCGTAAGTACAGCTCAAGCAGCGTCAGCGCGAGTGTTAACAGCCAATGCTATGGCTGCCAACGCCATTGAGAGCCTTGCTCCTAATCAGGTTCAGAAAGTGGTCATCACCGTTGTTGACTCAAAAGGCGAGCCTATCATGGGCGCCAGCGTTGTTGAGCCCGGTACCACCAATGGTGGCATCACCGACATCGACGGTATGGTTAGCCTGAAAGGCGATGCTGGCAAAACCTATCGCATTTCTTATGTAGGTTACAAGACAGTAGATGTTAAGCTTACTGGCAAGAACCAGCGCATAGTTCTCGCTGAGGACATGGGCGACCTCGACGAGGTGGTAGTAGTGGGTTACGGTGCTCAGAAAAAGGTAGACCTTACTGGTGCCGTAGCAAACGTAAACGTTAAGGAGGCCATCGCAAGCCGTCCTATCACCGACGTAGCAAAAGCGCTGCAAGGTATCACCCCGGGTCTTACCATCACCAACAACCTTGGTGGTGTAGGCACAGAGTCTACCATCAAACTGCGTGGTTCAGTAGGTTCATTGAGCGCTGAAGAAGGTACCGCTCCTCTTATCTTGGTTGATAACGTAGAGGTGCCCAGCCTTAACCTCGTTAACCCCGATGACATTGAGACCATCTCTGTATTGAAAGACGCCGCTTCGGCTTCTATCTACGGTACTCGTGCTGCATGGGGTGTTATCCTTATCACCACAAAGCAGGGTAAGAAGAACGAGAAAACCCGCGTAACTTATTCAAACAACTTTGCTTGGGGCACACCCACCAAGATGCCTAAGCTGGCATCGGCTGTAGACAACGCCGAATACATATACTTGCTGGCTCAGAGCAAGGGCCTCACAGCTTGTAAAAACATCGGCTACACCATCGACGAGTATGCCGTTGGCAAGATTAAGGAGTGGGAGCAGAAGTATGGCAACATGTCGCAGAGCGAACTCGGCGAGATGCAGGAAGGCCGCGACTTCGAGATCAAGAACGGTAATACCTACTTCTTCCGTTCATTCGACCCCATTAATGAGTTTACTCGCAAATGGACTCCACAGCAGAACCACAACCTCTCTGTAACAGGTGGTAGCGAGAAGACAACCTACAACATTTCATTGGGCTATCTGCGCCAGAACGGTGTGATGAATTTTAAGGCCGACAAGTATGACCGTTACAACTTCAACAGTAACATCACCACCGCCATTCGCGACTGGTGGAAGGTTCGCGCTAACGTGCTGTTCACACGCTCTGTGAACGACCAGCCCTACAAATATACCTCAGGCCAGTATGACGCATGGTTCTACTTGATGCGTTGGCCGCGCTGGTATCCGTACGCACAGTATCAGGGCAAGGACTTCCGTTCTGCCGTTACCGACATCAAGCAGGCTAACCGCGAGAGCGTTACTTCTAACTATGTACGCGTAAACTTGGGTACCGAGCTGAACCCGCTGAAGAACCTCAGCATCAACTTCGATTATACCTTCGCCTTGCTGAACGACGCTCAGAAGCGTAACGGTGGCACCGTGATGGCATATGACATGTTTTCCCCCACTCCCTTCGATAGCTACAAAAGCATTTATAGCGTTGACAACCGCGTGGTACAGACCAGCAAGTATACCATGAGCAACGTATGGAAAGCTTATGCTACCTACAACTTCGACATTAAGAAGGATCACCAGTTTAAGGTGATGGCTGGTTTCGATGCTGAAACACGTGAGCGTCTGGGTCACTACTCAGAGCGTCGTGGTCTCATCAGCCAGGATCTGCCCGAGATTGCACTGGCTACTGGCGATCAGTATTCTTTCAACAAAAACTACGCTTATCATGACGACTTCGCTTCGGCAGGTTTCTTCGGACGTATCAACTACGACTTCCAGCAGAAGTATCTGTTCGAGTTCAACGCTCGTTACGACGGCTCTTCTAAGTTCCCCTCAGGAAAGAAGTTTGCATTCTTCCCCTCATTCTCTGCAGGATGGCGTGCCAGCGAGGAGAAATTTATGGATTGGGCTAAGCCCGCTCTGTCAAACTTGAAGCTCCGCGGATCATGGGGTACCATCGGTAACCAGAATGTGGCTGCCAACTCGTTCATCTCTACCATGAAATCTACAAACTCTGGTTGGGTAATGGGTGGCAAGAACCAGCTGAGCCTTGAGGCTCCTTCAGTAATTTCTGACGGCTTGACATGGGAGCGCGTTTCTACTCTCGACCTTGGTTTGGATATGCGCTTCTTCAAGAACGAGCTGGGTGTAACCTTCGACTACTATCACCGCGTAACATCTGACATGCACACCGCCGGCGAGGCTCTGCCTTCTACATTCGGTGCCACTACTCCGAAAATCAACTTTGGTGAGCTGACCGCTAATGGTTGGGAACTTGCTGTCGATTATAACCACCGCTTTGCTAACGGCCTCGGCATCAGCGCACGCGCATCAGTGTCGCACGTTGTGGAGCGTATCACCAAGTGGAACAAGGCTGACCGCAACATCGACGGCAACTACGAGGGCAAGCGCCTCGGCGAGATCTGGGGTTACGTGTCAGACCGCCTGTTCCAGGTTGACGACTTTAACGTAACAACCGATGCCAACGGCAAGAAGGTTTACACACTGAAAGAGGGCATCCCCTCACAGGCTCTGTATGAGGGAAAGGGCTTTAAGTTCCAGCCCGGTGACATGAAGTATAAGGATATTAAAGAGGACGGCAAGATTACCTACGGCAAGAATACCGTTGAGGATCATGGCGACCAGAAGGTTATTGGTAACTACCTGCCTAACTACGAGTATAGCTTCACACTGGGTGCTAACTGGAAGGGTATCGACTTCAGCGCCTACTTCCAGGGCGTAGGCAAGCGCGACTTCTGGGCAACTGGTAGCGTGGCTATCCCCTGCGGTGGATCAGGTTGGGGTGACTCTATGTTCGACCACCAGATGGACTACTGGACCGAGACCAACACCGACGCCTTCTATCCCCGTCCTTTCGATAATACATGGACACACGGTGACAAAAGCTTCTTGAAGCAGACCCGCTACCTCTGCAACATGGCATATCTGCGTTGTAAGAACATCACCGTGGGCTACACGCTGCCTAAGGCATGGGTGAGCAAGGCATCTCTGGAGAGCGTTCGAGTTTACTTCAGTGGTGAGAACCTCTTCGAGTTTGACGACATGCACCTGCCAGTTGACCCCGAGAGCACAAATTACAAAACGGGCTTTGGTAACAGCGACTGGTCATTCGGCCGTAGCTATCCTTTCTCTCGTACCCTCTCGTTTGGTATGCAGGTTACGTTCTAAGGCGTAAAACCATTGCATAAAGAAAAATAATAAAACGTGGTATTTATTATCAAAAGAACAAACATTTATGAAAATAAATTTAAATATACTGAGCGCGGGCCTTCTGCTGGCCACTGCTGTGTCTTTCAGCTCTTGTGACGACTTCCTCACACGCGACCCCCAGGACACCGTTACTGACGTTCCGTCGTTCTGGAACAACGAGGAGAACCTCCGTACATCGTTCCTCGACTATTATACTTACTTCTTCCCCGGCTACCGTTCGAGCTGGGAGCGTGCCGACAACTTTGCCGAGACAAACGTTGCCGACTGGACCGACGACAACGCACAGGAAGTGGCTACCTTGTTCACCAAGGTGGCTCCCACAAGTGATGCTGGCAACTGGAACTTTAAGAAGGTTCGTAACATGAACCTGCTGCTCAGCCGCATTCAGAGCTCTACTCTGGGCGAAGAGGCAAAGAACCACTGGTCGGGCGTTGCCCGCCTGTTCCGCGCCATGGAGTATGCAAAACTCGTGCAGAAGTTTGGCGACGTGCCTTACTATGACGCTGTTGTAGGTAGCACCGACAACGAACAGCTCTACCGTGCCCGCGATCCGCGCACCACGGTTATGGATAAGGTGAACGAAGACCTGGCTTTCGCTTGCACCAACATTCGTGTAAACGATGGCACAAAGGGTCTTACCGTAAACCGTGCCGTGGCTCAGGGCTTCGCGTCACGCATCATGCTGTTTGAGGGTACATGGCAGAAGTATCACGCCAACAACACTGCCAAGGCTGCCGAATATCTGAAGGCTGCCAAGGACTATGCTGCTGCGCTGATGCAAACAAACGCCTACTCTATTGCTCCCAGCTACAAGAGCCTCACCACATCTGAGGATCTCGCTGGCAACCCCGAGATCATCATGTATCGCTCATACGTTGAGAACGTGGTTATGCACTCGCTCATGAGCTTCCAGAACACTGAGCATGAGATGAGCAGTCCCTCACGTTCGTTCATCGATGCCTTCCTCACCAAGAACGGTCTGCCCATCCACCAGGCTGGCAACACCGACTATAAGGGTAAGGAATATGCTAATGAAATTCAGAACCGTGACCCCCGTCTCGCTGACAACATCGACGAGGAGAGTGGTCTGCGTCTGAACGGTGTAGCTGCCGTTTACGCTGCTTCGGGCTATTATGCTAACCGTTATGTGAACAAAGACCTGATTAACAAACCTGGCGGTATGAGTTCTACCAACACCACCGACGCTCCTGTTATGAAGCTGAACGAGGTGATGCTCAACTACATCGAGGCTGCTGCTGAGTTGGCAGATCTCGGACAGTACACTCTTACTCAGGACGACTTCGACAAGACCATCAATGCCATCCGCGATCGTCAGAGCACACACATGCCTCATGTAACACTGGCTGGCAACGCGTTGAAGGTGAACGGTGTTGAGATTAACGACCCCGACCGCGATGCTACCGTTAAGCCCATCATTTGGGAGATTCGTCGTGAGCGCCGCGTAGAGTTGGCTTATGAGGGTCTGCGTTTCAATGACCTGCGTCGTTGGGGCAAGCTCGAATATGCTGACATGGTGAAGAACAAGAAGCTGAACATGGGTGCTTGGATCAACAAGGCCGACTATGACGCTACAGCTATGGCGAAGATTACTCTCTGCGACGAGAACGGCAATATCGTTACTGGCAACGAGGGCTACATCATGCCTATCACTGAGGTGGCTAAGATGCGTGAAATGGCTGACAAGGATTATCTCTATCCTATCCCTGTTGACCAGATCACCATGTACGAGACCCACGGCTTCACACTCACTCAGAACCCCGGTTGGTAATCGGTTATTTTGACTAATTACTTCTCACAACCTGTCGGCACAAGCATAACATAAGTCTTGTGCCACAGTATATAGGAACTTTCAAGGCGAAAATCTCTGTGTTGAGATTTTCGCTTTTTCTTTCTCTCCTTGTTTTTGTGGTTCAGATAATATTGTTGTGTTTTTAACAATCTATTTCGCGCTTCGCGCGTTTTCTTAAGCACGAATTTTCATGAATAATCCACGAATTCATCCATGAATTATCCAAGTAGGACGGTGGCCTCCGTGCCACGTCCTCCCGACATTAGAAATGGGCAATAAAAGCATGTAAACTTATCTATTTAGAAGTGCTGGATGCTGGAGGACGGGGCACGGAGGCCACCGTCCTACTTGGAGGGTGTATCCGTTTCGATAAAAATTTATACTCGCAAGGGCGAAGCTTATCTAAGGGTTTCTGATCAGAAGGCTCCGTATATGTTCAACCTGGCCGAGGCAACGGGCATTGATAATATATCTTCGGTTGATGGCAAGCCAGCGGTGGTTTACACCCTTCAGGGCCAGCGCGTAATGGCTCCCACTAAACCTGGTGTATATATTGTAAATGGTAAGAAACTTGTTGTGAAGTAAGTTAGTTAATGAGTTGACGAGTTGACAATAAATATATCAACTCGTCAACTCGTCAACTAACTCATTTATTGTTCCATCAAAAATTTTTTAAAGCTATCAAAATCTTTGGTCATCTCAACGCTTTGTTTTGTGCCCTTCATGAAGGCGGCCAGGCGTTCAGGTATCTGTACCTCGGCGCCGATGGCATCTTCTACCACGTTCTTAAACTTGGCAGGGTGGGCCGTCTCGCCAAACACGCCGTGCTCGCCAGGCTGCAACAGGTCTTTCAGTGCCTGATAGCCGCAAGCGCCGTGCGGGTCGAGAATGTAGCCTGTGGTGTCGTGACAAGCCTTCATGGCGTGTCTTATTTGTGCATCGCTATAAGTAGCGCCACTCATCAGTGCCGATATTTGTTCGTGGCTACCGCCAAAGAGGTCGTAAATGCGTGCAAAGTTGCTGGGGTCGCCTACGTCCATAGCATTGGCAATGGTTTGTTGACTATCGCGTGGCTCATACTTTCCTGTCTGCAAGTATTTGTAAACAATGTCGTTAGCATTGTTAGCAGCAATGAAACGCCTTACGGGCAGCCCCATCTTTTGTCCGAAGATGGCGGCCGTGATGTTGCCAAAGTTACCGCTGGGCACACATATCACATAGTCATTCTCCTTGCCCATACGTTTTAGTTGAGCGTAGGCATAGAAATAGTAGAACGCCTGCGGGAGGAAACGTGCCACGTTGATTGAGTTGGCCGAGGTGAGTTTCATGTGATGGCACAGTTCATCGTCCATGAACGCTTGTTTTACCAGTCTTTGGCAGTCGTCAAACACACCATCAACCTCAATGGCTGTGATGTTTTGGCCCAGTGTGGTAAACTGGCTCTCTTGTATTTTGCTTACCTTACCTTTGGGGTAGAGCACATACACGTGTATGCCGTCAACGCCCAAGAAGCCATTGGCTACGGCCGATCCTGTGTCGCCACTGGTAGCAACGAGCACGTTTACCTGTTCGTTACCCTCTTGGCGAATAAAGTATTGCAGCAAGCGGGCCATGAAGCGTGCGCCTACATCTTTAAAGGCGAGGGTAGGGCCGTGGAACAATTCCAAACTATATATGTTAGGCTCAACCTCTACCAAGGGGCAGTCGAAGGCCAACGTGTCATATACAATTTGTTTGAGGTCGTCGGCAGCCACATCTTCTCCGAAGAAGGCTTGTGCCACTTGATAAGCTATCTCTTGAAACGATAGCTTGTCGATATGATCAAAAAACGATTGCGGCAACTTGTTAATGCGTTCGGGCATGTATAGGCCGCGGTCGGGTGCCAGTCCGCGCACCACTGCTTCGTGCAGTGATGCCAGCGGGGCTTTATGGTTAGTGCTGTAGTATTTCATAATTCCATAAATGCTTTCATAAACTGTTGTAATCGTAGCAGACCATAGCTGCCGCTTACACAACTCACTTCGTCGTACTGTTGAACGCTATCAGGCTCGATACCTTTATACCAGATGGCAAAGGGTATAGGCTCGCTCAGGTGGGTACGTATCTCTACGGGTGTGGGGTGGTCGGGCATTAGCGCAATGCATACAGGCTCGTCCCATGTTTTTACCTCATCGTAGATAGGGCCTACCATACGGCTGTCGAGGTTCTCGATAGTGCGCAATTTCAGGTCGAGGTCGCCATCATGTCCTGCCTCGTCGCTGGCTTCTACATGCAAGAACACGAAGTCGTCGTGGCGCAAGGCTTCGATGGCGGCGGCTGTTTTGCCTTCATAGTTGGTGTCGGCTAAACCTGTAGCTCCTTCAACAATGATGTTTTTCAGTCCGGCATAATGTCCAATGCCGCGAATGAGGTCGACGGCCGAAATGACATCGCCGCTCTTTATCTGCGGAAACATCTCTGGCAGGGTTTGCATCGAAGGGCGATAGCCACCGCTCCAGGGCCAAATGCTATTGGCCGTGTCGTGTCCTTGCGCCGCACGTTCGCGGTTGAAGGGATGTTCAGCCAACAACTTTTGCGACTTTAAGATAAGGTCGTTGATAAGGTCGGCTGTCTCTTGTCCTGTCATGCGGTTGCCATCTTTCTTATCGGCCCATCCTGCTTCAGGCTTTACCAGCAGCGGCTGCCATGGCTCGTTAGGATGATCATGAGGCGGTGCACAATCGATGTGCTTGTTTCCGTTCTTGATGATAAGCAGATGACGATATTGAATGCCCGTAATAAACTTGATGCGGTCGTTGCCCAACTTCTCGTCAAGATATTTAATGAGCATGTCGCCTTCTTCAGTTTTCAGATGTCCGCCGTGGTGGTTCTTGATGCGTCCGTCTTCCAGCGTGATAATGTTGCAACGCATGGCCATATCGTCGGGCTGCATATCATAGCCTATTGAAGCGGCCTCCAGCGGTCCGCGGCCCTCATACACCTCGTTCAGGTCGTAGCCCAAGATGGCGGTGTTGGCCACCTCGCTTCCAGGATGAAAGCCTTCGGGCACCGTTTGCAGGCGTCCGCAGCGTCCTTCGCGGGCTATGCGGTCCATGTGTGGTGTGTGTGCATATTGCAGCAATGTTTTTCCGCCCAAACGTTCTACGGCATGGTCGGCCATGCCATCGCCTAATATAATAATATGTTTCATGGTGCGTGCCTCCTTCTTTAGATATTTGCAATCGACATGATATTGGCAAACACACCTGCAGCTGTTACGCTGGCACCAGCACCATAGCCTTGTATAAGCATAGGATATTCTTTATAGCGCTCGGTGGTAAGCATTACAATATTGTTGCTGCCTTCCAGGTTATAGAATGGGTGGTTTTGGTCAACCTCTTTCAGTGCCACGCAGGTATGTCCGTGCTCCATGGTAGCCACAAAGCGCCAGCGTTTGCCTTCGGCCTCCAGCTTTTTACGACGCTCTTCAAAGTCGGCATCGAGCGAGGGCAGATGGTTCCAGAAGTCGTCGAGTGTGCCATCAAAGAAATGTTCAGGCACGAAGAGGTGCTTCTCAACATCGTCAAGTGTTACCTTGTATCCTGCCTCGCGTGTTAAGATAACCAGCTTGCGCACCACGTCCATGCCACTAAGGTCGATGCGAGGGTCGGGCTCGCTATATCCGTGCTCTTTGGCCAGTTTTACGGCCTGAGAGAAAGGCACGTCGGCCGAAATCTCGTTGAAGATAAAGTTGAGCGTACCGCTTAGTACGGCCTCAATTTTCAAGATGGTGTCGCCCGAGTTGCGCAAGTCGTTAATGGTGCCGATGATAGGCAATCCTGCGCCCACGTTGGTTTCGAAGCGGAACTTCACGCCACGCTCCAAAGCCGTGTGCTTCAGTCGAATATAGTTGTCATAGTCGCTCGATGCTGCAATCTTGTTAGCAGCAATCACCGACACGTTATGCTCTAATAAGTTTTGGTATATGTTAGCCACGTCGGGGCTGGCGGTGCAGTCAACAAACACGCTGTTAAAGATGTTCATGTTCAGCACCTCGTTCTTCAGCTTTTCAACATCGCTGGGTTCGGCAGCTGCCAGTTCCTCTTTATAGTTGTCAAGGTTCAAGCCGTCGCGGTTGAAGATAGCCTTCTTTGATGAGGCTATACCCACCACGTTCAGCTTCAGTTTGCTGTTTTGTTTCAGCTCTTCATATTGCTTCTTTATTTGCTCAATGAGCTTGCCGCCTACGGTGCCCACACCACAAATAAAGAGGTTCAGCACCTTATATTCAGACAAAAAGAACGAGTCGTGCAGCACGTTGAGTGCTTTGCGCAGATATTTGCTGTCAACCACAAACGAGATGTTGGTCTCTGAGGCACCCTGTGCGCAAGCAATAACGCTGATACCGCTTCGGCCCAGTGTTCCAAACAGTTTACCAGCAATGCCTGGTGTGTGCTTCATATTTTCGCCTACAACAGCAATGGTTGCCAGTCCGCTTTCAGCAAACATGGGGAACATAGCGCCCATCTCAATTTCTTTGGCAAACTCTTCGTTCAGCACGCGTACGGCCGCATCGGCATCCACCTCGCGCACACCGATTGAGGTAGAGTTTTCTGACGAAGCCTGCGACACCATAAACACGCTGATGCCCTTTTCGGCCAAAGCGGTAAAGATGCGTCGGTTCACACCAATCACGCCCACCATTGATAGGCCCGTTACGGTGATAAGCGCCGTGCCGTTAATGCTTGAGATGCCCTTGATGGGTTTGCGGTCGTTTTCTATTTCGTCTTTGATGATAGTACCTGGGTTTTCTGGGTTGAACGTGTTTTTCACACGTATGGGTATGTTCTTCACGCACACGGGGTAGATGGTGGGCGGATAGATAACCTTTGCGCCAAAGTTGCATAGCTCCATTGCCTCAATAAAGCTCAGCTCGTTGATGGTGTAGGCTGTTTTGATAACGCGAGGGTCGGCGGTCATAAATCCGTCAACGTCGGTCCAAATCTCCAGCACATTGGCATCCAGAGCAGCGGCAATGATGGCAGCAGTATAGTCGCTACCGCCACGTCCCAGGTTCGTTACCTCGTCGGTATTGGCATCGCGGCTGATGAAGCCCGGCACCAGTGTGATGTGGGCCAAGTCGGCAAAGGCTTTGCGCACCAGCTTGTTGGTAAGTTCGGCCTCCAGCACGTGCTTATTGTTTTTCTGCACGGTCTTGATAAAGTCGCGCGAGTCCATCCATTTTGCACCATGAATAAGTGTTGCTGCGATGAGCGAGCTCAGTCGTTCACCATAGCTCACAATGGCATCCTGTGTTTTCTCGCTCAGGTCGTGAATGAGGAATACACCAAAATAGATGCTGCGCAACTGTTCCAGCAGCGCATCAACCTTGTTAAATAAATCTTCTCTTTGACGTGGATTGGTGATGATAGTGTCTATCATCTTGTGGTGACGCTCAACCATGGCCTGAAATTCTTCTTTCCAGTTTTCATCGCCTTTCAATGCTAACTGCGATGTGGCAAGAAGCTTGTCGGTAATGCCGCCTAAGGCACTGACAACGACCACCACAGGCTCGTGTTTGGCCTCGTTCTCCACAATGTTTTTCAAACTCAGAATACTCTTTACGGAACCTACAGATGTTCCGCCAAACTTTAATACTTTCATCTTTTTTTGTTACTATTTTGGCCACTAAACAAAGGTGGCGCGGTGAAGTGTCGGGAATGACAACGTAAAGCGAATGGCTGGTGTCCGATGCGTCCGCTGAAACGAGGGCGGCATGTATGCGTTTCACCACGTCATTATCTTTTGGTTGTGCATAGAAGCGAAGGGCTTCTACCGACTTGCTTTAAGATTGATGCTGCAAAAATACAAAGATTTTGCTTTTCCACAATATTTTTTCCCAAGAAATGAGTAATTTTGTATAAAATTATAATTCCTTTGATGTAAAAAGGATAGTTATTTATTGTTTTTGATGACGATATGACAAGAGAAATACAGTTACGGGTGCTTCCCGCCGTGGCAGCCAGCGAAAATGCGATAAAACGTTACATAGCTGAAGATCAAGGTATCGACCTTCGCACCATCTATAGCGTGCGTGTGCTAAAGAAGAGTATCGACGCTCGTCAGCGCACCATTTACGTTAATTTAAAGGTGCGTGTCTACATTAACGAGATGCCACAAGACGATGCCTACGAGCATACCGAATATCAGAATGTTGAGGCCCGACCCCGTGTTATCGTGGTGGGTGCTGGTCCGGGTGGCTTGTTTGCCGCCTTGCGTCTGATAGAGTTGGGTATGCGCCCCGTGGTGCTCGAGCGTGGTAAGGATGTGCGTGCCCGTAAGCTCGATTTGGCCAATATCACCAAGACCCAAAAGGTAGACCCCGAAAGCAACTACTGTTTTGGCGAGGGTGGAGCCGGTGCCTATTCGGATGGCAAGCTCTACACCCGTTCAAAGAAGCGTGGCAATGTGAACAAAATACTGAATGTGTTTTGTCAGCACGGCGCCAGCACCGCCATCTTAGCCGATGCTCACCCACACATAGGCACCGACAAACTGCCACGTGTGATAGAGAATATGCGCAACACCATCTTGCAGTGTGGGGGCGAGGTACATTTTCAAACCAAGATGACACGCCTGATGATAGACCACGACCATGTGGTAGGTGTTGAGGCAGTGCGTCTCACTACAGGCGAAGAGGTTGCTTTCCGTGGCCCTGTTATCTTAGCCACAGGCCATTCGGCCCGCGATGTTTATCGTCTGCTGGCCGAAAGCAAGGTTGCCATCGAGGCCAAAGGCATTGCCGTAGGTGTGCGCCTTGAGCACCCCTCGCAGCTTATCGACCAGATACAATACCATAACCGTGAGGGGCGTGGCAAATATCTGCCCGCTGCCGAGTATAACTTTGTAACCCAGGTTGACGGGCGTGGCGTTTATTCGTTCTGCATGTGTCCTGGCGGCTTTGTTATTCCCGCCGCCACAGGTGCGCAGCAAATTGTGGTAAACGGTATGAGCCCCAGCAACCGAGGCACCCAGTGGAGCAACAGTGGTATGGTGGTAGAACTGCATCCCGACGATGTGGAGGGCGATGCCGCCGACCCCTTGCGCATGATGCACTTTCAAGAAACCCTGGAGCGCAACTGTTGGCAGCAAGGTAACATGAAGCAGACGGCGCCTGCCCAGCGCATGGCCGACTTTGTAAACAATCGGCTCAGCTACGACCTGCCGAAGAGCTCATACGCCCCAGGCCTAATCTCGTCGCCGTTACATTTTTGGATGCCCCATTTTATTGCCCATCGCTTGCAAGAAGGCTTTAAAAAGTTTGGCAAGATGAGCCACGGCTTCCTTACCAACGAGGCCTTGCTGATAGCCACCGAGACACGCACCTCGTCGCCCGTACGCATTGTGCGCGATACCGAAACCCTTCAACATGTAACCATTGCTGGCCTCTTCCCCTGTGGCGAGGGTGCTGGCTATGCTGGTGGCATTGTGTCGGCTGGTGTTGATGGCGAGCGTTGTGCCGAGATGTGTGCGCAATATGTTGAGGCCCTTCAGCCATAACCCCTATCTTTTTGTTTATAGCAATGAAAAAAAATAAGTATGAAGTGATTGTGCCAGGTGGCGCCACACAAGTGCTGTTGCACACCTGTTGCGCACCTTGCTCGTCGGCCATCATCGAGTGTATGTTGCAGCACGGCATACGTCCCACCATATATTATTGTAACCCTAACATTTATCCGCTTGACGAATATAATATACGTAAAGACGAATGTACGCGCTATTGTCAGGCCTTGGGCCTCGACATCATTGACGCCGACTACGACCACACCCACTGGCTACAGTGTGTGCGTGGGCTTGAGCAAGAACCCGAGCGTGGTGGTCGTTGCCTACAATGCTTTAAGATGCGTCTGCGCAACACGGCACAGTATGCTCACGACCACGGCTTTACGGTTATCACTACCACCTTGGCATCGTCGCGCTGGAAGAGTTTAGAGCAGATTAATGCTGCGGGCGAATATGCTGTTGCACCCTTTGATGATGTGGTGTGGTGGGACCAAAACTGGCGCAAGGGCGGACTAAGCGAGCGTCGCATGGCCATCATCAAGCAATATGGTTTTTATAATCAGCAATATTGTGGTTGCGAGTTTAGTATGCAACGATTAACAAAACAGGATAACACAGAGGCTGTCAACAGCATGGCCGACAAAAAATAAGAATATCAAAGCACATGACAACATTACATATCTTCAACCCCGAACACGACATTGCACTGGCCTTAAACCAACAGCGGTTTATGGCGCCACACGCTGGCCGACAGCTTCGTGCCAACTTAGGCTATATACCTGCCTTTTGGGCCAATGATGCCGACCTGGTGCTCGTCGACGAGGTTGAAGGAGCCCTTGAGGCCGTGCGTCATCTGAAACGTTACGCCCACGATGTGGCGTTTGTGAGCAAGGCCGACCTTGCCCACATGGATGTTCGAATGATTGACCGCATTGAGCCGTGGGGATGGGACCTGAAGCTTTGTACCGAACTGCTTGACACACAGCCCGCACTGCAACCCCTGTTGCCCACCGTCCAGCAGCTGGATGAGATACGCCAGCTGAGCCATCGCCGCTTTGCCGCCGAGGCCGTGTTGCCACACCTTACGGCCCTTGACCAGCACCTGACGGGTGAGAGCGTTTGCTGCACCACTGTTGAACAGGCGTTGCAGCAGATAGAGCGCCATACCGACAGCGTGCTGAAAGCCCCCTGGAGCAGTAGTGGTCGAGGCCTACGTTACGTGCGCCGCACGCTAACCGAGCACGAGCGTGGCTGGCTGAACAACATCATTGCGCGTCAGGGCAGCGTGATGGTAGAGCCCCGATATAATAAGGTGTATGATTTTGGTATGGAGTTTTATGCCTATGCTGATGGCGTGCGCTATCAGGGCTTGTCGCTCTTCGATACCGAGAACGGCGCCTACAGTGGCAGCGTACTGGCCACCGAAGAAGATAAAGAAAAAATGATGCAGCGGTATGTTTCTTCTTCTCTGCTTGCCCTCGTTAAGCAAAGTCTTATTGATACGCTTACGCCTTTGCTTCGTGATAAATATGTTGGGGCTTTTGGTGTAGATATGATGATTACGGCGGGCAGCGCCGACGCCTTCTTCTTACATCCTTGTGTAGAGATAAACCTACGTCGCACGATGGGGCATACCGCCTTGTCGCTCTCGCCCGATGCCTACAGTGCCCAGGGCGTAATGCGAGTGACATATACTGGTGGAAAGTATAAGTTAAGGGTTACGTCAGTAATTGATAATTTATTGAATACGAGTGTTATATAGTAGGACGGTGGTCTCCGCGCCCCGTCCTCCCGTCATTAAAATTGGCATTAAATATATGAGGTTATCAAATGGCAATGCTGGTATTGTTGGGTGCTGGAGGACGGGGCACAGAGACCACCGTCCTACTGTTATTAGCATTTTGGGTATGTGACTTAGCCTATATGAAATTTATATTTTTAGGGTAAGAACCAGTACGTTCTTTGAATTCTTCGCAAAGACTTTTTGTTATCTCTGCTATGCGTTTTGCTTTTCTTTCTTTAGCAGCCATAATTTTCTTTATGGCTATTTCTCTCTTTTCTAAAAAATCTTTATTCATTGTGTTCATAGGCGATATCTTAAAATGAATCATTAATGATTGAATGAACTTCTGTTTGCAAAAATACATAATTTCTTCAAATTATAATTGTATTTATCTTAAAACTTTTATCGGTTTCTAACGAATAATAATGGCTTAGATAATATTGTTGTGTTTTTAATAATTTAATAATATATTATTGCGAGTATTTATTTTTAGTTAGAAAGATGCGCCCTCCAAGTAGGACGGTGGTCTCCGTGCCCCGTCCTCCCGACATTAAGAATTGGCATTAAATATGTATGGTTATCAAATGACAATGCTGGTTGTGTTGGGTGTTGGAGGACGGGGCACAGAGACCACCGTCCTACTTAAGGTTGCCATTGCTACCGTCCTACTTGGATAATTCATGGATTATTTTTTTTGATAATTCTTGGATATTCGTGTTTAACTAAAACGCGTGAAGCGCGTAGATAGATTGTTAAAAACACAACTATATTATCTGAACCATAATAATCCCTTAAATCATTATAACAAAAAAACTTCCAGGGCCAGCGTATGTATTAGCCCCGGAAGTCTCCTTTTTAATAACTTATTTAATCTCTAATGATTGGGATTGATCACTCAGTCCAACCATAGTTCTGCTTGATAGCCGGGTTCAAAGTAATCTGCTGTGCAGGGATAGGATACAGATAATACTTCTTGTCGAACTTGCGGTCGGCAGAAGTGGCCTGAATGTATCCGTTAACAGTTGTCACGTCGAATGTACCATCACCGATGTGAGCACCCTGATTTACCTTAGGATACTTGGTGAAGTCGAGCTTGTCGAGCATATGCCAACGTACGAGATCCCAATAGCGGAACCAGTTGTCGAGCATTAACTCGCAACGACGTATACGACGTACCTCCCAAATGAGGTTGCTTACGCCAGCTTTGTTCTCTGGGTCAGCCTCAGGATTTACGGTGAGGTGAGGCATATTCACGCGGTCTTGCAACAGGTTGACACTCTTGTTGAGATCGTCCTGAGTAAGTGTGCCTAATTCAGCCTTAGCCTCTGCATAGTTCAGCAAGATAACTGAATACCAGTAGATAGGAGCATCGGTGTAACCCGTGTTCGTGTTCTCGCGGTAGTTCTTTTCCAAGGTCTGATTGTCATACTTGAAAATGCTGTAACCCGTAGACGATGTCATATTGGCACCACCAGCAGTAGCGGGAGCAGGGCGCTTCCATCCATGACCAGAGAAGCAAACGATTGAGTCGACGATAACGCTAAGACGAGGGTCACGCTGGGCCAAAACATTAGAGATAGAGTAGTTGCCATCGGCATTTACTACAGCCTGATCGTTTTTGCTAAGACCTGTGTTAGCAAGGCACTTGCCATCTTTGAAGAGGAAGGCATCGAAAGCGTCGCGAGTGATACCCTGCTGAATGGTAGAACCACAGGTATAGTCAACCAGTCCGTGTCCGAATACGTCCTTCTCATAATGACGATAGAAGATGGCTTCTTTGCTCTTGACAAGGTCAATTTGCGTGTAGATGTCTCCATACTTATCCATCAGCGAGTAGGTGCCATTCATCAAAGCCTCTGATGCTTTTTGGCTCTCTTGTAGATATTTCTGAGCGCGTTCAGGCTTGGGGGCAAGTCCGTTCTCAGTTGCAGAGCAGTATTTGCGGAAGGTACCTTCAAAGAGGCACACTTCGCTCTTCATTGCTAATGCCATGTCTTTGTTCCACTGTGTATGGTCACTTGCTGCTCCGAGGTTCTCAATGGCATAATCGAGGTCAGCCAATACGTTGTCCATTACAACATCGCGACTTGTACGCTCGCCATAAATGCGCTCGTCCTCGGGATTGTTGATAACACCATCAATCCATTCAACATCGCCATACTGGCGCACCAGCATATAATAGCTATAGGCGCGTGTTAAACGTGCAACAGCTAAATATTTTTTCTTGCTGGCCTCTGGCAAGGTTGAAGAAGGCATGTTTTGGATAACATAACTTGCGCGACGTATTTCTGTGAACCAACTGTTATAGTCGCTCGATGTGTTAGGTATGGTCTTATAAGTCCAATCGACCAATGAAGCGGCTGCTTGATCATCGCTTAAACTTTTGAAATAGAACCATCCTTGGCCTCTTCCATAACCTACGAAATTGTTATAGAAATTGTTGGTGTAGCTCTCCACGGCCTTTTCATTGTTCCAAAATGCGGGCGTGTCGGTGAAGGTATCGCGTGGATCTCTGTCGAGGAAATCGTCGCAACTGGTCAAGGTGAAGGCAGCAGCAGCGAGAGCTAATATTATTGATTTTCTCATAATTGTTCGTTTTTTAAAGTTTCACTTACTGTTAAGTTTCACTCATTATTAGAAAGTTACCTGTACACCTACTGACCATGTGCGGGTAATAGGATAGGTACGTCCCCATGTGCCGTAGCCGAGTTTACTCTCACCAGCGTTCATTTCGGGGTCAACAGGATAATCCTTAGCACCGTTGTAGAGGAGGCAGAGGTTGTTTACGCTACCGTAGAAGCGTACTTTCTCCATGTAAACCTTCTTGGTGATGCTTGCGGGAAGTGTGTAACCGATGGTTACGTTCTTCAAACGCAGATAAGCCATGTTCACCAGATACTTGGTCTGTGGGTAGTAGTTGTGCTCGCCACCGATTGGTGCAAGACCTGTGACATTGCCAGCAGCCTCGTTGCCTGAGTAGAGGCAAGGATAGCGGTTACTCTGGCTAATGTCTACGATACCGTTTTCGGGATCATAAACGTTATAGTCGGTCTGGTTTGCGTAGATAGCCTTATCGGCGTCACGCATCAGCGGGAATACGAATGCTGACTGTGTCCACATGTCGCGCTTGCCTACACCCTGGAAGAACAGATCGAGGTCGAGACCCTTCCATGAACCACCCAGGTGGAAGCTATACTCGTAGCGAGGCAGAGTGTTACCAATAACCTTGAGGTCACCGTGGTCATCGGCTGTGCCTTTACCACCGTCAATCACGTTGTTGCCGTCGAGATCCTTGTACTTGATATCGCCAGGGCCAAAAACAAAGTTGTCGGTCTGTATGCCAGTCTGGTCGGCTACGCCTTTCTTGTAAATCCACTTGCCGTTAGCGTCCTTACCGTTGAAGTCGTCTTCGGTAAAGTAGCGGTCGGTCTCAAAGCCCCAGATGTCGCCCCATGTCTCACCCTCGTAAGCATACATACGTGCTGTACCAGCGTCAACAATTCCACCAGTGTAGCCGATAATCTTCGAGTCGTTGTTCCACTTTGTAATCTTCGACTTTGAGTCGCCAATGTTGAACTGTCCGTAAACGTTCAGATCCTTGTTAATCTGTTTGCGATAGTTCAAGGTCAACTCCCAACCGCGTGTGCGCATAGAACCCGCATTGGTGTAAGGAGCAGTGGCACCTGCTACGCTCGGGATAGCTTTACCCGGAGCAAGCATGTCGTTAGTTGTGCGCTGATACCAGTCGAATGATACAGACAGATCATCGTTCAAGAAACTGAGGTCAACACCTATATCAGCGGTCTTGATACGCTCCCATGTCAGTGTTGAACTTACCCAGCTGGGTAAGCCGAACTGATTGAGTTTGTTACCACCTTTGTCAAGCCAATAGAGGGCGTTCTGAGAAGTAGGTGTAATGGTAGAGATAAACATGTTATCGCCTACAGCCTCGTTACCAATCTCACCATAAGAGAAACGCAACTTACCATTGCTGATAACATCGTGCAAGTTCTTCCAGTAACCCTCTTCAGTGAAGCGGTAGCCTAATGACATAGAGGGGAAGAATGCCCACTTGTCGCCTGCGGGGAAGCGAGAAGAGCCGTCGTAACGTCCGTTCAATTCGAGTAGGTAGATGCCTTTGTAGTCGTAGTTGATACGTCCGAAGTAGCCAGCTGTTGAGCGGTCGCCTGTTGACGATTTGATGGTGGCCTTAGCCATATCGCCGTAGGTAAGATTGAGCTCTGGATAGTCTTCATTATAGGCAAGCATTCTGTCTGCGTACATCATATCGCTCTTGAAACGTTCACCATTGATACCTACCATGGCACTGAAGTTGTGAGCATCAAGCCATGTGTGGTTATAGTTTACATAAGCGTTGGCTGTCCAGCGGTTCTGCTTTTCGTTTTGGCGCACTACAGTTGAACTTGTTTTACCAAAGATGTACTGAGGTGATACACCACTCCAGTTCATACCGTAAACTAAGTGGTCACCAGCCGAGTCGTTGATATTGTCAATCTGATAGGTATAGTCTACATTAAAGGTCAAATCCTTTGTGATGTGGGCTATGGCATAAGCATTGAAACGAGTTTGGTCGTGTATCCTTACCTTGCGGTTAGCCTGTTTCTGCATGGCAATAACGCGATAATCAAGCTTTTCGCCATTTTCGTCATACATGTAGCCTGAGGGAATGAAGAATGAACCCCAACGCCACAGATACTGATACACGTAGTTGTATGCATCGGCTTTACTGTCGTTACGACGTATAAAGTTGATGCGTGTACCAACGGTCAGCCAGTCGGTAACGTCAGTGCGCAAGTTGGCTGTGAAGTTGTAACGTGAGAACTTGCCAGGATTGAATTCCTTTAGGTCCTGTTTGTAGTCGTAACCAAACGATGTATAATAAGAGGTGCGTCCGCTTGAACCACTTAATGATACGTTGTGGCTCTGTGAGGGAGCTGCTTTGTTGTACCAAATATCTTGGATGTCGTAGTCGGCATAGTAGAAAGGCTGGCTGCCATTGAAATAGTAGTCGCCTACATTGTCCATGCTCTGGAAGGGTTGCATCTCGCTGTATCCCTTTCGGCCACTATGCTGTTCTTTCCATGCCTTGGCATAAGGCATCATCTGGGTGAAATACATACCGAAAAGTTCGGGGTTGGGGTCGCCAGTACGAGTTGAACCTGTGATAGCTGCCTGCAACTGTGTAGGAACATCGGGATAGTCGGGCAGTATGGTAGCGCGGTCCCATGCGAAGTGGCCGTCATACTTAACCTGTACCTTCTCGCCCTTCTTACCTTCCTTGGTGGTGATAAGAATTACACCGAAAGCAGCGCGGCTACCATAAATAGAGGTAGAAGCGGCATCTTTCAATACTGAGATGGTGGCAATGTCAGATGAGTTAACCATTGAGAGGTCGTCAACAGGAACACCGTCAACAACGATAAGGGGGTTGGAGGTCTGGCCATTAGACAGCGTACCGAGACCGCGGATGCGGATGGTAGGCTTGGCATCAAGCTCACCACTTGAGTTGATGATGGTTAAGCCCGGAACGGCACCTTGCAATGCTTTAGCAACATCTTGCTCAGGACGTCCGCCGAGGGTTTTGCTGATATCAACGTTTGTTACTGAACCAGTAAGGTTCACCTTCTTTTGCTGACCATAACCCACAACCACGATTTCGTCGAGCTGTGCGTTGTCGTTCTGCATCACAACCTTCATGCCGTTGGCAGCCTTTGTTTCTACGGTCTTGTAACCAACGTAGCTGATGCGTAATTTTGCGTTAGCGTGAGAATTGATTGTAAAATTACCGTCAATGTCGGTGACGGTACCACGGGTCGTACCCAATTCGACAACTGTTGCACCCACGATAGGTTCGCCTTCAGCGTCGACAATTTGACCCTTGATTATTGTGCTACTCTGTGTAACACTCTGCGACTGAGTAGGGGGGGTAGCCATTGCGTAACTACTGCCAGTCAGTCCTGAAGCCAAAAGGATTGCTCCAATTAAAGCCCATTGTCTATTCATAAGCTTTCTTTTTTAAGGTTAGACATTGTTTTTGTTCTTAGTAATTGCAAATGTAAATAATTTTTTTATAATATGCAAATAAATATTAGATGTTTTTTCCAAAAGCCGCTTTTTGTGCTATTTGCCTTGCTGAAATGTAAAAAACTTGTAAAATGAGGCATGATGTAGGTCAACTCTTGTTTTATGCAATATCGAGGCGAAGGGCTGAAACAGCATGTAATACATGTTAAAATGAATATTTATGCAAAATGGGCTTGTTTTTATTATTTTACATTTGTTAACGAAATATTGTTTAAAAATGTAATAGTTTTTTCAGAAACGAGGCCTTTTACTTTCAACTTTTTTTATTGATACCTTTCATTTGCGAAACCCTTGGTTTCAGGTCGTGAAACCCTTGGTTTCGGGCTGTAAAACCCTTGGTTTCGCAACGTAAAACCAAGGCTTTCACATTGTAATATCATGCCTTTCTCAACCCACTCTCCATATTGTATATTTATTCATATTATTGCATAAATATACAGAACGTTTTTATCTGTTTTGTGAGAAAACAAAAGTCGAAAAAACGATGTTTTTGTTTGTGGGTATTAAAAATAATACCTATCTTTGCAAATAAAAAAGACTATGCCAGAAATATTTCGGTTTTTTGGTTTTTCGTTTTTCTTTTATAGTAGAGAACACGAACCGCCCCATGTTCATGTTGAAGGCGCTTCAGGGTTTGCTGTATTTGATTGGAACGGAGAAAAATTTGTGTTGCGAGAAAAGCATAATATAAAGAATAATGATTTATCTCGTATAGCTTTTGTGATTGATGAAAATGCAGACATCATATTGAAAAGGTGGCAAACGTATTTTGGAAAGGAGGTAGAAGATGAAAATTATTAAGATTTGGTTTGATAACGATTATCTTTATGGAGAGGACGAAAGTGGGAAAACTTATCGTCAGTCGTTGTTGTGGTATAAAAATTTGAAGAATGCTACAGCCGAAGAGCGATCTAATTATGTTTTTGGTTATGATGGTATCCATTGGCGAAATTTGGATGAAGACGTCAGTTTTGAGAGCTTCGCCTATGAAGATGCTGAGCCGTCGAAGTTGCAACGTTTCTTCTTGTCGCATCCCGAAATTAATGTGGCTGAGTTTGCGCGCTTGGTAGGTATTAATCCCACGCTATTACGAAATTATATTAATGGCTTTAAGAAGCCTTCGAAGGAGCGCGAACAAATGATTATTAATAAGGTAAACAGTATAGGTAAAGAATATATGGCCTTGGCATAATGTCAAGGTGTAATAGCAAACCTATTCTTGCCGTAAGGCTCGAAATGGTGGGCGGTGTTTTTTTTGTTTTTGTCTAAAAAATCCAAACAAGTTTGGCTTTTTGCGCAAATTTTTCACTATCTTTGCAACGCAATAGGTTCGCTTGACGGCGATGAAAAGGGAAACGAGTGAAAATCTTGTACAGTCCCGCTGCTGTGAGCTGTCCTTTATGGGGCGAGCACATGCCACTGAGCACTTAGCTCGGGAAGGCGTTTGCCACCAGACAGTGTAGTCAGAAGACCTGCCTGTTGTGCCACCAAAAATACACCTTATTATATATAAGGCTTACACCTTATTATATATATAGGTATCTTGGGGGGCGTTTCATCGTTCGTGCCACGTGGATATGGCCCGAACCATCGAATATGAACAAATGTTTTTTATGCGAAAGAAAATGTTGAGTGCCCTTCTGTGCACCATTGCCGCGACGGCACAGGCACAGAACCATGTAGCCGACAGCATACACCACCTCGGCGAGGTGGTGGTTACGCAACGCCTCACGCAGCGCGAAACCATACCCTCAGCCACCCTGAAAGGCGAGGCCTTGCAACGCCTCAGTGCTCTGTCGGTGGCCGATGCCTTGCGCTATTTTTCGGGCATCCAACTAAAAGACTATGGTGGTGTGGGCGGCATCAAAACCGTGAACATACGCAGCATGGGTACCCATCATTTAGGCATCTTTTATGATGGAATAGAGCTGGGCAACGCGCAGAACGGGCAGATAGACCTCGGCCAGTTCTCGCTCGACAATGTTGAGGAGTTAAGCCTCTTCAATGGTCAGAAGAGTGCCATCTTTCAGCCTGCCACCGACTTTGCCAATGCGGGTTCTATCTACATTCGCACGCGTGCTCCGCAGTTTGCTGCTGACACCCAGCGCCATATAAAGGTTAAGGCACAGTATGGGTCGAGCGACCAAGTGCGCTTGAACGCCCTCTACGAGCAGCGCCTCAGCCATAGCGTGAGCACATCGCTCAGCGTGGGCGGGCTCAGCTCCAGCGGCCGTTACCCCTTTCGCTATCATCGTGTTACGCCCGATGGCACCACTGCTTACGACACCACTGCCGTGCGCCATAATGGCGACATCTGGGCCATGCGTCTCGAGGGCAACGTGTATGGCAGCCAACCTGGCGGGCAGTGGAACGCCAAGGTGTATAGCTACCACTCGCGCCGTGGCATTCCTGGCGCCATTGTGAACAATGTGTGGCGCCGTGGCGAACGTCAGGCCGATCACAACACCTTTGTTCAGGCCACGGCACAGCAAACGGTGGGTGCCCGTTTTTCAACCAAGCTCATGGCTAAGTATGCCTATTACGACACGCGTTACATTAATAACGACACAACGCAGATGCACGTCGACAACACCTTTCGGCAGCAAGAGCTATACCTCTCGTCGGCCAATGTGTATGAGCTGTTGCCACAGTGGAGCCTCTCGGCCAGCTACGATTTTCGCTGGAACAAGTTGAACGCCGATATGCCCAACTTTGCCTTTCCGCATCGCTATACCAACAGTGCATCGGTGGCCACCGCCATCGACCTCGGTCGCCTGAAGGCACAAGCCTCGGTGGTGGGACAGTGGGTGAAAGACCACACGCGCATGCTGAACGCTGTGCCCCATCGCGCCACCTACAGCCCGGCGCTGTTTGTTAGTTGGCAGCCCCTGTCGCAGCCTGTGCTCAGCCTCAGGGCCTTTGCCAAGCGCAGCTATCGTATGCCCACCTTCAACGACCTCTACTACACCGACATGGGCAACGCCCTGTTGCGCCCCGAGAGTGCCGTGCAGTATGATGCTGGCTTTGTGCTTGAAAAACACTGGGCCACAGGCCTTGTGGCTCATGCCCGCCTGCAGGCCGATGCCTATTATAATACGGTGCACGACAAGATTGTGGCTTACCCCAAGGGGCAGCAGTTTAGATGGACCATGCTCAACCTGGGGCGCGTACACATCAAAGGCATTGACGTTACTGCCGAGGGCACCCTTAAGCCGTTGCGCGATGTGGCCTTTACCGCAAGGCTGCAATATACCTATCAAGATGCGCGCGACGTAACATCGGCCAGCGATAGCTATTATCGTCACCAGATACCCTACATACCGTGGCATAGCGGGTCGGCGGTGCTGAATGTGGCTTGGCGCCAGTGGAGCCTAAACTACAGCTTCATCTATTCGGGCGAGCGATACAGTCAGCAAGAGAACATTGTGTATAACCACCTACAGCCGTGGTACACCAGCGACGTGTCGTTGGCTTGGCGCTACCGCTCGTGGCGCATCAACCTTGATGTAAACAACCTGTTCAGTCAAGATTACGACGTGATAGAAAACTACCCCATGCCGAAGCGCAACTTCTTGCTGACGCTGGAGTGGACATTATAAAAATGAATAGAAAGGATAAAAATGAAACATACTGAAAAATGGCATATCATTAGTGCCCTGTACCTGTTCTTGTTGCTGGCCGTGGTAGGCTGTCGCGAGAACGATGACGTGGTGCCCTCGACGCCCGAAGATACGGGCAGCACCATCACGCCCACCAACATTGTGGGCATGTATGTGATAAACCAAGGCAACATGGGCAGCAACAAGGCCTCGGTCGACTATCTCGACCTGTCAGGCACTACGGCCACCTATCTGCGCAATATATATGCCGAGCGTAACCCCAACGTGGTGAAAGAGTTGGGCGATGTAGGCAACGATATAAAGATATACGGATCAAAACTGTGGATGGTGATAAACGCCTCAAACAAAGTAGAGGTGGCCACTGTTGACCAATGCCGCAGGGTGGGGCAGGTGAACATACCCAATGCCCGCTACCTGGCCTTTGATGGCGGCTATGCCTACGTCAGTTCGTATGTAGGCCCCATCGACCTTTCACAAGGCGATGTGCTGGGCTGTGTGTATAAGGTAGACACGCTGTCGTTGCAGATTGTTGACCGCGTAACGGTGGGCTATCAGCCCGACGAGCTGTGTGTGCATGATGGCAAGCTGTATGTAGCCAACAGTGGCGGATATCGTTACCCCAACTATGACCGCACGGTGAGCGTTATCGACCTGAAAACCTTTACCGAAGAGCGCAAGATAGATGTAGGCATCAACCTGCACCGCTGCCGTGTAGACCGCTATGGGCAGCTGTGGGTAACCTCGCGTGGCGATTATGGTAACACCCACTCAAACATCTATTGGCTGGCTAAGGATGCCAACGGGCAGATGCAGCTGAAAGGCAGCCTGAACCGCGCCGCCAGCGACCTGTGCTTGGTGGGCGACTCGCTCTACTTTTATGCCGCCGAATGGAACGATGCCTTGAAAACCAACACCATAAGTTATGGCATTATAAACGTGAAGACGCACCAACTGGTAACCGATCACCTGTCGTCGGCACCCGAGTTGGCCAATATCGAGGTGCCCTTCGGCATCATCGTGAACCCCAAGGAGCGCGACTTCTACCTGATGGATGCCAAAAACTATGTGTCGAGCGGACGGCTACTGCACTTCAAGGCCGACGGCACCTTCGATTGGAGCGTGAACACAGGCGACATTCCGTGTCAAGGAGCGTTTGTCTTTAAGTAGTTGACAAGTAGACAAGTTGACGAGTAGACGAGCTGCTTGCTTTGTTGATCAAAGTTTTCAATACGCCTATTGATAAACATAGGTAGCAGCTCGTCTACTTGTCTACTGTAAAAAAGGCAATCAGCTCGTCTACTTGTCTACTCGTCAACTCGTCAACTTTTTGTTAACTCGTCAACTTTTTTTAAAAAATATATGAAAAAAACTTTACTTTCGTTTTTACTGCTGTCGTCGGCAGCTGTGGCAAGTGCACAGTTGCAGTTAGGTACAGCAGAGTATAAGGGCTACAGCAAGTATATACAGGCTGTAGACGAGTATGTTCCTGCGCCAGGCCAGTTTGTAAACACCTTGCCAGTCTATGCTGAGGGCGACGATGCTGCCGCCATGGTAAAGAAATGTACCGAGGCATTGGCCAACAACAAAAATGGCATGATTACCCTTGGTGCCTACGGTGGCTATGTAACCTTTCATTTTGACCACAGTGTGGCCAACGTGCAGGGACAGAAAGACCTGTATATCACAGGCAACGCCATTGCCAATGGTGCCGAGCCTGGCATCGTGATGGTGTCGAAAGACGTAAACGGCAATGGTCTGCCTGACGATCCCTGGTATGAGCTATCGGGCAGCGCCGACGTTGACGACCCCGACAACGTGGTGTATAACTATGAGATAACCTACACCCTCGACGCCATGCAAAATGTGCCCTGGACCGATAACCAGAACAACAGTGGCACCGTAGAGCGCAACGCTTTTCACAAACAAGAATATTTTCCCTTGTGGCTGGAGAGCCCCCTCACCTTTAAGGGCACGCTGCTGCCTAAGAACGCGGTGAAAGCAGGAAACTGGCAGCTGAGCGCGTTCCGTTACGGCTATGTTGACAATCTGCCTAACAGCGATATCGAGGGCAACAGCTTTGATATTTCATGGGCAGTAGATGCCGACCGCAAGCCCGTAACCCTCGACGCCATCGACTTTGTGCGTGTGTATAGCGCTGAAAACCAAATAGCAGGATGGCTGGGCGAGACTTCGACTGAGGTAAAGGGTGCCGAAGACCTGCACCTGGAGGCTTCTATTGACGCACCGGCTACGGCTAAGGTGGCCACCTTTGAAAACATAATCATGGGTAGCGAAAATGGCCACTTTATTCCTAAGGTTGATGAAGATGAAAACCTTGGCAACTTCACCAGCGGCATCTTCCGCTTTAACACTCACTACATCCCCGACTGGTTGTACTGGTCAGGCTATGCTGTATCTAACAGCACCGCTACCACCTACACCGGGCTCGACGACCAATATAATAATGTGTCGGGCGGCGGATTTAAGTCAGACAACTATCTGGTATGCTACCCACAAGGCGAAAGCATCGACGTGCTGGGCAGCGACGAGGGCGAAGTAATCAGCGGCTTCTACGTAAACAACACGGCTTGGGTGAAGAAAGCTATCGAGGAAGGCGATGGCATGACACCGGGTGCCTTTACTACGGGCGACTGGTTTACACTGACTATTACGGGTCATAAGGCCGACAAGAGCACGGTTAATACGGTGGTGTATCTGGCTGACTATACCTCAGATAATACGGCTAACCACCACTATATCAACGACTGGACATGGGTAGACCTGAGCGGCCTGGGGGCTGTAACCTCGCTCACCTTCACTATGGATAGCTCGCGCAAGAACGCCTGGGGTGTAACCACACCCACCTACTTCTGCATGGATAATCTGGGTGGCACCTACGAGGCTGGCACACCTACTGCTATTGCTCAGCCTGTGGCTGCTGCTAAGGCTACGCGCGAGGCTTGCTTCTCAGTGGCTGGTCAGCATCTGTCGGCTCCGCAGCGCGGCCTCAACATCATTCGCATGAGCGATGGCACTGTGCGCAAGGTGATGAAACGATAATAACTTTTTATTTCTTCAAGTAAAAGAGGGTGTGTCAAAATAGAAGTTAAAAGAAGTTTGGGCTTCGCCCGAAGTTAACAGAAGTTAGCGGACATATGTATAAATTGCTGAAAATAAAGCATTTGTCTGTTAACTTCCATCCATCGTAGATGGATTAACTTCTTCTTAACTTCCTCTAACTCCTATTTTGACACACCCTCTTTTATTTTTATCTTTTTTGATACAAAATAATTCATTTTTCTTTTATTCTTTAAAAAAAAATAGTACCTTTACGCATTGAATGGGCTTTGACCCCTAATGATGCCCTAAAGAAACACACGCTACCGTGAAAGAGATACTATTTATCAGACAGAACGTGCAACAGTGGCAGAGTATTGAAAACATTGCCGAAGACCCTTCGGCCTACTCGCCCGACGATGTGGCAGGTGCCTATCTACGCGTTACCACCGACTTGGCCTTCGCGCAGACGCATTATCCTACATCGCGCATCACGGTGTATCTTAACGACTTGGCTTCGGTGCTGCACAACAGTCTTTATCGTCGCCGACACGAAAGGCACTCACGCATCATCACCTTTTGGACACAAGAGGTGCCGCTGACGATGTGGGAGGCACGGCACTTGCTGCTGGCGTCGTTCATCATCATGGCGCTGAGCGTGCTGGTGGGCGTTATCTCTCAGATGGGCGACACCGACTTCTGCCGCATCATCTTGGGCGACTGGTACATGGACGAAACGCTTGAAAACATACGAAAGGGCACACCCTTTGCCATATACGATAGCGACAGTGTGGGCAATATGCTCTTCAGCATTACTATTAATAATATTATGGTGGCGGCGCGCATCTTTGCTATGGGGGTGCTTACCAGTTTCTTTACGGGCATTATGCTCATTTACAATGGGGTGATGCTGGGATGCTTTGAAACTTTCTTTGCACAACAACACCTGCTGGGCCCCTCGCTGCTGGCCGTGATGCTGCATGGTACCATCGAGATATCGTCAATCGTGGTGGCGGGCGCCGCAGGATTGGCTATGGGCAACGCTTGGCTGCTGCCAGGTAGTTATAGTCGTATCGAGTCGTTTAAGCGTGGCGCTAAACGCGGACTAAAAATTTTTGTGGGCACGGTGCCGCTGTTTGTGGTGGCTGGCTTTATTGAGAGTGTGTGTACGCGCCACACCCATGTGCCCGACGCTATACGTCTGGCGTTTATCTTGCTGTCGGCGGCCTTCGTGCTGTTTTATTTTGTTATCTACCCACGCATGTTGCATAAACGCTTGACGAAAGTGGAAATATCTGAAAATACGAAAGTACAATAATAACTATTAAAAAACGATTCATTATGAACAACACTAAACAACGCCGAATTAATCTCTACGCTTCACGTTCGATAGGCGAGACGCTATCGGCAACCTTCGATTTTGTGACACAAAACTTTGTGCCATTGATAAAATTTTTGTCGGCCTTTTTGTTGCCTGTAAGTGCTTTGATGGGCTTGAGCTATCAATCAATGTTTAGCAGTTTTGCGAATATAGAAAATTTAAACGACGAAACAGAACAGATATTATCAGTCGTGATGAGCTATCTACCTGTCCTTTTGCTGTGCTTGATAGGTGCGTTGCTGACGGTGGCCGTTACGTACACGCTGATGCAGAAATATCAGCAACGCGATAACTTGCTTAAAGGCCTTACGCTAAGCGAGATAAAGCCTTTACTGAAACACAACCTCTGGCGACTGTTAAAGATGTTGCTGCTATTAACGCTGATAGGCATAGTGGCCTTTGTGGTTTTGGTGCTGGTGGCTACGATGATAATGTCGATTGGTAGCAAATTTGAAGCATTCTTATTCTTGCTGTATATGGCTATGTTAGCGATAGCCTTGCCCTTGGGCCTTGTGCTACCACTGTGCGTGTTTGAACCCGAGCTTAGCCTGTTTAGTTGTGTGAAGAAGGCGTTGCGTCTGGGCTTTAAAACATGGGGTACGCTGTTTGTGGTGATGTTAGTTATCACAATGCTGGTGCAGATAGTATCGTTCATATTGATGATACCATTCCTGTTTACAACGATGACCAGCATGTTTTTTGAAATCGATTCTACCCAATACGCCTCATTGGCTTACACCAGCTCGGCATGGTTCTCGGTGTTGACGTTTGCCTCGAGCCTATTGTTCTGCTTTGGCTTGCTGCTGATGTCGGCGTTGTCGTTTGTAGCTTTTGCGTTCTGCTATGGCCGTGCTGCCGATAAGGTGGAGGGCGTGTCGGTGAAGAACGCTGTGCAAAACTTTGATAGCACCTCCTCGACAGAAGATACTACTGCTGATATCATCTCTCAGTTTGATAAAGAATAACCTACCAGTAAATAAAAAGTGTGCTAAGAAATAATGAGTTGCGCTGTGGCTATAGATACGCTTAAAACCGACTCTGCCATGCTGAACGCGTTGCGGAATAACCCCGACTTTGGCTATTCGCGCGAACTGGTTCAGGTGAAATCGTCGACGTGGCAGTGGATGTCTGACCGCCTGGCCGAATGGTATCAGAGCCTGCTCAACTCGGTATTTCCTAACGAAAACAACTGGTATCTGTGGCTCATAGTGGCGTTGGTGGTGATAGGCATCATCATTGCCATTGTGGTGTTGCGCAATCGCTATTTGTTGAGGCTAAAGGAGAACACTGACAGCGGCTATGTGGTGACTGACGATACCATCTATGGCATCGACTTTGAACAGCAGATAAAAGCAGCGCTGGGTAGAGACGATTATCGCACAGCGCTGAGAATGATATACTTGCAAACGCTGAAGTGGCTGGACGATAACCACCACATTCATTGGCAACCGCAGAAAACACCTTCGCAATATGTGCGCGAATATCGGTGTGCGCCGTTCAATACGCTTACCACGCTGTTTATACGCATACGCTATGGTGGCTTTGAGGCCGACCAAGCGCTGGTAGATGAGGCTTTGCACTTGCAAGCGACCGTGTGTCAAGACGATGCTTCGTTGCAATGCGAGCCTAAGGGGCAAGACGAGAAAGGAGGTGAGCGATGAAGACGATGAAGATATACATCATAGGCTTTGCGGCGTTCACGGCCTTGCTGGTGTGGCTGAATATGCATGCTCCGCAACGTTTTATATGGGAACCCACCTATGCGCATATTGACAAGAACCCCTTTGGCTGTGCGGCGTTTGATAGTGTGATGCGGCAAACGCTTAGGCACGGTTACAGCGTGAGCACGAAGAGCTTGCATGAATTGAGCCTTGACACCACACCGCAAACGGTGCTGATGCTGGGCCGAATGTTAAATATATCGAAAAAACATGCCGACGACATTGACCGCATATTGAAACGTGGTGGCAATGTGGTGATGGTGGCGCAAAACAGTTTGTATGTTAACGACTCGCTGTTGAAAGCCCGCTATGGCATGTGCATGAGCGATGGCTACCGATATTTTAATCTCTCGACCCTGCGCAAACAATTGGCCGATAAAAACCCGCTGGCCTTTATCAACCTTTATTGTGTGAAACAGGGTGGGTATAACGAGTGTAGGCTGCGCATTGTTCGGTCGCTGGTTTCGGCTTCGGTGACGGTAGACGATTCAATAGGTGGGCGTAAGGTTCCGTACATGCCGTTAGCTTATGTCACCGATGCTGACTATTATGCCAGTGAAACCGATGATGATGAGTGGGAGGCCGACTCGGTAGAAGTAGATTCTGCGATGGTAGATGATGTGGCCTCAGACATGACACAGCCCTATGACACATTGAGCTGGATGGCCGTGGAACGAAACCTGTATCGAGGCAAACTAATCATGGCATCTACACCCTTGATCTTCACCAATTATGGCATACTTGATCGCGCCGCTAACGTGTATCTTATGCGCCTGATGAGTAGGGTAGACAATGTGCCTGTGGTGAGGATGGATGGCGATGCTGAGCTTACAATCAATGGAGAAAGGAAAGAGGCCGAGGCACAGTCGCCCTTGCATTTCTTCTTGCAGCATCCACCGCTCAAGTGGGCCATATATCTCACCTTGGCCACTGTGCTGCTGTTTTACATTGTAACGGCGCGGCGCCGACAACGGGTGATACCTGTGGTGAGGGGCAAGCGTGAAAGCGAATTGGAGTTTGCGCGGCTGGTAAGTAAGCTTTATCTGCACTGCCACGATAATGCTGACCTGGTGTGTAAAAAGCGAGCACTCTTTGCCGATGCCCTGCGCTCGGCCCTTGATGTTGACATCTTCGACCGTAAGGCCGATGCTGTTTCAGTGGCTACCATTGCGGCATGTACGGGGCAGGACGCTGAACACATAAAGGCGCTACTGCTTGACCTGCGTCTTGTGGGCGAGGGTGAGGTGAAGATGAGCGATAAAGAGATGAGGCGCCTTATCGACCAAATGAATGAAATTATAAAAAGATTATAACGATATTATAAAAAGAGCTTATGGAAGAGCAACGTACTGACCTGTCTCTCATTGCTGAGAAAACACAGCAACTGCGCGACAGCATCGCACAAATAGTCGTCGGACAAACTGAGGCCGTAGACCTGCTGCTAACCAGCATCGTGGCGGGCGGACATGTGCTTATTGAGGGCGTGCCGGGCGTGGCAAAGACGCTTACCGCACGACTGCTGGCACGACTGATTGACGCCCGCTTCTCTCGTGTGCAGTTTACGCCCGACTTGATGCCCAGCGATGTGTTGGGCACAACGGTGTTTAATATGAAATCGTCGGAGTTTGACTTCCATCCAGGGCCTGTGTTTGCCGACATAGTGCTGGTAGACGAGATAAACCGTGCGCCAGCAAAGACGCAGGCGGCCTTGTTTGAGGTGATGGAGGAACGCCAGGTAACCATTGATGGCAAGACGCATGCTATGGGCGATGTGTTTACCATCATTGCCACACAAAACCCTGTTGAACAGGAAGGTACCTATAAACTGCCTGAGGCACAACTTGACCGCTTTGTGATGAAGATAACGATGGGATATCCTTCGGTTGATGAAGAGGTGGCCATCTTAGATAGCAAAAAACAGGGCATGCGTTTTGCCCACCTTGATGAGGTGCAGCCCGTGCTGAGCATTGACGAACTGCTGCATATGCGGGCTCAGGTGGGCAACGTGAGGGCCGACGCGTCGCTGTTGCGATATATTGCCGAGATTGCTCAGCAAACGCGACAGAGCAAGGCGGTGTATTTGGGGGCCTCGCCACGTGCTTCGGTGGCTGTGCTGGCTACATCCAAGGCGTATGCCATGATTAATGGTCGCGACTTTGTTACGCCCGACGATATTAAGTTTGTGGTGCCTTACGTTTATCAGCACCGACTGATGCTCACCGCTGAGGCCGAGATGCAAGGCTTTACGCCCTTTAAGGTGGCGCAGATGCTGATGGATAAGGTGGAGGTGCCTAAATAATAAGGTAATAGTGGTATAGTATGTTTCTTACGCGCCGTTTTTATATCGTTATGTCGCTGCTCATCATCGTTGTGGCAGTGGGCTATGCTCTGCCGCCGCTCATGGGGGTGGGTATGGTGGGCGTAGCCTTACTTGTAGTGGCTACGGCCGTTGAGGTGGCGTTGCTCTACCAGAAACGGGGCGTAGAGGCATGGCGCAGTTGTGATGCGCGCTTCTCGAATGGCGACGACAACCGCGTGGATATTCGTGTTGAGAACCATTTCGGTTTCCGACTTCTACTGGAGGTTATCGACGAGAGTCCGGTGGTGTTTCAGCGTCGCGACATTGTCTTCACCCTAACACTGCAGGCTGGCCAGGGAAAAAACATTAGCTATACTTTGCGCCCCACACAGCGTGGCGACTATGCCTTTGGGCAAGTGCGCGTGTTTGCTTCTACCTCGTTGGGCTTGGCGCAACGGAGGTTTAGTTGCGCCAAACCGCAAAGCGTGAAGGTGTATCCCGCGTTTATGATATTACGGCAATATGAGTTGCTGGCCATTAGTAATCAACTGACAGCGCTGGGTATAAAACGTATTCGGCGGGTGGGTAACTTCACTGAATTTGAACAGATTAAAGATTATGTGGCGGGCGACGACTTTCGCACTATCAACTGGAAGGCTTCGGCACGACGACATGAACTGATGGTGAACGTATACCAAACAGAACGTTCGCAACAGGTGCTGTGCCTCGTAGATAAGGGTAGGGTGATGCATGCGGCGTTTCACGGTATGTCGCTGCTCGATTATGCTATCAATGCATCGCTGGCATTATCGTTTGTGGCCATGCATAAGGAAGATAAGGCGGGCATTGCTACCTTCTGTCAACGGGTAGACAACTTTGTGACGCCCTCGCGACAGCCCTCGCAGATGCGTACCATACTTGATACACTGTATAACGTTCGTACCGACTTTGGCGAGAGCGACTTCTCAACGCTTACCACCGAACTGCCCTTGTTCTTGCGCCGAAGGTCGTTGGTGGTGCTGTTTACCAACTTTCATGGCACGGCCGCTATGCAACGACAGTTGCCGTATCTTAAGCAGTTGGCCCGACATCATAGGTTGCTGGTGGTGTTCTTTGCCAATACCTCGTTGCATGAATATGTTGATACCAAGGCTCGCACCACGGCCGACTATTATGAACATGTGGTGGCCGAAACGATGATACACGACCAGCAATTGGCGGCGCAGCAACTTCGACAGCACGGCATCTTAAGTTTGCTTACCACGCCTGAACAGCTTTCGGTAAACGTGATAAACAAGTATTTGGAAATAAAACAAAAGTACTGATGGCGCGTGTGGCTCTTCATGCTTTCACGTCTTGTATAATTATATAATTGAACAACAGTCATGACCTCTTCAGATATCGTTACCAGCCAGTATGTTAGCATCAAACAAACGCCTGCCAGTGTGGGCGAACGTATGTTGGCACGCCTTATTGACAGCATCATTTTGTATGTCTACATGATTAGTATGTATGTGCTGGTAGATGGACTGATGAATTATTACTATATCTCTGACGACTTCCTGCGCCTTAGTTTTGTGTTTATCCTCTTTGCACCTTTCCTGTTTTATTCGCTACTGTGCGAGTGGTTGTTTAATGGACAAAGCATTGGCAAACGGTGCATGGGACTGCGCGTGGTGATGGTGGATGGCGACACGTTGACGCTGGGCGCCATCTTGATGCGGTGGATGATGCTGCTTGTCGACTTCTATGCTTGCTTGATGGGGGTGCTGTTTATTGCTTTTACGCGTCGGCATCAGCGCATTGGCGACCTTGCCGCTGGCACTATGGTGATACGCAAGCCCAGCGCAAAGCGTATGCACCTCAATATTGACGAGTTTTTCTATGCCAGTCCTGATTATAAGCCCACGTTCCCTGAGGCGCAAAACCTGTCGCTTGAACAGGCCGACATTATTCAAAATGTGCTTTATAGCAACGTGATGTATGACGATGAACAGGTGGCGCTCTTGGCTAAAAAGGTAGAAAAGGTGCTGGATGTAGTGAATAAACAGTCGTCTGACGTAGCCTTCTTAACCACTGTTCTGCACGATTATCAGTATTATGCGCTAAGGATTATTTAATTTCAGGTCAATGTTATTTTCGCCTTATTATGAGATTAACAATGCCTTGCGCTATGAATATGATTGCCTTGTTCTATGGATAATTCTATTTTGTTTCAAGGATAATTTGGTTTTGTTTCAAGGATAATTTTATTTTGTTTCAAGGATAATTCGGTTTTGTGCTTAGGATTATTTAATTTTGCAGATAGAATTACATCATTTATATGCTGACTATTTCAATAAGAAAGATATTTTTTACGCTTTGTATCGTATGTGGCATGGCGTGCAGTGAGGTGGCTATGGCCGACACTCCGTGGAGCCCAACATCGCCGAAACACGAGGTAAGGGCCGTTTGGCTCACCACCATTGGCGGCATCGACTGGCCACACAGCTATGCTCAATCGGCCCGTTCTATTGAGAAACAGAAGGGAGAACTGCGCACTATCCTTGACCAACTGCAGCGTGCTGGCATCAATACGGTGCTGCTGCAAACGCGTGTAAGGGCTACCACCATTTATCCGTCGCGCATAGAACCGTGGGATGGATGCTTGTCAGGAAAGCCCGGCACCTCGCCTGGCTATGATGCGTTGCAGTTTGCCATTAACGAATGTCATCGCAGAGGCATGGAACTGCATGCGTGGGTGGTGGCCATACCCGTTGGAAAATGGGATGCGCTGGGCTGCAAACGTCTTCGGGCTAAACATCCGAAATTGGTGCGCAAGATAGGTCCCGATGGCTTTATGGACCCTGAAAAGGCGGGCACGGCCGACTATATTGCTGATATGTGCGCCGAGATAACGCGACAATATGATGTAGATGGCATACATCTCGACTATATTCGTTATCCTGAAACTTGGAACATAAAGGTGTCGCGTGAACAGGGTAGGCGTCATATCACAGGCATTGTGCGCAAGGTGTCGAAACGGGTGAAGGCATTGAAACCGTGGGTAAAGATGAGCTGTTCGCCCATTGGCAAGCACGACGACCTGTCAAGATATAGTAGTAACGGCTGGAACGCCTATACGCGTGTGTGTCAAGATGCGCAAGGGTGGCTGCGTGAGGGGTGGATGGACGCACTCTTCCCCATGATGTATTTCCGTAACAATCAGTTCTTCCCTTTCGCCCTCGACTGGGCTGAAGAGAGCTACGGACGTATCGTTGCACCCGGACTGGGCATCTATTTCCTCTCGCCTCGACAGAAAGATTGGCCCTTAGACGACATTACGCGCGAGATGGAGGTGCTGCGCAAGCAAGGCTTAGGGCATGCCTATTTTCGTAGTAAGTTTTTTACTGATAACACAAAGGGCATTTACGACTTTGCTTGCCAGTTTGACCGTACTCCGGCTTTGGTGCCGCCTATGACGTGGATGCACGAAACACCGCCTCAGGCTCCGACGCAACTGCAACTCTTGCCCGTGCCTAATAAGGGCGTGTATGCGCTGTCGTGGCTACCTAACGACCGCGACACGGTGATGATACGCTATAATGTGTATGCCTCGCGCGCCTATCCTGTTGATGTGCAATGTGTCAGCAATTTGGTGGCCACGTATCTGCAACGCTGGCAACTGCTGGTGCCTGCCGACTCGTCGCGCCACTATGCCGTGACGGCTATCGACCGCTATGGTAATGAAAGTGCCCCCTTGCAACAACAAGGGATAGAGATGACGACCGATACTTATGATTATCTTTGTGGCACGGGCAACCATGTTCTGCCTTCGCTCATCAAACACCCCATGCTGTGGTGCAATAATGAAAAGGTGGAGATACCTAAAAAGATAATGTTGGCCGATGTTGAATATGTGACGATAGAAAATATGTATGGCCGCATCGTTACCACGTGCTCTTGCCGAAAGGCTGCCGCCATCAGCATCAAACACTTGCCCGATGGCGTTTATACGCTACGCTCGTTAGGACGTAAAGGTGTAACGCATCGCTTGGGGTGGTTTATTATTAAAAGGAAATAGAAAAGAGGGTGTGTCAAAATAGGAGTTAGAGGAAGTTAAGAAGAAGTTAATCCATCTACGATGGATGGAAGTTAACAGACAAATGCTTTATTTTCAGCAATTTATACATATGTCCGCTAACTTCTGTTAACTTCGGGCGAAGCCCAAACTTCTTTTAACTTCTATTTTGACACACCCTCTTTTGGTCTTTAATATAATTGAGTAGTCAATATTTATCTCTTTAAAAGAGTTTTCAAAATTTATATCTTTAAAAGAGTTTTCAATATTGATCACTCATAAAGATACTTGTTTATGCTTTGATGTTAGGCTCTTCCAGTCCGATACCCTTCTTCTTATCTACCACTTTCAGAACGAGGCCGATAAGCAATGCTGCTACACCAAGACCTGCCAGCATAAGCAGCGGTGCTGTATAATCGAGATGGGTAGGATCGGTAACACCCTTGTTGGTCTCGTCGAGCACGCGGCCGATAAGCAAGGGGAACAGCCACAAGCCAATGTTCTGTATCCAGAAAATCAAGGCATAAGCTGAACCGATAACCTTGGCGTCAACCAGCTTGGGCACGCTGGGCCAAAGCGATGCGGGCACCAGTGAGAACGAGGCTCCGAGCACAAGAATGGTAACGTAAGCTATCACTACACCGCCAACCTGGTCGCCCTTGAACTGGGGAAGGATGAACGCGAAGGTGAGGTGGCAAGCAATGAGCAATAATGAGCCCAATACAAGCATTGAGGCTGCCTTGCCCTTGTGGTCGACATAGTTGCCAAGCACAGGCGTGATGCCCACTGCCAACAAGGGGAATACGGCAAAGATCGATTCTGCCGACTGACGCATGTAACCAAAGTAACAATAAGTAATGAGCGCTACAATAGATAATGTAAGCATGCTATACTTTAGGGTCTTATTCTTCATGAAATTGAACATGAAGGCTGTTGCTGCCACAACAAGCATGATGACATACTGTGTGATGGTAACCTCTGGCGATGCCCAGTAAGAGTCGGCCTCTACAGGAGCAAAGGTAAGGTTGCACTGCAACATATTTACGGCATACTTCTGGAAGGGGAAGATGGCTGAATAATACAGCACGCAAAGCAGCGATACAAGCCAGAAACCACTTGAGGTAAGAATTTGTCCAATGTCGGAAAGCTTGAAGGGGTCGTCTTTCTCCTCGGCTTCGCCTGTCTGTGTGTCGAGTTTCTTATCCATAAAGAAGTAAACCACAAGCATGATCATTGCGATGCAGAGCAATACAACGCCGAAGGCTACTGAACGTGACACGTTTACACTGCCGCCCAACTTAGCAAAGAAGGGCGAGAAAATCATACAGGTGGCTACACCGAGGCGGGCCAGCGCCATCTCTGAACCCATAGCCAGCGCCATCTCGCGGCCCTTAAACCATTTTACCACACCACGTGATACGGTGATGCCGCCCATCTCGGCACCGCAGCCAAAAAGCATGAAGCCGATGGCCGCCAGTTTGGCTGAAGCAGGCATTCCCTCATAGAAGGGCGACACGCCTAATTGCTCAAACACAGGAATGTGGTTGAGATTGTTTGTAAACCATACGGCAAGGTTGCTGCCGATGAAGGCGTCGCTGATGGCATACCATTTGATGCAAGCACCAGCAAGCATGACGGCTCCTGAGAGCAATGCTGTGAAACGTACGCCCATCTTGTCGAGGATGATACCTGCGAAGATGAGGAAGAACACAAATACGTTAAGGAACGTTTCTGATCCTTGCATGGTGCCAAATGCTTTCGAGTCCCAGCCGCGCTGCGACTGCATAAGGTCTTTGATGGGCGACAGAATGTCCATGAAAATGTATGCACAGAACATGGCCAGTGCTAAAAGCAGTAGCGCTGTCCAACGCATAGCGGCATAGTCGCGAAGTGTTTTTTTCATAATCTTTATTTTATTATCTGTTATTGTTCAAATAGATATTTCTCGTTGTTCAAATAGATATCTCCAGTTATTCAAATCTGCATTTTTAATAACCTGTGATGAGGCTTACTTCTTCAGCCACTTATCAAGCCAGTTGAAGAAGGTGCGCTGCCACAGCACGCCGTTCTGAGGTTTCAGTACCCAGTGGTTCTCATCGGGGAAGATGAGCAACTCGGCAGGAACGCCACGCATACGAGCCGCATTGAAAGCACCGAAGCCTTGGTTTGCATTGATACGATAGTCTTTCTCGCCATGGATGCAGAGGATAGGTGTGTCCCACTGATCAACAAAGCGGTGCGGGCTATTAGCGTAGGTGCGTTTAGCGTTTGCGCTTTGGTCTTTGTTCCAATAGGCGTCCTCATACTCCCAGTTTGAGAACCAAGCCTCTTCGGTGTCGGTATACATCGACTCGAGGTTGAAGGCACCGTCGTGTGAGATGAAGCACTTAAAGCGTTTGTTGTGATGTCCGGCTAAATAATATACCGAGAAGCCGCCGAAGCTGGCGCCCACACATCCCAGGCGGTCTTTGTCAACATACGGAAGGTTTTTAGCAGCATCATCAATGGCGGTGAGGTAGTCGGCCATGCACTGCCCTGTCCAGTCGCCACTAACTTCTTCGTTCCATTCAGAGCCGAAACCAGGCAAGCCACGACGGTTAGGGGCAATAACGATATAGTCGTTGGCAGCCATGATTTGGAAGTTCCAACGATAGCTCCAGAACTGGCTTACGGGGCTTTGTGGTCCGCCCTCGCAGAAGAGCAGAGTGGGATATTTCTTGTTCTCGTCGAAGTTGGGTGGTAAGATGATCCAGTATTGCATCTCTTTTCCATCGGTAGTCTTCACCCAGCGTTCCTGCACCTTGCCAAGGTCAAGCTTGTCGTAGAACAGTTTGTTTTCAAAGGTCAACTGGCGCACCTTTGTCTTCTTTATATCTTTACCAGGGGTAACAACATACAACTCGTCGCCCTGTGAGATGCTGTGCCGACTTGCCAACAGCTGGTTGCCATTGTTTAACAGCTGCACCGAGCCAAAGTCGGCCCAATCGTCAGTCAGCTGCTTCACCTCGCCCTTAAGGTTTGTTTGGTAGAGGTTCACACAAGCGTGCCATACACCAATGAAATAGAGTGTGCGCGAGTCGTTGCCCCAGCAATAGTCGTCAACATTCGAGTCGAAAGCCTCGGCTACATATTTCTTTGTGCCATCGGCCAGCGTATATACGCACAGGCGGTTGCGGTCGCTCTCATAGCCATCGTGAGCCATGCTCTGCCAAGCCACGTATTGACCGTCGGGCGAGAACTTAGGGTTCACGTCATAGCCCATGTTCAGGTCGGCACCTTGGTGGTTGATGGCCTGGTTCTTCATGGTCTTGGTGGGGTTGAAGGCCACGGGCTTATAGTCGGCAGGCTTGCACAGGTTGCGTGTGTTGCCTGTTTCAACATTGTAGAGATAGATGTCTGAGTCGGTTGACACGGCATAGTCAACGCCCGTCTTCTTACGGCAGGTGTAGGCAATAAACTTTGAGTCAGGACTCCAGTTCAACTGCTCAACGCCACCGAAGGGAGCCATGGGGCACTCGAAAGGCTCGTCTTTCAAGATATCAATACCCTCATCTACGCCTTCGGCAGATACGTTGGCTACGAAGGGGTGAGCCACTGTTTCAACATAGTGGTCCCAGTGACGATAGTTGAGGTCGGTAACCAGTCGGCCTGTAGCCAAAGGCAGGTCATCGGGGTTCTTCTTGATGCTCTCGTGGTAGGGCAATGACTTGATAAGGATAACCTTCTTCTCATCGGGCGAGAATTTAAAGCCCTCAATCTCGATGTCGCTCTTGGTAAGCTGTCGGCGGTCGGTGCCGTCGGCGGCCATGCTCCACAGCTGTCCGTCGGTCAAGAAGGCGATGCGCTTGCCACCGTTAATCCATGCGGCATCGGTCTCACTCTTTGTGGTGGTGGTCAGCTTGGTTTGCTTCTTACCATCAGCGGTTTGTGTGTAAAGTATCTGATGACTTTTGTTCTCCTTTACGCTGTAGTAGCCTACCTGATACACCACGGTCTTTCCGTCGGGCGATGCTGCTGCACCATCAATACGTCCCATGGCCCAGAGGGTTTCGGGGGTCATGCGGTTGTTCTTTGTCAGTGCGCTCAGGTCGGTTGTTTTGTCAATCATAGTCTGTGCGTTTGCGCCGGCGCAGCCCATGACAGCTGCTACGGCCAATGAAAGTGTTTTGTTCATATTGTTAAGTTGTGTGTTATAGGCTGGGCTGTTGCTATGTTATACAAACTATCCCCGAAGGTGGCAAACACCAGGCTATAGCCTATGCTTGCCACCTTCGGGGAGGTATGTTTTATTTATGATTCTTGCTTGTTCTCATTTAGCAAGGTTCAACTGCTTTTCAGCCAATAGATTTATTTTCCTAACATATTGCGTTTGCGCTGCAACTCCTCGCGCTGGCGCTGCAGTTCTTGCTGCTGCTCTTGCATGGCTTGCAGACGTGCGGCCAGGTCACTCAGCTTTTGTGGCTTGTTTTTGTTCTCTTCATAGCGAGCCTCAAGAATGGCGAGCAACTTCTCATCGTTAGTGGTCTTGCGCAGTGTCCACATGATGGCAGCACTGAAGAAGAGGCTGATGAAGTAGTAGAAGTTGAGGCCAGCCGAGTAGTCGTTGAACATGAAGAAGAACATCAGCGGCATGAGGAACATCATCCACTGCATCATCTTCATCTGTTCAGCCTGTTGACCTACCATCTGGTCGCGCTGCTGACGCATGGTCATCCACGAATAGAGCAACTGCGAAACGCAGAACAGCACACAGGTGAGCGACAGGTGGTCGCCCAGCAGCCAAATGTTGTGGTGCCACTCGAAGATAGGGTCGTAGGTAGAGAGGTCTTTAATCCAAAGGAAACTCTCGCCGCGCAACTGAATAGCGTTGGGCACAAAGTTGAACATGGCAATCCAGATAGGTGCCTGTATCAGCATGGGTAAACAGCCCGACAAGGGGCTCACGCCATACTTAGCATATTCGGCCATCATGGCTTGCTGTTTCTTCATTTGGTCTTCAGGGGCGTTGTATTGCTTGGTAGCCTCTTCCAGTTTCGGCTTCAGCACACGCATCTTGGCCGAGCTCATATAGCTCTTCTTTACCAACGGATAGGTGATAACCTTTAGCAGCAAGGTGATGAGGATGAGCACGATACCCATGTTGATGTTCAGGCCTGTGAGAAAGTCGAACACATACAGTGTAAACCAGCGGTTGATGATGCGGAACAGTGGCCAACCTAAGTAAACCAAGCGCTGCATTTGTAGGTCTTTGCCAAAAGCACTCTCTTTCTCAACGTGTTGCAACAAACGGAAGTCGTTGGGACCAAAGTAGAATTCAAACTCTGACGGAGTCTTGCCCGATGGGTCGAAGAAGGTCTTCATGTTTGCCTGGAAGTTCTTCAGATAGCCCGAACCCTTCTCTTGCATCTGGCTCTGCAGCTGTGCGTTGGCTGCAAAGTCGTTTTTTGCAATCATCACAGCCGCGAAGAACTGGTTTTTGAAGGCCACCCAGTCAATCTTTTCTTCAATGGTCTTGTCATCGGCACCCGACTCGGTCAGGTGCTTAACGCCGCCCTCGCTCTTATGATAGGTGAGGGTGGCGTATCGGTTTTCAAACATGTATCCCTTTTCTTGCTGGCGGCATTGCTCGTTCCATGCAATGTCCATGGTGTTGGTATTGGGGCTGAAGAGGCCCTGCATACCGTTGGCCTGCAACTGCATGTGCAGCAGATAGTTGTGTCCCAGCACATATTTTATCTGCAAGCTCTTGCCTTCGCCCGCTTCTGCCGTAAAGGTTACGGTAGAGTCAGATGTCTCTGTGGCGGTGAAGTAGAGGTCGCTGGTGCTGATGTTGCTCTCTTTGGCAGCCAGCATAAAGCGCAAGCTTTGTTCCTCTTTGTTGAAGAGCGTAACGTTTGGGTTTCCTTCGCGGTCGGCGAAGTTTTTAATAACAGCCTTTTCTACCGTTGCGCCTTTTGTGTTAAAGGTAAGCTCTACCTTGTCGTTTTTCAGCACCACGGCCGAGTCGGTGCCTTGCATAGCCTTATGGAAGAGGGCTGTAGTATCGGCAATAAGCGCTGCTTTTGCCTCGGCAGTTTTCTTCTCTTCGGCCATCTGTTGGGCCGCTTCAGCTTTTTGCTGTGCTACGGCGGTGATAGAGTCTTGGCGTGCCTTCTCTGCTTGTTGTTCAGCCGAGGGTCGCGACCAGAAACTGTAACCTATCAATACGGCCGCAATGAGCACAAAGCCGATAATGTTGTTTTTGTTCACGTCTTTTCTTAGTTTATTTAATTCTTAATTTTTAATTCATAATTCATAATTCATAATGTGGGGCATTACTTATGAATTTTTCATCCCTTTTTATTCTCTATTGCTGTCTTCACAAAGTCGACAAACAGGGGATGTGGTTTCAGCACTGTGCTTTGATATTCGGGGTGGAACTGTGTGCCGATGTACCACTTCAGCGATGGTATCTCTACAATCTCTACAAGATCGCTCTCAGGGTTACGTCCCACACACATCATGCCGTTCTTTTCAAATTCGGCTTGATAGTCGTTGTTAAACTCGTAACGATGACGGTGGCGCTCTTGTATGTGCTCCTTATTATATATATTAAACACACGCGAGCCCTGTTTCAGAACACACTCATAGGCGCCCAGACGCATGGTGCCACCCATATTGGTGATGTTCTTTTGCTCCTCCATGATGTCAATTACGTTGTGCGGAGTAACCTCGTCCATCTCACGGCTGTTGGCATCAGCATAGCCCAGCACGTTGCGAGCAAATTCAATCACAATCATTTGCATACCGAGGCAGATACCGAAGGTAGGAATGTTGTGGGTGCGGGTGTAGTGTGCCGCAATAATTTTTCCTTCAATGCCACGCTGTCCGAAGCCTGGACAGATCAGTATGCCATCTTGTCCAGCCAATTTTTCGGCCACATTGTCTTCAGTGAGATATTCAGAGTTGATGAACGTGATGTTCACCTTATGGTCGTTGTAAGTGCCTGCGTGCGACAAACTTTCGCGTATCGACTTATAGGCATCCTGAAGATCATATTTTCCTACCAGGCCGATGTTCACCGTCTCGGTAGCCTTGTTGCGACGGTCGAGGAAGGCGCGCCACGGTCCTAATGAAGGCGTCTCGCCAATGGGCTCACCCATCTTACGCAGTATGGCGGTATCTAAGCCTTGCTTTTGCATGTTGACGGGCACCTCGTATATGCTGGGCAGGTCTTCGCTCTGTATCACACAGTCGAGGTCGACGTTACAGAAGCTGGCCACCTTTTTCAGTATGCCCTCTTCAAGATGTTTCTCGGTGCGCAATATCAGCACATCGGGCTGTATACCCACGCTCTGCAGCTCTTTTACCGAGTGCTGTGTAGGCTTTGTCTTTAGCTCGCCTGCAGCCTTTAGGTAGGGCACGTAGGTGAGGTGAATGTTGATGGCGTTCTTTCCCAATTCCCATTTCAGCTGTCGTATAGCCTCCATATAGGGTGCGCTCTCAATGTCGCCAATGGTTCCGCCTATCTCGGTGATAACAAAGTCGTAATGATATTTTTTTCCCAGCAACTTTACGTTGCGCTTTATTTCGTCAGTGATGTGTGGCACCACCTGTATGGTCTTTCCAAGGTAGTCGCCTCGGCGTTCTTTGTCGATAACGGCTTTATAGATGCGCCCAGTGGTAAGCGAGTTGGCCTTGGTGGTTTGTATGCCCGTAAAACGTTCATAATGGCCAAGGTCAAGGTCGGTTTCCATGCCATCAACCGTTACGTAACATTCGCCATGCTCGTAGGGATTGAGGGTACCAGGATCAATGTTGATGTAGGGGTCAAATTTCTGGATGGTAATGTTGTAGCCTCTCGCTTGCAACAGTTTACCAATTGACGACGATATAATGCCTTTTCCTAATGAAGAAACGACGCCGCCTGTAACAAAGATGTATTTTGTTTCAGCCACGATGTGAAAAATTAAAAATTGTCACTAACTAATAATACAAGGTGCAAAGTTAGTACAATTTTACGAAATTCACAAACCAATTTCAAATTTTATTCTTACCTTTGCAACGGTTCACGACAGACCGTATAAATAACGGCTTTCTCCATTTAGAAATTTGTAGAATAAAATAATGAAAATGATGAAATTGAAATATATTCTTCTTTCGTTGATGCTGGCAGCAGTGACAGTAGAGGCCAGCGCACAAAGTCGCCACCGACGTGTGGTGGTAGAGCGCGATACCGTAAGCGCGCTGGTGCGTGCTTATACCGACTCGCTCACACAGCTTCGACAACGTATCGACTCGCTGACGACAGCAACGCAGAAAGCCGATACCGACTATGCGTATCGCAATCAGTATTATCGTTTGTTCGTGCCCCTTACGTTCTATCACGACATTGTTCAGAAACGTTTTAGCATTGGCGGCGATACCACCAGCACGGTTCTTGATGAGGCGCTGATGGATGTTTACTTCCGTCGTCCTGACCTGGTGCGTAGCACGCAGAGCAAGATGGAGGGCGTAGGGCCTATCTTCAAGCCCGATGCCTCAGAGGTGTTGCCCTCAGTAGATATGGTTGAGCGTGTGGCACCTCGAGCTGAAGACACACAGGTAGATGTGGTTGACATTATGCTGAAGCGCCCCAACTTCTGGAAGTTTGCGGGTGAGTTTCGTCTTGACTTGAGCCAAAACTACTATTCGGGCAACTGGTCGGGGGGTGGCGAGAGCAACTACTCTACGCGCGGCTACCTGAAATTTTATGCCAAGTATGACGATAAGAAGCGCTTCTTCTGGGAACATACCTTGGAGGGAACGTTGGGCTTTAACAGTTCGAAGACCGATACTATTCATAGCGTGAAGACCAACAATAGCGACCTACACTATAAGTCGAAATTGAACCTTCGTGCCATCAGAAAATGGTCGTACACCTTGCAGCTCGATGCCAAGACGCAGATGATGCGTATCTTTGATAACAACTCATACCGTGTGAAGTCAGACTTTGGTTCGCCGCTGTATTTGAACCTCTCTGTCGGTATGTCGTCCGACTTTAAACTGTTTAAAGGCAAAGTGGCGGGTAACGTCAACCTTGGTGCCTTCTCATACAACTATCGTTACGTTGACCGCTTGAACATTGCCAGCAGTTTTGGTGTGAAGAACAACCGCCACTCGTTACAAGATTACGGTTCGCGCCTCGACCTCAACTTTAATGTATCGTTTATCAAGAACCTTACGTGGCGCGTAGAGTCGTATGGCTACACCTCTTATAAACGTTTTGAGGCACAGATCTTGAATAAGTTCGACTTCCGTTTCAACAAGTATTTGGCCACCCACTTTGAGTTTTATTCGCGTTTCGACGACTCGCGTGCTCGCGACGACCATCATGGTTATTGGCAGTTCCGCGATTATCTCACGTTCGGTCTTAGCTTCAATTTCTAACCTCTTATTATGAGGTAGAAGATAATTTAATCACACTACAATATCTTTATACGACAGTAGTTGTATATACAACAATAGTTTATATGCAATAATAGTTTTATACAACATTGAACAACAAAAGGACAACAGAAACAATACATTAAAGGCAATAAAGCAAACAATGTTGTTTCTGTTGTCCTTTTGTTGTTCAATGTTGTTTTATAGGATTATATTGTATATGGCCCTAAACACAACATAAAAGGCGACCCTTTCTCGTTTTCTCTTTATATATTATATAATATGAGAAAAAGAAAGGGTCGCCTTTATTTAACTCAAATCGGTCGTTAGCAGTTATAAAAACCGACATAAAACGGCCTAATGATCGTTTGGGGTTTAATGATGTCGTCTTTATTCGTTGCTAAGAATAGCCCACACAAGGAAGGCAATGATAGCAATGCATAAGAAACACATCAGCTGGAACAATGCTTTTGATAGCGTCTGTTGGCGCTTTTTGCTACGCAGCGCCTCTTGCTTTATCAGTTCGGCATCGTCCATCTGGTGATTGCTGCGACGGTAATGATTTCCTGACATATTGGTTCTTTGCTTTTATTGGTTCTTTGCTTTTATTAGTTTTTGGGGAGTATCGTCGTTATAACGAAAAGGTATAAGATGGGGCGTTTTGGGAAAGATTAATATCAGAAGCGCACGTCTACCTGTACATCTACCATGTTATACGAGTGCTTCTTCAGCGAACGGTCGTTCACAAAGGCGTATTCAAGGTTCAGCTTGATATTTTTGCCGAAGCAGTAGTCGGCGCCCAGCTCATACTGTGTTTTCGATGTGCTCCATTCGGCGCGTGGACGATACATATCGTAGCGGCCCTTTATATGAATCTTGTTCTTCTGCACAGGGGCAATGAGCAGCGCATACAAACCATCGGCCTTGTCGCCAGCAGCAGTGTTTACGGTGCAGTCTTTATTGTTCTCGTCTTTCTGATAGGTGGTCTTGAAACCGTAGCCCTGACTGTGGATGTATTCAGAGCGGAAGGTCCAGTCGTCTTTCACATATTCAGCACTAAAGGCGTAGCGGTTGCGTGAGAGCGAGCGTGTGCCCGTAATGTTTTTTTCCTCGCCGTTTACCACCTTGGTGCCAATGATACCTGTGCGTGCATACGAGCCTGTCCATCCGAAGGCACCAATGCGCATGCCTTTAACAGGCATCACCCACAGACCACCAATATAGTCTTTCTTCTGGTCAACATCTTTCACGTTGATGCCCTGACCATTGAATACGCCTACCTGGTAGTGCAACAGTGCGCGACCATTGGCGTTAGGAAACAGGTCGCCTTGCAACTGTATACCTATGTCACGGCCGTTGCTTGAGTGCTCACCCGTTCTATCGCTGAAGCCCGACAGCTTTGTTACGTTTTGTGCATAGCTCATAAAGCCTTGGTCAATGGGGTGCATGGGGTTTTCAAAGGTGAAGGGGCGTTTAAACTGTCCTATCTTCACGTATGCCGCTTTGCATTTCTGCCACTCTATGAAGGCGTCTACCAGTCGGGGCGAGCTGCCCAGTGTCGAGGTGTTGCCGTTCAACTGCACCTGAGCCTTCCAGTAAAACTCGTTAAAGAATTTTCCGTCCAGGGCCATACGCACCATGCGCAGGTTGAACGAGTTGTTCTCAGCATCTTTCAGCCCTTTGGCATCATACTTCTGTCCCGAAGCAGTGTATTGTGTCATTACATATCCGCTGAATTTGATGTCGTTTACCACTTTTACCTTCGGGGCGTTGTCTTGTGCATGAGTTGCTGTGCACAGGCCTGCCAGTGCCAGCATGCTTGCCAAAACTTTGGTTGTAAGTTTCATTTCTTTTAGGTTTTATTTGTCTTCTAAATAGGGTGGTGTTCTTGTTCTTTCATTGAAGGGGGCTTATTCAGCCTCCTTCGCTTTGTCGCGACGTTGTAGCAGCACCACATTCTCAACATGCGGTGTGTGTGGGAACATATCAACGGGCTGAACGGCGGCCACACTATATTGAGCATCCATCAGTTGTAGGTCGCGCGCCTGAGTGGCGGGGTTGCAGCTCACGTATACTATGCGGTCGGGGTTAGCACGTAGGATGGTGCTCACCACGTCGGGGTGCATACCAGCACGTGGGGGGTCGGTAATAATTACGTCGGGGTGGCCATGCTGCGCAATAAAGTCGTCGGTCAAAATATCTTTCATATCGCCAGCATAGAAGCGCGTATTGTTGATGTGGTTCACCTCCGAGTTTACCTTTGCATCTTCAATAGCCTCAGGCACATATTCGATGCCCACTACCTGACGGGCGTTGCGCGCCACAAAGTTGGCTATGGTACCTGTGCCTGTGTAAAGATCGTACACATTTTCGTTGCCTGTGAGCTGTGCAAACTCGCGAGCTACGCTATACAGATGGTATGCCTGGTCGGTATTGGTTTGGTAGAAACTCTTGGGGCCTACCTTGAAGCGCAACTCCTCCATGGTTTCATAAATATGGTCGTTGCCTTTAAACACGCTCAGTTCCAAATCGCCAAAGGTGTCGTTACACTTTTGGTTGTCGACATACATAAGCGAACTGATTTGCGGAAACTTGCCAGCAATGTGTTGCAACAAACCTTTGGCACGCGCCTCGTCGCCCTCCTCGTCATAATGAAATTGTATCAGCACCATCCATTCGCCCGTGTTCGAATTGCGAATCATGATGTCGCGCAGCAAGCCGTGTTGCTGGCGCAGGTCAAAGAAGGTCATGCCTGTAGCAAAGGCATAGTCGCGTATGGCGTTACGAATTTCGTTGTGCAAGTCGTCCATCAGCCAGCATTTCTCAATGGGCAATATTTTGTCAAAGGCACCCGTGATGTGGAAGCCAATGCCATTCATATTGTCATAAACGGTGCCAGCAACCACCTGTTCGCGGGTGAGCCAGCGCTTGTTGCAGCAGCCAAACTCAAGCTTGTTTCTATATTCGCGGGTCTTCACGCTGCCCATGATGGGGCGAAATTCGGGCAACTCTACCTTGCCTATGCGTGATAGCTGGTCGTGCACCTGTTGCTGTTTAGCTTTCAGTTGCTCTTCATAGGGCAGGTTCTGCCATTTGCAGCCTCCACACACGCCAAAGTGTTCACACATAGGCTCTTGACGTATGTCGCTCTTCTTTATAAAACGAATCACTTCTGCCTCACAGTAGTGGTGCTTCTTTCGACGCACTTGTAGGTCTACCACATCGCCTGGAACAGCAAAGGGTACAAATACTACCATGTCGTCGACGCGTGCCAGGCTCTTGCCTTCAGCGGCAATGCCTGTTATGGTTATGTTCTCGAGTATGGGTAATGGTTTCTTCTTTCGTGCCATTTTTCTTTTGTCAATAATGTGCAAAGATAATGCAAACCGAGAGCAGAGATGCAAGCTTGCTTGTAATCTATGCCGAGGTGCAGCTTATCTTATGTAAAGATAATGCAAACCGAGAGCAGAGATGCAAGCTTGCTTGTGATCTATGCCGAGGTGCAGCTTATCTTATGCAAAGATAATAATATTTGCTGAAACTGAACACTTTAATGTGGAAAATGTTTCTTGTGGTCTTTTCCTCTCCCTTTTATTTATGCTTTGGCGTTTGCCTATCACAACATTTCTTACTAACTTTGCACCCGTTTTGCGCGAGAAGCAAGATAGCTGTCAAACTCAAAGAAGGGAGAGAAACTGATCTCTTTGTCAACTGATTAATTTGCTAACTCGTTAACTCGTCAACTTGTTAACTCGTCAACTAAAAAACATGTTCATCGTAATAGCATTTATATTTATAGGTATAGTGGCTGGCCGCCTGATGCGACGCTGGCCTATGGCATGGCTGCAGCATGCGCTCACCGCGTTGGTGTGGGTGTTGCTCTTTTTGCTGGGCGTTGAGGTAGGAGGCAACGATCAAGTGATTGCTTCGCTACCCACCTTGGGTGTTGAGGCAGCCATCATTGCTGGCTTCGCTACCTTGGGCAGCTGTGTGCTGGCCATGTTGTTATGGCAGTATGTAAAACGTAACGGAGGGGCCAAGGCATGAAGGGTAGCCTGATTATCGTAGCCTTTTTTGCGGCTGGCATACTGTGTGGCCGTGCCGATGTGTTGCCGCAATGGGTGAGCAGTAGCACCGTAAGCATGACAGCCCTGTGCGCCCTGTTGTTGTGTGTGGGCATGGGCATAGGTAGCAACCCTGATATGAAGAGCGAGTTTCGGTCGCTCAACCCCCGCGTGGCTTTGCTGCCGCTGGCCACCATCTTGGGGTCGTGGGCGGGCGCTGCCATTGCCTTCTTGGTGTTGCAACGCACCATTACCGATTGTTTTGCCATCAGTAGTGGCTTTGCCTACTACTCGTTGTCGAGCATCTTTCTTACCGAATATCGCGGTATCGAACTGGGCACTATTGCCCTCGTAGCCAACCTTGTGCGCGAGGCTATCACGCTTTTGGGCACACCTCTGCTGGCACGTATCTTTGGTCCGCTGGCTCCTATCTCGGCGGGCGGTGCCACAACGATGGATACCACGTTGCCCATCATTACGCATACCTGTGGGCAGCGGTTCACCATCCTGGCCATCTTTCATGGCTTCATCGTCGACTTCTCTGTGCCCTTCCTTGTTACCTTCTGGTGCATGATGTAGTAACCTCCGCCCCAAAATGTATTTTTATGCACAAACTGACGTAAAGTGAATATTTATGCAAAAGCTGGCGTAAAGTGAATATTTATGCAATTCGGTTCTTTCACATTTCTTAGCATAATATTCTTTAAAAAAGTAACAGATTGATGTTAAATCAGATGTCGCTGCTTACGGTTTTTGTTATTGATACCTTTCGTATGCGAAACCCTTGGTTTTAGGTCGTGAAACCCTTGGTTTCAGGCTGCGAAACCCTTGGTTTTACGACCTGAAACCAAGGCTTTCAGACCGTAATTTGATGGGTTTCTTAAAACACTTCCATTTATGCATAAATATACAGAAATGGAAGTGTCGTTTTTCAATCAATATTAATCAATATTATTGCCCTTTTTGTGGGGCATTGTTCTTTCTTTTTTAGAAACTATTACTTACTGTGTACAGTGGGATGTTTGTCATCCATCCCTGCTCTTGGTACGGCGACATTGAGAAACGTAAGGCATGCAACTGTTGATGAGCATCGATAAACGTGCGTAGCGACTTAGAACGTAGGTTCTCTTCGGCCTTTACCTCTATCGGAACAATTTCGCCTTTGTGCTGTACCAAGAAGTCAATCTCTAATCGAGCATCGTCTCTACTATAATAATAGGTGAAGACGCTCTGCTGACATAGCAACTGTGTGAGCACATAATTCTCGGTAAAAGCGCCCTTACTTTCTGTCATTGCCTTGTTTGAGATAAGCATTTGGGCTGGTTCCATCTCGCTCAATGCCCCTAACAAACCTACATCTAAGATGAACAACTTGAAGGCATTAAAGTCTTCGTAAAATTTTAGTGGCAATCCCACTTCTCTTACTCTTGGTATACGATAGGTTAGGCCCGCGTCAATAAGCCATTGAATGGCCATCTCAAAATCTTTGGCTCGTGCACCACTTCTTACCGCACCATATACAAACTTTTTATTTTCTTTGGCTAATTGCGAAGGAATTGATTGCCAAACCATGCTAATGCGTGTAGCTTCATTGGGGCTCACATGCTTCGATATATCGCTTCGATAGAGGGTGAGAATGTTGTTTTGCACTTGCCTTACGATATTGGCGTCGTTTGTGGCGATGAAGGTTTTAACGGCTTCGGGCATGCCTCCCACAAAATAGTATTCGCGCAATAACTTGGTATACTTTTCATGAAGCAATGATATGGTTTTCCAGTCTTTCGCTGTTAAGATGTTTTGCATCTGTTCTTCACCCTTGGCTAATAAAAATTCTTCAAACGACATAGGATAAAGCCGAATGATGTCTACCTTGCCTACTGGGGCCGACTCGCCCTGATGCATGGCCACACCAAGAAGTGAACCAGCAACAGCAACATGATATTCGGGCGCATTTTCGCAAAAATATTTTAATGCAGAAAGACCTTTATGTAGCTCTTGTATCTCGTCTAATATTATGAGGGTCTTGCCAGGAACAATGGGTTGCTTGCTGATGGCACCAATCACCATCAGCACACGTTGCATATCATAATCTTCGGCAAAGATGTGGGCAATCTCCTGGTTGCCATCACAGTTGATGTAAGCAACGTTTTCATATTCTTGCTTGCCAAATTCTTTAAGGATATACGTCTTGCCTACTTGCCTTGCTCCCGACAAGATAAGGGGCTTTCTTAATGGGCTGTTTTTCCAAGCTTTAAGTTGTGCTATAATGGTTCTTTTCATGCTGCAGACCTTAATAATGTGCTTAATTTGTTGTTATACAACATGTTTATTACATGCTCTTCGTTGCAAAGATACACTTTTCTACACGAACTTTCAAACTTTTATCACACTTTTTTACACGAACTTTTGTTGAAACGTCACACTTTTTTACACGAACTTTTGTCAGTGTATCACATTTTTCTACACGAACATGCCTCGTGGCGAAGCGTTAACCCTTGGGAGGGGTGGGGCGCAGAGAGGCCAAATAGTTGTAGTGTTCACCCTTTGCTATGATGGTGCAGATGAGTCCGCACTGCTTACTAATGGCAGTGAGCAAGTCGGGGTCGGTGTAGAGCCAGTCGAAAGGTTTGCCCTTAATGTCTTTATACTGCATCTGATAGTCAACCTCGCCATAATAAGGCGCGTTGAGGTCGATGTCCATTGAGCCATCTTCGTTTTCGTAGATGTATCTAAGGTCAGACGAGTCGATAAGAATTTGTCCGCACCACGGGTTGAGTAAGCTGCGTAAACGGTGCAGCAGATTGGGCAGATGTTCCAGTTTGCCAGCAATGCCCGTGCCGTTCATCAAGAGTAGCAGCGTGTCGTATTGGCCTTGCAGTTGGGGGTTAAACAGGTTTACACATTCTACATCTTTAATGCCACGCTCTCGCATCACCTCGCAGCTCAGTGGCGAGATGTCGATGGCCTTTACCTGTAGGCCGCGCTCTTGCAGCGCCAAGGCATGACAGCCAGCCCCAGCTCCGATGTCGAGCACGCGGCCACGCGCCATCTCTAACGCCTTTTGCTCAAGTCGAGGCATCTGTTTAAACGAGCGAAACAGGTGGCCGACAGGCATCTCATCGTCTTCAAACATCGACGACATAACGCGCAGCTGTGCAGCCTTGCCCGTGTGCTGATAGTCGTGTATGGCTGCCCCCATAGGGTCGTGCTCAGCCTCTAATATATCATATTTCATAGTGCGTACTTTGTTTTTTATATATTATATTTGTTGCAAAGTTAGGCTTAACCCATGAAATATACAAGCATAACTATTCTTTTCTGTTACATTATAAAACAATTATCAGGAAAAATGCCTATTTTTGTAGATGAAATAACAATATGCCATCTACAAGTGTAAATAGAAAGAGGCAAAGCAAACCATTGAATGTAATAAAAACCCAAATTAATATGAAATTTAATAACAAGGTCTTAACCCTTGGCTTGGTAGTAGCTTTTTTGCAGATGCCAGCCACATCGTTTGCCCAAGGCTCGGGCGCTAATCGTCAGAACCCTCTCTTGCAGAAGAGCAGCTTGCCATTTGGTGCTCCCGACTTCAGCAAGATACAGGAGACCGACTATCTGCCTGCCATTGAGGTGGCTATCAAGGAACAGCGCGACAATATAAAGAAGATTGTTGACAACAAGAAGAAGCCCACTTTCAAGAACACCATTCTCGCCTATGAGGAGAGTGGTATCTTGCTCGATCGCATTATGAACGTGTTTGACGGCCTTACCAGCGCCCACAAAACACCCACTATTGCCGAGACCGAGAAGAAGGTGATGCCCCTGCTCACCAATCTTGACAATGAGATATCATTCAACCAGAAACTTTTCGAGCGCATAAAGTATGTTTATGATCATGAGTATAGCAAGCTGAAGGGCGAAGACCAGCGCCTCACCGAGGTTATCTATAAGGGCTTTGTGCGTTCTGGCGCCTTGCTTTCTGCCGACAAGATGGAGCGCATGAAGCAAATCAATGCGCGCATATCAGAACTGCAACAAGCATGGGGCACCCTCTTGCCCGAGGCCACCAATAATGCTGTGGTATGGGTGGATAGCAAAGAACAGCTTGCCGGACTGAGCGATGCCGACATTGCACAATGCAAGAAAGATGCCGAGAGCCGTGGCAGCAAGTCGGAATACTGCATCGTTATCATCAACACCACCCAGCAGCCCATCTTGGCCAGTTTGCAGAACCGCGACTTGCGTCGCAAGGTGTTTGAGGCCAGCATACATCGTGCCGATGCCACCAACCCTAAGTATAACACCTTCCCCATCGTTACCGAACTGGCCAAGTTGCGTGCCGAGAAGGGTAAGTTGATGGGGTATAACAACTATGCCGAGTATTCGCTTGAGCGCACCATGGCCAAGAACCCCACCAATGTTTACAACTTCTTGCATCAGCTCATTAAAGACTATTCGCCTAAGGCCGATGCCGAAACACAAGCCATTGAGCAGTATGCACAGAAGCAGGAGGGAGCCGACTTCCGTCTGCAGCCCTACGACCGCTTCTACTATTCGGCCAAGATGAAGAAGGAGATGCTCAACATTTCTGACGATGAGGTGAAACCTTATTTTAATATTGACAGTGTACAGATAAACGGCGTGTTCTATGCTGCCCAGCGTGTCTACGGTCTCACCTTCAAGCAGCGCAAAGACATACCTACCTATCACCCCGATATGAAGGTGTTTGAGGTAATTGACAAAAATGGAAAACCCATTGCCCTGTTCTATAGCGACTTCTTCCGTCGTCCTACCAAGCGTGGCGGTGCATGGATGAGCGCCTTTGCTAAGCAGAGCCGCCAGCGTGGTCAGTTGCCCATTATATATAATGTATGCAACAATGCCAAGGCCCCTGAGGGGCAGCCGTCGCTCATCACTTGGGACGAGGTGTGCACCATGTTCCACGAGTTTGGTCATGCTCTTCATGGCATCCTCTCTAATTGCCAATACAACACGCTCTCGGGCACTGCCGTCGCTCGCGACTTTGTAGAGATGCCTTCACAGTTTAACGAGTCGTTTGCAAGTATACCCGAGGTTTTCGACCATTTTGCTCGACACACCGAGACAGGCAAACCTATGCCTGCCGACCTTAAAGAACGTATGCTAAAGAGCATCAATTTCCAAACAGCCTATGCTCTTGGCGAGAACCTTGCTTCAACCTGTCTTGACCTTGCTTGGCATATGATTAGTGTCGACGAGGTGCCTTCGCCTTATATGGCAGGCGCTTTTGAAAAAGAGCAGCTGCACAACGTTGGTTTGCTCAATAACCAGATACTGCCGCGCTATTCAACCTCTTATTTCAACCACGTATGGGGTGGTGGTTATGCTGCTGGCTATTATAGCTATCTGTGGACCGAAGTGTTGGCCGTAAACGTAGCCGACTATTTTGCTAAGCATGGCGCCCTTGATCCTGCTGTGGGCCAGGCCTTCCGCGATAAAATTCTTAGTCGTGGCAACACTAAAGACCAGATGCAAATGTTTACCGACTTTACGGGTATGGAGAGCCCTGATGCCTCAGGACTGTTGAAAGCCAGAGGACTATGAAAGGGAAAAGTGAAAAGGGAAAAGTGAAAAATCCAATTGCTTTGTAAGTGAAAGGGAAAAGTGAAAAGGGAAAAGTGAAAAATCCAATTGCCTTGTAAGTGAAAGGGAAAAGTGAAACTATGATTAAAAGACTATTATCTTTTCTCGACGCTTCGCCAGTGAATTTTCTGGCGGTTAAAAACATTACCGATATGCTCGAGGCTGGTGGCTTTCGCCGCCTCGACCCCTGTCAGCCGCTGGGCGCTGTTAATGCTGGCGACCGTTTCTTTGTTACCAAGAACCACTCGTCGGTATATGCTTTTCGCATAGGTCGTAAGCCGCTGGCCGAGGCGGGCTTCCACATGATTTGTGCGCATAGCGATTCGCCCACCTTCCGCATCAAACCTAATGCCGAAATGCTTACTGAGGGTGGATTGGTAAAACTTAATACTGAGGTGTATGGTGGCCCTATTATGTCAACATGGTTCGACCGCCCACTTACTCTTGCCGGACGTGTTATCGTGCGCAGCAACGATGTGATGCATCCCGACACAATGCTGTTGCACATCAAACGACCGCTGCTGCAAATTAGCAACCTTGCCATTCATTTTAACCGCCAGGTTAACGATGGCGTGAAGCTGAGCCGACAAAAAGATGTGTTGCCAATCTTAGGACAGATTACCAATCAGCTTGAAGCGGGCAATCTGCTCATCAACGTTATTCTTGAAGAACTGAACAAGCAGCGCCCCGTGAGCCGTGAAGATATTCTCGACTTCGACCTCTACCTTGCCGATGCTACCCCCGCCTGCACCTTTGGTGTGCATAACGAGTTTATCTCGTCAGGCCGTCTCGACGACCTGTCAATGTGCTTTGCTGGGCTGGAGGCTCTTCTTGCTACTAACGATACCGACACCACACAGGTGCTGGGCATCTTTGATAACGAGGAAACGGGCTCGCAAACCAAACAGGGTGCGGGCAGCCCCTTCCTATCGTATATGCTGCAGCGCATAGCCTTGTCGCAGAGCCATACCGAGGAGGCTTACTATCAGGCCGTTGAGCGTGCTTTCATGATTTCGGCCGACAACGCACACGCATGGCATCCCAACTATGCTGAAAAGTATGACCCCACAAACCATCCTATGTTGGGTGGCGGACCCGTCATTAAGTTTAATGCTGCGCAGAAGTATGCTTCTGATGCTGCTTCGGCTGCCGTCTTTGCTGGCATATGCGAGAAAGCTGGCGTGCCCTGTCAGCGCTTTGTCAACCATAGCGATGTGGCGGGCGGCAGCACTCTTGGCAACATTCTTGCCTCGTCAATACCTTTGCGTGGCGTAGATATGGGCAACGCCATACTGGCCATGCACAGTTGCCGTGAAACAGGCAGCGTGTGCGATCATGAATATTGTGTAAAAGTGTTTACCAAGTTTTACAATCTGTAAGCATATAGTGGTTTCCATTCTTTGTGAGAAACCTGCAATATGAACAAGAAAAGGACAACAAAAACAACATTGTTTTTACTCGATTGAATGAAACAATGTTGTTTTTGTTGTCCTTTTTCTTGTTATTGTTGTTGCTTTGTGATATTGAAGCAACACCTGCAATTGATGCAACCTCTTAGATAGACGTCTGTGCCAACGGAAACAATCGAAGGGCTGTTTCGGTGGTGATGCGTGCCACCTCTTCGGGGGTTACGTCATAGCTGGTGGCCAGTGTGTTGATAATGTGAGGGATGAAACTGCTTTCGTTGCGCTGCCCACGTAAGGGCACAGGCGCCATGTAGGGGCTGTCGGTCTCTAAGACAATGCGGTTAAGAGGCACAACGGCGGGCAAATCTTCGCGCAGATGGCTGCTCTTAAAGGTTGAAACTCCGCCAATGCCTAAGGCAAACTGTGGGAAAGAAAGCAGTTCTAACGCCTCTTTCTGGTTGCCCGTAAAGCAATGAAACACGCCACCAGGCAGCTGATGGGCATAACGTCGCATGATGGCCACCATCTCGTTTTGTGCTTTACGGCAGTGTATCATCAGTGGCAGTTGTGTTTCAACTGACCATTTCACCTGCTCCTCAAAAGCCTTCAGCTGTTCGTCGGCAAAGTCGCGCGACCAGTAATAGTCAAGTCCTACCTCGCCAATAGCAATGTAGGGGTGTGGCCCTTGCAGCAGGTTGTGCATATGTTGCAGTTGTGTGGCCCAGTCGGCTTTCACCTCTTCGGGGTGCAAGCCTATCATGGGGTAGGCGTATCCAGGGTATGCGTCGCACACCTTTTGTATAGTTGTTAGCGACTGGCAGTTGATGGCGGGCACAAACATCTTGCTCACGCCAGCCTCTTTTGCCCGTGCAATCACCGCGTCGCGGTCGTCGTCAAACTCGGTGCCGTCGATATGTGTGTGCGTGTCAATGTATAACATGATGGTGTGTGTGAGCTTTTTAATAATTACGTTTCATCAGTTTATACACGTAGGCCGTCAGCTGCTCTTTACGTTCGGCATCAATTTTTACGGCTTCAAGGCAGGCCAATCCCTGTTTAAAGTAGTGGTCGATGCGCTCTTTGGCCAGCGTGTCAATGCCAATCTCGTTATACAGACGTGTTACGGCAGCAATCTTCTCTTGCTCGTCAAACTCGGTGGCTTCTACCCAGCGGTGCAGTTCGGCTCGCTGCTGCTCGTTAGCTCTCAAGAAAGCGTTGATGAGCATGAAGGTTTTTTTGTTTGAAACAATGTCTCCACCAATGGCTTTTCCAAACACCTTTGTGTCGCCGTAAACATCGAGAAAATCGTCTTGCAGCTGGAAGGCCAGGCCTATCTGCTCGCCAAACGTGTATAGCAGGTTGGCATCGTCGGCTGAGGCGTCGGCCAGCAAGGCGCCCATCTTCAAGGCACAGGCCAATAACACGCTGGTTTTCAGGCGTATCATCTCAATATATTCGTCTTCGCGCACATCCATACGGTGCTCAAAGTCCATGTCGTATTGCTGTCCCTCGCCAATCTCCAGCGCTGTCTCAGTAAACAGGTCGAGCACAGCTTTTAGTTTGTCTTCAGGGCATTGTGCCATTTGCTGAAACGCCAATACCAGCATGCTGTCGCCCGAAAGGATGGCTGTGTTGGCATTCCAACGTTTGTGCACGGTTTCGTGTCCGCGACGCAGGTCGGCGTTGTCCATCAGGTCGTCGTGCAGCAATGTATAGTTGTGATAGGTTTCGAGCGCGCAAGCCTGATTCAGGATGCTTTGTGGGTTGTCCTTAAAAAGGTTATAAGCCAACAGCATGAGCACGGGGCGCATGCGCTTTCCGCCTATCGACAGCACATATCTCACAGGCTCGTAGAGCGAGGTGGGCTGACGGTTGAATGGTAACGATTGAATGGCTTCGTTTACAACACTTAATACTTCTTCTGACTTCAACATGGCTATATCTGTATTTTAAGAGGATGATATGATGTTTATAATTTAAATTCGATAGGAATGGCAAACATGGTGCGACAGGGCTTGTTGTTTTCAAGGCCTGGTTTCCAGGTGGGCATCAAGCGCACCACACGCAGCGCCTCGTTGTTCAGCAGAGGGTCGGCCGACTGCGCTATCTTGATGTTGCTGATCATTCCGTCTTTGTTGATGATGAACGTTACCACCACCTTGCCCTGTATCTTCTTTTGCTGTGCCTGTGGCGGATAGCGTAGGTTTTTTGTGATCCATTTCATCATGGCCACCATACCACCGGGAAATTCGGGCAACTGTTCTACCACGCGCAGGTTTAGAGGGTTGTCGTTAGCATCAACAGCCACAGGGGGCTGAGCTTGCGATGCCTCTTCTTTGTCGCCCTTTGTGCCTTCAGCGCCATCGTCAGCGGTGCCGTCGTTGGTGCGTAGTTGGTTCAGTGTGTTTAGCTTTTCGGCCTCTTGTTTCACTTCGTCTACCACGTTTATCTTGGTGGGCGTAGGTTTGGCTGGAGCGGCCGTTGGCATGACGGCTATCCTATCGTCACGGTTGATGGCAGGCATCAGATTGATGTCTTGCACAAGGTCGTCAATGGGCTGCTCGTCATAGTCGGTTTGGCTCGTTGAGGTATAGTTGATGGCTACATAGAATGTGGCCATCACCACCACCAGCGCCAATAAAAACCACAGCGGTCGTTGTGGCTCAAGGCGCGCCTTGTCTGACTTTTTGTTTTCCACCTTATACTAAACCTGTTTGTTTTTTCGTTATTCTATTGTTTAAGCCTATAAGCCCTACGCCTTGTGCCCAAAATAAAAAGCACAAAGTGTGGCCTCGAAGGCATTTCATTTACAAAATTAGCACAGATATTTTAAAAAAGCAGTATCTTTGCCAAATAAATTTGACACATTGGGATGAAAAAGCATATTTTAACCCTTATAGCCGTGCTTTGGGCTGCCGTAGTGGTGGCACAAGAAAGCCAAACCGAATATAATTTCTTGCGCTTGCCCGTCAGCGCCCACGCGGCAGCCTTGGGAGGCGACAATATCAGCATTACCGATGACGATGAGGCCCTGATTTTCAATAATCCAGCCTTGCTAACATCGGTGAGCGATAAGACCATATCGCTGCATTACATGAACTATATGTCGGGGGTGAACACGGCCAGTGCCGCCTTCAACTGGATGTATAAGCAGAAGGGATGCTTTGCTGCTTCGGCGCAATATATCAACTATGGTACGATGAAAGAGATGGACGAGAACAACGTGCAGCAAGGCGAGTTCTCGGCTAAAGATCTTTCTTTCGCGGGCTATTTCTCATATCTGCTTACCAATAAGCTCTCGGGAGGCATCACCGCCAAGTTTATCACCTCGTATATAGGTAGCTACAACTCAATAGCCATGGGCGTTGATCTGGGCTTGAACTATTATGACGAAGAGACCGACCTCTCAGTAGGCCTTGTGTGTAAAAATTTGGGTGGACAGCTAAAAGCTTATAACGACGACTTTGAGCGTATGCCTATCGATGTGCAGTTGGGTGTGAGCAAGCGTCTCTCACATTCGCCCTTCCGCCTTTCTGCCACCCTTGTCGACCTTAATCATTGGAATTATGGCTTCATTAATCACCTGGTAGCGGGTGTCGACATTATTCTTTCACCCTCAATATGGGTAGGCGGTGGTTATAATTTTCGTCGCGCCCACGAGATGAAAATCACCAATGGTGAAGATGAAAGCAGCCATGGTGCGGGTCTATCGTTTGGTGCGGGTATAAACCTTGAGCGCTTTAAGGTGAATGTGGCTTACGGCAAATATCATGTATCGAGTTCGTCGCTCTTGCTGAATGTGGCTTATAGTCTATAACTTTACGTTTGTAAAAGATAAAAACAAAATAATCTATATATAATAATATGAAGAAAATAACGATAGCCATCGATGGATTCTCGTCATGCGGAAAGAGCACGATGGCTAAAGATTTGGCACGCGAAGTGGGATATATCTATGTTGATACGGGTGCCATGTACCGTTCGGTCACTCTCTATGCGTTGCGTAACCAATTGTTTGATGCCGATGGCAACATTATGGCCAACGCTCTGGAGGCTGCAATGCCTCATATCAACATCGCGTTTAAACTGAATGAGCAGACTGGTCGTCCCGACACATATCTTAACGGCCAGTGCGTGGAAAACGAAATTCGCACCCTTGAGGTATCGTCGAAGGTGAGCATCGTAGCCGCCTTGCCTTTCGTGCGCAAGAAGCTGGTTGAAGAGCAGCAGAAGATGGGCGAGGAGAAAGGCATCGTAATGGATGGTCGCGATATAGGCACCGTAGTGTTCCCTCAGGCAGAGCTGAAAATATTTGTTACCGCCAGTGCTGAGGTGCGTGCGCAGCGCCGCTTTGACGAGCTGGAGGCCAAGGGTATGCCTGCCGACTATGCCGACATTTTGAAGAACGTGCAAGAACGCGATTATATCGACTCGCATCGTGCTGTGTCGCCCCTTACTAAGGCTGCCGACGCTATTGAACTGGATAATAGCCACATGACCATTGCTGAACAAAAACAGTGGTTGATGGATAAATTTGCCGCCGCCACCCGATAAGGGCGTTTGGGCGTTTAGTGGATAGAAATAGGGTGTTTGTTGAAGAAAAAGGAGCGAAAATTGGCTAAAATGCTATCTCTACATAGCAAATGGGGTGTTTGGTTGATTAGAATGGCCTGTTTGTTGAAGAAAGTTGTACAGTAAAAACAATACCACTACCTTTGCAGCGAATTAAGAAAATAACTGCAAACAAATTAAAAAAAGACAACTATTTCAGATTCCATATATTTAATGTATCTACAGATACGCAAGACAGTTAGTGAGAATTAGATTATAAATTTTGAGTTAATTACTGATTTTAAGAAAAAGGACGCCTTCGTGAGAAGTCGTCCTTTTTAAGTTATATATAATATGTGTTTTGCTATTAATCTTATCTAAACGGATGCGCCCTCCAAGTAGGACGGTGGCCTCCGTGCCCCGTCCTCCAGTACCCAGCGCCCCGTCCTCCAGCACTTCTAAATGGATATACTCACATAACAGCTTGATGATTACATCCTTGTTAAACGTTTCTTTGCTTCATCATATTGCTGAACAATTTGTTGCATGATGGCAGCAGTGGGCAACACCTCTTTTACATAAGCAGCACTTTGCCCTATCTCTAATTCGCCATTGTCGATATCGCCTTCAAAAATGCCACGTTTAGCAGCTGCTGTGCCCAATATTTGGCGTAGTTGCTCGGCATCGTTCTGTCCCTCAGCTTCGGCCTTGGCTATACGGTCATACAGTGCGTTGCGCACCAAACGGGTGGGCGAGAGGGTTTTCAGGCACAGCATGGTGCCACCTTCGCCTGCCGCTATGCAGCGCTGCTTAAAGGCATCGCTGGCCGAGCTCTCGGCACTGAGGGCAAACACGGTGCCCATTTGCACGCCTTCGGCGCCCATTGCCATGGCAGCCAGCACCTGTTGTCCGCAGGCAATGCCGCCTGCCGCTATGACGGGCAGCTGTACAGCCTGGCATACGGCAGGTATGAGCGATAGGGTGGTGGTTTCTTCCTTGCCGTTGTGTCCGCCAGCCTCAAAGCCTTCGGCTACGATGGCATCAACGCCCGCCTGCTCGCATTTGATGGCCAGCTTGCTGCTGGGCACCACGTGCACCACTGTTATGCCAGCTTCGTGCAGAAAGGCGGTGTATTTTTTCGGGCTGCCTGCCGAGGTGAATACGATGCGCACCTGTTCGTCGACCAGAATTTGCATCAGACGGTCAATCTCAGGATACATCAGCGGCACGTTCACGCCCCACGGCTTGTTGGTGGCTGCTTTCAGTTTATGAATGTGTTCGACAAGTGTTTCAGGGTGCATAGAGCCCGCACCCAGCAACCCCAGTCCGCCAGCGTTGCTCACGGCAGCCGCCAGTCGCCATCCGCTGCACCATACCATACCTCCCTGTATGATGGGGTATTGTATGCCGAAGAGTTTTGTTATTCTGTTTTCCGTCATGATGCTTATTCTTGTCGCGTTATGTTTCTAATTGCTTTATTTTACAATCTTCTTGCCCCCCGTCACGTAGATGCCTTTTGGCAGACTGCTGAGCTGTGTGCCCACATACTGTCCGCCCAGCGTATAGATGCGGTTGTCGGCAGGACGTGCGTTCTCATTAACCACGTTGTCGATGCCTGTTCCAAGCAATGCTGTGATCGACACCTCGTTTATCCATAAGCGGCCGTTGGTGGTAAAGGTGAGCTTTGTGCTACCGCTACCTGTGATGTCGGCAGTAATCTCGTTCCACTTGTTGTTCTCAAGGGTGTAGGTGCCGAGTGTTCCTGCTGCAGTGCTCAGTGTTAGTGTTTGCGCATTGCTGGCCCACGGAGCCACCGATACTTTTACTTTGCCTTTGCCATTCAGAACGAAGGTGGGCGATGTTACCGACACTTCTTTATCGCTGGGACGTCCGAATTTGGCACATTTATTACCGCCATACATACGTGCGGTGCTGGTCCATCCTGTGATGTCTGACTGGAAGGCGTCGATACCTCCAGCGCCACCAAAGAGCTGGGGAGAGCCGTTGCCACCTTCACCGCTGCATCGTGCAAAGGTTTCAGTAAACACAACCTCTTCAGTCTTCTCAGGGGTGAGCGTCTTTGAGATGTGTTCATAGTTAAACGACATGGTGCCGTCGGCGTTTCGTGTGATGTTTGTTACGCCACGGTTCATCATCAGTGTGCCGTCAATGTTGCTGTTATGTAGTGTGGCGGCGGGGACGCTATTGTTGGTCAGGCTGTTGTTATCTTTGTAAGGATACAAGTCGTTATTCTCGTTATTGGCGCCTGCCAGGTCGTCGGCATGGAAGATGGTGAAGCGCTGGTGGTCTTCGGCGTTCACGCGGTTATACTCCCAACTGGTGGGGTCGTAGTCGACGTGCGAAATCTGAAGGCCAGTGCTGGGCAGTGCATCGTCCCATCCTATGTGCTGGCGGTTTTCCAGCAGATAATATTCGTTGCGGTTGCGCTGGTTGTATATGATGTAGGCTTCGCCGTTGTCAGAGATAGCCTTCATGTTGCTAATCTGCTTATCTTCGTCAGACAGTTCGATGGGGGTGAGCCATCCTGCCATCCATTTTTCATAGCTGCTATAACCTGCGGGGCGGAAGGTGTCGCCGTTGTAGCTGCCTTGGCACATTAGGTCGAAGTGTCCCATGCCGAAGCGTCCTGCTGTGCCCGTGTCGTACAAGTCGGGGAAACCCAGACAGTGTGAAAACTCGTGACAGATGGCTCCAATGCCTTGCACGTGAGGTTTGCCCGTATCGTTTATTTCGTCAATCTCGTTGCTGCAAGCATATACGTTTACATATTTGCCATTGAGATAGAGGGCGTTGCCCGTATAGTTGAGCTCAGACTGGTGCGGCCATATCACGTCGGGACGTTTGGTTGAAGTGGCTTCGCCATAGCCTGCATAGATCACAAACACCATGTCGACATTGCCATCGCCCTCCCAGTCGTAATTTGAGAAGTCGACGCCATCGGCATTAGCCATCTTGCAAGCGGTGGCAATCATCTCGCTTGCTTTGGCATCAGAGCTGGGCGAATTGCTACCATAATAGCTTGCGCTGTTAGGCATAGTGTAGGGGCCAGCAATGTCGAAGTTGAGCTCAAACTTACCGTTACTCTGTGCCAAGAAATAGTCGCGCACACTGCCACGATGTCCGTCGGGCGAAGTAAAGTTTTCTTCGTTGGCCACACGGGTATAGAAAGCGTTGTCGTGACCTGCTGCAAACTTGACGTCGCTAAACTGTGCCAAGATGATGAGGCAGCGCTTCTTGCCCGTATAGTTGCCATACTGTCCGATGACACGGTGCGGACGTTTTGCTGCTGCCGTAGCTCGCATTTTGTTCAGTCGGGTTTTTACGCGTTCTTTGGCCTCGTTGAGGTTGAAAGCGTAGAAGGTGCCGTCGGCATTTTCAGTATAGGTATTGCCTTCAGCGTCTTCATAATAGTTTAGATGCTCGTCGCCTTGCAGCTGAGCTCTTACTTGTGTTCCGTTTGTGAGGGTGATGGTGCGCCAAATGCCCGGGCGTGCCGGTATGGCAAATGAGGCTGTTGTCAGCAGAAGTGCCGACAAAGAGAGTAAAATCTTTTTCATGGCTGCAAAGTTACATATTTCTTCTCATACGTTGCTTTGCGCTTATTTCTTTTTTAATAATGCACCACTTTTTTAAATGTAAATAACAAAATGGTAAAATAATGTAACCTTAAACGCTGCGTTATCATTTTGTTTTTATTCTCCTCAAAAATCTACTGTAGTTACTTTCTTGGATGAAAGCATTGCAATAATGGGTGATGATCATTGTAATAACGCTTGATTATCATTGTAATAACGCTTGATAATCATTGCTTTATTTTGTAGAAAACGTACATATAGTCATGCCGCATCGACCGTTCTCCATGTTCATAACGGTCGTTGCTCGTGTTCATAACGGTCGTTGCTCGTGTTCATGACGGTCGATATGAACATGTGGAACGGTCGATGCCAGGGCCGACGCATTACTTTTCTCTTTGATAATCAAAGGTATTACCCAAAAAAGTATTACCTTTACACCTAAAAAAGACATGAATATCTCCATTATATTGAA